>Ga0302274_10002497_pt1 | contig 16842 bp, 7 predicted proteins | sample III_Bog_N2_1_FD_198755 | JGI IMG/M metagenome (GOLD analysis project Ga0302274, IMG submission 198755) | Peat permafrost microbial communities from Stordalen Mire near Abisko, Sweden - III_Bog_N2_1 | ecosystem: Environmental > Terrestrial > Soil > Wetlands > Peat | place: Sweden: Abisko...
ACCTGATGAGGCGCTGGTTTATCGCAAGATGGTGAAACAGGCGAAGCAGGTGATTGTGGCTGCGGATTCAAGCAAGCTGGGGAAGGTGAATCCAGCCTTTGTATGCCCGGCAAATGCGATCCACATTTTGATTACGGATACCGGGGCGGCGAGGGAACGCGTGGCGGAGTTCGAAATGCTGGGAACGCGCGTGATTCTGGTTTGAAGCGGGCGGGATGACCGGGATTAGAAGTGCATCCCCCGGGCTAAAGCCCAGAGTTTCTTCTATTGGTTTTATGGCACGACTGAAGTCGTGCCCCTTCACACATTTACGTCCAGTTAGAAATACGGATCAGGACGTACCCCTTCACACATCTTCGTCCAGTTAGAAATACGGATCAGGACGTGGTTTGCACGGCGGACTCCCTTGCAAGGACTTCCTGGCGGAGCAGACGGATCGACTCGCGCACGTCGGCTTGAAGAATTGCCTGAGTCTCGGCGACGAGATGTCCGTTGCCGGCATGGTTTCCGTTGGATTCGCCGTTCTCCGTATGAATGGGAGTTTCGCTTCTGCGCGTCAATGATCCGTGCAGATAGGAAACGCCGGTGCGCCGCACAACTTCCGCGAGGTTGGTGAGCCGGAGACCTCCGCCGGCCATGATTTCCAATCGGCCGGCGGCCTGGCGGCGCAGGCGAGCGATCGAATCGGCGCCAGCGAGCACATCCGGCGCGCCACCTGAGGTGAGCAGACAATCGGCTCCGGTTTGAATCACGGATTCCAATGCGCTGGTTAAATTTGCTGTCTCGTCGAATGCGCGGTGGAATGTGACGCTCAACGGACGCGCATGGCGCACGAGCTCACGGCTGCGCTCCAAATCCACATTTCCATCCGGCAACAGAACGCCGATGGCAATTCCCGCGGCTCCTGCCTGCTTGACGTGGTCGATTTGCCGGCGCATCTGATCGAATTCGGCTGGAGAGTAAACGAAGTCCCCGCCACGAGGGCGAATCAGGACGTGCACTGGAATGGAGACCGCGCGGATAACTGCTGCAATCAGCTCTTCACTGGGAGTGACACCGCCAATGGATAATTGCGAGCAAAGTTCGATTCGGTCGGCACCGCCGAGCTCGGCTGCCTGTGCGGCCTGTACACTCTCGGCACACAGCTCAAAAAGATAGGTCTTCATAACAGTCTGAGGAAAGCTCCATTCGTTCTAAAAACACTGATAGCCGGTTTTTGGCGAAGTCAAGAAGTCAACAACTTTTCGATTGCCCTATACGCCGTGACCCGCATTCATCTTTGTTGCGCGGAACCATCCAACCATCAACGGATTACGTTGGTATCTCCCAATCCTGTTCGGCCACGCACACGTGTTCACTGAATTCGAGGATTAGAGCACCGCGATCCGCGATGAAATTGGAATGCACCAGTGTAAGCCCACAGAGCAGGGGCTGTCTTGGAGAGGCGTGGTCTATGTTAAGGAATTGCCCAGGCGCCGCGGAAAGCGACGCCTGAGCGCGGTTGATTTTGCCGGGTTAGAAGTTGAGCTTGAGGGCGAACTCGATCTCGCGACCGGGATTCGACCCGTCCAACAGGCCGTAGACGCCGACGGTACCATATCCGCCGCCGTTATAGCCGGTAGTGCGAGTGCCCGAGCAGTATTCGCACGAGCTATAGTTGTCGTCCCAGGTATTGGCAATGCTGAAGATGGGGGTGTTGGTGAGGTTCATGAACTGAGCCATGAACGTCATGTTGACCTTTTCGGTAATGGGAAACTGCTTATTTATGTTGAGATCGGCCGTCTTCAGGCTTGGCCCACGCAGCGAGCCAACCTGACAATTGCCGAATTGCCCGTCGGCCTGATCCTGCACGGCCGATGGGTTCAAGCTAAGCAAACCGATGCTGCTGCCGACCTGTGCAAACTGATGGGCCTGACCGAATGAGGCTCCGGCCGCACAAGAGGCGCGAGGAACGTAGGACGGTGCGGTGAGGTTGGAGGCTGCGGCGGGGTTGAAGGAACCCATCCACTCGCCCGCATACGGGGTAACTGCAAAGCCGGAACGGAAGGTGGTGTCGAAGGCCAGGTTCCAGCCACCGATGACTTCGTTCAGTCCCCAGGGAACGTTGTTGGCGAACTGCTTGCCTCTGCCGAAGGGGAGGTTGTAGAGCGCGTACCCGTTAAAGGCAGCGGCTGCGTCGATGGTGCACTTACCGTAGTCGCCGCGGGGGTCGTACTCGTTCTGGAAGAAGTTGCCGCCGGCTTCGTTCTGCTGCTCGCCGAGGCCCTCTTCGTCACCGTAGGAACCGAAGTAACCGAGTGAGTTAGAGAGGCACTTAGACCAGGTGAAGTTGGCCTGCATGTCCAGACCGTGGTAGTTCTTCTGTGACACAGTAGCTTCCAACGCTTCGTAGCGCGAGATGGCGTCAGAGGCGTTGTAACGTGCCTGGCCTACGCCGGCCGCAACAAGATTCTGCATGAATGGGCCGGGAGCAACTGCAGGAACGGTAACCAGGTTGCCGGATGCGTCCTTCACTTGCTGGGTTGCCGATGTCAGGACCTTCTGGTTGTACCAGTAGATGTCTGACATATGGTCGTCCTTGTTGCCAACGTAGCCAAGAGACGCGGTGAGGTTGTTATGGAACTGGTGCTGGACGGTCAGGTTCCATTGCTGGTTCATGGCCGGACGAAGGTTGGGATCAGTTGCGTGCGTAATGGCACCGGACAAGCAGGGAGACGGTGTGCCAGTGGAGCCGGCGGCCACCAGTTCAGCGGCGGTGCAGGCGTTCTGGTAGGGCGAATAGCCGTTGTCCAATGTGTATTGCGGGTAAGCCTGGTTGGCGCCCGAGGTGTTGGACTGGCTGATGGAGATGGAGTTTGGAGGATTGATGACGGCCATGTTGCTGATGCCGTTGCCTTCCATGTAGCTGGAGATGGTGTAGGCGGCACGGAAGACCGTGTTGGGAGCCCAGCTGGGCTGATACGCGAGTCCGAGGCGCGGCTCCAGATCACCGATTCCGTAGTAGGTGTTGTAGTTTTTGCCGATTTCCGGAGTGCCCGTGATCTTGTCAAAGTTGACGTTGTTGCTGGAGGTCTTGTCGCCACGCGGCGTTACCACTTCATAGCGGAGACCGAGGTTCATGGTTAGGTGCGGGGTTACCTGGTAGTTATCCTGGGCAAAGCCGGCGAAGAGGCTGTTGGCCAGGTGGAAATGGATTGGTTGGCCCACGGCTACGGTTTGCGGAAGACCGAGGAGGAAGTCAGCGAAGCCGTTTCCGCCGCTGGCCGCCGAGGTATTTCCGGTGTATTGGCCGCTGAAGCTGAACGTGCCAGCCTCACCATTGTTGCCGGCGTAGGTGTCATTCATCATGTAGTGATAGAACTCAAAGCCGGTGTGGATGGAGTGGCGGCCATGGGTCCAGGTAAGGGAGTCTTCAACGACGTTTGTGGTGTCGTGGAAGACCTCAACACCGTCAGAGTTGCCGATGTTCCCGTATCCAAAGTTCATGGAGGGAAGGATGTCGGTGGAAACACCGGGCAGCCCGATGGTTGCATTGACATTGCTGGTGAGTGCACTGGTGTAGACCTGGTCGTTGGCCGGGAAGATCTGTGTGCCGAGGCGGAAATCGTTGACCAGGGTGGGGTTGAATGTGCGGACGTAATCGAACACGATGTTCTTCAGGGGATATTGGCGTTCGAGATTCGGAGAGAAGACGTCTGCGCCGTTGCTCTGAATCACGTGGGTGAACATCTGGCTGTAGCGACCCATGATGTGATCGTTGACGGAGGGTTCCCAATCGATTTTTGCGTCACCCTGGTAGTTGTGGGTGTAGCCGCTGGTGAGGTAGTTGGCGGTGGTCATCTGGCTCTGGAACTGCGGAAGGGCCACGAGCTTGGACGCCACGGAACTGTTGATGGGAACCTTGTTGTTGGGGATGGGCATGCGGGCGGTGGGATCTACGCCTGGCGCGGGCATGTACAACTGTTGGCCGGTTCCACCAACGCAGGTGCCTCCGGGGCCGCTGAAGGTGCCGCCGTGGTCAAGACAGAGCGATGAGAGATCGCCTGAGAACCACGAGGTGTACGGAATGACTGTCTGGGTCTGGGAGGTTGCAGGCTGGTCGAATAGCGAGGACTCTTCGTCCGCAAAGAAGAACAGCTTGTTGCGGATGATGGGGCCGCCGATGGTTCCACCGAACTCATTCCAGCGGAGGACGGGACGCGCCAGCACGGATTGCTGTACCAAAGCGCCTGAATTATCAGGCAGGAACAGCGAACCGTTGGCTTTGTCCTGCCAGGTGTTGGCATTGAGGGCGTCGTTGCGGAGATATTCGAACAGGTTGCCGTGGAATTTATTGGTTCCGGACTTGGTGGACTCGACAATGACGCCACCCGCATAGTTGCCGTAGTCGGCGGCAGCGTTGCTGGTGATGATGTTGAATTCCTGTACCGCATCGGGGCTGGGTGTGTAGGAGACTTCGTTATTGTCGGGCTGGTTGATGTCCATGCCGTCAAGAGAGAAGTTGTTGTCCTGCTCGCGCGCTCCGTTTACATACGGACGGCCAGTGCCGAAGGTTGTCTGGGGTGACTCGAAGGCAAAGATGTTGGAGGTGAGCACGCCTGGTGCAAGGAGTGTGAGCTGGTTGATGTCGCGCGTGGCGAGGGGAAGATTCGCCGCGGCATTCGCATCGATCAGCGTCCCGAGGTCAGTAGACGCTGTCTGCAGCAAGGGTGGCGCTGAGTTAACGGTAACCAGCTCACTCACTTTGCCGAGCTTTAATTGGAAGTCGAGGCGGGCGACCTGGTTGAGGATAAGTGCGAAGGGGGTGCGCTCCTCCGTGGGGAAGCCGGTGGCCTGGACCTTGACTACGATGTTTCCGACGGGAATTTGAGGAAACTCGTAAAGGCCCGATTCGCTTGTCCGGGTGGTCCAAGTAGTGCCGCGATCGACGTCGCGCACGGTGACGACCGCATTGGGTATGGCAGACCCGGCTGGATCGACCACGGTGCCAGTGATTGAGCCAGCAGCCTGCTGGGCCCACAGAGTTGACGATGTCCCGGAACTCCCGATGACGGTACAAGCGCCAACCGCAATCAGCAACATCAAATAGATCGGCTTCACTGAGATCCTCCTTCAGAAAAACAGGTTCAAGTTGACAGGTTGTCTTCAAGAACAGCTATAGCAAGACGGTAAAGTGATATATAGCAGTCATTAATTTTCGAGTCAAGCAGAAAAAAGCCGGAAATGCGGGAGGGAGGGCAGGAATCTGTGGAAAATGCGCCTCTGCCTTTTGAAATGAATGAGATATGGTGGGCGATTCGGCATTAAACCGATCAGTTTCCCAAATTTTGGCCATCTGCTTATTTCGGCTTGCTGGCACCAAAATGCATCATCATGCCGGATTCGACACGATTACAGGGGTTTGAGATTCGCGTAAACTGCTCTATAGCTAGTTTTTACTCGACATTCGGCGTGATTCAGGTATCTTGGTTGCATATCAATTAGTGAGATTCAGGAAAGCGGCAGCGATCCGGTTATGAGCACAGCAGTGACGATGGTGCGCACGCAGAAGGAAGAGCCTGCGTACAAAAGGATCCAAAGCGCGATCCGTCAGCGGATCGATTCCGGCGAACTGAAGCCGGGAGACGTTGTCGACTCCGAAAGAGAACTGGCCAGGATTCACGGTGTCAGCCTGATGACTGCACGCCACGCGCTTGCGGATCTGGCGCAGGAAGGCATTGTGGAGCGGCGTCATGGCGCGGGGACTTTTGTTGCGCCGCCGCAGATCCATTTCAATAAACTGCTGAGCTACACAGAGCAGATGGCGAGCCTGGGATTAACGACGCATTCGCGGATTATCTCCTCGGTCATTGTGACGAGAGAACACGAGATCGCGGCACGGCTTGGCTTGTCTCCAACATGCCGATTGATACGGATTGAACGTGTGAGGTCGGCCGGCGATGAACCGGTTGCTCTGGAGATTTGCTATCTCTCGGCCGAGGAATTTCAGGCGGTTATGGAGATTCCGTTGGAACGTACGTCGCTGTTTGGAGCGCTGGAGCGTGAGTGCGGAATTGAGCTTGCGTATGCGGACGAAGAGATTGACGCGACCCATGCCGATCATCGGATGGCACGATTACTGAATATCCCGGCCGGCAGCCCGTTGCTGCGCATTCGTCAGCTTATTTTTTCAACCAAAGGTCGGGCGACTGTTTATGTAACGGGGCTTTACCGGTCTGGCCGGCATACGCTGAGGATTCGCCGCTTCAGATAGGCTGAGTTTTCTTATTTCGATGGATAAAGCAGAGCCTTCTGTCGATCCTGCTCGAAGGTATCCAATGCGGAGCGCCAACTCTCTGCGATGCGCTGCGGGTCATGGCCTGCGATCAGGTCGTCGATGACGGATTGACTCGCGAGATTGGTCTTCATTTTTTCTATCTGGAAGTCTTCAGGGTACAAGTGGTGAAGAGCTGAAGCAATCTCGAGGCCGAGTTCGGGAGCATCGAGCGCGTTGCGATCCGTGACAAGCACGCGGACACCATGGCAGAGTTCACCCGCATAGGGATAGGGTTTCTGCGGTGTGAAATCGACGGGGAGAAAGCGGACACCGGGGAGATCGCGGCGATTCAGGAATTGGGCGAGCGGGCGGGCGTTCATCCACGGTGCGCCGAGGATTTCGAATGGCGTGTCGGTGCCGCGGCCGACGGAGATGTTGGTGGATTCGACGAGGCCGAGAGCGGGATAGAGGGTAGCTTCTTCGAGGTCGCGGAGGTTCGGCGAAGGATTGATCCAGGTGAGGCCGGTTGAATCGAACCAGTCTCCGCGCTGCCAACCCTGCATGGGGATGACCGTGAGCGGCGCGTTGAGATGGCGCTGCTGATTGAAGTAGCGCGCGAGCTCTCCGATTGTCATGCCGTGGCGAACGGGGATCGGCATGTAGTCGACGTAACTTTCCTTGCCGGGGTCAGAAAGCGGACCTTGCACGAAGGAGCCGGTGATGGGATTGGGACGATCGAGGACGATGATTTGCGTGCCGGTTTGGGCCGCGGCTTCAAGGAAATAACCAAGCACTGTTTCGTAGGTGTAGAAGCGGACGCCGGCGTCCTGCAGATCGATCACGACTGCATCGAGCGCGCGGAGAGTGTCGAGGGATGGGCGACGCTCGGCATCGGTTGCGCCGTAGAGGCTGATGACGGGAAGGTTGGTGGCGGGGTCGACGGTGCTGGGCACGCCGGGTTGATCGAATGAACCTGCGATGCCGTGCTCGGGGCTGAAGAGGGTTGTGAGGACGAGGCCGGGTATGGCTTGGGGCGCGTCGTGAGCGAGCACGTCGATGGTGCGGCGGCCTTGCGCATCGATGCCGGTTTGGTTGGTGAGGAGACCGAGGCGCAGCTTGTTGCCGTGGGTTGCGGCGAGTTCTGCCAGTTCCTTGAATTGGTCGGCTTCGAGCACATCGATTCCGGTTCTAACTTCGCCGTTTCGCGCTGGTGTTCGGCGCATGCCAACGAGCGATTCGTTGTAGCCGGTTATGTTTGCGGCGAGCGTGTTGCTATCCGCGTGGATGCTGAGGGCAAGTGCGGCGGCATCGGCGACCTTGGCACGAAGGGCGGTGATACTTTTGGGGCCGTTGGGATGGACGGAGTTCGTGAGGAGCACGACGTAGGAATCGCTGGCGGGGTCAATCCATAACGAGGTGCCAGTAAAGCCAGTGTGACCGAAGGAACCGACTGGAAAGAGAGTGCCGCGATTGCTTGAGTAGGGAGAGTCGATGTCCCAACCGAAGCCGCGCAGTGCTGTACCGGTGGCGGGTTGTTGGGGCGCAGTCATTTTCTGCAGAACGATGCGGGAGAGCGGGAAGTGGCTGGGACGACCGGCGAGGCGATCGAGGAGATTTTGCGCGTAGACGGCCATGTCGTCGGCGGTGCTGAAGAGGCCGGCGTGGCCTGCGACTCCACCCATGCGGCGGGAGGTTGGATCGTGCACGACACCGCGAAGCATGCCGCCCAGGTCGTATTGGGTGGGGGCGATTTTCGGAATCCAGGATGCGGGCGGCAGATAGCTTGTGTGCGTGAGGCCGAGTGGCGCGATGATGAAGCGCCGAGCGTATTGATCGAGCGTGAGTCCAGAGATTTTTTCTACCAGCGCGCCGAGCACGATGAAGTTGATGTCGCTGTAGACGAATTGCACACCGGGTGGGTGAATGGGCTTGACGGCAAATGCGCGCGTGTAGGCTTCCTGCTTCCCTTCCCATGGATCGGTGAGCGAGAGATCGGGAGGCAGGCCGCTGTAGTGGGTGAGCAGTTGGCGGATGGTAATGTCCTGTTTGCCATTCGCGGAAAAATCGGGCAGGTACAGGGATACCGGATCGTTGGGAGATAGCATTCCCTGCTCGTAGAGTTGCATGACTGCTGTTGCGGTTATCAACGGCTTGGTGAGGGACGCCATGTCGAAAATTGTGTCGAGGGTCATGCGTTCCAGCACGGGCTCGAGCGAGCGCGATCCGTAGGAATGGCGATAGACGACCTTGCCGTGATGACCTACGATGAGAACCGCTCCGGGAATTTGGCGGTCTTCTACGGCGGCGTAAAGAATGCGGTCTTCCTGAAGGAAGTTGGGCGGGGTTCGCGCTGCCACGGGGCTTTGCGCGATGGCCATGCGCAGCAAAAAAAGCATTGCCGCTGATAGAACGACTTTGTTGAATGCGGAGAAGCTCATGGGCATCAATTCGTGGCCGCTGGAATGCCGATTTCTTCCGGTGTTGGAAGTGTGTGGATGCGATTCCACTGCTGGCGGGCCGCGGTGATTTTGGTGCTGCGCGCCATCCACAATTGCATGGCAGCATCGTAGCGTGCGGTGACGTTATCGAGCCAGTAGGGACGGTTCTCCATGAGCCATACTTCGCTGAAACGCGAACGCAGATAGCTGTAGCCGTCGCGAAGATCTTCGCATTGGCCGTTGACTCCGGAGAGCGCATATAGGTCGCGTGTAATGTGACGGCTGGTCTCGGGATCCTGCTGGCCAGCGTAAAGGCGGCGGTATCCGGCGGCGATTGCGTCGGCGGTTTGAAATTTGAAAGCGAGAAAGTCGATGCGGCGCGCGCCTAATTCGATGGCTTCAAGGGCTTCGGGTTCACGCAGGCCGGCGGTGGACTTTGCCTGTGCGAGGAGCGTGAGAGCGCGCTCCGCATCGAGGCGAACCTCGGGGGCGACAGGGAGAATTTTCGCTGCAACTTGCTGGCCCTCAGGAGTCCATGGATCTATCCAGAAATAGGCATCGCGGGCATCATCAAGACCGGCCTGGATAAGCACTTGGTGCGCGGCGATGAGAGCACGCTGCGCTTCGTTGATGTCGCCACTTGCATCGCCGTGAAAGACCGCACCGTAGTTGCTCTGGAACTGCGGGATATCGCTTGTGCCAGCTTGCCATCCGGCCGCAGCTCCAAAGAGAATTCCATACCAGTCTTCGAGGAAGAGCCCTTCGCCGTCGTCATTCCAGACGGTATTGAGGAGGCCGGTGCTGCCCGCACGCTGGCCTGCGGCGGTAAAGCCCTGAATGTTGGCGAGACCGAGATCGAAGTCGGGGTAGACGCGGTTCCAGTTGTTCACTCCGGGAGAGACCCAGGTCTCCATGCCTGCATGCGTGTAGGGATCGAGCCACTTGTCAAAGCCTTGCGGCTCGGGCTCGTAATGCCAGGCAACCGCGATCATGTCATGTGGAAGGTGCGGGACAAGTTCAGGATTGTTCATCGCGATATCACCCCAGAAGAGGAGGCGCCGGTGAAGTGGGGTGAGGGCTTGGTGGATCTGCGTGAGGAAGTCAATGTAGACGCCGCCAAGGCCGCGTTGCTTCACTTCATCCTGGGTTTGGCCTTGTCCGAGTTGCGCGGTTTCGTCTGCGCCGACGTGCAGAAAAGGGCCGGGATAAACCGCGGCAAGATCGCCGAACCATTGGGTGATGAGCTTGATGGAGCCGGGCTGGCCGGGGGCGAGAACGTCGCCGCCCGGGATTTCGGCGAGCGGCGCGTATTGCTGCCAGAGGAGTGCCTTGTGCAGGTGGCCGAAGGCTTCCTGCTCGGGAATGATGGTGATGTGATAATCGCGCGCATACGCAATCAGAGCCTTTGCGTCTTCAACCGAGATGGAGCCGCCAGGAAGCGCGGGGAGCGGGTTAGAGGCATACTGCATTGTGTTTTCGAAGTAGGGCGAATAGATATTGATCTTGTATGCGGCGAAAGTGCGGATTTGCTTCTTTTGAAAATCGAGTGTGGGCACGGGGCCGCGCGATAGATCGTCGTCCACGCCGCGATAACGCATGGCCGGCCAATCGCGAATCGCGCATCCCAATAGCGCCGGTTCCGATGTGTTCGTCCTGATGAGTTGCTTCAGTGTCTGCGCGCCATAGAAGACGCCTTCGGCGGTGTGCGCAATGACAAACGCTTCGTGAGTTTCCGTGATCAGGATGTAGCCTTCCGCGCGCATGGGTTCGTCGAAGGCGAGGTGATGCCGGGCCAGGATGCGTTGTGCAAGAGGACTGGAATCGCGAATCAAATAGATTCGTAAGGTTGTTGCGGTCTGCTTTGAAGGGATACCGCGCTGCTTGAATTCTGCGGCGAGATCATCCGCTGCAAAGCGGTCTTCGGCGTCTCGGCCCGGGACAAGAATGCTAACGCCGCTTGCAAGGGATAGGTCCGGCTGGGGCTCGAATTCACGTGGCTGCGGAATGAGCGGCGGACGAGGGGATTGGTTTGCAGCGAAGGCCGGCAACGTGGCAATGACGCAAAACGCGAGGGCCAGAAAAGCCTGCAAGGACCTTGACATTCATCCATGATCTTTTGTTTCCAGGCGGAAGTCCAGCGGGTGTGCGTCGGGAACTTTCGAGCGGTAGTTGTGCATCGGTTCCATTGGACCGATGCACATATTGGGCCTCACCTGGAATTGTTTACTGCGTGCAGCCCGTCGATGGTGGCGCGGATGCGACTGGGAGGTTGAGCGGATTCTGTTTTTGAAGCTCGTCGTTCAGTGCTTTCCAGAGAGCCGTGACTTTGACAAGCGCATCGCAGACCTGGTTGACGGCTTGGATTTGTGGTTCGGTGGGGTGCTGATCGGCAGCCTCAACACTGTCAAGAAGTCGGGTTAAGTCCCGATTGACCGGGCCGAGACCTGGAGCGGTTCTGCTACCTTCCGTCACTGCCTTGATCTTCTTTTCGAGTTCAGCCGTATCAATGGTCTTGCCCTTTTTCGCCTCATCCAATGCGGAAGCCAACGCTGCCTGAGCCTGGTACTCGTCGTAAGAAAGCTTGATGCCACTGAGGAGGCGGCGAGCGACAGCCAACTGGGCTTCGAGGTCGGCCTGTGTGGCGTGGACGCGTGGGTCGAGTGTCACCGTGACTTGCTGTTGAACGGTCTGTCCACCGGCGGTGAGTTCAATGGTGTATGTGCCGGGAACAACCAGTGGGCCTTCCGGCTGCTGGCGGGGTGTTTCGTGAGGAATGGCGTGGTCGGCGAGTGTGTACTCGGTGTATTGGAGAATGGGGCCGTAATAGCCTGCCGGCAAAACATTCGGCGCATCGTAGCGAAGATTCCAGATGAAGCGGTGCAGGCCACTTGCTCCGTCGACTGGCTGGGGCGTGGAGAACCAATACTCGGGGACGTTTGGCAGAGGCAGTTTGGGTTCGTGCGGAGTACCGGTGAACTTGCGAATCACATTGCCGGCCGCATCCTTGATGGTGATGGTGGCGCCGTCGGCGGACGCGGACTTGAGGTAGTAGTCGATGGCCGTGCCGTCCGGAGGATTCTTACCGCTGGGAGTCTCAATCGGCAGCGGCGTGTCCTGGTTTGTATCCCAGCGAACGCGAAGCGCGGGTGCAGGTACGAAAAGATGGACGGTCGAGTTGAGGACCTCGGGATTGAGTTGGCGGATGGGCGTGATGTTGTCGAGAATCCAAAGGCTGCGGCCATAGGTGGAGATCACCAGGTCGTCGCCATGGACTTCCATGTCGGTGACGGGCGTTGCTGGGAGATCGAGCGTTAGCGGATGCCAGTGGTCTCCATCGTCATAAGAGAGAAAGACCGTGGAGTCGGTTCCGGCATAGAGAAGTCCCTTGCGGACGGGGTCCTCGCGAACCACGCGAACACCTTCGCTAACGGGCAGGCCGGTGATGATGGATTGCCACGAGGCGCCGTAGTCGTGCGTGCGGAAGATTTGCGGAGGGACTGCCTGGCGGCTTGAACCAACGGAAACGTAGGCAGTAGCTGCATCATGATGCGACGGCTCAACGTAGAAGATTTCGTTTGGCGCGGAGATTCCCGGCGGAGTTACCTTTTGCCAATGTGAGCCGCCATCGCGCGTGAGTTGCACGATGCGATTGGTGGTGGCTGCCCACATTACGCCGGGATCGATGGTGGAGGCGGACAGAGCATTGATGGATGCGGGACGCGGGCGGTCAGGATTTTCTTCGTCGGCTTCCGCTTTGTCTTTATCCTTGTCCTTGTCGACCTTCTTGTCTTTGTCGATCTTTTTGTCGTTGTCCGCCTTTTTGTCAGTGTCGGTCTTGTCGTTCTTTCCGGCTACTTCAGGGAGGTTCTCCTGGGGAGCTTTCTTTCCCTCTTCGGTGAGGTCGGGGCTGATGGGCTGCCAGCTCTCTCCCTGGTCGGTGGTCTTCAAGACATACTGCGTTCCGAAATAGAGCGTGTGCGGATCGTGAGGAGCGAAGAACAAGGGCGGCATTTGCGCAACGCGATACTTGTCTCCCTTTTCAAACACTGTCGCGGTCTGGCCGGTTTTGCGATCGTAGCGGACGACAGTGCCGTACCAGCCGCCCGAATAAATCCAGTCGGGATGGAGAGGGTCTGGTGCGATGAAGCAAAACTCAAACCCTCCGATGGAGATGTTGTCGGATAGCGTGATTTCACCATTGTCGCTGCGGCTTGGAACGGATTGCGTACCGCTATCCTGCTGCGCGGCGTAGGTGCGGTAGGGGAAGGCCTGGTCGGTGATGATGTGGTAATACTGGCCGGTTGGCTGGTTGTACCAGGAACTCCAGGTCTTGCCTGCATCGACGCTGATGATGGCGCCCTGATCGACGCCGAGAAGGAGGCGGCTGGGATTGTTTGGATCGATCCAGAGGACGTGGAAATCATCGCCCGACGGCGCACCAACATAGGCTTCAAAAGTGTGGCCTCCATCGGTGGAGCGATAGAGCGAGGTCTGGGCCACGTAGAGAATGTCAGGGTTTTTAGTATCGACGAACGCCCTGCTGAAGTACGAATTGCCGAGGATGCGGGGGTCTTTGGTCGACTGCGTCCAGGTTGCGCCAGCATCGTCAGAGCGGAAGAAGCCTTGCTCCATGACGGCGTAGATGCGGCGGCCCTTGGTGCCACCGGCAACGACAATGCCAAGGCGACCGCGTGCATTGTCTGGCAGCCCCTTTGATTGAAGCAACTGCCAGGTGGAACCGCCATCAACGGACTTATAGATCAGCGAGTTTGCTTCTTTGCCGCCGGGCTTGCCGGGAGTGGGCGGCGGCCCGGAGGCGGGGATGTAAAGCGAAGCATATTGGACACGCCAGTTATCTGGGTCGACTGTGAGGTCGAAGACGCCGGCAGTGTCGTCGTTCCTGAGTGTCTGCCGCCAGGTCTTTCCGCCGTCTTCCGATTTGAAGACGCCGCGCGATGTAGTGAATGTGTGCGTGGGATTGGGACGCGAAAAGACATAGACGCCGATGGAGTTGGCTCCGGCGACAATCACATCGGAGTTATGCGGATCGACATAGACGGCCTGGATGAAGCGAGTGTCCTCAAGGCCTGCATGGGTCCACGTATTGCCCTCGTCCAGCGACTTATAGACACCGTTGCCTGGAGTTTGTTCACCGGTACCGGCATAGATGATCTTGCTGTTCGAAGGGGCGACGGCGAGAGAGCCAATGGAGGCGATGCGCTGCTTGTCGAAGATGGGCGACCATACGTGGCCGGCGTCGGTTGTCTTCCAGATGCCGCCGCCGGGGGTACCGAAGTAGTAGACGTTCGGATTGTCTGGAACGCCAGCGACGGCCGACACGCGGCCCGCACGAAATGAGCCAATCATGCGCCAATGCAGGGCATCGAGACTGGCGGTGTCAATGTCCTGGGCGAAGCATGCTGTTGCGGCAAGCCAACACGTAGCAAATACAACCGAGCGAAATTTGATCATGAATCCCCTGGGCCGCACACGGGTGCATCCTATCGGTTGATCGTTCTGATTTGCCCCGGGAGAAGATTGCGGCTATCTGTTTCAGAAGGTTACGCGAATACCCACTTGCGCCGCAAATGGAACGCCAACGGTGGTACCTGGCCCGAAGAAATCACCAAGTGCTCCCTCGGGGATCTCAAGTTGCTTCGGGCTGGTGATGGGCGCAGTTTGCGAGCAATCGGCAACTGTACAAATTGAGGTGACATTCGTGATGCCATTTTGGTTGGGTTGCATCTGTGAGGCGGGAATGGGGAGCTGGGCAACGTTCACCGCGAAGTTTGCGCCCGGATTGTTACGGTTAAAGATGTTGAAGAACTCCGCGAATGGGTTGACCTGCCAGTTGTCGCCGATCTTGATGGGGCGATTCACGCGCAGGTCGGTTTGCAGGTATGGTGTGCCGCGGAATTCGTCGAGGCTGGTGTAGGCTCCATTCACCCAGATGCGCGCGGTATTGTCCGCGTTGGTAATGGTGATGGGACGTGCGCTTTCAAGCTGGGAGACGCCGCTGACTTCGAATCCGCCGGGGATGTGAACGGTTCCGGCAAGGACAATGCGATGGCGCACATCTTCGCCGGAGGGGCCATAATCGCCGGGGCCGAAGGCATCGAGTTGGCCGGCCTGCGGTCCGCTTTGCAGGGTGCAGACGCCATCGACATAATCGAAGAGCTCACCGAGCAGGCATCCCCATGTTTGCGCCTTGGATAGTTGGTAATTAGCAACAAGGTTGAAGCGGCGCATGTTTCCCTGCAGGTGGAGCATGAGGGCGTTGTAACTGGAGCGGTTGTCGGCTTCGAATACATTGACGTTTGGCACCACACTGGCTTGGTCAGTTGCGTAATTCGGGTCCGAAGTTGCGATGAGCGGAGTAAGTAGATTTGTGCCGCCGCTGAACGGGAAGGCGCGATAGCCGTGGTTGCCCTGTTCGTGGACATAGTCGGCAGAGGCGAGCCAGTGGGCGTTGAAGGCATGCTGCGCGCCTCCGGTGATGTGAATGGCATAGGGCGTTTTGTAGTTGGAACCGACAACGTTGCCGGTACTGGCATTGCCTCCTTGCAGGCATCCCGTGCCGGTGAGCGCATAGGTGCCGGGGCCGCCTGTTAGCTGGCATGTGCCGGTGGTTGCGTTGGTGTTATTGACTCCCTGAAATGCAGTCGCCCATCCGTTCTGAGCGAGGTCGTCGTAGAACATGCCAAAGCCGGCGCGCAACACGGTCTTCGCGTTGCCGCCGGGGGAATAGGCGAGGTCGAGACGCGGAGCAATTTGCTTGCGGTAGTCGTGCGGAAGGCTTGCTGCCACTGGAATCTGCAAAGCCTGCAAAGTGATGAAGGCGCTGTTCTCAAGTTGACTTCGGCCGGAACCTTCAAACAGTCCGTAGGTGGTTTGGTAACGGAGGCCGTAGTTAACTGTGAGGTGATGTGAAACGCGCCATGCATCTTCACCATAGAAGGCGAGCCGCTGCACATTCTGCGAGAAGCTGCCGTCGCCTGCAGGCGTAAACGTGCAAGTTATGCCGGAGTCGGCGCTGGGCGCTGGATTGCACTGCGAGGCCGGCGACACATCGTAAAACGGCAGCGGACTGGTGATGCCACCGCAATCTTCGCCGGGAGTGCCGATGTAGCAATCAGGGTTGGACGGGTACTGGACGAATTGCTCTGCCGTGGACGCAAACGCGCCGCCGAGGACCGGCTCGTGAATGAAGTCGACACCAAATTTGAGAGCGTGGCTGGCTATGATGTGGGTCAGGTCGTAGCGGAGTTGATATTTTTCCTGATTGCGCAGGTCCGGAAAAAGGGTGATGGGGGTAGCGAATTGATTGTCGCCGAAGGTTTCAAATCCAGAGATTGTAAGAGCAGTTGAGCTGAAGGGAAAAGCGAGCGCGAAGCCGAGATCGGAATTGCGAGTCTGCGTGAGGTGCAACAGGCTGGAGGCGAGAACCAGATTGCCGAGCCATGTGGGACTGAACGTATAGGCATTGCTGACGACTGTGTTGGAGTAATTGTTATGCGTTATAAGTCCGGTGGACGGCAACGTGCCTTGCTCTACGAGCGCGTTGCGGGTGAGGTATGTATCTTCTGAAGTGCGCAGGAACCATTGGGATTTTGGAGATGCGGCCCAATCGAAACGCAGCGTGCCGAGATAATCGCGAAATGGGATGGGCACTGTGGCGGGAGTAGCGATGGAAGCTACGCCCGGGATCATGCCCTGGGCCGCGATTGCGCTGAGCGCATTGAATTGCTGCATGCTGGCGGGGCTATAGGCGATGCTGGCATCTTCATGAACAGCTTCGAAGGAAGTGAAGAACCACAGCTTGTTTTTTGCGATGGGGCCGCCTACTGTGGCGACATAATTCTGGCGGGAGAATGATTGCTTGGGGTTTGAGACGCAGGCGCCATCCGTGCAGGTTTCCGCTGGATTTTCAATGGGGAAGCGGGCGTTGAGCGCTGCGGAGCGCTCGTAGAAGGTGCCGTCGCCGTGCCAGTCGTTGGTTCCGTGCCTGGTGGTGATCACGACAGATCCCGCGGTAGTCCAACCGGTGTCGGCATCTTCGTTCGAAGTGCGCACAGCGAATTCCTGAATGCCGTCAGGAGAGAAATTCTGCAGGAAGCCCCCGATCCAGTCGTCGGAATTGTCGGCTCC
>Ga0302274_10002505_pt1 | contig 16805 bp, 14 predicted proteins | sample III_Bog_N2_1_FD_198755 | JGI IMG/M metagenome (GOLD analysis project Ga0302274, IMG submission 198755) | Peat permafrost microbial communities from Stordalen Mire near Abisko, Sweden - III_Bog_N2_1 | ecosystem: Environmental > Terrestrial > Soil > Wetlands > Peat | place: Sweden: Abisko...
GCCGACTACCTCATCGACGACCTGCCCCGCAACCTGCTCCGCTTTGAAGGCCAGGGCCTGCTTTACACCGCCCCACATAACTTGGCCGCTACCGGCTTCGTCCGCGTGGATAACTGGCAGCAAGTAGCCGACTATTTCGCCGGTCAGCCGAGCTGACTCTTTGCCCACTCGGCCCTGCTCTGATTCTTTGGACCTTCATGCCTACGAGTGCCCGTCTACCGCGAACGTGGGCAGCAACCGAGAACGGAGATTGCTTCTACTTCCTGGCTTGCGTTGCCCTGGAAGGGGCAAAGACGACTTTGGGCGGGTCGCCAAGGGTCAGCGTGGCTTCAACCGCTTGCTTGCGGAATCCTGCACGCACTTCATTCTGCTTGAGCGCAACCGCTCCGTTGTCGATCGCGACCTCAGCGATCCAGCGATCGAAGCGGGCCAGCGCGGAGGGAACCGGCGCCATTTTCTGCGAAGCGGCAGAGTTTTCGGATAAAGCGCCGCGCTGAGCGCCGACGGCCCCATGCCGCCACTCAAAGCGCAATGTACCCTTAGCCGAGCTTGCCAAGTCGTTTTCCGTGAAGCCGGAGAGATCGATCTTGCCGTCTGCATCGAAATCGCCGCCCTGCTTGCTTCCGGACCAGCGCATACCCAGCAACTGCCCTACGGCCGTTGCGTTGAGTCTCTCGAAGTGGCCCACCAGCGTATAGCTGGGCTTGGCTTGATCGGTCCCGGCGGTGCGAAGCGTGCCTGATCCGTGGACGCGACCGCCCAAGAGGCCGGCATCGAGGCCCGTGATCTCCGCTCCACTTGGAAGCACGCGCAGCGACGCCGACGCATCCCTTAGCGTGACCGGCCCTAGAATGAGGGAGTCGGCTTTTACCGAGCCCTCAAGTTGCGGCCAGGCTGGCGCCGGCGACGTGCTGGACAAGCGTAGGCGATCAATCAGAGCCGAGAGCAGCGTACCGGGCTCATGCGCTCCCAAGATCGCCGCCTGAAGGGCGCCGGCGTCAAGCGCTCCGAATTGCACCTGAAAATGCGGCAAGCAGGGCGGGGTCGCGTCGCAGCTCGCGGGCAATGCCAGGCTCGCCGTTCCCTTCACGGGCCCATAGGAGAAGACCACTGTATCCCAGAGGATTTCCCCGTTGCCGAGGTGAAGCGTGGCTTGAGCGATCGTTACGTGGTTGGTAAGATAGTCTGCCTTCCAATTGGCATTGTGGAAGATCACAGTCCCGCTCAGGCTATCAGTGTCCGCTGTTGAAGCTTGGTTCGCTCCTACGGGCGCCAGCGCAGCCGTTAGGCCTCCGGCAATCATGGCGGCACTGGAGGCAGTACCGGCGGCCGGAAGGTCACTGAATGGAATCCTCTGTGCCGGCTGCCAAGGGCCCGCGGCGATCAGGTCCACAGAAACAGGGTCTCCCGCCAGCGAATCCAGAACTCCGGCGCCTCCCATCCCAAACGCGCGCGCCAGTTCTTTGGCACGCGCTACACTGGCCGGGCCGCGCACCGTGACCAGATAGCCGCTGAGCGCCAGCCGCGCCGTGACGGAGAGTGGAGCCGCCCCACCGGCAGGAATTGCCACGGTTGCTGAAAGCGCCGTCTGAGTTGGGAACAGAACTGGCTCCTTCGCTGGGGTTCGAGCGTTGGAGTGACGCCGGTCAGGCTGCTGAACCTGGGAGCCGGCAACCGGTTCCAGAACCAGCCGGGGCGCCTGGATCGACGCGCCAAGCCCTTCCCCACTCAGTTGGAATCCCTCCACGGTCAAGCTGCCGGTAAGCGGCTCCTGTCTAACTGGAATGGCCTTGCTGGCCTGCGCTGCGCCGGCCCTGGCCTTGCCTTGCATGGCCAAGCTCGCCGGGGTCTCAGCCGGGCTGTCCCCAGCCGCAACCTCGGCATAGGCAATCTTGCCGCTTACGATGCCCTTTGCCTCAAGACCTGGGGCCAGGCCACTGCGAACGGTGCGCAGGGCATCGAGGCCGGCTGCCACCGGAATCCGATCAAGCTCAACCGAGAAATGCGGCGATCCACCCTCACCGGGCAGATCCCCTTCCAGATGAATGCGGCCATCGCCCAGGGGCGAGTCGCAAGACAGCTTCTCGACCGCACGCTCGGAAAAGTGGTAAAGAAACCCGCACTTTGCATCGAAGTCCATGGGCGCGGCTGGAGCAAACTCGGCGCGATGGACGCCCGTGGCCCGCAGACGGGTTTCAATCTGAGCCGCATCGGCGGTCCCGTCAAGATGCAGTTCGCCGGTCAGGTCGCCACGCCAGCCTGGGTCGGAACCAATCACCAGCCGTGTGAGTTGTCCCAATTGGGCTTCTCGCCACTCAAGGTCGAGGTGTACCGGCATCTGCCGCAACTCGGCCGCGCGGCGCACGCTTGCTTCCAGCCGCACTTCTCCAGTATCCGCCAAGTCAAGGCTGACGTCAGTACGCGCCGGTTGACCGCGCAGACGCAGGCGCCAGTCTCCAGGCTCTTCCTGCCAGAAGGAGAGGTCGGTAGATACCAGCGAAAACGGCAGCTTTTCCGCGCCGTTCTTGATGTTGATGCGGGAGTTGGTTGCCTCAAGGTAGGGAAGCGGCGCAATTTTCATGGCGATTCCCGGCATCCCCCCGCCGGACCCCGAATTGTCCACCGCCGTTCCAGCATGTGCGGCCGCAGTGCGGAACAGCGAATCCAGATTCCAACGGCCGGCCTCGGTTCGCACCAGATTCAGGCTGGCTTCATCCACGCTGATCGTGCCAATCTCCAGCCGCCCCCGCCACAGTGAGAGCAGCCGGAACGACGCTGTGACCGTATTGGCGTGCAACACCGGCTCGGCGCCATAGGCTGGATCTTCTTCCACGGTCAGGTCGGTTAGCACAAAGGCCGGCCTCGGCAACAGGCGCAACTCCACAGAGGAAAGGCGCACCGGCCTGCCAAACGAAGCTGCAATCAGTTGCGTGATGCGGCTCTTGTACCGGCTCAGGCTAATCCAGGGAGGCACGATCAGCACTGCCACGATGGCCGCCAGCAGCGCCAGCGCCAGCCACATCCGCCTGCGCTTTCGTCGTCCGCCTTGCACTTCTTCCGTCATGCTCCTATCCATGGTAATTCGCTTTGGCGGACTTGGCTCAGCGGATGGGGTGCAGTGTCCGCTTCCAGCGCGTCTCGGTGACGAAGTGGAGCGCTACGTGGCCCATCCAGGCCAGGGTGTTGCCGATTCCGGGCTGCTCCAACCGGTGCTCTGGAGTCTCAAACGACCAGTAGTTGAACAACGGCCGGCCCACGATATTCTCCCTCGGAACAAAGCCCCAGAAACGAGAATCGGCGCTGTTGTGCCGGTTGTCGCCCATCATGAAGTATTTGCCCGGAGGAACCACCAGATCACCATCCACAATGTGACTGGGAAAATCGACAGCCCAGGTTTCGGGAATAAAGTTTCCGGGTTCTGGATCGGGTGGCACGGAGGGAAACTCGTCGAGAAAGCCGGAGTGGTTCTCTGGCGTAGTCGGTTGGGCATGCGGCTGATCCTGCGCCACGCCATTGAGGATAACAATGCCGTTGCGCAGGCGGATGTGATCGCCGGGAATGCCGACCAGCCTCTTCACCAAGGGGAGATACTCAGGTTTTCCGTCAGGGTCCGGGCTTGGGTCCAGCACGGGCTTGAAAAAAACCACGATGTCGCCCCGTTTTGGTTCGCGGTAATGGACGAGCGGCATCCACTTGGTGGGCGGCGACAGGGTGACGCGATCCACCAGTAAGTGGTCGCCTACAAGCAGCGTGTCCTTCATCGATCCCGACGGAATCACGAAGTTCTGGCCCAGAAACGTGAGGATGAACAGGCCCACAACCAGCACGGAGCAGATGCTGGCCATAGCCTCATACGGTGTCTCTTCCACACCTTTTTCAGTGGGTTCCGGAAGGGGTTGAGACACGGAATGTGAGTTGGGGAGCGGAGTCTTCTTCTTCGTCATCCTGTATGGCCTGCGTGATTCAGACAAAACAAACACGGGGCAAGCTCAGATGCTCAAGCTTCCTAGCGAATCAGGTGCAGCGTCCTCTTCCAGCGCGTCTCGGTGAAGAAATGCAACGCCACATGGCCCATCCAGGCTATGCTGCTGCCAATCCCGGTCTGCTGATACTCTTCCTCGGGGGTAACGAACGACCAGTAGTTGAAGAGTGGCCGGCCTACGATGTTCTCTCTGGGAACAAAGCCCCAGTAGCGCGAATCCAGGCTGTCGTGCCGGTGATCGCCCATCATGAAGTACTTGCCGGGTGGAACTACGATATCCCCATTCTCGATGTGGTTGGGGAAGTCCACGCTCCAGGCTGCCGTGGCGCCACGTTCCGGCGAGGGCGCAATGGAAGGGTACTCATCCAGAAACTCCGTATCGCCGGACGGAGAAATCTCCCCATCCTTGGGCGGATCCTGGGCCACGCCGTTGAGAATAACGATGCCGTTGCGCAGGTGGATACGATCGCCGGGAACGCCAACCAGCCGCTTCACCAAAATCAGATAATCCGGCCGCCCATCCGCATCCAGATCCGTCACGGGCTTGATAAAAACCACAATATCGCCGCGTTTCGGCTCACGATAGTGAACCAGCGGCATCCATTTCGAGGGCGGCGAAAGGGTGATGCGGTCCACCAGCAAGTGGTCGCCCACCATCAGGGTCTTCTCCATCGATCCCGAAGGAATCACAAAGTTCTGGCCAAGAAATGTGAGGATGAACAGGCCCACAACCAGCACGGAACAGATGCTGGCGACCGCCTCGAAGGGCGTCTCTTCCACTCTGTCTTCGGCGGGCTCGGGTTCCGGCTGTACTTCTGGCATCGACTTGGGGGGCAGAGTTGTTTTCTTCGTCATCCTGTCGCTCGTTAAAAAGTAGTTCGTGGACAGCCGTCAGTGGTCAGTTGCAAGCAGTTGGCAATCGGGTTCTTCCCTGACCCCTGATCCCTGACACCTGTTCTCAGTGAACCACATGGAAGATGCGCTTCCAACGCGCAAAGCCCGTCAGTTTTGCCGAGAGTTCCTTGTCGTGTCCGAGTCTATCATCCGCGGCCTGTTGCACATCGGTCGACGAGGGACGAGACACCGAGAAGTAGATGAACAGCGGCCGCGCTACGATGTCGGCCCGCCTGACAAGGCCAAAAAAACGGGAGTCCTTGCTGTGATTGCGATTGTCGCCGAGAACGAAATACTCTCCCTCGGGAACCACCAGTTCCCCGTCACGGGTAAGACTCTGCATCTGCTTCCACCAACCTGGATCGACGGTTGGGTCGGTATACACCTTCGCGGGAAAATCGTCGCGGAACGGATTGGGAGGGGCCGGCTCAAAGGCAGCGTAGGGTTCGTTCAGCGTCACGCCGTTCACCGTCACCCGCCCATCTTCAATGTGCAACCTGTCGCCGGGAACTCCCACCACCCTTTTCACCAGAAACGGCGGCTGCGGATGGTGAAAGAATACGATGTCACCTCGCTCAACGCTCCGATACGGCAGAAACCACCGGGTCAGGCCGCCCGAAGGCGCATAAACCTGCTTGTTGACCAGCAAGAAATCGCCAACCAGAAGGGTGCGCTCCATGCTTTCGGACGGGATGAGATACGGCTGGAGCACAAAAGTGTTCAGAAACAGCGCCACCACCACGAGCGAAAGCAGCGTAGCGAAGGCCTCTGGCAAGGTGGGAAGGTGACTCCACATTTGCGAGAGCCAGCCGCCGGAGGGGCGCGCGGACGCGCTGGACTGAAGCCCAGGCTGCGCGGCTTGTTCCAATCGTTCTGATTGTTCTGCTTGTTCAGGTTGCCCAGGAGTGCTCATCTCTCCGATTGCTCCTCCTTTCCAAGGTCGAACGTCAATGCGGCGGTCTTTGCATCCGCCGCCCTCAAGCGGTCCAGGGCACGCCGCGCGGCATCTTGCTCAGCCTGCTTCTTCGTGCTCCCCATGCCACGAGCCAGGGATTTACCAGGCACTCCCTCATCCGTTTTGAGCCGGACCTCAATCAGAAAGCGCTTCTTGTGGTCGGGACCGCTCTCGCTCTTGAGCCGGTACACCGGAGTTCCGACCCTTGCCGCCTGCAAATGCTCCTGGAGCGCCGATTTGAAGTTCCCCAGCGCAGCCCCGGAGCGCAACTCCTCAGCCAAGTGTTCCGCCGCCTCGGCCATCACCCAACCATGGGTGAAGGCCCTCACCGGCTCCAGGCCGCCATCAAGAAACAATGCGGCCATCACTGCCTCCATGGTATTCGAAAGCACTGTGCTCTTTCGCCGAAGGCCGCTGCGGTCCTCACCCCTGCTCAGGCGCAGATGGGCTCCCAAACCAATTGCAATCGCCACTTCCGCCATGTGCTGACGGCTCACCAGTTGGGCGCGGACGCGGGTCAGTTCGCCCTCTTGCCACTCCGGATGCGACTCGAAGAGCGCCTCGGCCACCACCAGCCCCAGCACCGCGTCGCCCAGGAACTCCAGCCGCTCGTTGTCCCCCTCGTTTGCACCCGCCTGCTGGTTTGCAAGAGACCGGTGAGTCAAGGCGCGGAGAAGAAGCTCGGGTCTGGCAAAACCATGCCCGAGCGCAGCTTCAAGATCGGCCAAAACCGCTTCAATATTCGTTTCGATTGCAGGCATCCTCTTGACTCATTGTTTGTGGCGCACTTCCGGAAATTCCAGCTTCCGGCCCCAAAAACCTCATTCTAACCACCGCAACGAAACACACGCGCACCAACATGAGCGATCTCTCGGACGATTACGGCTTCTTCATCCCTCTTTGCCCCGACTGCCCAGTCCCTGGCTTTGAAAGTTCCGGCTTGTCTGCTCCGTCGCCGGGCTTGTCGTCATCCGCATCCTCATCACAACTGTGGCCCTTTACGGCATATGCCGCCTTTACGCCGCGCTCAGCGGCGAGCCTGGTGTCCTGTTGACCATCGCGCGCTGCCAGCGCCTCGTGGTACTCGGCAACGGCCTCGTCGCGCTTGCAGTCCAGGTCAAGCATCCGTCCGAGGTAGATGTGAGACCATGCCATCAACCGCGGTTCCTTGGTTGCAGCCAGGGTTTTCTGGAAATCATTGATTGCATCCTCCGGATGGCCGGTGAGGATGGCCGCCCTGGCCAGGATAAAGTCGGCCCGAGCCCCTTCCGCTACCGATTCCAACGTATCCGCATGGACCGTGAGGGCCTGGCGCGCCAAAGAGCTGGCCGTGGCCGGATCGCCAGCCGCAAGCCGCGCCTCGGCTAAATCAAGCCCCGTCAACTTGCGCGGCTTGCTGCGCCCAAGCACCTCTTCGTCCGCTTCCTTGTCAAATTCGATCAGACGGGCGCGATGCGCCTGCTGATCCACATCCATGCTATAAACCATCTCGCCGATCGTGTCTTTCAGGCTGGCCGGATCCTTCTCGAACTGAATCAACTGCTCATAGAAGTACTGCGCAAGCACAAACCCCTGCGTCATATCGTGGCGGACAGACGCCCATCGGATGGCATCCACCTTTTGCTGGTATACCTGCCGCTCATGCTCGTAGCGCGGCATATCCTCCCGGAGCGCGCCTGCTGGAATCCTGTATTCCGGTACTCCCGTATCCATGGTCCGGGCTTCAATCGCCTTGATCAAGCACTCCACCGTCAACGCCAGAGTGTCAGAGCGAAAGCGGAATTCGAGCGGAGCGTCACGAATCTCCTTAAGGATTGGTTGCTCCCGGTCAATGGCGGCGGATCGCGAATATAGCAGGGGCTCGATCACGTAGTGCAGATAGGTATGCCGCACATCGCCCATGCGGATCTGCCCATCCACCGCGGAAACCACCACTACATAGTCGGTCCCGTAGATGCGGGCATTCACGGTCCGGGGCGAAAGCAGAGGCTCGATCACCACAATGAACCGCCGCCCAGAATACGTCGAGGCCGGCAACTTGAGATACAAATTGGTCGAAACGATCATTTTCGAAAGCGGATCATGGAGCCGGTCGGCCTCTTCGTCGTAGATACGGTGGACCGCCAGCCATATTCCGTGCAGGTCCACTGCCGCCACAAAGTCCCTGAGCAGCGGCACAACCTCCACCACCTGCGTGGAGTCGGGCGGCATCTCGGCCAGCTCTTCCGAGGTTTCAATCTCCGGTGGAGGCGTCAAATAGAGGGCCAGGGAGATGTACTGCGAAATATCCCGCTCCGATCCCGTCATGCGGTGCTGGGCGATAAACAGGCAGAGCTTGTCCCTCTTGACGCGTGCGTCCTCGCTCTTGGCCAGCGCCTGATCGATCTCGTCGCGGACCCGCTTCCGCACCGGCGCGCTCTCGTCCAACCCCTCGTCGTAGCCGCAGGCGTTCAAAGCAGCGGCCATTAGAAAGACCGGCTCCGAGCTGACCAGCGAAATAGTTGGTCCGGCCGGATCCACCAGCGACGGCGCCTTCTCCTGCTGGAAACCCTGCGCAGGCGAGCCTTGCGAAGACGAGCTCTGTCCCTTGCTGGAACTGCTGTCTGGGGATTGAGTGCGCGCCACCACAGGCGCAAAACCCGCGAACAGGCACCAGAAAGCGGCCGAAAGAACGGCAACTGATCGAATTGTGCAAAGTGTCATGAGGAACCCTGTCTGCAAGTCTAGTTAGACGCACTGACAGGGTCAAACGGGAGAGTGAAACGACGCGGGACGTATTTCTCTCTCCTGAGGGCAAGGAACAGAGAATGCACTGCGCTGGCTGCGCCGCCCCCAAAAAGCGATGCCCCGCCCGGACAATGCCAGGCGGGGCCCAATTTCCTTCTAATCCCTAATCCCCCGCTCTACCCACGCACCGAAACCCCTGAGAACGACAGCACTGCCAGGCCGCGCACCGGCTGGCCGAAGAATCGCGCCGGCTCAAAGCGGCTGGTCAACAGCATATTCTCGATCTGTGAGCGGGTCTCTTCGTCGTTGGGACCCGAAATGATGCGATAGTCGTACATCTGTCCCTGGCCGTTGATATAGGCCTCCACCACTACAGGACCAGAAATTGCGCCGATATCATTCTTGCCCGCTCCGACGGCCGGATACAAAAGGCGAGGCGCCGTAGCATTGCCCAGCGGCTCGTCTTTGGTGGCCTGCGCCGACTCCGGTGCGGCAAACATGGTCACCAGCACAGTTACGGTACCCAGCAGCAGCACGGCACTGGCAAATCCAGCTGATGCTTGCAGCAGGAACGGACCCACGGTGTTTCTCCATGCCAGATTCCAGCCCTGGAACGGGCTGCGGCGGCTGCGCGCGCGCTCCTGGCTTACTGCCACGCGAATTCGCAGAAGCATATCCTCGGGCTCCGGCACCGGACCCAGCGCTGCAAGCGACGCCTGCGTCTGGCGCAGAAACGACCACTCGCGCGCACACCCCCGGCAACCTTCCAGATGGGCGGCGATGCGCTGCATCTCACGTCCCGTCAATTGTCCGTCCAAATACTCCGTAAACCTTGCCTGCATTGCACTACAACCGCTCATCTTGCCTCCTCTCCCAGAGGTACTTCGAACCGTGCCCGCGCTGGGGATCCCATGCCAACCGCTGGCGCGGTCAGAATCGCCTTTAAGCTGGCGCGCCCGCGCACCAGCCGCGACTTCACGGTCCCCAGATTCACGCCCTGCATCTCTGCCACTTCCTCGTACACAAACCCTTCGATATCGCGAAGGATCAGCGTGCTGCGGTATGGCTCCGGAACCCGTTTCAACGCCGCCTCAACCCGCGACCGGTTCTCTGCGTGCGCCGCCATCTCATAAGGCGACTCAGCCGGGTCCACCAGCTTTTCTTTAAGCAGCACTGGCGTCCCGCATTCCCCCTCGATCAACTCCTGCTCGATGGGAATCTCCTGCTGCTTGTGCCGCATCCACCAGCGCCGCTGGTTCGAGGCCTCGCGCAGCGCGATTCGGTAAATCCACGTCCGTAACGAGGACTCGCCATGGAAGTTGCCCACTCCCCGGAAGACCTTGACAAACACTTCCTGGGTCAGGTCGGCTGCATCGGCGCGGTCCTGGACGGTGCGCGCAAGCAGAGAGTAGATTGGTTGGTGGAAGCGCGCGATCAGCCACGCGAACGCCTCCTCCGAGCCGGCTTGAAGTTCTGCGATCAGAGCCGCTTCTTCGGATTGCAGCGTCAGAGCGCTGGCAATATTGCCCATGGTGAGGTCCGCCTGCATTCAGTGTCCTCCCACCTTACCGCGGCATCCGACCCAAAGTCCGATACTGCGGCCACTCGCCCAACGGCCCCTGGAACTGCCGCCGGAAACCGAAATCTGCCAACGAGTGCGCGGGAAACGGAACATTGGCCCAAAACCTAATGTCCCGCGCGCTCTATTATCTTAGACACCGGAACCCACCTGAAGTGTTCCCGGTCACGAGAGTTTTATTTTTTCAGATGGTTGCACGGGAGTGCCTGGCGTCCTTTCAAAGGCTGGACTGTGTCAGTCGGGTGAGATTTCCGGCGCGCGGGCTTCGGATCGGCTCGATTCCCTGAGACCCCCTTCCTGTCCGGAGATAGCCCCAACCCAATCGGTCCCGCTTCCCGGTGTGGCCGATGTTTGGCTTGACAAGCACACTCGTGGCATGGTGATTGGTTCCCATACGCATTCGCATCAAGTGCTCAGCCACGTTGAACCGGACCAGCAATACAAAGAGCTTTCGAAGTCCCGAGCCATCTTGAAGGAGCAACAGGGCGTCGAGGCAGAGGTACTTGCCTATCCGGCCGGCCGCAGGATTCACTTCACCGATGAGACGCAGAGGATAGCGCGGGCTGTCGGTTACCGGGCAGCTTTTTCGTTCTACGGCGGCACAAATTTGCAAGGCAGGACATCCCTTTACGATGTTAAGCGAGTGGGTGTAGGCGACCAAAGCTGGAGCCGCTTCCGGGTTCAAGCTGATGTCTGCCGGTTGACGGGCAGCTTTTGGCCTTGATTGGAGAAATGCCAGCATCGATGACGCCAGCCACCGATCTTTATGATGATGCCTTCGGCGATATCGGCGCGGAGCAGGTTGCGGCCGGCGGAACGGCGCAGGTCATGGAAAATCCAGCCTGGAACACCGGTGGCCTCCGTCGCCCTTGCTCAGGTATCCTGGAAATCCCGCACGGCCACGCGATTCGTGCGGCCAAGGCTCTGGCCTGATGGGGCCGAAATGCAGGGCGCAAACACCGCAATTCGATTTCGAGGGAACGTCGATGCAGCGATTCACTTGGTGAGGAGTCGAGCCCGGCACTCGTCAGAGGTTACCGGGGCTCGTCCTTTCACCTGGGATTGAGACCTGATCTCGACAAAGCTATGACAACGGCATTGCGTCAATCGTGCTACTATCGCCTTCATTCCGTGGTGGCGCGGCATGGCGATGCTTCCTCTCGAACGAACTCCTCCCAAGCGGCGCGGCCGTGCGCGTCTCGGAAGCTGGCTGGCGCTTTGCGGGTTAGCGTCGCTGTTCTGCTTGGTGCGCTCCCAGGCCCAGGACGACCAGCTCAATCAGGTGCATGTACCCGCGCAACCGACGGCCGCGCCAGCCGCAACGGGAGCGCCTGCCGGGGCTGAAGCTCCTGCTGTTTCAGGTCCGGACGCCTTGAAGATTCACCCCGGCGCGCGCATCCGGCTGAACGTGGACATGGTGCTGGTGCCGGTCACGATCACCGATCCGATGAACCGGCTGGTCACCGGCCTGGAGCAGGAAGACTTTCAGGTCTTCGAGAACAACGTAAGGCAGAGGATCGCCACTTTTGCCAGCGAGGATGCGCCGGTCTCGATTGGGATCATCTTCGACCTCTCGGGTTCCATGAGTTCGAAGCTGATCCGCGCCCGTGAATCGATCCTTCAGTTCATCAAGACCGCCAACCCCCAGGATGAGTTTTTCGTTATCGGCTTCAACGACCGGCCGGAACTGATTGAAGATTTCACCAGTTCGGTTGAGGACATCCAGGCCCGGCTGGCGACGGTGCGCAGCGGCCATCGCACCGCGCTGCTGGACGCCATCTACTTTGGCCTGACCAAGATGAAGGATGCCAGGCATGAGCGCAAGGCGCTGCTGGTGGTGTCGGATGGCGGCGACAACCGCTCGCGCTATACCGAAGGCGAGTTGCGAGCGCAGGTGCGCGAAGCGGATGTGGAGATCTATTCAATCGGCGTCTTCGATCCTTACGCTGCCACCCCCGAGGAGCGCAACGGGCCCCAATTGCTTAACGATTTGAGCGAAGAGACCGGCGGGCGCCTCTTCCGCGTGGACGATATCGCCGAAATGGGCGACATTGCCGAGAAGATTTCCACCGAGCTGCGCAACCAATATGTGATTGGCTTCAGGCCCAAGAACCTGACTCGAGACGGCAAGTGGCGTAAAGTGAAGGTAAAGATCAATCCTCCCGCAGGATTGCCTCCACTCACGGTCCATGCACGCACCGGCTACTATGCGCCTTTGCAATAACGTGGTTTTCGCGGTTCTTCTTGCTGGCGCAGCGCTCTCGCTGCCCGCGCAACAATCGCCCACCCTGCCTGCCCCACAGCAAGGTGGGCCGGGGCAGGCGCCGTCACTCACTGTGGACCGCGACCCGGTGCGCTCGCCGGATGTCGAGCCGCCCACCACTCCGGCCGGGCCTTTGCGCAAGGAGGGCGAGGGTTATGTGCTGCACACCGACGTTGAAGAGGTGGCGCTGAATTGCACAGTGCTTGAAGGCAACCGCCTGGTTCCCGATCTGAAAAGGGAAAACTTCAGTGTCATCGAGGATGGAGTCAAGCAGGCCCTTATCAGCTTCCAGCACTCCGACCTGCCGGTCTCCATCGCCATCGTGGTCGACAACTCCGGATCGATGTCGAGAAAGCGTCCGGCGGTGAACAAGAGCGCCCTGGATCTGATTCTGGCCTCGAATCCCATGGACGAAGCGTTCGTGGTGAACTTCTCCGACGAAGCCTTCATCGACCAGGACTTCACCTCCGACGTGAACAGGCTGCGCGACGGGCTGGGGCACATCGAATCCAGAGGCGGCACCGCGCTCTACGATGCCGTGGTGGCCTCGGCCGACAAGCTGGTGGCTGACGCCAAACGCCCCAAGCAGGTTCTCATCCTGATTACCGACGGTGAAGACAACGCCTCGACCCTGAACCTGGAGCAGACCATCCGCCGGGTGCAGCAGCTCTCAGGTCCAGTGATCTATTCGATCGGATTGTTGTTTGGCGACGAGATGAGCCGGGCCGAGGTGCGCCATGCTCGCCGGGCTCTGGAGATGCTTTCCACTGAGACCGGCGGCATGGCGTTCTTTCCCAAATCGATCGAGCAGGTCGACCAGATCGCCGCCGAGGTGGCTCGCGACATTCGCAACCAGTACACGGTGGGCTACCACTCCACGAAGCCTACGACGGAGGCGGGCTTCCGCCGTGTGACAGTGACGGCCGAGGACGCAGGCCGGGGCAAGCTGAATGTGCGAACCCGGACCGGGTACTTTCCGGTGGCGCGGGTGGCAAAGCAGGCGGCGGACAAGAAGTAGAGCCGGAGCTGCCCCTGTTTCAGCTCAAAGGTGCCTTCACGCACCTATGCCGCCTTCATCTTGAACGCAGCGGGATAGACGGACGTGTGGCAGCTCCGGTCTGGGTGACATAAAAGCCGCCGAAGCCGCCAGCGATAGATCAAGGCTGTTTGGAATAGAGGGTAATCAGAAACAGGACCAGGCTGCCCGTGCCCAAGGCGCCAACACACAGAAACATGATATTCAACCTCATGGGGCCCATCGGGAACATCTCGTAAAGCCGGAAGAAGCGCCAGCACTGCGCAAAGATGAATTCGACGCTAAGCCCGACGATTGCAATCAGCGTAGCCGTCTTCAGTTTCATGATCTTCATGATCCAAGCCTTCCTGAGCGCGGAGTTGCAAGCAAAATAGCGGGCGCGGCTGGGTTTGTCAACTCTCGAAGAGTAGCCTTCGCCGCATCAAGTCCATTTCGCTGGATGAAATATCTCAAAGGGAAGGCAAACTCATGCCGGGCTTTTCTGCCGGTCCCCTGGATTCGATCCGCCCAGCCGGAGCGGATTCTTGTATCAGAGGCCTGGTCCCGGAACCTTGTCCTAGTCAACTCACGTCAACTCGCGCCGGAAGGCGCGCCATGAGCGTGACGCGCGGGCCACATCCGCCCCGCTGCGATAAGCTGAAAGCAGGAGCTGACGCGCGAAAGATGACTACTTCCCCGTACCGATACTCGACCCTTGCCGTTCATGCCGGGCAACACCCTGACCCGCTTACGGGCGCTGTGAATGTGCCCGTTTACCTTTCATCCACGTTTGAGCTGACCGGCATCGGCACGGACCGGGGCTGGGATTACTCCCGCGCCGGCAACCCCACCCGCGACCGTCTGGAAGAGTCGCTTGCAGTGCTCGAAGGGGGCTTCAGCGCCCATGCCTTTACGACGGGAATGGCGGCCATTTCGGCGCTCTTTGCCATGCTGCGCGCGGGCGACCACCTGATCTGTTCAAAAGATGTGTATGCCGGGACGGTGCGCCTGCTGGACCAGATTGTTGCCGGGTATGGCATTGCGATCGAGTATGTGGATACGAGTAACCTGGCAGCGGTTGATGCGGCGATCCGGCCCAACACCAAACTCATTCACATCGAGACTCCCAGCAATCCGCTGATGGTCTTGACCGATATTGCCGCGGTGAGCAAGATTGCCCACGCTCGCGGCATCGAAGTCAGTGTGGATAACACCTTCCTGTCGCCTGTGTTGCAGAGTCCATTGGCTCTGGGCGCGGATATTGTGATGCATTCGACCACCAAGTACCTGAATGGCCATTCGGACGGACTGGGAGGAGCGCTGATCGGCTCGACGCCCACTCATAAGGAGCGGTTCCTGCTCGTCCAGAAGGCTGCCGGCGGCGTTCTGTCGCCCTTCGAGTGCTTCCTGGTGCTGCGCGGGATAAAGACGCTGCCGCTGCGCGTGAAGCAGCACGAAGAAAACGGACGCGCCGTCGCGGAGTTCCTTTCGACTCACCCCAAGGTGAGCAAGCTGGCTTATCCGGGGCTGAAGAGCCATCCGCAATTCGACCTGGCTGTGAAGCAGCAAAAGGGCTTTGGTTCCATGATGAGCTTTGAGGTGGAATCGCAGGCGGCGGCTGGACGATTCCTGGCGGCGATCAAGATCTTCCTGAGCGCGGAGTCGCTGGGCGGGGTGGAGTCGCTGGCCTCGCATTCGGCGACAACGACCCACGCTTCGGTGACTGAGGAGCAGCGCGCGTCGATGGGCATCACCCAGGGGCGGATACGGTTGTCGATCGGGATCGAGGACAAGGAAGACCTGATTGCGGACCTGAAGCAAGCGCTGGCGGCAGTGTAATGGCACGCTCACTGGCCTCTATAATCTGAAAGGAAACCGAACGACATCCCCGCCAGTTCCCTTTCCGCGGATCCATGTCGATCCCTATCTTGAGATCAAACCGAGGAGCGGACGGACGTATGCTCGAAGAAACAAAGCCGATTGACGTGGAAGCCCTGAAGGCGCTGGTGCGCACGGTGCCCGATTTCCCCAAACCGGGGATTCTGTTTTACGACATCACCACCCTGCTGAAGGACAAGACCGGCTTTGCCAGGATGATCGACGCGCTGGCGGAGCATTATGCCGGCCAGAAGATCGACCTGGTGCTGGGCATTGAGGCGCGTGGATTTATCTTTGGGCCGGCGCTGGCCTACCGGCTGAACGCAGGCTTTGTGCCGGTGCGCAAGCCGCGCAAGCTGCCCGCGCCCGTGGCTCGGGTAACCTACGACCTGGAGTACGGGTCCGATACGCTGGAGATTCACCTGGACGCTATCCAGCCGGGGCAGAACGTGGTGCTTGTCGACGACCTGCTGGCGACGGGCGGCACGATGGAGGCCACTGTAAAGCTGGTCAAGCAGTTGGGCGGAGAGATCGCCGGGCTGGCCTTTGCCGTCGAGCTGGACTTCTTGAACGGCCGACGCAGGTTCCCGGACTACGACGTCTTCAGCCTGCTGCACTACGACGAATAGAGGGCTTCGCCCGCGTTTCCCCGACATTCGGAGGATGATTCAGGAAGCTTTTTCCGGGACGGTTCCCGTGCCGCTCGCCGGCGGTTCCCCTTCCGCAGTCTCCGCGACGGTTGAATCCTGGAACATCTGGGCATCGGCAAAACGGTAGCCCACGTATACATCCGTCAGCAAATAGAGGGGATTGGATGGGTCGTCTTCAATCTTCTTGCGCAACTGGCGGACGAAAGTGCGCAGGTACTCGACCTCTTCGCGGGAGTCGGCTCCCCACACGGCGGTCAGCAACCGGGCATAGGTGATGACGCGGCCGGCGCGGCTCATGAGGCAATGGAGAATGTCGAATTCCTTGCGCGTGAGATGCACCTGTTCGCCGCGCTTGGTGACGCTCCGCTTGACCGGCTCCAGGCGAATCTCGCCGATCTCGATGGGCGCATCTTCGGCGCGGGCGGGAGCCTTGACGCGGCGGACTGCGGCGCGGATGCGCGCGACCAGTTCGCGAACACTGAATGGCTTGGTGACATAATCGTCTGCGCCCAGATCGAGCGCGTGCACTTTGTCTTCTTCCTGATCGCGAACCGTCAGCATCAGGATGGGCAGCCTGGGAGCAAAAGCACGAATGCGGCGCAGCGTCTCGATGCCGCCGATGCCGGGCATGTTGATGTCGAGCAGGACGGCATCGTAGACGGCGGCGCGAAGCATCTGAATCGCCTCTTCACCGCGCGAGGCTTCGGCCACCTGAAAGCCAAGTTCAACCAGCGGAGGCCGCAAGGCCCGGCGAATGGCTGATTCATCATCGACAACAAGAATGCGAAGCACAGGCTGATTCATCAAACACCTTCCTTTTGCACGGAGGCGGGGATCGCCGCAAAGAACGTGGTTCCCTCGA
>Ga0302274_10002509_pt1 | contig 16791 bp, 11 predicted proteins | sample III_Bog_N2_1_FD_198755 | JGI IMG/M metagenome (GOLD analysis project Ga0302274, IMG submission 198755) | Peat permafrost microbial communities from Stordalen Mire near Abisko, Sweden - III_Bog_N2_1 | ecosystem: Environmental > Terrestrial > Soil > Wetlands > Peat | place: Sweden: Abisko...
ATAAACTCCATTCTGTCGGTTTCATAAGATATTTCCTCCGGCTTTTTCTCTTGTAACGTCATTAAATGAAACATCCATGGTAATTGTTCTTCGGCTGAACGGGGACGGCGGTTACACAGAATTGCATGCTGGAGTGGAATGATTTCGGTTTGCACAAAGAGGTTGCTGAATGCGGGCTGCATCAAATCTGAATCGGGCGGCGCAAGAACCACTTCCGCATAGCTTGTAACCTCAATTGTTCTGCGAATGTTTGATCGGTTTGTTATAATAACCCTCCGCATTTCAATGTCATCTTCGGGCGATACAACAATTTCAGTACGTGTTTCAATGTTGTTATAAGTATTGTGAAAATCTACACGACCTTGTGAAAATGCAGCTTCGTATTTTTCCGCCTTTTTTAGTGTTGGCTGATGTGTATTTGACCAATACACTCCCTTCTCTCCGCCGGCCGGCGGATTAGGAGACAAATCACGTATATAACAAAATGTCCCCCAATTATCACAAGTAACATCTTCGCGCCAGCGTGTAATTGCAAGATTTTTCCAACGGCTGTAACCTCCGCCGGCATTTGTTACCATAACATGGTATTTGCCATTTGATAATAATTGCACTTCAGGAATAGCAGTGTTAGGGGTGTTAATTATTCTTGTTTCTGTACCTCCTGCAGAATATGTTATATCAGACATATCTGTGGTGTGTGCAAAAAATGTGGAAGCTTTCGGTATCCGTTCCTGAAGTAGTAACAAGGTTGCCTTAAATTGCGGCTCTGCTTCAAATAGTTTTTGCATAGGTTTATCAAGAAGCAAGTATGCCAGCGATAGCAGACTCATTCCCTGGTGATGTGCCATAAAGGAATAAACAATCGCACTGGATTGTCCGGTTTGTAAACGGGATGGAGTATAATCTACGGCTTCATAAAATCCATATCGGCCTTCAAATCCTTTTTTACAAAGCAATTCCAGATTTTCACATGCCTTTTCAGGCTCTACCATAAGTGCTAGCGCAGAGGCATAAGGTGCAATAACAGAGTCTTCTTCAAGTCCGCGTTTTAGCCCTAACCCAGGGGCTCCGAATGCCCGATACATATAATTGGAATTAGCGTTTACCATATTATATCCCGATTCTGAAATTCCCCACGGCATGCCCGTTTTCTTCCCATATTCAATTTGCCATTTTACAGCTGCTTTACAAGTTTGGTCTAGCAGTGTATTTTCATAAGTAGGCATTACCAAAAGCGGCATTAGGTATTCGAACATGGAACCACTCCAGGACAAAAGAATAGGCGCCCCATTAACATTGGTTAATAAACGCCCCAACGCGAACCAGCTTTCTTCGGGTAGTTTTCCCTGTGCAATACAGATGAAGGTGCACAACCTGGCTTCGGATGCTAGCAAATCATAAAAACTTGCATCCATACGATGCTCCTGCACATTGTAGCCAATGGTGAACAGATTACTTGATTTATCGTATAGAAAATCCCATTCCATATCCGCCAAATCATTGCATTGTTGAGCCAGGTTTTCTGCGTTAGCTATTTGCTCACTTGCACCTTGAATGGTATTGCTTAATGATGTTTTAAATAAACCAAGCCATTCATTTTCAAGAGGCGTATTGTCTGCAGTTTGGTACCGGTTTGCTTTAGACTGTAATTTAAGCGCAGTATGTAATAATTCCAGCAGGGTTGAATGAACATTCAAGGAAAGTAACTCTATGAATTTTGGGGGAGCCGTGCTTAATAAAAACCAGGGATCAAAAATTTTGAAATCTTCCGACACCCTTAGTATTTGTTTATTAAGCACTTCTTTCCACCAATATGTTTCACTATCCGCAGCATTATCCAGTTTATCAATAACAAGGGAGAAGTTCTTGATTAATGTTCCCATGTAAAAATTTACTTCGTACCGTGTAATGATATTCGAATTGCAGGCTGCATCCAAATCAATTTTGAATTGTTGAAGTAGTGCAATATCCTTTTCTTCCAGCGTATCCATAAGTACATTTAGGCTATCACAGATGCCTTCAAATAACTTTAATCCTAATATTTTCTGGTGCGGTATCGCAAGCAATCCTTGTTTTAATATAAGTAAGTGCCCTGCAAGATTTCCACTGTCAACAGTAGAAATATATTTCGGCATTAGTGGACTTAATGATTCAGTATCGTACCAATTATAAAAATGTCCTTTAAACCGTTCCATTTTATTCATGGCACCTATTGTCTTTGCCGTTCGTTCAATAAGCTGTGTGGTGGTTATGTAGCCAAAGTCGCAGGCAGACAAATTGGCAAGCAACGACAGCCCGATGTTGGTAGGAGATGTGCGGTGCGCTATTACTGAAACCGGTTGTTCCTGAAAATTATCAGGGGGTAACCAGTTATCCTCTTGCCGAACAAAACGCTCGAAGAAACCCCATGTTTTCCTGGCCACTTTCCGAAGAAAGATATTTTGTTCATGGGTAAGTACCGATACTTGTTTTGCTAATGGCTTACTTGTCCACCAGGTAATAAAAGGTGCAATAAACCAGAGAATCAGAATGGGTAATGCTATGTTTAGCGTTGCCGGAGAATATATTATTAAATAAGTGAATACAGCTGAAGCAAGAAAAGGCTCTATCCACATAGAAGAATATGACACCAACACGCCTGGCTGTTCAGCGAGAGTATCATTTGAGGAGGTGTTCCATTCTAAAAGGTTTTTCCGTGTAATAAGCACTTTCCATAGGGTGCGAATTATGGCCAGCAAATTAGAGTATGCTTCGTGCGGTAAACAGATAAGTGTAAATAACGTTTTTATGAAAATATCGGTAATGCTGAGAATTGAATTTTTAATGTGATGTTTTAAGATGACATCTTTGGGTTTACGAAGTGCATCCCAGATAAAAATAATAAGTATGGGAACAATAATAATTCCGGACACGGCAATTGTCCAGAATAAGGGAGAAGGCAATATAGTCCATCCCAGCAATAGCAGCGTTGTAAGGGCCAGAGGGAAAAGACTTCGCCTAATGTTATCATATATTTTCCAGCGGGATAATGCGGAGATCGGGTTTTTATTCCAATGTCTTCCGGGCCCCGGCACAAGCGGTAAAAACCAGGCAAAAATTTGCCAGTCTCCCCGAATCCAACGCACCCGTCTTTTCATATCGGCGCTATAGCTGGTTGGGTATTTTTCAAACAATTGCACATCGCTCAGTAATCCAGAGCGCACATAACAGCCTTCCAGCAGGTCATGGCTTAAGATACCATTTTCAGGGAATCTTCCATCCAGAACTTTTCTTAATATATCTACATCGTAAATTCCTTTTCCAATAAATGAACCCTCAGCAAATAAATCCTGATATACGTCCGAAGATGCTCGGGTGTATGGGTCAATACCGGGTTCATTTCCATGCATACGCGCATAAAGAGATCCTGTTATATCGGGTAAGCTTACCGTTACACGCGGCTGAAGGATACCGTATCCTTTTGTTACCCGTTTTTTTGTTTCATTATACCATGCATGGTTCAATGGATGAGCCATGGTTCCAATTAATTTCCAGGCGGTACCTAAAGGTAACTGTGTATCTTCATCTAATGTAATTATATATTTTACACGGGGAAAAATAGATTGGTCGCCTATAATAAGTGAAAATCGTTCTTTTGAACCTCCGCGCAATAATGAATTTAATTCTGAAAGTTTCCCGCGCTTTCTTTCATATCCCATCCATGCATTTTCATTCGGGTTCCAGCGCCTTGGACGGTGAAAGAGAAAAAATAAATCATTATTCCTCCTATTATATTTTGCATTTAGTTCTTCTATTTTTTGTTTTGCCAAATCAACCAGTGCCTGATCTTGCGGAAGTGTTTCTTGATTAGCATCTGTAAAATCCGTTAATAAACCAAAAAATAAATTAACGTTCCGGTTTGCCAGGAAACGAACTTCCAGTGCTTCTACTAAATGTTCTATTGCCTCGGTTCCTGTTAGCATTGCAGGTATTGCAACCAGCGTGCTGCAATCCGGAGGAATTTCGTTGGAGAAGTCCATTCTTGGCAGCAAATTCGGTTTAAATAGTAAAGTAGAAAAGAAGTTTACAACTGAAATTGCGAGTTGGCTTGTACATAAAAGAGAAAGGAAAGCAATAGATAAAAGAAGCCAAGGGCTTTTTATATCTGAATGCGCTCTTATTAAAAGACCCGCACCTATTACCAGTGTAATTAATACTATGGCAACTAAATACAGTTCGAAAGCACATTTTTTAAATAATTGGCTAATTTTCCGAGTAAATGTGACACGCATTTTTGCTTCCCTTTTGGTCTGCTTTAATCCATCCCCTATCAGATAATAACCAACATGTGATGTGCGTTCGTCGCTATCATTCGTAAGTAAGCTTTTATGCATTAGCTCTATAGCTATGCACGCAACTTTATGTTCGGTTATTTTGCTTTTTTTTGCAATATGCTCTACTACATGGCGGTACCTGTCGCGTGTTGAAAAATCCATTAATCCATACACTCCTCCTTTGTCCTCCCGAAGTGTCCGCTCCACTATGCTATGCTCTTCAACAAAATCGCGCCAATTATTCGCATCAAGCAAACGAAGACTGCCAATACTGTTACTCATGGAAACCTGATCGGCGGCTTGTTTTTGAATTTCCGCATTTACCAATTCAATACTTGTCAATCCGCTTTCAGATAATTGCTGCTCTATCCAGTTAAGCGATAATGCCAGGTCAGGGCCTTTTCCACGCAACTGACGCTTCAATTCTGATACGAAGGCGCTCACCATGGGAGGATTCGAACGAGCCATGTCTGCAATTACCAATATCAAATTTTTAGGATCTTTCTCCGAAGTTTCAATCATTCTTTTGGCCCAATAATCCGCAAGGTTTCCATCTACTCTATCAACAGCAATCCGGGATGAAACCCGTCTGAGATTTTCAATAAGCGCTAGTTGAAGCATAATAGGAATAGCCCATAATTCACCCAATTGTAAATTGCTAACTGTTTGGTAGGCTTTTATAAAACTGCTCAGGCTCTCTATATCTATTCTTCCGTCACTATGAGATATTATTCTCAATGCAATATCATATACGCGTGTTAATCCGGCAGAGGAACCGTCTGATAATTGAGGAAGACCTTCGCTATAATCTTTAGGAAAATGAATTTTTGCATTTCGAATATGCTCTTCTATCAGGTAGAAGTTATCAATTAACCATTCCCCTGCAGGTGTAATCTCGTATTTCTTTTTTATTGAATCAGTGAGAAGTTTCCGAGCTTCGTACAAAGTCGTTTCATTATCTGTAAGCCTTTTTAGCAAATGGTCTTTTCCGGGTTTCGTACTCAGCTTATGGGTTCCAGCAAGCACCTTGCCAAAACGCTCCATCTGTTCAGAACTAAACAACTCCGCTCGCAAAGGCTCCTCATCCAGATGCACCTGTTTAGAGTTATCTGTTTGAAAAAAGGCTTTTAAATTATGTATGAGCTTATGTGCTGCAGGTATCAATTCCATACTATACTTTATTTATTCCTAAAGCGGCATTAACCATCTGTTGCGCTTCATCTATAATTTGATTTAAATGTTCTTTACCTGAAAAGCTTTCGCCGTATATTTTATAAATATCTTCCGTTCCTGAAGGGCGTGCCGCAAACCAGCCGTTTTTGGCAACCACCTTTAAACCGCCTATAGGTTCATTGTTTCCAGGTGCATTGATAAGTATGTTTTCAATTTTCTCTCCTGCCATATATTTGGTTTTTATTTGGGCAGCATTAAGTTTTTTGAATTTCTCTTTTTGTTCAGGCGTTGCTTTTGCTTCAATGCGGTCGTAAACTGGTTCACCAAGTTCCCGGGTAAGTTCCTGATAAAGTATACCCGGATCCTTTCCTGTTTTGGCGGTTATTTCTGCGGATAGCAAGGCCGGGATAAATCCATCTTTGTCGGTTGTCCATACACTCCCATCTAATCTTGAAAATGATGCACCTGCGCTTTCTTCCCCTCCAAAGCAAAGGGACGAGTCAAGCAGGCCTTCAACGAACCATTTAAAGCCGACAGGCACTTCATAAAGTTTTCTGCCCAGCTTTGCAGTAATGCGGTCGATTAGCTGTGTGCTTACAATTGTCTTGCCAACTGCTGCTGTTTTAGACCAACCTGTACGATACTGTAGGAGGTAGGAAATGGCAACCGATAAATAATGATTGGGATTTAATAAACCTTGGCTCTTAGTTACAATTCCATGCCTGTCATGGTCGGTATCGCAAGCAAAAGAAATATCAAATTTATTTTTCATCTCAATCAATCGTTGCATGGCATAAGGGGAAGACGGGTCCATGCGGATCTGCCCATCCCAATCTACGGTCATAAAACTGAACGTAGGGTCAACTATTTTATTTACTACTGTTAAATCTAAATGATAACGTTCTGCAATTGGCTCCCAATAATGAACTCCCGCCCCACCAAGCGGGTCAACACCTATTTTCATTTTTGACTTTCGGATTGCGTCCATGTCAATTACATTCACAAGGTCATTTATATACGTATGTATGTAATCATGCCTATATGTAGTAGAAACATGAAGCGCTTTGTCAAAAGAAATCCTTTTAACCTGTTGAAGATTATTCTCCAATAATTCGTTTGCTTTAGCTTCAATCCAATTGGTAACGATAGTTCCGGCGGGTCCTCCATTGGGAGGGTTGTATTTAAATCCTCCGTCGTCCGGCGGATTATGGGAAGGTGTAATTACAATGCCATCCGCCAAACCGGTTCTACGTCCATAATTATATTGCAGAATAGCATGAGAAATAACCGGAGTTGGTGTGTATTCATCTCCCTCTGCAATCATCACATCTACTCCATTGGCCGCAAGCACTTCCATAGTGGAGGCAAAAGCGGGTGCTGAAAGCGCATGCGTATCAAAGCCCAGATATAATGGACCATCGAATTTTTGCGCTTTGCGATAAAAGCAAATAGCTTGAGTGATGGCAAGGATATGCCGTTCGTTAAATGAGTTTTTGAATGAAGAACCCCGGTGGCCGGAAGTTCCGAAGGAAACCCGTTGTGCAGGTATTGTGAGGTCCGGTATCCCTGTATAGTAGTTCATAACAAGTCTTGGCACATTAACCAGCATTTTTTGTTCTGCCGGTTTCCCGGCATAAGGACTTATTTTCATTAATGTTTTAGGTTTTTAGTATTTTCAAGCTCCGCTACTTTTGCAAGGCGACGAACATGCCTTTCTGCCGGTATAAATTTTGCAGTAAGAAAAATGGATGTTAATTCCCAGGCAAATGAACGATCAATCAAATTGCCGCCCAGGCAAATCATATTCATATCATCGTCTTCAACTCCTTGCTTCGCTGAAAATTTTTCGTGAATGAGGCACGCTCTTACACCAGCCACTTTATTTGCAGTAATGCAAGCCCCCACCCCACTGCCACAAATAGCAATACCCCGCGCAATATTCCCATTTGCTATTGCATGCGCGAGTGGAATAATATAATCCGGATAATCATCCGTCGAGTTCAATTCATTATCTCCAAAATCAATTATTTCATATTTCGCCTCAAGAAGCATTTTCTTTAAATATTCTTTCAACTCAAATCCTGCATGGTCAGCAGCGACACCTACTTTTTTTGGGAATTTAATCATGCTTGTTCTTTTTTAATAATGCAATTGCACATTTACAAATATTTTCAACAGTGAACCCATATTCACGCAACATAACTTCTCCCGGAGCAGAAGCACCGAAATCATCTATTCCTATTACCTCTCCCCGATCCCCTACATATCGATGCCAGCCTTGTGTTACACCAGCTTCTACCGATATTCTTGTATGAACAGATGGTGGTAAAACAGTATTGCGATATTCCTGGGTTTGCTCTTCAAACAGTTTCCAACTAGGCATAGAAACAAGTCTTACTGAAATATTCATTTCGGCTAATTTCTTCTGGGCTTCTACTATCAAACTAAGCTCTGAGCCGGTTGCCATCAGTATTAATTCCGGTTTAGCATTCGGTGCATCCAGTAAGATATATGCACCTGAAAGCAGACCATCAGCTGCAGCATATTTTTTGCGGTCAAAAGTTGGTAAATCCTGACGCGACAATATTAATGCCACCGGGGCTTTACGTGATTCAATTGCCATACGCCATGCCATGGCTGTTTCATTGGCATCACCTGGACGGATTACAATAAGACGGGGAATTGCCCTCAAGCTTGCAAGCTGTTCTATGGGTTGATGTGTAGGCCCATCCTCTCCCATGGCAATACTGTCGTGCGTGAAAACAAATACGGTGTTTAATTCCATTAAAGCTGCCAGACGGATTGCAGGGCGCATATAATCTGAAAAGGTTAAGAATGTAGCACAAAATGGAAGAATTCCGCCATGTGCAGCCATGCCATTTGATATAGAGGCCATGCCATGTTCCCGAACACCGAACTGCAAATTGCGCCCGGCATAACTCCACCCGCCTTCCGCAGAACCTTGTAAATCACCTACAGCCATTGCGGGATTTTCAAAATTTCCGGCACCTTTAAGTTCGGTAAAAGTTGATGTATTTAAATCGGCAGAGCCACCAATAAACCCGGACAATAAAGGATAAAATGCCTGCATAATTTTTCCGCCTGCCACACGTGTAGACATTCCTTTTGTATCAGCAGGAAATTCCGGTATATTTGCATCCCAACTTACCGGTAAAGTTTCGTTTATAAGACCTCGCAATTCTACGGCAAGTTCAGGATATTTTTTTTCATATAATGTGAACTTATCCTCCCATTCCTTTTCCAATTCTTTTCCTTTTTGAATTGCTTTAGCAAAATGTGATTGAGCTTGTTCAGGAACTAAAAAATCAGGTTTAACAGGCCAACCCAAATTTTCTTTTGTAAGCTTTACTTCCTGCACGCCCAAAGGAGAACCATGCGCCGAACATGTATCTTGTTTATGGGGTGAACCATATCCGATATGAGTCCGAACCAAAATAATAGACGGCCGCTCCGTTTCGAGTTTAGCTGCAAGAATGGCATTGTTAATTGCTTCTATATTATTTCCATCCTCCACAGATTGCGTATGCCAGCCATATGCTTCAAATCGTTTGGCGTGGTCTTCGGTGAATGTTACAGGGGTTGCTGATGCAAGTGTAATATGGTTGTTATCGTATAGATAAATTAATTTGCCCAGTTTTAAATGCCCTGCAAGTGGAGCGGCTTCGGCGGATACGCCTTCCATAAGGTCCCCGTCGCTTACAAGTGCATATGTATGATGGTTAATAATTTCGAATCCGGGTTTGTTATAACGTTCAGCCAGATAAGCTTCAGCTATTGCCATGCCAACACCATTGGCAAATCCTTGCCCCAGTGGTCCGGTGGTAGTTTCAACTCCGGGTGTAATTCCCCGCTCGGGATGGCCGGGAGTTTTACTTCCCCACTGGCGAAATTGCTTAATTTCTTCCAGGGACAAATCATATCCTGTAAGATGCAGCAAACTATACAGTAACATGGACCCATGTCCGGCAGATAAAATAAAACGGTCGCGATTGAACCACTTGGGACTTACGGGATTATGTTTAAGAAATTTAGTCCATAAAACATAAGCCATAGAGGCTGCACCTAAGGGCAAGCCCGGATGTCCGCTATTTGCTTTTTGTACAGCATCAACAGATAGGAAGCGGATAGTATTAATGCAAAGCTCATCCAATATTGCAGGAGTGATTGTCGTTTTAGTCATAGACTTCATAAAGTGCTTTTTCTTGGTTTTATAAAGTACTATATTCCCATATAGGCGGGTATTACATAAATCTGGTGAAAAGTTGCATAATTCACACATTTTAGTAATTCAATTAAAGATAAAGCGTACGCTTTGGTTTTGCACGTTGGTTCCCGTTTGCACAATTTTGTGTAACTTCACATAATGTATCTTCCTATCCATGCCTAAAATAAGCTGCCTTGAAATTATACATTAAATACATGGTCAGCCTGCGTTGCAAGATGATGGTAAAAGAAGAATTGAAAAAGCTGGGACTCCGTTATGTATTTGTCGATCTTGGGACAATTGAAATTTTGGAAGATATTACTCAGGAACAGCGTACACTGCTTAAGGCAAACTTACTTAAGTCAGGGTTGGAGTTGCTGGACGATAAAAAATCCATACTGATAGAAAAAATTAAAAACGTGATTACTGAAATGATTCATTATTCCGATGAATTGCCCAATGTGAATTATTCTGAATATATAAGCGAAAAGCTAAATCTTGATTATACATACCTATCTAATTTATTTTCAGAAGTAAAAGGTATTACCCTACAGCAATATATTATTATTAATAAAATTGAAAAGGTAAAAGAGTTGCTGCTATATGACGAGCTAAATCTTACAGAGATATCCTACAAGCTCCATTATAGCAGCGTTGCTCACTTATCCAACCAATTTAAGAAGATTACAGGCGTCTCTCCTTCCTTTTATAAACAACTTAAGCGGAAACGACAAGCTAATTTGGAAAATATGTAATATCTGTAAGATATTACCAATAATATATACTATTTAACAGCTTCAACAACCAGACTTTTGCTTAGTGGAAATTATTTCACTGTTAAAATATGAAATTATGGTTTACACTAGTTATTTCTATAGAATGCACTGGGTATGGTGGTTTGTTTGGATAATGCTTCTTGTATGGATTTTTGCAATACCCTATAATGTTCCCTGTCAAAGGTAACTGAGAGATACTCTACTTGATATTTTAAAAAAAGCTTACTTCAGGAGATATTACTAAAGAAGAATTTCACAAGAAGAAGAAGATTCTTGAGACCGGTTTGGCAAAAAGCTAACTTGATTTTATCTTTTTATTTCTAATCCACAAAAAAGTTTGGAACGCTGCGGTATTTAATTTTATAAGGGTACACATAATTCTGAAATATGTGAAATGTATAACATTTACCTGCATTTGTGTAACGCTATAGGTATTGAATAGCTGCAGTTTCGCATCAAATTTATAAATCAGTCTAAAAATAAAAAGATATGAAAGCATTAGTGTATCACGGTACAGGGAAAAAGGCATGGGAAGAAAAACCCAAACCAATCATAAATAAAACAACAGATGCTGTTGTGAAAATTTTAAAAACAACTATATGCGGAACAGATCTTCATATTATGAAAGGCGACATGCCCGCTGTTATTGACGGCAGGATTTTAGGTCATGAAGGAGTTGGTATTGTAGAAGAAGTTGGAAGTTCTGTAAGTAATTTCAAAAAAGGCGACCATGTCATAATATCATGTGTTACATCCTGCGGCAAGTGCGGATATTGCAAAAAGGGGATGTATTCACATTGTGAAGACGGAGGTTGGATACTGGGATATATGATTGACGGAACACAAGCGGAGTATGTAAAAATACCTCATGCCGATAACAGCCTTTACCCAATTCCGGCAGGTTCCGACGAAGAAGCTTTGGTTATGTTGAGTGATATTCTACCTACCGGTTTTGAATGCGGTGTATTAAACGGACAGGTAAAACCGGGTGATACTATAGCTATTGTAGGCGCAGGTCCTGTGGGGTTAGCTGCGTTATTAACATCACAATTTTATACTCCTTCGGAGATTATTATGATAGATATGGATGATAACCGCTTGAATGTGGCAAAAACATTTGGAGCTACTCAACTAATTAATAGTACCGACGGTAAGGCAGTGGAAAAGATTATGAAATTAACGAATAAAAAAGGTGTTGATGTGGCCATTGAAGCTGTTGGTTTGGAAGCAACATTTGAAATATGTTCAGAGATTGTTACCCCAGGTGGCCATATAGCTAATATAGGGGTTCATGGGAAAAGTGTTACTCTTCATCTGGAAACCTTATGGTCGAAAAATATAACCATTACTACCAGGCTTGTTGATACTATTACAACACCTATGCTCTTTAAAACGGTTCAATCAAAAAAAATTGAACCTAAAAAATTGATTACACATCATTTTAAATTAGACCAAATTATTGAGGCGTACGAAACTTTTGGCAATGCGGCAAAAGAGAATGCACTAAAAGTAATATTGACAAATTAGAACAGTGCATTTATAACGCAAAGATCAATAAAATATAACCATGGGAAAGATACTTAAAGCAGGCGTAGTTGCAGGAATTGTATTATTAATACTAAGCATTCTTGGATTATACTTTACCATTTGGTTTTTCCCCGGTCTTGCCATTCAGTATTTCGACCCCGCCTTTGCAGCAGATTCAAGCAGAATTTCACTTTATTATATCCATCCTTTTATTATAAGTATGGCACTATCTTGGTTTTGGTCCCGATTCAAAGGGGGTTTAACAGGAATGTTTTTTACCAGAGGAATTGAGTTTGGGATAATATATGCAATGATTGCAACCTTTCCAATTATGTGGCTTATTTACAGTTCAATGAATGTATCATTTGCACTTGTTACTACCTGGTTTTTACTTGCACTGGTGCAGGGTATTATTGCCGGATTAGTTTTTGAAAAAATCAATCCATAAATAAATCATATAAATGAAAATAAAATCTTTCAAAACATTATTACTCCTGGCAATTGCTGTTTTACTAATAAGTGCGGAGTACCCAGTCAAAAATAGGTACCTCCTCTCCAAAGACTTTGCGGTTACTATATTTGGCACATCCAATCTTCACAGTTGGAATGAAACAGTTGGAACTGTTTTTGGTGATGGTTCAGTTACCTGGAACGAGGACGGAAGTTTTAATCTGGATGATATCAATTTAAAAATACTGGTGCAATCAATTAAAAGCGATATGGGGTCCATTATGAATAATAATACCTATAAAGCATTGAAAGCGGAGCATAATCCGGAAATTGTTTTTACACTTACTACGCCGGTTAATTCCATAAGAGCCGGCTCAACAGCAACCATTATTTCCGCAAAAGGTCTTCTTACTATTGCCGGTGCTACACATGCTATTAATATGCAGGTAAAAGTATCTATTCAAGATCACTCTATTTTATCATTTGTAGGATCGCAAACTATAAAGATGACAGATTACGGTATTTCCCCACCAACGGCTCTTATGGGAATGCTAAAAACCGGAGATGAAATCACCCTTAATTTCAACACAAAGTTCGTACTAACAGTTAATTAATAAAAAGTAAAATTTAAAATTCCCTTATGAAAAACTCCATGACTACCATTAAGTACTTAGCTATAGTAGCAGCCGTGTCCACAAGCCTTTCCGCAATGGGGCAGCAGGAAATGCAATATTTTCGTCCCAATGATGAAAATGGCCTTAATGTTTTTGAAACCCCTAAAAATGATTCTACTCCATTTACAAAAATGAAAGTATTTGTGGGTGGCAACTTTGAATTGGCTTTTCAGGGATTAAGAGATCAGAACAGTGCAATACCTTTAACAGAGGCGCCCTATATTGGTAATGTAAATAAGCTTAGTCCACTTACAAATGGCTTTGACTTACCCATGGCTAACCTAAATATTGATGCTCAAGTAGCTGATGGAATCAGGGTGAGCCTGACTATATACCTGGCTTCAAGACATCATGAAGATGCTTGGGTGAAGGGTGGTTACATTCAGTTTGATAAGTTGCTTTTCCTTCATAGCGATTTTATTAATAGTATAATGAAGAGTGTTACTATTAAAGTAGGACAGTTTGATGTGGATTATGGAGATCAGCATTACCAACGTTCTGACGGTGGTAATTCTATTTATAATCCATTTATAGAAAATTACATTATGGATGAGTTTGCTACAGAAATCGGGGGTGAAATATATTACCATAATAAATGCGGTCTGTTTGTAATGGGTGGAATAACAAATGGAGAATTAGATCCTACTATACTCGCAGCTACTAAAATTGATTCGGCTACAGGCCAAACCAATAATTATGACCCCGCATTTCATGGAAAAATTGGGTATGATAAACAACTTGGCAGTGATTTTAGACTTAGAATAACAGCATCCGGGTACACCGACCAAAGTGCAAATAGTAATACATTATTCGGAGGCGACCGAACAGGCTCACATTATTATGATGTAATGTCGAGCCAAAGTATTGCAAATGGAACAACCCTTAATGATGAGAATGACTACAACGCATTTTCCGGAAGATATAATCCGGGATTTACAGAACAGGTGCAGACTTTTATGGGCAACCTTTTTCTTAAGTACAAAGGATTGCAATTCTTCGGAACTTATGAAATGGCCCAGGGTAGAGAAATAACAGAAGTAACTGACCGCAAGGCAACTCAGTATGCTGGCGATTTAGTTTACAGGTTCCCTGCACATAAAGAAAACTTCTGGGTTGGAGTTCGTTACAATTCTCTAACAGCAACCATGTTTGGTGACCCAAATGCTATAACTATTCAACGTGAAGCAGCTTCAGCAGGATGGTTTATCACCAAAAACATTATGTTAAAAGTAGAGTATGTAAACCAGATATATCTTAATTATCCAAGTGCAAATCTCCTTAACGGAGGAAGATTTGATGGTTATATGGTTGAAGCATCTATAGGATTCTAATTTAATAAAAACCGAAAATAATTACTATGAATAAAGACGAGATTATAACACTGTATACTTTTAAAGATATACTGGAGGCCACCTTAGCCCTAGATAAACTGAAAGCAAACCACATTGAATCCTTTTTGACGGATGAAACCACTTCGGGCATAAATCCTTTAGGAGGAATTGAACTGAAAGTATTTTCGAAGGACCAAGAGAAGGCAGATAAAATTGTGAAAGAATTTAAAAATTAAAAACAAAATAACATGAAATCACAAACAATAAATACCGCTGATTTTGTTGAGGTGTTTACGAAAGTAATGACTCAGGACGATATTGACGGAGTGATGAAACTTTGGACTCCTGAAGGCGAATGGCTGATAATGGCCACTGGCGAAAAATTTAGTGGGCTTGATCAGATAAGGCAGTTGGCTACACGTTCAGTAGCCGCAAGAGTTCATAATTCAGGAGAAGGCCTATTGCCCTTTAATGTATTTACCAACGCTGAGGGGACTAAACTTATTTGGGAATATGTGCATAAAGGGGTAGTGACAGAAAAATGGCCGGCATCAACGCATAAACCAATCGTAGGTACAAAGTTTGAATTGCCAATAATACTTATATGTGAAATAAAAGACGGGAAGCTCATTAAAATACGAGAATACTTCGATATGCAAACCCTTACTGAAGCGGGAACTGTGCATCATCTTTATTCATAATATATGATATTCTGGAGTTGGTGGGCAATTTTAGCAATTGCATTAGTTGCGGTAGTACTGGCTAAATTATTACATGGTTGGTATAAAAAGTAAATTGATTTGTTATATGTAAACTATATAACTTTTTCACGAATTTATATAATACGCTGCTGAACGAATCAATTCACTTTTGCATTGTTGTGAAAATTACTTCACAATTTAAAGTAAAACTAAAATGAAAAAACTAAAATTAATGATTGGCGGATTGCTATTGGTTCTTGCCGGAACAATGCAGGCACAGGTAGTGGTTACGGCAACTATAGGTAATCCCCCGCCATGGGGGCCGGCAGATGGAGTTGGGATACGATTCTATTATATTCCGGATATTCAGGCATATTATGATGTAACAGATGCAAACTATGTTTATATGTCGGGTGGCAGATGGATTCATTCATCAAACCTGCCGCATAGATATAGGAATTATGATCTTTATGGAGGGCAGAAAGTTGCACTTAGAGATTATCATGGAGAAAAACCTTATGAAAATTATAAAGATCACCAAAAAAGCTATCCTCAAGGATATCATAAAGGACAACCCCAAAAAACATTTGGAGAAAAACCCGATAGACATAACAAGAAATAATATTTCGTACTAAAACAGAATGCTCATTGCGAAACTGCAATGGGCATTTTTTTTGGAATTTGTTAAAGCGTGAAGTATGTAACTTATTTTCAAATTTATGCAACTAATAGGTGTATTGAGCTTTGCAATTTTGCGGTCAAATTAATATTACAGTGAAAAAATACTTAGTCATTCCTCTTTTCCTATGCTCCTTATTAATAAAGGGGCAACAAAATATAAAGTTTGAAAAAGAAAACTTTAAGAATAATATTGCGGGGTTAAATAAAGCTAAAGATTCAATAAAAGCCGGTGATGCTATATTTCAAATGGGACCAACCAAATATGAATTAGCTCTTCCTGCTTTCTTATATGCCGAAAATTTTAACCCGAATAATGACAACCTGAATTATTCGATTGGGGTATGCATGCTTTGCCATAATTCTTCATTTAAAACCCATGCATTGCCATATCTGCAAAAGGCTTTTAAATTGAATGCCGCCGTAAGTCCCGATATCCATTATGAGCTGGGAAGGGCATATCATTTAAATATGGATTGGGAACAAGCAAAACAAGAATATAATGCATATCTACCCTCGCTTAGCCCTGGTAAAGATGCTGATGCCATTACTGATGTTAAAAAGAAAATAGAGGAATGCAACACAGGTGAAGAACTTGTGAAACATCCTGTTCATGTAATTATTGAAAACATGGGGGGAAACATAAATACCAAATATCCGGAATATGCGCCCTTGATTTCCGCCGATGAATCTGAACTATTCTTTACCTCTAAAAGGCCTAATGGAACATCTGCACGAATTGACGAACAAAGCGGACAATGCTCGGAAAATATTTATACTTCGTTCTTTGAAAATGGCGCCTGGACTCCGGCAACCGAAATGGACTCAACAGTTAACATAGTAGGGAATAATGCTACAGCTGATTTATCGGTCGACGGACAAACTTTATATATTTACAGGGAGATTAACGGAGGCGATATTTATCAATCGCATTTGGATGGAA
>Ga0302274_10002511_pt1 | contig 16789 bp, 17 predicted proteins | sample III_Bog_N2_1_FD_198755 | JGI IMG/M metagenome (GOLD analysis project Ga0302274, IMG submission 198755) | Peat permafrost microbial communities from Stordalen Mire near Abisko, Sweden - III_Bog_N2_1 | ecosystem: Environmental > Terrestrial > Soil > Wetlands > Peat | place: Sweden: Abisko...
ATCCACGGTAATTCGAGCCATCCGCAACTGCTTGAGCAACCTTTGCCGGTTGAAATACTTGTAGCCAAGATAAAGCAGAACCGAACCGGCCAGGAGAACAAGCGCGCCTGCTCCGAGTCCGGCGAGCGCGCGCAGGATTTGCTCCAACTGACGGCGGAACAGAAAGCCGACCAGAATGAAACCTCCGGCATGGAGCAGGGAACTGAACCCATCGAACAAGAGAAAGTCGGCGGTGCTCAACCCGGAATAGCCAGCCAGCGGCGGGGCCAACGTGCTCAAGCCCGGGACGAATTTGGCAAACACCAAACCAGCCGCTCCGTATCGCGTGTAGAGGTCCTTTGTTTGCCGAACGCAGGCATCCGGTTCCAGCGAAATGCGACAGAGCAGGTTTAAGACGCGATGACCACTGTGGCGGCCCAAATAAAACCAAAATAAATCAGGCAGCAACGAGCCAAAAGTGGCGGCGGCCACTGCGGCAAGCCAATTCAATTTACCAGAGCCAATCAGGACACCTCCGGCCAGCAACCAGGGCGAGGCCGGCAAGGGAACACCAATTTGCTCGATGAACTCGGCGGCAAACAGGATGGCCGGGCCACCATGTTCTAGATTAGCCGGAGGGAGGTTCACAGGCTCGTCATGGTTGCGGGTTAGCCGGCCTCACCTTCCCGGCGAATTGTCTGGAAAAGAAGGAGAAATAAACCACGGAAAAAACCGCCGAGATGGGCCACCAAACCAGAGCGACGGCCAATCCGTGACCTTCGGCGGCATTTTGGTAAGCAGACAACGAATCTTCAGGTGCGAGAGTGGAGCGCAGCATGACCGGAAACACCCCCGCAGCTCCGGCAATCAACAGTCCGGCTATGAAGAGGCTGGAACCGATGGCCGCACGATGTTCGCGCGCGCCGAGCAGGCCCGTCAACGCACAGATTATTCCAGAAAACACAAGGATTACCCCCAGCCAACCAAATGGTTGATGCAACATTCCTGAAAATAATTCCGGGCGCACCCACCATGATTCAATCGTGATGATGACCAGCAACGCCAGCGTAAGATTCCAAAGGTTTTTGGCAATAATCAGGCTTCGGTCATGCACCGGGCCCTCAGTTTTCAGCACCAAGCCGGTGGCTCCATGTGCCGCGAGGACGACGACCATGAACACGGCAACCGATGCCGTGAACCAATCCAGAATACCGACGTTTCCATAGGGACTAAAATTGGTAAAAAGCGTGAGCGCAAATTCACCCCCGGCGTTCAATGGGACGCCGCGCAGAACGTTACCCAGCGCCGCTCCGATTAAAAGGGCGAGCAAAAGATTGGATGCCACGAAAATGAAATGCCAGGCCGCGCGCCAGAGAGGATCGGCAAGGTGCCCGCCCACCTCCAAGGAAACGCCGCGCAACAGCAACGACCAGAGCAAAAGGAAGAGCGCCAGATAAAATCCGGCAAACGACGCCGCGAGGATGTTGGGAAACGCCAACAGCAGGGTTCCGCCGAAGCCCACCAGCCAGACCTCGTGCCACGGCCAGAGGGGTCCGATGGCCTCAATGACCATGCGGCGCTCCGCTTGCGTTGTGCCGACGACGTGCCGCAGCATGCCGGCACCAATGTTAAAACCCTCCAACACCACAAACATCACGAGCGTGAAGGACAGAATGACATACCAGATCTCAATCATATGACACCTCCGAATTGCCGGTGGCGGCAATTTCCTGCGGACCATGGGCGATTTCCCGTCCGATGAGGAACAAAAAGAGAACGCCGAGAACGAAATAAAGCCCGGTGAAACCAATCAACGTGAATAAAACATCTCCCCCGTTTACCACGTCGCTGAAACCCTGAGCGGTCCGAAAAAGATGAAAGACAAGCCACGGTTGCCTTCCGAGTTCCGCCGTCATCCAACCTGCGGTGGTGGCGATGTAGGGAAATGGAAAAGCCAGCATTAGCGCCCAGAGCAACCAACGGGATTGCTCCAACAAGCCGCGCCAGCGCTGGAAGTTGGCAATTCCCATCAGTAAAATGAACAAGGTCCCCAAACCGGCCATGATGTGAAACGAGTAATACAATAGATCAATGTTGGTGGGCCACTCGTCCTCGGGGAAATCGTCCAGACCCTTGACTGAGGCGTTGAGATGGCCAAAGGCAAGAAAGCTCAAGGCCCCAGGGAAGTAGATGGGATTGTCAATTCGCTTTTCCATCACATCAGGCTCACCAATGAAATCAAGGTTAGCCTCGGGTCCGCTCTGAAAGCGGCCTTCCATTCCAGCAAGGGTGACGGGTTGATATTGGGCCACTAATTTGGCCTGCCGGTCTCCGGTGGGAAACGCGACCATCAGGCAGGAAAACAGGCCGACCAAGGTTCCGGTTTTGAGAAAAAGCGATGCCTGATCGGAATGCACTTTGCGTAGAATATAAAGCGCGCCAACGGCAGTAACGACGAACGAGCCGGTGACCAGCGCGGCGCATTGATTATGCAAAAATACGATCAGTCCCCAAGGGTTCAACAAAAAGGCGGTCAAGCTGGCGAGTCGCAAAGAGCCATCCTGCGCCAGGGAATATCCCACGGGGTGCTGCATGAACGCATTGGTGGTCAGAATAAAATAGCCCGAGAGCCAGCTGCCCAGGGCAACGCCGAAGATGGCGAGGAAATGCGTTCGCGGTGCGAGCCGTTTTTCGCCCCAAATCATGGCCCCGATCATGGCACTTTCAAGAAAGAAGGCGAACATCCCCTCCATTGCCAGAGTCTGGCCGATAACGTTGCCGGAGAATTTGGAAAATTCGGCCCAATTTGTGCCGAATTGGAATTCCATCGGAATGCCGGTGACCACACCGACGGCAAAGTTAATGCCAAAAATGCGCGCCCAGAAGCGGGTGGCATTGGCGAAACGCGCTTGGCCGGTGCGCAGCTGCCGCCATTTGAAATAAACGATGATCCAGGCCAACCCCATCGTCAGCTGCGGAAAGAGATAGTGATACGTAATGGTGAAGGCGAACTGGAGCCGGCTCCAAAATAGTGTGTCACCCATAAGATGATTGCTTTTCGTTAACTTTCGAAGTTTTCCAACGCGGTCACCTTGCGCAAGCGGCGGAGGTGCCGGGGCGCCTGACTGAATTCAGCGGCCAGGAACGTTTGAACCAGGTCCCAGGCCAGTTCCGGCCCTTCAATCCGGCCACCCAGGCATAGAAGATTGAGGTTGTCGTCCTCAACTCCCTGTTTGGCGGAGAAATGATCCTCAATCAAACAGGCGCGGACGCCCCTGATTTTATTTCCACAGACGGCCGCCCCGACTCCACTGCCGCAAACCGCCAAGCCGCGATCAACCGTTCCCGCCGCCACCGCCTTGGCGAGGGGGATGATATAGTCGGGATAATCATCATCCAGCGAGAGTTGGTGAGCTCCGAAATCCATAAGTTCGTGGTCAGACCAGCGGAGCCTGGCAGCCAGCTTTTCTTTCAACTCAAACCCGCCGTGATCGCTGGCAATACCTATTCGCATATCATTATTTAACACTCGACAACTTTCCCATCGACGGCCGGTCTGCAATCAGCCTGAGGTGAATCAGCGGGTGAGCCGCATACTCGCCCACCCGGGTCAGACCGAAATTTGTTTAAAAGCAACTTGTTGCTGTCCTTCATAGAGTTGCCGCTGCGGTGGTAAAGTGTTTTCAAAAATGGCGGCGAAGACCTTTAAACGACGGGCGATTTCCTTCACGGCGGCCTCACGCACAATTCTGTTTGCCCGGAAACTTACGAGCGGGTCCCAGAAGTCTGTCCGTCCGACTGAAAAACCAATGAAACCTCCGACACTGGCTGCGGTTCTCAACCAATCGCGAACCTTGCGATCGTTTTCACCTTGCCCCAGCACGATGCAGCCAACTTGGTGGCGTCCATCCCGTCTCACGGCCGCAACGATTCGCCGACAGTCCTCCCGCCGGTCGAACCCTTCAAAGGTCCAGACATCTGGTTCAATGCCACAATTTTGAAGTTGATGGATGCTCAACTCCACGAGCTGGGGGCGGAGCTTGGCATTATAGGCAGATTTGTTGCCGCCAAACAGTTCGAGTTGGGGTGGCTCCGGCGGCACTTGGAGCTCGAACATGAAACGGCTTTGGCTTTCTCGTTGAAGGTAGTTTGACAATCGTCTCAACCGCAGCAGCTGGCGGCGGTTCAGATAAAAATCACCTTCAGGGTTGTAACAAACCGATACCTTGCAAAAGGTTGGCTGCAATAACTCGATGTGCCTGGCGAAGTCATCACCGTATTCAAAGTCGAACTCGCTCTGCCCGCATTGCTCCGCGGGACAGGCGGTGACAAGTCCGCTTGACTTCGCGTCCTGCAGGAGGGCGGCGCCAAATTGCTCGTCCACGAGAATGCCCGCTTTTTCTCTTGGCACACCGATTGATAAGGCGACTTTAAAGCCCTGATAAACGATCTGTTTGGCCGCCGCAATGACAGCGGTTTGCGCCCGGCTCAAGTTGCCGTACCAGCCAAACAAACTAGTGACCGGCGCGCCACGCTGGTCAAAGGGCAGAAGGTAAAGTGGCTGATGGTAGCCGGGCGTTTTCATTGTCGATAAAGTAAAGGTGCAGCTAATTGTTCAGATGTGGCCGTATCGCATTGAATAAGGCCTTGTTGGGCGGCATCAAAGATCCATCAAAAAGGGCCGGATCAACGGGAACTGAATTGCGGTCATCAAAAACGACCTCCAGACCGTGATTCCTGGCAAACTCCTTTAAATCAGAAACGCCAAAGGTTTTAAGGAGCTTGCTGTTTTCAATGCCGAGCACCGCCAGGGCGGCGTTGGCGATCCGTCTTTGATTAGCCCAGGCTTCCAGCCAGTCCTGGAGCCAGAATGGAATTGCCTGAACAATGTGACCTGCAAAAACAATCAGATTCGCGTCCAACGCGTCGAGAAGCGCCTCATTTGCCACCGGCGGAAATTTCAGCATGTCCAACCTCCAAGGACGGATGTTCCACTCTACCTGAATGCCCGGAAATTGGACTGAATGTTGCAAGGCTGAGTTGGCCCGTGCCGCAGACGCAAAATCCTGATAAATTATTAGAACTTTCATAACCGCGGACCCTGACGGTCCTGGTGAATGCGTTTGTGACGTATTGCTGCCATGGGATAAATCTGTTCTGGTGAATTAAAATAAGAGGCGGCAAATAAGCTGGGAGAGTCCGTCACATCTGCCCGAAAAATATTCCGGCCGAGTTGACTTTTAGCCAAGGTGCTTTCTAAAAATTGTGGCGCTGAGGTAACTCCTAAGGGTTTCAGAGCCTGCAATTCTCCATCCTGGCACCGATGTTCGCTGTGCCGTAAACGGGTCGCCCTTTCTTGCAATGTTCTGTGAACGACTGAAATTCCCGAAGAAAGGGGTTCATTCCATCTGACCGGAATCGCTTGTTTCGGATCTTTGGTTGCTGATTTCATAATTAGGGGCTCAAACCAATTTCCTCGCTTGGCGGGTCATTAATGCGACCTTCAGTCTGATGCGGGACAAAACCAGAAAAAATCGCATTTCTGCGTTCATTGTCGTAACTCCCCCAGCGCGATCTTGTCCGCGTATCTCCTGTTATTTCTGGGCACGAACCAATGTTCCAAGCGCAGCAGCGGGCTGGAAAGCACCCAGGCCACAACCAGCACCGCGATTACGGTGAAAGTCAGCGCATGCCTGGCCATCGTGAAGCAAAAGTCTTTGGCGCTCATGGTTCGGGTAAAGTGGGTGATTGGTTTTATGGGGTTAACCGGCTGGTAGGCGGACTCGCCATTCACTAATTCGAGGCTTGCAGATGAGCCTCAACAAACCAGAGGTACTTGTCGACGCCACGAGATATTTCAGTAAATATATCGGCTGCATCGGCATCCCCCAAAGAGGCCGTTTCGTCGATGGAGGCGCGCGTTTCGCGGCCAAAGGTGGACAAAGCTTTGGCGACCGCCTCCACGTGGGCCATCCCGTCAGCGATCACCAGTGGATATTCTTCGAGCCTGGATCGTTCGGCGGAGACGCGCACGGTACCTGCTGCAATTCCTCCCAATTGAACGATACGCTCGGCAATCAGATCGACGTAAGATTCGACAGCCTCATCTATGTCGTCGAACAGTTCGTGCAATCCAATGAAGTGTGGGCCTTTGACATTCCAATGAGCTTGTTTGAGCTGCATCTGAAGATCCACCGCATCTGCCAGACGCTGGTTCAATAACAAGATCAACTCCAGGCGACGTTCGCTGGAGATGTCGTTTTCAGTTTCATACATGGTCGGCTTTATTGAGGATTTGACGATCTCTTTTTTCATATGTATTCAAATGCTGTTTCAGCCTTAAACCGGCTCTGTCCGGTGCGCAATTGGGGCTGCCAATTCAACTTAATGCGGTTGCGTCGACTGAGGGTATTTGCCCTCCATTAGCGCTTTTGCATTATTTGTTCCAACTTGGTTCCGGGTTACGTTTGTGTGGTTTAATAATCTAAATGGTAGCGAGTTAAGAGGATCAAAAATCAATTGCTTCTTAAAATCCGGTGAAGTTTGGCCAGATTATGAGTCGTCTATTCGTCGCAGTGTCGGCACAACGTCATCGTAGCTTCCACCTGTCAAAAAACGCTTCCAAATTTATCCTGACAGCGGGCAATGGGCCAATCGGCACTATCCTGCTGCGTCGACGAAATGTCGACACCTTGACTTAACAACGACGCAAATGCCATTCCTTTGTCATACTGTGAGAGAGGAGCCAACCGGCTGATGTATTATAAAGTATTCAATTGCAGTTAGATGGGTTCTGTGTGCGCCCTTTCGTTGAACTTGGCAGCCAAAATGCAAAAGTCGATTCCAAAGTCTATTGCTTTCATCTGGAACATTAAGCCAAGTATCACATGTGGCGCACTTGCTTGAACAACAGCACTACCGAACGAAGGCTCAGTCAGAGTAAAGAAAGCCGGGCACTCGCGCGGCGCTCGGTAATCGCCGGAATTGTTTGTGTGCCATTAGTATCTGCTCTTGGTGACACTGGAGATTCGAGAATGTTGCCGGTGGTAACAACCAACCTGCCTTCCTTCTGGGACCAAAAGTATATGCTAGGTGATTGGGGCGGCGTCCGCAGCCGGCTGGCGGACATGGGCGTGACCTTTGACTTTAATGATATTGGCGATCTGCAAACCGACGTCTCCGGCAGCCAGGAGCATCGTTTTATTTATTTCGGGCGTTTTCGGTCCTCCGCAGATATCGATTTTAACAAACTGGCCGATTTTGATGGCGAGTTTTTCATTTCAGCCATCTGCCAATACGGACAGAATCTCTCGGCCGATTACCTCCATGTCAACACCTTGACCAGCAGCATCGCAGGGGTGCAAAGCGAGCGCATCGACCAGCTCTGGTATCAGCAGGGCTTGTTCAATGAACGGTTCAAAGTCAAAGTCGGCCAGATCGTTGCGGTTGACGAGTTCGGGGCCACCGATTTTTTCGACCTCCTGTTCAATGACGAGCTGGGTTATGCTCCCAATCCGCTCTTCTATGCAAAACAACCTTACAGCCCCGTTGGCAAACCGGGAGCCATCGTTTGGAGCGATTTATCGGTCGTCACCCCGGGTCTCTATGCGAAGGCGGGAATCTATGCCACGTACAATAATCCTTACTATCCAGACGGCTGGGGCATCAATTATTATGATCAGTTTAACCATGGCTATGGCGGTTCCTTTGAGATCGGTTATCAGGAGCAGAATACGTTGTATGACGGAGTTTATAAGCTGGGAATAAACGCCAATAATCTGCCCGTCTATTACAATCTCTATAGCGGCAAACAACTCCGGGGTGACTTCACCGCTTACGGGCTGGCGGAAAAGACGGTTTATCATCCTACGAGTGCGGATGGGAATTTGGAAAGCAAGAAGGGGCTTGATCTCTTGCTGGAGTTTGTGGGCGCACCCGACGACCGCAACCCACTGCAGTACGAGGTCATCGCCGGGGCTCGCTACACGGGATTGATCCCGGGCCGCGATCAGGACAAAATCGGTGTTGGCTTCATCTACTCCGAAAATTCAACTGCCGCCAGTGAGGCGTATAACGCGGTCAATGGACATGGCCTGGGCGGTGAGACGACAGTTGAATTCGATTACCAGTTCAATCCCACGCCGTGGTGCTCATTACAACTCGACAACCAGATCATCGTGGACCCGGGTGGTGATGAAACTCGCAGCACGATCACCGTGATCGGGCTGCGAACCATTTTTCGTTTTTGAACGCCCAATCTGTTGAGTCTTGGTAAAAAAGTATGAATCCTTATCTGGCAGAATTTATCGGCACAGCGTTGCTCATTCTATTTGGCGACGGTGCTGTGGCCACGGTGGTGCTGAATAAATCCAAAGGTCAGGGGAGCGGTTGGATTGTGATTTCGACCGGATGGGGGCTGGCAGTGACCATGGCGGTTTACGCGGTGGGAACCATCAGTGGCGGGCATTTAAACCCGGCGGTGACCATTGGCCTGGCTGTCATCGGCAAGTTCGCCCCAGGCAAAGTCCTGGGATATATCGCCGCGCAAATCTCCGGGGCGATGTTTGGTGCGTTACTGGTCTGGCTGGCCTACCTGCCACATTGGAAAGCAACATCGGATCCGGCGGCCAAATTGGCCGTGTTTTGCACCGGTCCCGCGATTCGTTCACCATTATCAAACATCCTCTGCGAAATCATTAGTACGGCCACGCTGGTGTTTGGCGTTCTGGCCATCCCTTCCGGGGCAAATCTGAGCGCGCCGGGCTGGGCGACTGGTTTTGGCCCCCTGGTGGTCGGATTACTGGTTGTCGCCATCGGCATTTCGCTTGGCGGGCCGACCGGTTACGCGATCAACCCGGCCCGGGATTTTGGTCCGCGGCTGGCCCATGCCATTCTGCCCATCGCCGGCAAGGGCGTCTCGGATTGGCAATACGCATGGATTCCCATTGTCGGTCCCTTCATTGGCGGCACACTCGGTGCGCTGGCCTATCGCTTGCTTTTCACTTGAACCTGGCAACAATTCGACTTTAACTCCCCAAGATCCCATGAAATACATCCTTTCTTTGGACGCCGGAACCACCAGTGTGCGCGCCATCATTTTTGATCAAGCAGGTCAAATCCGGGCGGTGGCCCAAAAGGAGATCCGGCAAATATTTCCCAAGTTGGGCTGGGTGGAGCAGGATCCGCAAGAGATCTGGTTTACCCAGCTTAGCGTGGCAGTGGAAGCTTTGGGTCGCGCCCACATCCGCCCCAGCGATGTCGCCGCGCTGGGGATCACCAACCAGCGCGAAACAACCGTGGTGTGGGATAGCAAGACAGGTGACGCGGTTTATAATGGCATTGTCTGGCAGGATCGGCGAACGGCGGAAACCTGCGAGAAGTTAAGAGCGGCAGGACACGACCAAAAGATCAATGAACGCACGGGACTTCTGCTGGATTCTTATTTCTCAGGCACGAAAATCGCCTGGATTCTGGATAATGTCCCAGGCGTACGTGAAAGGGCGGAGGCCGGCGAGCTGTTATTTGGTACCATTGACACCTGGCTGATTTGGAAAATGACGAGCGGTCACCACGTTCACGTCACGGATCCAAGCAATGCCTCGCGCACACTGCTTTACAATATTCGCACCGGCAAATGGGACGCGGAATTGCTCGAGCTCTTCCGGATTCCCGCCAGTATGCTGCCGGAAGTTCGCACCTCGAGTGAGGTGTATGGTGAAGTCAGCACCTCACTGGGTTTGCAAAAGATGGTCATAGCGGGAATTGCCGGCGACCAGCAGTCGGCTCTCTTCGGCCAGATGTGCGTGCATCCGGGCCAGGCAAAAAACACCTATGGCACCGGTTGTTTCCTGCTGCAGAATCTTGGTTCAAAACTCATCAAGTCTCGAAACCGCCTGCTGACCAGCGCAACGTGTCAGATTGGTGAAAAGCGCGGGTACGCGCTGGAAGGCAGTGTCTTTGTTGGCGGTGCCGTGGTGCAGTGGCTACGGGATGGATTGCGGCTGGTCCGCTCCGCCGACGAAGTCAATCTGCTCGCCAATTCCACCCCGGACAATGGGGGGGTCTATCTCGTTCCTGCCTTTACCGGTCTTGGCGCGCCGCATTGGGATCCCTATGCGCGTGGTGCCATCATCGGCATCACGCGGGACACATCCGCGGCACACATTGCGCGCGCCGCGCTCGAGGGGGTGGCCTATCAGGTCGCGGATTTGATTGACGCCATGCAGGCTGACACCGGCAGGCGATTGAAAGAATTGCGGGTGGATGGCGGCGCCAGCCACAGCGCCTTCCTGATGCAGTTTCAGGCTGATCTGTTGCAGATTCCGGTTGTGCGTCCGGCGGTCACGGAAACCACGGCCTTGGGGGCAGCCTATCTCGCCGGGCTGGCGGTTGGTTATTGGGAAAACATCGAGAGCATTTCGAAGCAATGGAAGGTTGAGAAAGTGTTTGAACCGAAGATGCCGCGTTCGCAAGTGGGCGATCTGCGCGCACGCTGGAATTCTGCGCTCCAGCGGGCCAAAGATTGGGAGGTGCATGGGCCCGGACTGTCGAAAACGAAAGACACCAAACAAAAAGCTGTCCGACGTTAGTCCTGGCAGCCGCAATTGCAGCATTATGAAACGGGATGACATGTTAAAACTGGTGCGCGAACGCCGGGCACCCTGGGACATGATTATTGTCGGTGGCGGTGCCACCGGTGCCGGGGTGGCGGTTGACGCGGCCACGCGGGGTTACGCAACGCTGCTTTTGGAACAGCATGATTTTGGCAAGGGCACGTCCAGCCGGAGCACGAAATTGGTGCACGGAGGAGTGCGCTACCTCGAACAGGGCAATGTGTCGCTGGTAATGGAGGCCCTGAAGGAACGCGGGCTGCTCCGGCAAAACGCGCCGCATATTGTCAGTGAACTGGGTTGCATTGTCCCCAGCTACGCCTGGTGGGAAGGGCCGTTCTACGGAATCGGCCTCAAGCTTTACGAGCTGCTCGCAGGCAAATATGGTTTTGGGAAATCCCACACCATTTCCAAGGAGGAAACCCTCGCGCGGCTGCCGAATGTAAATCCCGAGGGACTCACAGGGGGAATCGTCTATTACGACGGCCAGTTTGACGACACGCGACTGCTTATCAACCTGGTTGCCACGGCCGCCGACCAAAGCGCAACGCTATTGAATTACGCCAAAGTCAACCGGCTCAATAAGGGCAGCGACGGAATTGTGAATGGCTTAACCTGGCAGAATGTTGAGACCGGCGAGACATTCGACGCGCAAGCAAAGGTCGTCGTCAATGCCACCGGGATATTCACAGATTCCGTGCGACGGCTGGCCGACCCGGAGGTCAATCCACTGATCGCGCCCAGCCAGGGTGCACACTTGGTGTTCGATCACTCATTTCTGCCCGGCGCGAACGCCATCCTGGTGCCGCACACCCGGGACGGACGGGTCATGTTTGCCATTCCATGGCATGGGCACACCCTGGTGGGCACGACGGATACGCCGGTAAAAGATTCGCCGCTGGAACCCGTGGCTCTCGACGATGAAATCGATTTCATTCTGGAAACAGCGGGACAATATCTGGAGAAAAAGCCGGCGCGGTCCGACATCCTGACCGTTTTTGCGGGAATCCGTCCACTTGCGAAATCGGGCGACGCCGGCAACACGGCAGCGCTGTCGCGGGATCACACCATCCACATTGATAAGAGCGGGCTGCTGAGCATTACCGGGGGCAAGTGGACCACTTATCGCAACATGGCCCAGGGCTGTGTCGATCAAGCGGCCACGCTGGCGGATTTGCCCGACAAGCCATGTGTGACTCATAATCTGAACATTCACGGATATCATCTCAACGCGGCAAATTTCGGTTCACTCTCTTATTATGGTTCCGATGCGCCGGCTATTCGCCGGCTGATTGACGAAAACAAATCTCTTGGTGGGCTGTTGGATCCGCAGCTGTCCTACGTGGAGGCTGAAGTGGTTTGGGCGGCGCGTATGGAAATGGCGCGCACCGTGGAGGATGTGCTCGCCCGACGAACCCGGGCTTTATTTTTAAATGCCAGGGCGGCCATCCGCATGGCGCCAAAAGTTGCCAGCATTCTAGCCAGGGAATTGGGCAAGGACGAAGTCTGGAAGTTCGATCAGGTCAAGGCCTTTCTTCAAGTTGCCAAGGGATATACAGCCGCGGTTTGACAGAGCCCGCGCCAGCCTTTTTGAACAAACAGTCAAGAAATGATCCCAATAGATCTCTGGCGATCCGGTGTCGCCATCCTTACAAACCGAGGCTGGTCAACCCCGGGTGATCCGCCGGGCGGGGTTTCGACGAATCCCACCTGAATTTACGTTCGGATTCCTTAATGGGCAGATCATTTATGCAAGCATGACGATGATGCATGAGTCCGTTGGAATCAAAATCCCAATTCTCGTTGCCATAGGAGCGAAACCATTGATCGGAATCATCGTGCCACTCATAGGCAAAACGAACGGCAATTCTGCTGCCTGTGCAGGCCCACAATTCTTTGATGAGACGATAATCTAATTCCTTTTTCCATTTTCGGGTGAGGAACGCTATGATGGCGGGCCTGCCCTGAATAAACTCGGCGCGGTTGCGCCACCAGCTATCAATGGTATATGCCAGGGCAACTTTTTCCGGTTCGCGACTGTTCCAGCCATTCTCTGCCATCCGGACTTTTTCAACCGCTGTCTCATTGGTAAAGGGAGGAAAAGGCGGGCGCTGGGCTGTTTCTTTTGGCGTATCCATAGTCAAAAAGATGATTGCATTTGTCAGGCCAATTTGCAATTCGTGGCCTGCCGAAGTAGAGGGGTGCCCGCAATGAATTGGAAATAAATGGGTTTTCACGTAAAAGCCCCAAGCGTTGCCTTTACCATCTTCATTAAACTGCGACGAAGGGGCGACAGTGCGTCCAGATTTAGTCACGGCTCCAAAATGATTTGAGATTAATGGCCTGGTGAAATGCGACCTGGACAATCTGTCAAAGCTTTGATGAATTTGAGTTCGATTTGCTTTCACAATTTTGTTGAATATGCTTGAAGTCGAAAGAGGCCATTTAATGTCTGCCATCTTAAAACTGATTGCCGACCGCAAGACGGAGAATGTTCCGGCCGGCCAATTTGTCATTGAACAGGGTGCTGTTGGCGGCCCGATGTTTGTCATTCTCCATGGGGAAGTTGAAGTGTTGCGGGACGACGTGCGAGTTGCCAAGATCTCGGAACCGGGGGCCGTCTTCGGCGAGATGCATGTTCTTTTGGGCGGTCCGCATAATGCCACCATTCGCACTTTGGAACCGAGTTCCTTTGCGATCATTGAGGATCCGCAGCAGTTTCTTGCTTCATCCACGGAGGCAAGCCTCTACATTGCCAAATTACTGGCCAGCCGTCTTAATGCTCTTAACAAGTATCTCGTGAACGTGAAACAGCAATACGAAGGTCACGACCACCTTGGCATGGTGGACGATGTCATCAATTCCCTCGTGCATCATCACCCGCGATAGTCGGGCCATTAAAAGCCCCTTCAGGAACGGCGAGTTCCTGCATTGCCTGGCCATCCATCGATTCCCAATCAACACTCATGCGTTCAAAATTGAAAATCAGAAGGGTTGGATAAGGGCCGATTTGTTTACCCGGATTAAACACCCACGTCCTGCCAATGCGGTCGATCCATGATCCCTGCGCCACAAACGGCGCATTGTGAATATGGCCGGAAAGAACGAGGTCCGGTTCGAAGCGCCGAATCCATTCGACAAGAAATGGGTCTCCTCCAAACTCTTTTCCAGTCCAACTAACTGGTGAGTGATCGGCGGGCGCGTGGTGTATCCAAATCCATTTGGCTGCTTTTTTTGCCGCATCCCGCCTCAGCAACTCTTCAACGTCAGCGCGCGATATCGGACCATCCCACCAAGGGCATATCGTGATCAAAAGGCCGCCGATTTCAACCGCATCACCGTCCACTGACATCTGCCCGGATTTGACGTCATGGAGCCAGCTGCAAACCTTCTCACCATTGGCCGAGCGGACGTTGCAATCGTGATTTCCAGAACTTACGAGCAGCCGGGTCTTTTGTCGAAGTCGCGTGAGATACTTGTCCACCACAATAATCTGCACTTCAAGATCAAGAGGCGAGCCAAGATCAAGCAGATCACCGCCAATGATTACTGCGTCGAATCGGGCCGCATTGGCGGTCAGCCAGTCGAACTGCTTAAGCGCATAATGAATGTCTGCGACGAAGAGAACCTTCATTTAATTCGCTATTAAATACGCTATCTGTCTCGGCAACAATCTCTTTCGAAGGGGACCAAATCATTGCGTTTTCTAACTCTTGCCGGTCGCGGTTACGACTCAATGAAAGCCAACAGGTCTTTATTGACCTGGTCCTTGTGCGTAGTACACAGGCCGTGGGACGCACCTGGGTAAATCTTGAGGGTTGCCTTCTTTATTAGCTTGGCTGAAAGCAGTGCCGAGTTGGCGATGGGCACAATCTGATCATCGTCGCCATGGATGACCAGCGTTGGCACGTCGAATCGCTTTAAATCCCCGGTCAAATTCGTCTCGGAAAATACCTTGATGCAAAAATATGACGCCGGGAGGCCGGTCATCATCCCCTGCTGCCAAAAAGAATCACGTGCACCTTCAGAGATGGTTGCGCCCGCCCGGTTGTAACCGTAGAACGGCAGACTGAGATCTCTCCAGAACTGAGAACGATCCGCGGCGATACCGGTCCGGATTTGATCAAATACCTGAATCGGCAGACCTCCCGGATTGGACTCGGTTTTCAGCATGAGCGGTGTTATCGCTCCAATTAACGCCGCCTTGGCCACTCGACTCGTGCCATGACGGCCGATATATCGAGCAACTTCGCCCCCGCCCATGGAGTGGCCCACGTGAATCGCGTTCTTCAAGTCAAGGGCTGTCACCAGCTCCGCCAGATCGTCGGCATAAGTATCCATGTCATTGCCGCTCCATGGCTGGCTTGATCGACCGTGGCCACGCCGGTCGTGCGCGATGCAGCGGTATCCCCGGGAGGCCAAAAAAAACATCTGGTCTTCAAAGGCGTCTGCGCTGAGCGGCCAGCCATGGCTGAAGACAACCGGTTGGCCAACGCCCCAGTCTTTAAAATATATTCGGGTTCCGTCCTTGGTCGTGATGGTGTTCATTTGTTGCTTATCTCCTTATGCGCATGGTGTTTCTTGCACTATTGCCATCTGCTTCTCTGATCCGTTAATGTCGGCGAAACCAGCGAACGGGGGATAGGCAATGACTATGACTCCCTTACTGGTAACCATGAACTTGCGGCTTGAACACTCGTCGCGTAGTGAAAGCTCATTAAGTTCAGAATCAGCTTTGATGTCGTCAAGCACGGTGATTTGCATGGTTCGCATGGTCTGAATTATTTATCTGGTTTTAAAACCGTCCTTTGGCATCGCAAAAAGCAGGCCAACTTTCCAATTCTCATGAAAGAGCCGTTTAAGTACTTCCAAATCGGGCGAAAACGAATGAAAAGTCTCCTGATTAAACGAGTTCTGGTTTAGAAAAATAAATCAACAACGTCGCAAGAAAGACACCGTGTCGAAAGCCCGTCACACACGAGGCAACTCAGATGTTATTTGGTCCGCGGCACATCGTTTGTTAAATGCTTAACTTTGGCCCGGGTGAAATTCATCCGGGACTCCCATCGATATTCACGTGAGACTACCAAGGCGAAATCGATGTCGTGAGCTCGACATTCGGCTCCTGCTCCAAGCGGGATGCCAAACGAAAAACAGTACCCAAACCGGTTAGGAATTCTTGATTGCGTTGAAAATCCAGGCGCTGGCGAACGTCCAGTAATTTTTGACGGTGCCAACAGAAATACCCAGGACCTGGGCCGTCTCCTCAATGGTCATGCCGGTGAAATATCGCAACTTTACCACGTCGGCCTGGGCCGGGTGTTTCCGGGCGAGATTATCCAGCACGTCATTCACAGCCAATAATTGCTCATCGGGACCGGGTGCCGCCAAAGCCTGCTCATCCAATTCAAACCGTTCGTAACCTCCGCCATGGCGAACGGCGAGCTTGCTCCGCGCCCGGTCGATCAGGATGCGGCGCATTGCCTCGGCGGCTGCAGAAAAAAAATGGGCGCGATTTTCAAATTTGGGGTTTTCACCTCCCACCAACCGCAACCATGCCTCATGCACCAACGCAGTGGGCTGGATGGTTTGTCCCGGCGCCTCCTGGGCCATTTTACTCCTCGCGAGCCGGCGCAATTCGTCGTAAAGGAGGTCAAGCAGCCTCTCGGCGGCCTTGGGGTCTCCTTGTTCCACCGCGCTTAACAATTGCGTTGCGTCACTCATGTTTTACGATAAGCATTCGCCGCAAGGGAGCGTATCTCCCGCACTTCCTGACTGACCAGACTTTTTGGCATTACGGTTATGGCCGGTTTGGACGGCCGTTAGATGTTGAGCTACGTCGGATCAGTTCAGTGGCTTCATCCAGCGAAATTCGCGCAATCAACCAAGCCACCCATGACTCTCCCGGACTGATGTTGCCATTGCCGTGTAAGTTTCCTGGTGCCAGCTGATTTCCCCTGGTGAGCATTGCTTGAGCGGCGTCCTTTTTTCCGATTTGCCAATCAGCCATTGCCAAAATAGCGCAGGCTTTGGCTTTCGCTTCGGCATCTCCAAGGGGGTTTCCTGCGGCCCTACCTGCCCAATCAATTGCTTCGGCAAAGCGTCCTTGCCGATAGTCCGACATCGCCTTGCAACCCAGAAAATAAGCTAGGGCAGGATCGTTGGTTCCAGCTGTGACGGCCGTGTCTGCCAATTTGTCC
>Ga0302274_10002514_pt1 | contig 16774 bp, 18 predicted proteins | sample III_Bog_N2_1_FD_198755 | JGI IMG/M metagenome (GOLD analysis project Ga0302274, IMG submission 198755) | Peat permafrost microbial communities from Stordalen Mire near Abisko, Sweden - III_Bog_N2_1 | ecosystem: Environmental > Terrestrial > Soil > Wetlands > Peat | place: Sweden: Abisko...
ATGGCCAACCACCGCACCCTTTGCTACCTGTCATATCTGATAGGGTTTGCTATTAAGCTAGACCTGACCCCGAGTTTGTTTCCTTCTTCTTTCCAGCTCGTGCCGCCAATCCCAAGAAAACCCGCATCAGCACTCATGCTTACCCCCAAGGCCAATACGAAGCCGATCATTTTGAATGCTCTCAACAGCGAATGTCCACAATTCATGCCGCTCTCCTAAATGAAAGAATCCAAACAAAAACGCCGATGCCGTATCAAATTCCCGTAAACAGCAAGTCGAGTGCTGCGATGATTTCATCGCGTTTATTTTTTAGCGACACAACTTTATCGCCCAGCGAACGCGTGTGGATACCCGCCAGTTCTGCGGTGGACATCACGACTGCCACGCCTTTGACCTTGAACTGCGGATTGAGGTGTTGGGCTGCGCGGCCTATTTCTTCCGCCAGCACGAGCGGTACCACTACACGGGTTGCCAACGCATCCAGCAGGTCGGCCTGCACATCCAGCAAATAAGGAATGGCACGGCGCGTATCCGCATTCGGATTGAGGTACACATCAAACTGCGCCATCAAAATCGCCGCAGGCCGTCGCTGAAAGTGCCGCGCGATTCAATGCGGCGGTTATATTCCTCCAGCGCCTCTTTATTTTCTGCCAACCATTGTTGGCGTTGCGCTTGCCGGACAATTTCGGCTAAATGCTGCTCCAGCGTTTGTGAGAGATTGATATTGAGTTGTTTGGCCTGCTGTAAAAGATCGGCGTTGATACTGAGGTTGGCCGATTTTTTTGGCCCAGCCGGATTGAATGTAATATTTCCCACGACTTTTCCTTCGCATTTACAATGCGCATAATTTACGCGCATGATCCACGCGCGTCAACAACAAGCTATGCCGCGTGCTGTTTCCCGGTCAATTCTTACTTGGCCGGCTTGTGTTTGCCATAACCCCCTCACTTTCTTGTAAGATGCGCAACATTATGGAAAAAACCCAAGCAAAACGCATTGTGCTCGGTCTCACCGGGGGGATAGCCGCTTACAAGGCGGCGGAGTTGGCGCGCCTGTTGGTGAAGCAAGGTGTCGAAGTGCAGGTGGCGATGACCGAGGCAGCGTGCCACTTCATCACGCCTGCCACGATGCAGGCGCTGACTGGTCGCCCGGTGTTGGTCAATCAGTGGGACGCTGTCGCCAACGGCATGGCGCATATTGATACCAGCCGCGCCGCCGATGCCATCGTGATCGCCCCGGCCACGGCGGACTTTATTGCCAAGCTGGCGCATGGGCTGGCCGATGATCTACTTTCCACCTTGTGTCTCGCGCGCGATTGTCCGCTGCTGGTGGCACCGGCGATGAATAAACAGATGTGGGCGAATGCGGCGACGCAGCGCAATGTCGCACGACTGGTTGCGGATGGGGTGCAGGTGCTGGGGCCAGCCAGCGGCGTGCAAGCGTGTGGCGAGGAGGGAATGGGAAGGATGTTGGAGGCGGGGGAGTTGGCGGCGGAGATTGTGGTGTTTCTGAATAGTGTGCCTCTTTCCGCAACCCTCTCCCGCTTGCGGGAGAGGGAGTTAGATGGCGTGAAGGTTCTCATCACTGCCGGACCGACTTATGAGGCAATCGACGCGGTGCGCGGGATTACTAATCGCAGTTCAGGCAAGATGGGCTATGCGGTGGCACAGGCTGCGCTGGAGCTGGGGGCGCAGGTGACGCTGGTGTCTGGCCCGACCGCGCTGCGCAAGCCGCCGGGTGCGCAGGTGGTGGATGTTACCAGTGCTGCCGAGATGTTCGAGACGGTGAAGCAGCGCGCGGCGGATACGGATATTTTCATTGCGGTGGCGGCGGTGGCGGATTACCGCGTGGCACAGCCTGGCGAGCAGAAAATCAAGAAGAGCGCGGACACGCTGACGCTGGATCTGATTCCCAACCCGGATATTCTGGCCTATGTGGCGCATCTGCCCAAGCCGCCGTTTTGCGTGGGCTTCGCGGCGGAGAGCGAGAATTTGCGCGAGCATGCAACAGCCAAGCGCCGCGCGAAAAATATTCCGCTGCTCGCTGCCAATCTGGCGCAACAAGCTATCGGCAGCGATGAAAACGATTTGATTTTATTTGACGATGCGGGCGAGCATGTGTTGCCGCACGCGGACAAACTGACACTGGCGCGTGCTTTGCTGCAACACGCCGCAAAACTTTACCAACCAGGAAATAAGTAATGAAAAAGAATGTGGATGTAAAAATTCTCGACGCGCGCCTGCATGACAATCCGCCCGCTTACGCTACGCCCGGCTCGGCCGGAATCGATTTGCGCGCCTGCATCGACGAAAGCATCATTATCCAACCGGGCCAGTGCGAGTTGATTCCGAGCGGGATCGCCATTCATCTCGCCGACCCGCATTGCGCCGCGATGATCCTGCCGCGCTCTGGCCTCGGCCACAAGCACGGCATCGTGCTGGGCAATCTGGTCGGGCTGATTGATTCGGATTATCAGGGGCAGATTTTCGTTTCAATCTGGAATCGCGGTCACCATCCATTCACGCTGATGCCGCTGGAACGCATGGCGCAACTGGTGATCGTGCCGGTGCTGCAAATGCAACTCAATATCGTGGAAGATTTCCCGATAAGCGAACGCGGCAGCGGCGGCTTTGGCAGCACAGGTAAACATTGAGACATCTTCAGCCCAACAAAAAACCCGCATGATGCGGGTTTTTTTTGGGCTGCAATCTTGCGTTCTTAAATTAGTGCTCCAGATCCAAATCCATCTCGGTGCTGTCTCCCTTGCGCACCGATACTTTCTCGGTCACCATTTTGTAACCTATCAGCTTAACGCTGATGGTATGCACGCCAGGATCAAGTTCCAAGCGTAGCGGCGAAAGGCCGAAATACACATTGTCCAGATATATCTTGGCACGCGCTGGATTGGTGTTAACCAGTAACAGGCCATTGGTATCGGAGGCATGGGGCGTATAGACTGGGTATGACGGCGCAGCATTTGTGGCGGAAGGCGGAGGCATCATCTGCATGGGAACAGGAGCAGCGGCGGCGGGCGGATTGACAGTGGGTGCAACCAGCACGGTGACGCCGGGGATAGCCTTGGTGCCGGGTGTCAGGTTAAACAGCTCGGGGTGCACTACCATCAGGCTGGCGCTGATCGCATCGGTGGTTTTTTGGGTGACGATGCCAAGCTCCTTGCGCAAGTAGTGCGTAACATCGTCCTTGTTATCGCCAGACACCCCTGCGAAACGATCCGCCTTTTCCGTTACGATAGCGGACCAGACCACCTTGTTGGTGCTGATTTCTGTCAGCGTGGTTTCAATGGCTATGGATACTTCGTCGCGCGCTTTAACGTTGTAGGTTAACTCCTTCACGATGCCGCTCAGCTCAAATTGCGCTTTGCCGGTTTGCATTTCACTCACCTGAAAACCGGCCTCATCCAGACTCGTCATCATCGCGCCAGCCACCATGGCGGTTGCATCCTGATCCAGAACAATATCCTTGCCGCTCATGCCGGAGACATTTTCTGCACCCGTCCCGATCTTGCGTGGATTATCCATCTTGCGGTCATCCGTGTACGCGTTGATGTGAATGCTGGCCGCATATTTCAGCAACGGCCCGGTAGAATTGACATTTTTGTGATCTGCTACGCTGACAGCCCCGCTACCGCCGAAAATGCCACCCATAGATGGCATGCTGATGTTGGAGCAGGCAACTGTAGATGCTGCCACCAAGCCAAGAACAATCCATTGTATTAATTGTTTCATTATATCCATCCAAAAATCACCGATTGTTTAAGTATAACAAAGAGGGGGAGTTTATTAAGACATTCAGGGCGCAGCACAACGCGGCACGTACGCTGCGCCCATAAATTCTGGCGATAATCATGTATGGCGGTCTGATGCCTGTTTGCGCGCACCGCTACGCACCGCCGACTTGACCGGCAGCAGATAACGCGCCAACTCATTCAAGGCCGAGCGGTAAACATCGCGCTTGAACTCAATCACGCTGTCCATCTCGATCCAATAATCGATCCAGCGCCAAGCATCAAATTCGGGATGCCCCGAGGCACGCAAACAGACATCGCAATCGCGTCCGACCAGACGCAGCAAGAACCATATCTGCTTCTGCCCCTTGTAACTTCCGCGCCACTCGCGCTTCACCCAATGCTGCGGCACCTCATAACGCATCCACTCGCGCGTGCGACCCAGTATCTGGACATGAGCAGGCTGCAAGCCGACCTCTTCCTGCAATTCGCGATACATCGCTTGCTCAGGTGTTTCGCCGTGCTGGATGCCGCCTTGCGGGAACTGCCATGAATCCTGTCTGATGCGCTTGCCCCAAAATACTTGATTATGGGCGTTAGTTATAATGATGCCGACGTTGGGGCGGTAACCGTCACGGTCAACCATCTTCGCCACCTGCTCGGTTAATTTTAATGGTGTGGATTTTTTCACATTACACGGCAGATTGAAAGCTTCTTGCAGCATGACCGCCTTGTTCGCTGTAAAATCAGCCCCTGATTTTTTAAAACCGGCTAAACAATATGCGCGTTTCAAAGTTTTTCATTTCAACCCTGAAAGAGGCCCCTTCCGAAGCCGAACTGGTCAGCCATCGTTTGATGCTGCGCGCGGGCTACATCAAAAAGCTGGCCAGCGGCCTTTATACCTGGATGCCGCTGGGGCTGCGCGTATTGCGCAAAGTGGAAGCCGTGGTGCGCGAAGAAATGGACAGGAGCGGCGGTATCGAGCTGCTGATGCCCGCCGTGCAACCTGCCGAATTGTGGCAGGAAACCGGGCGCTGGGATGTGTTCGGCCCGCAGATGCTGAAAATAAAAGATCGCCACGACAACTTGTTCTGCTTCGGCCCCACCCACGAAGAAGTCGTCACCGACATCGCACGTCGCGAAATAAAGAGCTATCGCCAGTTGCCGCTGAATTTTTACCAGATCCAGACCAAGTTCCGCGACGAAGTACGCCCGCGTTTCGGCGTCATGCGCGCGCGCGAATTCGTGATGAAGGACGCCTACTCCTTCCACGCCAGCTTCGACAGTTTGGAGCAGACCTACCAAGTGATGTACGAAACTTACAGCCGCATCTTCAGCCGCCTCGGTCTGCAATTCCGCGCCGTCGCGGCGGATACCGGCGCGATTGGGGGTTCCGGCTCGCATGAGTTTCACGTGCTGGCCGACTCCGGCGAAGACGGGTTGGCGTTTTGTCCGACTTCAGATTACGCGGCAAATGTCGAGTTGGCGGAGGCGGTTGCACCTGCTACGCTGCGTGGCGAAGCCAGTAAGCTGAAGGAAAAAGTTATTACCCCAGGTCAGAAGTCCATTGAGGAGGTTTCCAACTTCCTCAATGTCCCAACACAAAAAATACTTAAAACACTTTTCATCAAGCTTACTTTTCCTTCCTTAGAGCCCTCAGAACTAAATGTGATATTAGAGCCATATGGAACTCCACCACTCTTTTGCTTTGTTTTAATTCGTGGAGATCACCAAGTTAACGAAATAAAACTTACCAACAAATTGAAAACGCTTTGGACCAACGTGCAAGGCTTCGAGTGGGCAACTGAAGCAGAAATCAAAACACAACTCAATTGTCGGCCTGGTTATATTGGCCCTCACGATCACGTACACTTTAAGATTATTGCTGACAGGTCAGTCGAAGCGATGAGCGATTTTGTTTGCGGAGCGAATGAGGATGGTTATCACTTTACAGGATTCAACTGGGGGCGCGACTGGAATGACAATAACATTGTGTATGCTGATATCCGCAACGTGGTTGCAGGCGACCCCAGCCCGGACGGAATGGGGCATCTGGAACTGTGTCGCGGCATCGAAGTCGGTCACATCTTCCAGTTGCGCACAAAATATTCCGAAGCGCTGAATGCTACTTATCTGGATGAAAGCGGCAAGATGCAAGTAATGGAAATGGGTTGCTACGGCATCGGCGTGTCGCGCATTGTGGCCGCCGCTATTGAACAGAATTACGATGAGCGCGGCATCATGCTACCCGTGGCGATGGCTCCATTCCAGGTTGCCATCGCACCCATCGGCTACAAGAAAAGCGAAGCCGTGCGCAACGCCGCCGAACAACTCTATGCTGAACTTACTGCGGCGGGGAACATCGAAGTCTTGATGGATGACCGCGATGAGCGCCCCGGCGTGATGTTTGCCGATCTGGAACTGATCGGTATCCCGCACCGCATCGTGATCGGCGAACGCGGATTGAAGGAAGGCATGGTCGAATACAAGGGGCGTCGTGACGCAGAGGCGCAACAAGTGCCCTTGCAAGATATAACAAAGCTCGTACAATTGAAGTTATGAACAAGACAGGGACAAGGAGCAAGGTGCAAGGGACAAGGGACAAGGGGAACCCCCCACTGCTCCGCTTTTACCTTGCTCCTTGCTCCTTGACCCTGTCTTTGCTGTTCGCGGGTGCGGCGCATGGCGGAACGCAAGCGGAGGAGGTGCTTTCCGCCAGTGTGCGCGGCGTGTTGCAGCGTGCAGTTTCGGATCGGGCTGCACCCAAGCTGGTGTTTGCCTCGCAACGTGAGGCCGACGATTGGCTGAGCGAGATGTCCCGCCGCGTGGCCAAGCGCATTCCCGACGCGGACTATCGCATGGATTTTCTGAAGACCGTACATTACGAAGCCACGCGCGCCGGGCTGGATCCGCAGTTGGTGCTGGGGCTGATTGATGTCGAAAGCGGGTTCAGGAAATATGCCGTATCCGAAGCTGGGGCGAGAGGCTACATGCAGGTGATGCCGTTCTGGGTAAGGGACATCGGCGCAAGCGGGGAGGATCTATTCCATCTGAGCACCAATCTGCGCTACGGCTGCACCATCCTGCGCTATTATCTGGATATGGAAAACGGCGACCTCTACCGTGCTCTCGGGCGCTACAACGGCAGCTTGGGCAGGCCGGAATATCCGAACATGGTGCGCGCCGCTTGGCACAAGTACGGAGATTTCAACCGCCGCACTGCCGACTCCAATAACCAGCACTCTGGTTGAGCTTGCCGAATATATTCAGGCGTTTTTGCTAAAAGAATTTCCTTGATTTGATAAATGCTTCCACGCTAGCGCGCGTGACAGTACCGGACTGGGAACTCACTAGCTTTCCGGTCTGATCGAACAGGTAGGAAGTCGGTAGCGCCTCTACCGGGCCTATCTGCCTTGCAATTCTGTGATCACCCAGCACAATGGGATAAGGCAGATGGTGCGTCTTAACAAAGTCCAGCACAACCTGGGTCGAGGGGTAGTCCATTGCGATACCGATCACGACCAGATCGGTATTTTTGTGTGCATTGTGCAGCGCGGCCAGATCGGGAAGCTCTTCCAAACAGGGGGCACACCAGGTTGCCCAGAAATTTACCAGCACCCATTTGCCGCGATAGTCAGTCAAGTGATGCACATGACCCAGAGTATCATTCAGCGTAAATTCATCAGACGCTGAGGCGTTTAGCCCAAACGACAACAGGCACGCGGCCAGTAATGTCCGTATCAATGCAGCCCCGCTGCGTACGCGACTTCTTAGCAATGAGCTAACGAAGCGGCTGTTCCACAAAGTCGCTGCAAAAAATAATTCCGAAAATTTCATATCGCTATCTCGAACATGTGCTTATTGGTGCGAATTATACAATGGCGCAGCTTCCGTTTCTTGCCAGCCACCACCCAGAGCCTTAAGCAGGCTTACCGCCGAGACAAACTGGCCACCGCGTATCTGGGACTGAACGCGCAACGCCGATAATTGATTTTGCTGGACTGTGGCCAGAGTCAGTGCGTTGTCCAATCCTTCCTTGTAACGCAGCAAGGTAATTTCATAAGCCTTGTTCTGGTCACGTACGGCGGCGTCCTGATTTTGTCTGGCGGATTCCAGGCCGTGCAGGTTACCCAGCGCATCCTGTACCTCTTGGATCGCGACCAGTACGGACTGCCGGTAATTGGCGATCTGCGCGACATAGCCAGCTTGCGCAAAATCCACGCCAGCGCGATTTCTGCCGCCGTCGAACAAGGTTTGAGTGGCCTGCACACCCACAGACCAAACCAGTGAAGGCGCCGAAATCAGGTTGGACAGGCCATTAGACTCATAGCCCCCAAACGCCGGCGACAGGCTCAACAATGGAAAATACGCCGCCTTGGCTACGCCTATCTGGGCATTGGCCGCCGCCATCGCGCGTTCAGCCGAGGCAATATCGGGACGCCGCTCAAGCAGTCTGGCCGGCAAGTCAACGGGAATCGCCGGGGTCTTGGCGGGCAGTGCGCCGACGCTTAAATTGAAGCTTGCGGCCGGCACGCCGGTCAGCGTCGCCAGCAGGTCTTCATTCTGCTTGCGCTGATTCCTCAGCAGTTCAAGTTGTGCCTTACTCGACTCGACCAAGGCACTCTGCAAGACCAAATCGTTCTCTGCCGCCTCGCCGAATTCGTGACGTATGCGGATCAAATCGAGCACCTTTTCCTGCAACGCTATCGAGTCGAAAACATAGCCGATTTCCTCGTCGAGTTGGCGCAACTGAAAATACGCCGAGGCGACCTGGGCAGTCAGCACCAAACGAACGTTTTCGCGATCGGCTTCAGCTTGCTCTGCGCTGGCGCGGGCGCTCTCGATATCGCGGCGCACGCGACCCAACCAGTCGACCTCATAGTTGACAGTCAAGACTGGCTTGATGTCGTTCTGCACCGTGCTGCTGTTGGGCGTGCTGTAGCTTGCAAGCGGCCGGTTCGCCGAAATACGGCTGCGCGAAGCGTCTGCATTAAGCGCAACCGTTGGAGACAAGGAAGCGGCATGCGCATTGCTTTGTGCCAGAGCTTGATCAAGACGCGCCACGGCGACTTGCAAGTTCGGATTGTCCTTCAAACAATTGGCTTCGAGTTCATCGAGCTGCTTGTCGCCGAAAGCTTTCCACCATTCTTTCTTGGGTATCGCGTCAGCGGGATTGGCTGGTTGCCAGCCCGGCTCAGTCTTCCAGGCAGCGGGCATATCCGTTATCGCAGGACGGCTATAGTCGGGGCCGATAGGCGCGCAGGCCGCGCACACAAGCGGCAGGCCAATCAGAAGAAAAATGATGCGCATGGTGGTTAATTTCCCTTCGCAGTCTCGGCGGCAATTGCCACCGACTGGCCGTCGCTGATCGAGTCGGGAGGATTCAAGATCACTTTGTCATCAGGCTTCAGGCCTTTCCTGATTTCAACATCGTGACCAAAGTCGGTACCCAATACAACGAGTTGCAACTTAACTTTGCCATCTTGCTGGACAATCGCAACTCTGCTGCCCGCAGAGCTGAACAACAAGGCATTGGTTGGCAGGATCAAGCCTCCATCGGACTTCAATGTGAGCGCAACGTCAACATAGGCGCCGGGCAGCAAACTATAGTCGGCATTCGGCACCTGGATTTCAATTTGCAGCGTTCGTGTGGTCGGGTCGATTGCCCCCGCAGTGCGAACGATACGGCCTTTGACCGGCTTGTCGGCGGCCTCTGCGCGTAAAATATCCACGCTGTCGCCGACGTGTATCCGCGCTGCACGATCCTGCGGTACATAGGCATAGAGACGCAGCTTGTCGATCTGCGCGACGGCAAACAGTGCCTGACCGGTGCCGCCGTTGCCGGCATTCACCAGATCGCCGTTGTCGACATTGCGTTTCGTCACAATGCCGTCGAAGGGGGCCAACACTTTACCGAAATCCTGCTGGTCACGTAAACGCTTGAGCACAGCTTCCGTCTGCTGATAGGCGGCAACCTTTTCGTCATACTCCTGCTGCGAGACCGCATCATGTTCGCGTAGCCTGCTCCAGCGCTCATAAGCAATTTTTGCGAGTTCGAAATTCGCTTTCGCTTCGTCAACTTGTTTGTTGACATCGGGGATGTCGAGCGTGGCCAACAGATCCCCCTTCTTCACCGGCTGACCGATGTCTTTGAACCATTGTTTTACATACCCGTTGGTGCGCGCGTAAATCTGCGACTGATAAATACCCTGCAAGCTACTGGGCAGTGTCAGTTTGGATTCGTAGCCGCTGGCGCTCGGTTGAATGACTCGCACCTGCAGGATTGCATTTTCCGCAGCCCGCTGCGCCAGGATATCTGCATTCGCCTGGCGCGCAAGCAGCGCCCGGCCCAAGCCGGCTAGCAGCAGCACGACGATAACCACGGCCACTATGCGAGCAGTATGAACAACCTTGCTGCGGCTGCTTTCCTGAGTGGAACCGTGCAGATGAAACTCCGGTAGGCCCTGAAGGGAATGGCGTTGATCAGTCATGTTTATGTCCTATGCGGAAGCAGGTGTTGGGGTGGATGCGCCATCACCCTGACTTGGCGCTTTGCGCGCGGCGAGCCGCTGATGGAAGGTGGCAAAGACGACAGGCACGAACAGCAGGGTTGACACGGTAGCGAAAAGCAAACCGCCGATCACCGCTCGACCGAGCGGTGCATTCTGCTCCGATCCCTCGCCGATGCCAATCGCCATCGGAATCATGCCGAGAATCATTGCCAAAGCCGTCATCAAAACCGGGCGCAGCCGCGTAGCACCGGCTTCAAGCGCGGCTGACAGCGGCGGTAGGCCAGCATCCAGGCGCTGTCGCGCAAACGCAATGACGAGAATGCTGTTGGCCGTCGCCACGCCCATGGTCATGATCGCACCGGTCAGTGCAGGCACACTTAGGTCAGTGCCGGTCAATATCAGAATCCAGGCGATACCCGCCAAGGCGGCCGGCAGAGCAGAAATGATGATTAACGGATCGAGCCAAGACTGGAAATTAACCACGATTAATAGATAAACCAGAACGATGGCGCCAAGAATACCGAAGCCAAGACCAATATAGGACGACTGCATGGTCTGCACCTGGCCGCGCATTGAGATGCGACTGCCCTTCGGTAGAGTCGGCGTGGCCTCATCAATGAGTGCTTGAATTTCCTTGGCAACCGAACCGAGATCGCGACCGCGCACGTTCGCGTAGATATCAACCGAGGTCATAATATTGTAGTGAGTCACGACTCCTGCTTCCTTGGTTGGGGCAACCTTTACCAGATTGCCGAGTACTTGCGGCGCATTGCCCGCAGCACCGGGGATATTGACTGACAGGTGCATCAGGTCGTCGAGCGAGTTCATCTTATATTGCGGCATCTGCGTCTGTATGTTGTAGATGATGCCGTTGGACGGATTGAGGAAGAAAGCCGGTTGAGTCTGCTGGCTCCCCGAAAGCGGTAGCAGGATATTCTGCGCGACATCGGTAGGGCTGATCCCTATACTCTGTAACCGAGGACGATCCATATCGAGGGCTATATTCGGCGCATCGAAACGCTGATGAACATGCACATCAACGGCCCCGCTAATTGCCTTGATCCGACTCATTAATTGACCGGCGAAAACAGTGTTTTCGGCCGTGTTGTTGCCGTATATTTGCACGTCAATTGCTGCCGGTATGCCGAAATTGAGAATCTGGGCCACAATATCGGCTGGCTGGAAAAAGAACTCAACACCCGGAAAGCGCTTGCCGAGCTCGGATGGAATTTTGTCGATATATTCGCGGCTCGGGCGGTGGTCGGGTTTCAGCGAAATCAGAATTTCGGCGTCCAGCGTGCCTATCGTGCCCGAGTTGCTATAGGAGAGATTGATGCCGCTGTAGGGTAGGCCGATATTGTCGATGATCGAAGCGAGTTCTGGTGCGGGAATGATTTCGCGTAATGCCTTGTCGACCTCGTCGGTAATCAGCGCGGTGTTCTCTATCCGGGTTCCGGTCGGTGCGCGCATATGCAGTTTGATCTGGCCAGTATCAACCGAGGGAAAAAGATCCCGCCCAAGCATCAGGTACAGGCCGCAGGACAGCAGGCAGAAACCGAGAAAGCCAGCGATAAAGCTGCGGCGATGCGTCAGCAGGTGACTGAGGAGGAGGATATAGGCGTTGCGCAACTTCTCGAAACGCCGGTTAAACTTCTCGTGCACGCCGTGTATCCACTGCGCAACTTTACCGGTGCGCGTCTGATGCCCCATCAGTAGCAAGGCCAGAGTCGGCACCAGCGTGCGTGACAGCACATACGAAGCCAGCATCGCAAACACCACGGCTTCGGCCAGAGGCACAAACAGAAAGCGGGCCACACCTTCGAGAAAAAACATCGGCACGAATACGATACAAATGCACAACGTCGAGACCAGAGCCGGAATGGCAATTTCGCCCGCGCCGTCGAGGATCGCGGTATAGAGTTCAGAGCCCATATGCAAATGGCGCTCGATATTTTCGATGGTCACCGTCGCGTCGTCAACCAGAATGCCAACAGCCAGCGCCAGCCCTCCCAGCGTCATGATATTGATGGTCTCTCCCACCACATGCAGCAGCACAATCGATGAAAATATCGATAGTGGGATTGAAATGGCAATAATCGAAGTGGTGCGCCAATTCCCAAGAAATAGCAGCAACATTACCGCCGTGAGCACCGCAGCGATCAGTGCTTCATGAATGACGCCCATGACCGCTGTCTTGACGAATGTTGACTGATCCGCCAGCAGTGCGACCTCAACGCTTTTCGGTAGCAGCGGCATTAAAGTTGGCAGCTTGGCCTTGAGGTCATTAACAACGTCGATGGTCGATGCACCGCCATTTTTGTAGACCGATAAGAGCAGGCCGCGCTGGCCGTTCTGTTTAACGATATTGGTCTGCGGCGAAAAACCATCGCGAACATGGGCGACATCACGCAAAAAAGTTGTTGCGCCATTCACGGTTTTCACGGGTATGTTATTCAGTCCGGCTATCGTCGTCGGCGAACTGTTCAGGCTGACGTTATATTCGGTATCGTCGATTTTCGCGGTTCCGGATGGCAGGATAAGATTTTGGCTGTTGATCGCGTTGATCACATCCGCCGAGGTCAGGCCTTTGGCCAAAATGGCTTGGGTATCGAGGTCAACCGAAACCAGGCGCTGTTTGCCGCCGTAGGGCCAAGGGATGGCAACGCCTGGAATCGTCACCAACTGGGGTCTCATGGTGTTGGTTGCGAGGTCAAACAATCCCTGTTCGGGAACATCCTTGCTCGACATCCCGATCTGAATCACCGGAACACTCGACGCGGTGTATTTAATGATCAACGGAGGAGTGCTTCCCGGCGGCATCTGGCGCAGCACGGTCTGGGAGACAGCCACGGTCTGGGCAATGGCGGTCTGGATATTGGCGTTCGGCTGAAAGAAAATCTTGACTACTGCAATGCCGTTCAATGATTGCGATTCGACATGTTCGATGTCGTTGACCGTCGTGGTCAGAATTCGCTCATGTACCGAGGTGATGCGGTCGGCCATTTGCTGGGGCGATAGTCCGGTATAGTTCCAGATTACGCTGATGACGGGGATATCGATTTCCGGCAGCACATCCACCGGCGTGCGAAAAATAGCGAGAGGCGTGGCGAGCAGGATAATGATCGCCAAGACAATAAAGGTATAGGGCCTTCGTAAAGCTAATTCAACAATCCACATCGAGAAAAGTTACCTCTTTAATAAGCATTAACTGCCATACCAGTGCATTAGTGTTTGCGTTGGTGTCACCATGCCATCTACTGAGTCTATGGCTTCATGCAAAAACTAAACTATGGATCACCGGAACACAATGATCAACCTTCTCTGCCCATCTAAACTACTCCATGGCCACATCGGCGGTTTAGCGCTTGCATCTGCGATCCGATCCTGTACATATCGGCAGTGTCGAGGAAGCTCACCCCCGCCTTATTTCGCCTGCCGTAGAATTCCGATATTCCCATCCAACCAAGCCCGAAGGCTGAGACTCGCAAGCCAGAATAGCCCAGTTCACGTTGTCGCATCGCATCCTCTATTGCTGAGAGTCAATTAGTGATTCATGCCTTGCCTATCAATGCTCACGATCTCGGTCAGGGATAATCCTGGCGCGTTGGACGGATCACGATATCGCTGATATGCACATGAGGCGGCTGAGTCACGATGTAGTGAATCGCGTTGGCCACATCTTCCCCGTGCAACAACGGACCAAACTTATCCTCGAAATTTTGCACAAGATCGTCACCGTAGCCCGCCGCATTCTGAAAACCGCTGACTACGATGCCAGGTTCAACCAGCGATACCCGAACGCCTTTGGGCCCTACCTCGCGGCGCAGCCCTTCCGCCAGTGAATGGACGGCGAACTTGGTGGCTCCATAAACCGCGCTGAATGGCGATATGTGTCGCCCCACAACTGACCCGATGATCACGATATCTGCGGCCCGTTTTGGGTAGTCGGATTGCTGTCCATCCACCATTTTCTGGGCAGCTTTTTGTAACAAGACCAAGGTTCCGGTTACGTTCAGTTTGAGTATGTCGTCGAACTTGGATAAATCGGCATCCTTGACAGAACCGCCCAAGCCTCGGCCGGCGTTCGCAACGACGATGTCGGCTGCTTTTCCAAAGCATTCGATTGCCGAAACGAAGAGTCGTTCCAGAACCGTACTATCAGCAGCATCGCCTGCTATGCCGCAAAAAGCCGTCCCTAGCTCTTGTTCAAGTGCGTGAAGTTTTTCGGCATTACGGGCATTGCCTACTACACCATAGCCGCCGGCAACAAATCTTCTTGCTGTCGCCTCCCCAATACCAGAAGTTGCCCCGGTAACGATCGCGATACGTGAATATTGATTGGACATAATAGTTCTTCCATTGGTCATGCAATTTCTTCTGTGCAATGTGCGATGAGTGTGAAGCTATGTCAGCGTCTAACGTGCTATCGACTCACACTTATCCGTGGCTATCCGATTTCGGCTACCAAGCTCGGATAATCGGTATAGCCCACCCTCGGATCCTGAAGGCCATATCCGTAGAAGGTCTCAGGGTGGTATGCGTTGAGGGGCACATTCAGTTGCAGGCGGCGCGGCAAATCAGGGTTAGAAATAAAGTTTTTACCAAAAGATACTGCGTCGGCTTCGCCCGCCGCGATCACTTGCTGAGCCGTCTCGCGATTGAAGCCCTCGTTTGCGATGAGAACGCCGCCAAAACGTTTCTTCAATTCAGGGCTGATGCGATTTTCCCCCAATGATTCTCTGGTGAAGATAAAGGCGATGCCACGCTTGCCCAGTTGTTCCGCCACGTATCCAAAAGTCCCCAAGGGATTCGAATCGCCCATGGTATGGGCATCGCCTCTGGGAGCCAGGTGCATTCCGACCCGACCCGCACCCCAAACGGAAATAACGGCATCAGTCACCTCCAGCATAAGCCGGGCGCGATTTTCTATGGAACCTCCGTAGATATCATTACGTTTATTCGTGCTGTCCTGCAGGAATTGGTCCAGCAAGTAACCATTTGCACCATGAATTTCGACCCCATCGAACCCAGCACGTTTGGCGTTTTCGGCGCCCTTGCGGTAAGCCTCAACGATTCCCGGGATTTCAGCAGTTTCCAGTGCTCGGGGTGTCACATATTCCTGCTGGGGGCGCAACAGGCTGACATGGCCTTGGGGAGCGATGGCACTCGGCGCAACCGGCAGTTCACCATCGAGGTAGTCGGGATGGGAAATTCGACCCACATGCCAGAGTTGCAAAAAGATTCGGCCCCCAGCGGCATGCACGGCTTTCGTTACACGCCTCCAGCCCTCAACCTGTGCGTCCGACCAGATTCCAGGTGTATCGGGATAACCGACCCCTTGCGGAGACACGGAGGTCGCTTCACTCAAAATCAGCCCGGCACTGGCCCTCTGGGCGTAGTATTCGGCCATTAGTGCATTCGGTATCCGGCCAGCGCTGGCACGGCAACGCGTAAGGGGAGCCATCACGATGCGGTTGGGAAGATTCAGTTCACCGACTTGGAGGGGTTCAATCAGGTTGCTCAATTTGTTTTCCTTAATTTTGCTAGGTTTTTAAAGGTCGCTCTTGATGCACTCAAGGAATTTATCAATCAAGGCTTCATTGCGAGAATAGAAAATCCACTGTCCAACTTTCTGGGCAGTAACAAGTCCGGCCCGTTGCAAAGTGGCCAAGTGGGCTGAGATAGTCGATTGAGAAAGATTCGCTTTTTCAAAAATTTTTCCGGCGCAAACCCCAATTTCAAACGAGTGGGCTTGGGTAGGAAAAGATTTTTGGGGGTTCTTGAGCCATCCAAGAATCTCCCTGCGGACCGGGTGAGCCAATGCCTTGATGATGTCGTCAAGGTCGGGAGTGGATTTTTTTGCCATAAGGGGCTGCCGAATTTTCTGGGAAAGTTGAAGCTTGTATTTCGCTATTTAGCGAATTATATATCGAATATAATAGAAATACAAATGGGGATATTCAGGCGCATGTCCCATTGAAATGGGTTGTTGATAATCAGCGCAGGGACAAGTCGCGGCGATATCCAGCGCCGCACAACTTGGGAGACGGATATGACTTTGGTAGTGGCGGCTTGACTCGATATACCCTCAGCAGAGTATAAACAATTAATGTGCCTCACGCCGTTGCCGGGCATTTTGCAGAATCACAATGCGCTTTTTACTATTGGCTTGCCCCCATTGTGTAATTTCTTTCAATGATCGAAAACAGCCAAGACAAATATCGTCATCATTCAGGCAACAATTCCTTATACAAGGAGATTCCGTAATGTTATCTATATCATCATCCATTCGTTCACTTCCGTTCTAAGTCGCTAGCACTTGGCAAACAGGTCTTGCAAAGTAATCGTCGCCACAGTATCTACGCGCTGCCCCAATTGCTCTAGAAACTTATGAATCTCCGCATCATCCTGCCGCATAGCTATTGAGGACGGTTCGAACACGAATAGGCGATATAGTTCACTTACTTGTATATGTTCCGTATCGCGTATTATCGCCCAGCCGCTGCCGGCGAGTTTG
>Ga0302274_10002516_pt1 | contig 16770 bp, 9 predicted proteins | sample III_Bog_N2_1_FD_198755 | JGI IMG/M metagenome (GOLD analysis project Ga0302274, IMG submission 198755) | Peat permafrost microbial communities from Stordalen Mire near Abisko, Sweden - III_Bog_N2_1 | ecosystem: Environmental > Terrestrial > Soil > Wetlands > Peat | place: Sweden: Abisko...
CAACAGCAATGTCTGCACCGACGGGCTCTGATCCGGTGGCTGCACCGGCTGGAAGTTGAGACCCGCCCCCGCTTTGAAATCAATGCTCTTCGGCAGCATCACCACAAAGCTGTTCACCGGCATCGTCACTTTGGCGTTAAACGTGTACTTGCCGGTATACGGAAGGTGATAGTGCACCACGAAGACGGTCATATTCTCGCCTTCGTCCGGCTGAATAGGAACGTTGAAGCTGAAGTGCCCCTTCTGGCTGAGTGCCACCGGAATGGCGTTGGTGGGCAGCCCGCTCGGCCGCGTCGCTTCCGCGCCATCAAGCACCGCGCCTGTCGGCAGCACAAACTCGAATGTGTTGTTGCTGAATTGCGTCACCCGCGGAGAACTGGTATTGTGCACCACGAACTGCTCGGCCACATCCAGTTGGCCGTTTTCCGATTCAATTTGCAGAACGTCGTCCTCGATGGAAACGCCATCGACCTTGGCCGCCGAATCATAAACCGTGATGTCGCCCGGCCCTGCGCCCTGCGGCGCTGCAATAAAGTAGCCCGCACCCTGGTGTATGGCGCGAATCAGGTAAGGTCCGCTGCCCGGCTCATTGAGAGAATAATGCCCCTTGGTGTCGGTGGTTGCATGCGCGGCGGCCTTCATACCCGCCTGCACGTCGACCAGTTCAACAAGATCGCCCGCGGCGGGCTTGCCGGTGGTCTTGTTGATCACGGTGCCGGTAACAGTAGCGGCCTGTGCCAAAGCGCCTGTGAACAGCAGGCTCAAAGCAAGAATGGAGAGTGTAATTCGAGTCGATCTCATGGTCGTAAAAGAGTCCTTCTTCTTTGAAACGGGGCAATGGTTGGGGGGAAGCAGCGAGGGTCAGCTTCACGCCTGCTGCAAATGATCGATCTCGGCCATCAACAGCGCCGCTTCGTTTTCCAGTTGCGTCCGCTGTGTAACAAAATCCTCTTCCGGATATTTGCCGGCCCGATACTCGAAGTTCAGGTCGCGCAGGTTCTCGTAGAGCTGCTCCTTACGCTCCAGCAAATAGTCCAGCCGCGTCTTCTCGCGCTGGCTGGCAAAGACGTTTTCCGGCCAGAAGGTATAAATCAGTAGCGCAGCCATTAACAGGAAGCCTGCAATGGTGCCTTGTGCAGTTGTCATCGCTCAAAACCCTCCGTCGCCGGTCTCCCGGCGAATCCTCTCCAGGCGTTCCCGCTCGGCCGGATCCAGACTGGCAGCATCGACGGCGGCAACGGCCGTCCTGCCCACTGACCAGCGCCGTACCAGCAGAATCGTACCTAGCAGCGCCGCGGCAAACACCGCGAAGGGAGCAATCCACGCCACCAGGTCAAATCCCTGCGTCGTCGGCGCGGCCAAAACAACTGCACCATACTTGGCCACAAACGCGTCCAGAATCTCCTTGTCGCTTTGTCCGGCTGCAATGTCCGCGCGCAGCTCGGCCAGCTCGCCTGCGGAGTTCGGGCAGCCAACATGGTTGCATTCCCCCAGAATCTCCGCGCAGCCGCACGTGCACATCAGCCGGTGGTTCAGGTCGTTGTACCGCGCGCTCGCATCCGTCGCGCCGAGCGAGAAGCACACCGCGACAGCCAGAACCGCAACCTGCATGCCCTTGACCCAGCCCTTTACCGGGAGAGCCAACCGCGACCGCTCAGTCATTAGTCGCCGCCCTTCAGCGCCGGCTCGGTAGGAATCGTGCGCGCCGCCGGCACCCTCAGTGAAGCCGTCGCCGGGCTTAGGCTCGGCACCAGCGCAAACAGCGTACCGATTACGAGCACCACCAGCCCCGCCCAGATCCACCCCACCAGCGGATTCAGAAACGCCTTGATAATCGGCTGCCCGGTGTCGGGATTCGTGCCCTCATACACTACATACAAATCCCATTCGATCGTCGAGTGAATGGCCACCATGGTCTGCGGCTGCTCGCTCGCCAGATAAACCCGCTTCTCCGGCGCCATTTGAAGCGGAGCCATATGAAACTTCGGGATCACTCCGAGCAGCCATCCATCCTGCGTTAGCGTGTTCACCGGTCTACCGTTGCTCGACACGTCCAGCAGCGCAAAATCCGAGTTGTAGTTCAGATTCGAATCCTGCGTGAATCCGATCTCCTCCAGCGTGTAGGGCCCGATGCTCATCTTGTCGTGCAGCGCCAACTCGCGCTCCACGTTGCGATTGAATGCCGATCCACCCAGCCCAATCACCACAATCACCACGCCGATGTGCACCAGGTAGCCGCCGTACCGGCGCGTGTTTCTCCTGGTCAGCAGCCATGTGGCCACTAGCAGATTCTTGCCCGTTTGCCGCGAAATCACCCCGGCCCCGCGCAAAAACTCGCTCAGAATCGCCGTCATTACTCCAGCCGAAACAGCAAAGGCCACCAGCGCATAAAAGTTGCCGGTATCGAATTCACCATCCTGCCACGGCCGCACGCCCACTGCCAGGCAAACAATCACCGTCGCCCACAGTGCGATCGTCGGCAGCACAAAATTGCGTCGAATGCTCCTAAATGACGTTGCGCGCCAAGGTAGCAGCGGTCCCACGCCGGTTAAGAACAGCAGGAAGATCCCTATCGGCACCGCCACGCGGTTGTACCACGGAGCGCCGACCGTCACCTTGTTGCCCACCACATACTCGCTCAGGATCGGGAACAGCGTTCCCCACAGAATCACGAAGCATGCTGTCAGCAACACCAGGTTGTTGAACAGGAAGCTCGACTCGCGGCTCACCAGCGATTCCAGGTGATGCTCGCTCTTCAAATGGCTGCGCTGCAGGATATAAGTGAACGTGCAAACCGCCAGCACAATCCCCATGAACACCACAAACCATGTTCCGATCGACGACTGCGCAAACGCATGCACCGAACTCACCAGCCCCGCGCGCGTCAGCAGCGTGCCCAGCAGCGTCAGCAGAAACGTGGAGAAGATTAGCCACACGTTCCAGCTCTTCATCATGCCTTTCTTTTCCTGCATCATCACAGAGTGCAGAAAGGCCGTTCCCGTCAGCCATGGCATGAAGCTCGCGTTCTCTACCGGGTCCCAGCCCCAGTAGCCGCCCCATCCCAGCACCGCGTACGCCCAGTGCATGCCCAGAAAAATCCCGGCCGTCAGAAACAGCCAGGTCACCATGGTCCATACGCGCGTAATCTTGATCCACTTCTCTCCGGGGTAGCGCATCATCAGCGCGCCCAGCGCAAAGCAGAAGGGAATCGAGAAGCCCACATACCCCAGGTAAAGCATCGGCGGGTGGATCACCATCTCCGGATACTGCAATAGCGGATTCAGCCCGTTTCCATCGTCGGGAATGGCGCCCCGCAGCACCGAGAACGGCGGTGCCGCAAAGCAAAGCACGGCCAGGAAAAAAACCTGGATGCCGGCCAGAATCGTGCCGGCATACGCATACAGCTTCACGTCGGTCTTGTGCGTCAGCCGCAGCACAAAGCCATACGTTCCCAGCAGCCACGCCCACAGCAGCAGTGAACCCTCCTGCCCGCTCCAAAGCGCTGAGAACTTGTACGCTCCAGGCAGTGCGCGATTCGAGTGCTCGGCAATGTAGGTGATCGAAAAATCGTTGGTAAAGACTGACCAGACCAGCGCGAATGCGGCCATGGTCACGGCCACAAATCCGGCGATCCCCGCGCGGCGCGCCGTATCCGCCAACCGCTCCGGCGAAATTGCTGCCGGTTGCCCGGTCGCAATCAACCGCAGGGCGACTGCACCGGCCAGCAGATTGTAGGCGGCCAGCGCCAATGCTATGAGAAGTGCGAAACTACCGAACGCTGCCATTCAGACTCCAGAACGATTCATGCCCGTGGGCCGGGAGCCGGACGGCCTCCCAACTCCGTTATTCTCAATCCATCATAGGCGCTCAGCTTGTGATCTGCCTCACACCATCGGTTGAGAATGGGACGGTGTCTTGTTGGGAAGGGGAAAGCATTCTCGTTCGGCAGCGCCGGGTGTGGAAATGCAACACCTCGGCCGGATGCCCCATGTCTCGATATTGAGACATGGGAAACGAATATCCCTGTGGGAGCGAAGAGCGAGTGTCTGCCGCACCGCAGGTGGTTCAAGCAGCGGATGCGCTGCTTTGTGCAAGCAGGCTGGTGGCCGCTGCCAGCATTTCGTCCATCGCGAAGGGCTTAGCCAAAAAGTGGACCCATCCGCCGGCGTAGTCGCCCACCGCTTCGCTCGCGCTCCCCAGCACCAGCACTGGAACATCGGGCAGCCGCGCGTGCAACTCGGCCACAAACTCCGGACCGCCGATCCCAGGCATGCTCAGCCCCGAGATCACCAGGCCCAGCTTCCCGGCGAAATATGGCTGCTCCACCAGGCAAAGTGCGTCGGCTGCATCGCCCACTCGCTCGACCTCTTGGAACTGCCGCTCAAGAATGGATTTGCGTTGAAACGCCTGAAGTGGATCGTTGTCGACCAACAAAATGATTGCCATTGCGTCCCCGCATCTCCCGCACCCGTTGCAACGGCCGGCGCATGATTCACTGGCTCTGCAACTAGGATGATGCAATTCGCAATTTAGGTTGCCCGCGCCGGCCTTTTTCCCCCGCCGCTCCCGCCTTCGCCCTCCCTGGCCCTCATCCAAACAGAAATTCCTTCTCCTTCAGCTCCTTGATCGCATCCCTCAGCTTTGCCGCCTTCTCGAACTCGAACTTCTTCGCCGCCTCACGCATCTCCGCCTCTAGCCGGACTAAATGCGCATCAAGGTCGGCCTGTGAGTGTACATCCGGCAGCCCAGCCGCTTCTTCGGGCTCAATGTCGCCATATTCGGCCTTGAGGATCTGCGCCAGGCCCATGTCCATCGCGTGAATCACCGACTGCGGCGTGATCCCGTGCTCTTCGTTGTACGCGCGCTGAATCGTTCGTCTCCGATCCGTCTCGTCCATCGCCCGCCGCATCGAGTCGGTAATTCGGTCCGCATACAAAATCGCGCGCCCCTCCAAATGCCGCGCCGCCCGTCCCATGGTCTGAATCAGCGACCCAGCCGACCTTAGAAACCCTTCCTTGTCGGCATCCAGAATCGCCACCAGCGATACCTCCGGCAAATCGAGCCCCTCGCGCAGCAGGTTGATCCCGATCAGCACGTCGTACTCGCCTCTGCGCAGCCCCGCCAGCAGCTTTACGCGCTCCAGCGTCTCAATCTCTGAGTGCATATACCGGCACTTCACGCCCACCTCGGTGTAGTAGCCGGCCAGATCCTCTGACATTCTCTTGGTCAGCGTCGTCACCAGCACCCGCTCATTCCGCTTGGCCCGGTCGCGAATCTCCGCCAGCAAATCGTCGATCTGCCCCTTCACCGGCCTGATCTCCACCTCGGGATCAACCAGCCCCGTCGGCCTGATCACCTGCTCCACCACCACGCCCGCCGACTTGGTCAGCTCATACGGCCCCGGCGTCGCCGACACATAAATCGTCTGATGAATACGGTTCTCAAACTCCTCAAACTTCAGCGGCCGGTTGTCGCGCGCCGACGGCAAACGGAACCCATAATCCACCAGGTTCTGCTTCCGGCTCTGGTCCCCGAACCACATGCCATGCACCTGCGGAATCGTCGCGTGGCTCTCGTCGATAAACAGCAGAAAGTCGCGCGGAAAGTAGTCTAAAAGCGTCGGTGGAGGCTCACCCGGCAGTCGTCCGCTAAAGTGCCGCGAATAGTTCTCAATCCCATGGCAATACCCCATCGACTTGATCATCTCCAGGTCGAACCGCGTGCGCTGGTGAATGCGCTGTGCCTCCACCATGCGGCCTTCGGCTTCGAGCTGGGGCACCCACTCGTTCAGCTCCTTCACAATTGAGTCGATGGCGCTGGCCTTGCGTTCCGGCTGCACCACGTAGTGGCTCTTGGGATAAATCGGCAGCCGCGAATACTTCTGCTTCACCGTCCCGAACAGCGGGTCTATTTGCGAAAGGCTTTCAATCTCGTCGCCAAAAAGCTCAATGCGATAAGCCGTTTCGTCGTAGGTAGGGAAGACCTCAATCACGTCGCCGCGCACCCTGAACGTCCCGCGCCGGAAGTCGGTGTCATTGCGCTCGTACAGGATTTCGACCAGCCGCCGTGTAATGTCTTTGCGGCTGATCTTCTGGCCTTTTTCCAGCAGCAGCAACATGCCGTAGTAGGCCTCCGGCGACCCCAGTCCATAAATGCAACTGACCGAACTCACAATGATCGAGTCGCGCCGCTCAAACAGGCTGCGCGTAGCCGACAGCCGTAGCTTGTCCAGCTCCTCGTTGATGGTGGCTTCCTTCTCGATATATAAGTCGCCCGCCGGAATATAGGCCTCGGGCTGGTAGTAGTCGTAGTAGCTCACAAAGTATTCGACCGCATTGCCCGGAAAGAACTGTTTGAACTCGTGATAGAGCTGCGCGGCCAGCGTCTTGTTGTGCGCCAATATCAGCGCCGGCCGCTGCGACTGCTCAATGACTTTGGCCATGGTAAAGGTCTTGCCCGACCCGGTCACGCCCAGAAGCACCTGGTGCCGTTCCCCGGCCGCCAGCCCCTCCATCAGCTCCTCGATGGCGCGCGGCTGATCCCCTCGCGGCTTGTATGTAGTCACCAGCTGAAAGTCCATTGCAGCATTATATCCGAAGAGCGAAGATGCGGCGAAGATGGGTGAGGCAGTTTTAAGTTGTAAGTTATCAGTGGTCAGTTGCCGCCGCCATCGATCTGCGCACGCAAAGAAACGCGCAAAACATGAAAACAGGTACGCCTACAGGAGGACGAAACGAGCGATTTCGTCGCCCTATAGGCCTGCAGATTGGCGCTCGCAGGTTTTTTGGCGAAAAACGTCCGGTTGCAGCCCGACAAAAAGCCGCCAAACGTAGGCTTATACCAGGACGAAAAGTGTAAAAATCGATGTTATTTCGGTCGTTTTTGGCGTGTTTGGGAGGGCGTTCCGAGTTGATTTGCCGCCGGAAACTGCGGACGTCTCGCGCCGATCCTCAGACCTGCGTAGGGAAGCGCGCATCGCTTGAAATTAAAAAATATGGATGGTCGGTAAATTCAATTCACTCCGCAGCCTGAAACTGGAGCAGCTTATCTCGAGTAATCCGGATCCATGGCCGGATCGCGGATTCCGGCCAATTCCAGAGCCTGGAGCACGAACGCATTCCATGCAAAGACTCGGTGAAATCCGTAAAATGGATTTCCTGCCGAGGTCGGCAAGTACTCCTGACTCGTCGGAAACGCGTCGTCTGTGTGGGTTTCTGCCCACAACCGGTTGGCAATCGCGTGGTCTGCTCTCTTCCATCCATGCAGCTTCCCGGTCACATAGCCGCAGATCTCCACTCTCATCCAACTTCCACCGTTGTAATAGACGCCATCGGCTGCTTTATTTCGATAGCTCGCCGCGTAGGAGTCGCTTACCATCGGATGCCACTTATCGGTAAAGTAACTCCATTCTTTCCCTCTCGGTAAGCCGATAAAGATCGGCCTCACCGTGCCGCCTTCATTCGGGTAAGGGCAGTTTTCCCTGGGCAGCATGGACGGGATGTGGTTGAGATGGCTGACAACCATTTCGTCCGTTAGAATTGGCCGCTTGAAAAGCCAAAGAGAAAGAAACTCGGGAAAGATATCGGAGAAGCCTATGGCGTCCGGGATGTTGCGCGCGGGAAACAGAAAGCCACGCTCGGCGTCATAGTAACTGCGATACTGCTCCTCCGCCTTTGCGATGTAGCTTTCGGATATGGACGCGCTGATTTCAGGTATATGCAGTTCACGAATGACTCTCAGGAGTACTGCCAACATTCCCTGGTTTTCGCAGAGAATCCTGGTGCCTTCGGGATAGTGAATTACGTCAAGCTGACCTATGACAAACTGCGCCGTGCAGATGGCCTCGCGATGAGGATCGTAGCTTGCGAGACAGTACTCGGCGGCTCGACGGATCTTGTACCTATCAAGCTCAGTACCGAAGCGGCGATGATTCAGAAACGCCCACATCAACCATAGAGGGGTTGAGTCGTTGGATTTGCGTTCAAGGTTGGCAATGTTTGGCTCCACGAGCGTGTTGATCGCGCCGTCGTCGCCTTGATTGTCGGCCCAGACATTGAAGACTTTCTCGTTCAGTTCGCGGTTGTGGGTACCGTTTAGCGCGTAGAAGCTGTCGCGCAAATACATTTCGCCGGCGGCCGAATACCAGATGCTGGGTGCTAGCATGGGACGGTTTTCGGCTCCCTCCACATTCCAACTCAACATCATGACGTCTGCGTAGAGGATCTTCTCTGTTTCGCCTCCCTTGAAGCGCAGACCCTCAGCCAGGTGAAGGTGGCTGGCGAGACGATAACCGCGAACCGCGTGTGGAATGTCATCGTTCACAAAGATGAACACGGTTGTCTCTTGTTGGTGTCCCATCTCGAGACGGCGAGATGGTTCGCGGCGCGTGGCGACACGGAGAAGTTCAACATCGCGCACTTCAAACGAAGGCAGCCCGCCTGGATCACTGTTTTCGCCTTCTGGAATGAAGTCGGTCAGCGACAGAGCAAGAGCGCCGCCTGTGCCCTGCAGCGCAGGTATGACAAAGGAGAAATGGAAGTCGGAAAAGATGGAGGGTGATGCAGGCGCCGTATCGTTGAAAAGTGTGATGTCGCCAATTTTCCGCGGCTTGTCATCCACGTCCCATGCATGCACCGAGATTGGAACCGCGGATCGATATTTGAGATGTCCCTCATAGACCTCGCCGGCCTTTGCCGGAAAAGGTAAAAGGACGAAATCGGGCCTGGCGGTCGGAGAAAGTTTGACGATGCCGTCTTGTTGATCCACTTGAATCTGGCCGGACCTCTTCCACAGGGCAGCGGCCAAGAGCTCGACTGGTGCGCGGGAACCATCGCCTGTCAACTGAACTGTTGACTCACCAAAGGTCTGCTGGACAAATGATCCATGCGTTGCGCGATCGGCGGCATTTGGAAGAACGTAGAGATTCAGATCGGGAATGACGGCGGGCGCCGGTTTCACGGGTGTTCCGTCGCGCCTGATGATTCGGCTCCATTGATTGCGATATCCGGAATCGGTGAGGAGCCCCACGGTAACTCCGCTCGCCGTACGAAAGCCGGCCGCGGGAAAGTACTCGTGCAGCGGCCCACCTTTGCAGTCGGGATGGTCGAAACTCCAAAGATTTGCCGGGGCGGCCTCAGGTTCAAGGCGGTTGGCAAGTTGATAAAGAAGCGTGAACATGTCAGCCTGGCGTAACTGAATTGTCTTCTTGATCACATGCTGATTGATAACTTCGTAAGAGACATCGGCAGAGACAGTGGTACGCAAGTTAGAGAGCTCCATCTCGCCTGTCAGCGTGATGTGTGTCCGACCACCTTTCCACGAAGTGGCTTTCCAGTGATCGAACCGGTCTTCAAGACTCCGTTCGCTGTTTTGAAATACAGCCGAGAACTCTCCGCCTTGATGATGCCGTGCAATAAGCTGACCCCGATAGAGGATCGTTACGCTGTATCCGGATTGAACGTCTCCGGACACCTGAAGAGAAACAAGGCCGGAATCAGAGATTGGAGCAGCGTGCGACGGATTCGGAAGCAGAGTGAAAGCCGTTGTCATTGCCGACAGGGCAATAAATTCGCGCCGATCCAGATTTCCAAATGAGTCCATCGTCTTCCTCGGAACGTTCAGGGCTCGCTTCCAGGAGCTTCTAGCGTAGGTGAGCGGGGTGCAGGTTTCGGCTCAAGGCAACGGCGATTCGGTCAGGAACTCGCGTGTCAACCGTATCAGAAACATCCATTGCACATTCTCGATCAGATCAGGGAGTTCCGAAGATTGGAAGCTTCCGTGACAATTTGGCGATGACGTGCCCAGCTCAATCCTCCCACGGCAGGGCCAGCTTTAGTCGCAGTTCAAGAGGGGCCTGAACTCCCTGGAACAAATCTGCTTATAGCCTCGAGCGAGATATGTCCCGATCTGCCAGCTTGTGGGAACCGATTAGCTGGAATGAGGGCCAGTGCACGGTTTGCGCCGCCTGCACGATTCTTCAAACCCCTCTGAATGGGTGGCTGCCGGGGATGAATCCCCGGCCTACCGCGCCGCGCTGACGAAAAGAAGAAGCAGGTCCCCTTCGACTTCGCTCAGGGCAGGCTTTCGCTGCGCTCAGGATCACAATCGCTTTTTTAGCTCGCTCGGGATGACAGTCACTTCTTAGCTTGCTCAGGACACAGCCGTTCTTTTGATGGTTGGAGGGGCACGAAGCCCCTGCGAGCGAACAGCGAGTGTCTGCCGCACCGCAGGTGCCGAGCGGTTGGCCGCACCGCAGGTGGTTACCAGACGTGGCAGGTTGGGGTGTGGACCATTGGTTGGCCGGGTTTGCAGCCAAAGGCTTTTTGAAACTCGGGCAGATTCGATACCACTCCATTGATCCGCGCAAACCCCGGCGAGTGTGGATTGGTCACCGCGCTCACCCGCAGATTTTCTGGACGCTGGTTCTCGCACGCCCATTGCGCCATGCCTACAAAGAACCGCTGATCGGGCGTGAAGCCATCGGCAGGCGTCAGCGGCTGGCCCTCGGTCTGCTTCTTCCATGCGATGTAGGCCAGCAGAGTTCCGCCCAGATCGGCGACATCTTCGCCGCTGGTCAGCTTTGAGTTGATGTGAATGTCGTCGACGATCACGTAGCCCGCATACTGATCGCGGCCGCAGTTGATGCGCTCTTCAAAGCCCTTCGCGTCCTCCGGCGTCCACCAGTCGCGCAGATTGCCCTGGGCGTCGAATTGACGTCCCTCGTCGTCGAAGGCGTGGGTCAGCTCGTGGCCGATGGTGGCTCCGGTATTGCCGTAGTTAGGGGAGTCGTCTTCCTTCGGATCGTAGAGCGGCGGCTGCAGAACGCCGGCAGGGAAGTTGATGTCGTTCATCTGCGGGTTGAAGTAGGCGTTGACGGTGGGCGGCGTCATGCCCCACTCGTCGCGGTCGACAGGCTTGCCGAGCTTGTGCCAGCGGCGCGCGCTTTCAAAGTGATAAGAGCGAATGGCATTGCCGATGTAGTCGTCCGGTTTCACTTCGAGGGCCGAGTAGTCGCGCCACTTCTCCGGATATCCGATCTTGTTCCGAATGGCGTGGAGCTTGCGCAGCGCTTCAGCCTTGGTGGCCGGGCTCATCCAATCGAGGCTCTCGATTTCATGCTGCATGGCGGTTTCAATCTGCTCGGTCATGCGCTGGGTTTTGGCCTTGGTGTCCGCGGAAAAAGTGCGCCGCACGAACTCCTGTCCCAGCGCCTCGCCGAGGCTGCGATCGACAGCGCGCGTGCAGGTCTTCCAGCGTGGAGGCATGGCGGGCACCCCGCGCAGCATCTTCGAGAAGAAGTCGAAGCTAGCCTGTTCAAAAGGATGGGCGAGGTAGGGCGCCTCAGCCGTCAGCAGATGAAAGCGCAGATAGCCACGCAACGCGGCTACATCTTCCGTGTTCAATACCGCGTCAACGGCTTTGAAGAACTCCGGCTGCGACACGTTCAGCTTGGCCACACCGGGCGCGCCCTGCACCTTGAAGTAGAGCGGCCAGTCGATGGAGGGAGCCAGCTTGGAAAGCTCTTCAACCGTCAGTATGTGATACGTCTTGTGCGGATCGCGGCGCTCGACGCGTGTGAGCATGGCCTTGGCCAGCGCAGTCTCGATGCGGAGAGTCGCATCGGCGTCAGCTTTCGCCTGCTCGGCGCCTTCGCCGGAGAGGGTCAGCAGTTGTTGAATGTAGGCCGCGTACTGCTCGCGGATCTTCACGCTTTTCTCGTCGGTCTTCGTATAGTAGTCGCGGTCAGGAAGTCCGAGGCCGCCCGCCTGCAACTCGACGATGATCAGCGACGAATCGATCGCATCCTGGCCAGTCCCTGCGCCGAAAAAGAAGCCGCCTGGGTACTCGTGATGCAGCTCAGCGAGCGCGGACAACACCTCCGCCCGCGTCTTCAGCGCGTCAATCTTCTTGAGCTCCGGCTGCACGGGCTTGTCGCCCAATGCGTCGATGGCAGCAGTGTTCATGCAGGCGGAATAGAAGTCGCCAACCTTCTGCTGCACAGGCGTACGATTCGTGGCCTTGGCGTCATCCTCGAGAATGCCCCAGAGAAATTGCTGGTTGTCGTTGGCCAACTTGGCGTAGACACTCCACGAGGCCTGATCGGCGGGGATGGGATTGTTTTTCTCCCAGCCCCCGCAGCTGAATTTATAGAAGTCAGTACAGGGGTCAACAGAGCGGTCAAGGCTGGTCACGTCAAGCGACGGAGAATACGGCATAGCCTGGAGGGGCTTCGGCGCGGCTTGTTGCGCATGAAGGCTGAAGGTAGAAACGGCGCATGTGAGCAGGGCGGCAAGCAGGGGCTTCGCAATCATGTGTACTCCTGTGAATGAACGGCGCAACGTCACCATGAAGTGACGCAAGACAGTGTAGCCGATCAGCGATCATCTGAATTCTACGACGTTCACGCAACTCGCGCGGTAAATTCGAATCTTCAAATCTTTCTGGGTGTGTGGCAGCAAGGGATGAATCCCCGGACCAGCGCGTCACCCGGGTGGTTGCGAGCGCTGCGCGGTGCACGAAAAGAAGAAGCAGGCCCGTCGCTTCGCTTCGGATGAAAGCTCATTTCTAAAATGAACTTTTGAGGCGCCAAACTAGAAGCCCGGCGGATGTTCCTGAGCGACACCGAACGCCGATTCCAGGGCGATGCCTGCCTCTGCCAGTGTGCCTTCGTCGAACAGGCGGCCGATCAGTGTTACTCCATGTGGCACGCGGCGCGGCGGAGAGAATCTGGGTAGCGGATGTTTCGAATCGGGAGCCCAGTCACTGCGCGCCTCCGACACTTCAACAAATCCGCCGCGAAGCGTCAGGGATGGGTGACCGGTGAAGTTGGTGATGACCAGCATCTCATCGCGCAGCGATGGCACAAGGAGGAGATCGACCTCAGAGAAAACTCTGGCCATCTCCTGCGCTACTTTGCGTCGGAAACGGTCGGTCTGAACAAAATCAACGGCAGACAGGAACCTCGATTGGCGAAAGACGTTGGGCCAGGCGTCGGGAACCTGGGCCGTCAATTCATCCACCTTGTGGCTGAGGGTGAGCTCTTCAAATGCGGCTGCGCCTTCAGCGAACAGAATGAGATTGAGCGAGTCGTAGGGCCAATCTGGGATGGAGACAGGCACGGGCGTCATGCCTAGTTTCGCGATCGTTTCAAGGGCAGCGCGATCGACGTCGGTCGCTGGGTCTTCCTTCATCCACGAAGGGAAGTATCCAACACGGAGGCCTGCAACCTTTGCTCCGGCATTAAAGGCAACGGTGCATGGGACACTCGCGACGTCACCGGGGTCGGGGCCGGAGATGGCGTTGAGCACAAGCATAGTATCTTCAACGCCTCGCGCCATGGGGCCAAGTTTGTCCAGCGACCAGCAGAGAGTCATGGCGCCGGTGCGCGGCACGCGGCCATAGGTGGGCCGAAGGCCGGTAACGCCGCAGCGCATGGAGGGGCTCACGATGCTGCCGCCTGTTTCGCTGCCGATGGCAAATGCGACCAGTCCTGCCGCTGTGGCTGCGCCGGGGCCGGCACTGGAGCCGGAAGAGCCTTCTTCAAGCAACCAAGGGTTCATTGTCTGGCCACCAAACCAGATATCGTTCAGCGCCAGAGCACCCAGGCTCAGCTTGGCTACCAGCACGGCGCCCGCAGCATTCAGTCGCCGAACCACCGCGCTGTCGGCTGATGGAATGCGATTTCTGTACGGCTCGGCGCCATAGGTGGTGGGAATGTTTGCGGTATCGAGCAGATCCTTCGCACCCCATGGAATTCCGTGTAAAGGGCCGCGATAGTGCCCGGCGGCAATCTCGGCGTCAGCTTCGCGCGCTTGCGACAGCGCGTGTTCCCGCGTGAGCGTGATGACGCAATGCAGCTTCGGATCGAATTGTTCCAGACGATGCAGATAGATTTCCGTTAATCGCTTAGAAGTGATTTGGCGGTTCTCGATCCAGCGGGAAAGCTGAGCGACGTTGGCAAAGGCGATGTCCTCGTCATTCGACGGTAGCGGAATGTTCTTGCTTGCGTTGCGGACGAAGGTGTTGTCCGACTGGTTGCCCTGGTTGACTCGCGGAACTCCGGGCAAGGAAGGATCCCACTGAGTCGCAGGCGCGAGCGTCGCCTCAAGAGCCAGCTTGCGCGGTCCTGTTCGCAGTTCATACATGGGCGCCATCTGCATGCGCCAGTTGCTCGCGGCTTCTGCACGATCCGCAGCAGTCATCTCCACTTGCACGAGCTTTTCCGCCTCATCAAATGTTGCGGGCGTCACCTCTGGGCCAACCGGTGGAGCTGTGCCGAAGGCGGTCGGAGCGCCGGGCGTGCTCTGCGCCGATGGAGTCTGTGGTGGCGTCTGAGCGGATATAGCTGCACCAACCAATCCAATGGAACTCAGGGCGAGGAACTGTCTGCGGGATTTCGGCATCTTTGTCCTTCGATGAATGTAACTCGTCTCGGTTCAGTTACTCATATCATGCGCGGTTGTTCAGTAAGCAAGAGCTACGCCGTCGGCGCGCATCTCGCTTGCTGCCGCGTAGACGCGATCGTCGCCCTGTTTGCGGTTTTCGACGCACTCATAACGTCCGAAGCCACCATCGCTCTCGCCCATGGGCCATCCTATCTCGATGAGCGCCTTGCGGGTGTCGACGGGAATGCCGGCTTCAAGGCGCAGAATGCCGCGAGGCGTTAAATTTGGAGGATCTTCGCCCATTGTCTGCGAGGATCCCTCGTGATGCCAGCGCGGACTATCTCCAGCCGCTTGCACGTCGAGCCCGTAGTCGACCCGGTTGATGATGATCTGCGACTGGCCCTGCGGCTGCATGTCGCCGCCCATAACTCCGAAAGCAAGCCATGGCACACCGTCCTTAGCGGCGAAACCGGGAATGATGGTCTGGAAGGGGCGCTTGCCGGGCGCATAGATGTTGGGGTGTCCATCCTGAAGGGAGAAGAGCTCGCCGCGATCCTGAAACATGAAGCCGAGGCCGTCGGCGACAAGACCTGAACCCATGCCGCGAAAGTTCGATTGAATCATCGAGACCATCATGCCATCGTTGTCGGCCATTGAGAAGTACGTCGTGTCTCCGTGGCTGGGAGCCTGGCCGGGATAAATGGGGTCAAGAATCCGATCGAGGTGGATGAGTTTCGCGCGTTCGATTGCATAGGCCTTTGAGTTGAGCCAGTCGATGGGGATTTTTGTAAAATCTGGGTCGGCGTAAAAATGTGCACGGTCTTCATAGGCAAGGCGCTTTGCTTCGATCTGTACTTGGAGCGATTGCGCGGACTGAAAGCCGAAACCGCGCATGTCGAATTGCTCGATGATGTTGAGCATTTGGAGTGTGGCCAGGCCCTGCGTGTTTGCGCCCATGGCGTAGACGTCGACGCCGCGATATTTTGTAACCAAGGGTTCGACCCACTCGGCGTGGTGCTCGCGGAGATCGTCTTGCGAGAGCCAGCCCCCGATGCGCTTGAAGTATGAATCAATGGTTTTGGCGATGGGCCCATCGTAAAATGCATCGCGGCCTCCTTCGGCGATCATGCGATAGGTGCGGGCAAGGTCGGGATTGCGGCGGACATCGGACTCATTGGGAGCTTTGCCATTTTGATAGTAGGTGTGAACCGCGTTTGCCGTCTCTTCAACGCCCGAGCCGGGGCGAAGAAAGATGGCCATGTTGCGCTTGATGTACCAGCCAATGATTTGGGGTGTTGGCGAACCGGCTTCGCAATAATGAATGGCCGGCTCAAACAGCTCGGCCCACTTGAGCTTGCCGTAACGTTGGTGGAGCGCCCACCAACCTCCAAGTGCGCCGGGTATAGAGACGGTGACTGCACCGAGCTTCGGAAGGACGCCGTTTTTTGCGCGTGAACGGGCAGTAGCGAGAGACAGCGCTTTAGGTGAGCGGCCGGAACTGGCCATGCCCTCAAGCTTGCCGGCTTTCGGATCCCATACGAACGCAAAACAATCGCCGCCGAGGCCGGAACTGGTGGGTTCAACGAAGCCAAGGACTGCGTTGGCGGCAACTGCGGCATCCACTGCCGAGCCGCCGCGCTTCAACATATCGATGGCTATCTGCGTGGCAAGCGGATGCGCCGTTCCCGCCGCGCCGGAGCAGCCGAGTGCAGGCGAGCGCGATGCAAAGCTGGCTCCCGAGGGGCGGTCGCCTGCGTGCACGTCGGGGCGAATAAACCGCTCGTCACCGGGAGCTTGAAACTTGGAGAGGCTGCCGGACATGCCGTCACTGGAGGCATTTTGTGGCTGACCAGCGGCCTTGTGCGGTGCAGTTGCGAGGGACCCTGCCGCGGCTAGGGGAAGCGTTGCAAGAAAGGTACGACGGCGCATTGCGGTCTCCTTTGCGTCCTTCGGAAAAGAAAGCTTTGCTTGATGGTACTGCGGGATGAGGCGACTCTATCAAGGTGAAGGGGACGGCGATGCGATTGAGCGGCACATTTATTGGCTCCAAACAGGATGGTGGGACAGAGACGGGCGTCAGGAGTTCCATCATAATACCCGATACCTTCGGTTCGACAATCAAGCGGAGAAGACCTCTTCCTCTTCGCTGCCATCTGAAGAGGGCGAGGACTTTTCGGATGGTTCAGCGATTTGCCGCACGGCTCAAGGCGTGAAATTGTAAATGCATTTGTCGACAAGGGAAGAGGTATCCGGGTCGACATCCGTGTCTGACTATTAGGGGTGACGTGCGCCCGCGGTTTCGCGAATCGTGTTCAGGAGATCTGTGGCGGACACTCCTTTTAATAGATAGGCATGTGTAAAGGCGTAACGGGATTGTTCGAGCGAG
>Ga0302274_10002520_pt1 | contig 16750 bp, 11 predicted proteins | sample III_Bog_N2_1_FD_198755 | JGI IMG/M metagenome (GOLD analysis project Ga0302274, IMG submission 198755) | Peat permafrost microbial communities from Stordalen Mire near Abisko, Sweden - III_Bog_N2_1 | ecosystem: Environmental > Terrestrial > Soil > Wetlands > Peat | place: Sweden: Abisko...
GCGTTTCAGTGGTGGTGCTTGTTCTGCTCGCGACGGCAACTCTCGTCGGCCAAACCTTTCGTGGAACCATCCTTGGCTCGGTAACCGATCCTTCCGGAGCAGTCGTCGCCGGAGCCACCGTTAAAATTCACAACCTGGCCACCGGCCTCGAGCGCACCACAACCACCAGCGCCGACGGAAGCTATGCCGTGCCTGAGCTGCCGATTGGGACTTATTCGGTCACGGTGACGCTCACTGGTTTTCAGACCGCCGTCACGAACAACGTTGAAGTCGATGTGGCCACCGAGCGCAGAGTCGATGTAGCCTTTAAAACAGGAGCAGTCTCCGAGCGTGTCGAGGTCCAGGGCGAGGAACTGTCGCAACTCGAAACGACCTCCGCCGAACTCGGGGGCACTCTTACCTCGAACACCATCGAGAACCTACCCGTCAACGGACGGGACTACACCAAGCTTATTTATCTCAATCCGGGCGTAGCCGGTTCTCCTGACCAGATTTCTGATTCTCCTGGATCCTTCGGAACGTTCTCGATGAATGGCTCCCGCGGGCGAGCCAACAATTTCCTGCTGGACGGAACCGACATGAACGACGGATTCCGTAATGATCCGGCAATTAACGAAGCTGGCGTATTTGGTGACCCCGCTACAATTCTTCCAATCGACGCCATAGCAGAGCTAAGCGTCTTATCGAACTACGGAGCGGAATACGGCAGAAACTCGGGCGCCGTGATCAATATCGTGACCAAGAGCGGAACCAATCAATTGCATGGGTCGGTGCTCGAGTTCAACCGCACCAGTTCGATTGGTGGAGCGCGCAATTTTTTCAACACTGCTGGATCGCAAGACCCCTTCCATAACAATCAGTTTGGAGCATCGCTCGGCGGCCCCATCGTTCACGATCGAACATTTTTTTACGCGGACTACGAAGGCCAGCGGGAGTCAGGCGCCCAATCCGGACAGAGCTGTGTGCCTGATCCGAGGCAAATCGCGGCCGACGAGGCCGCGAACGGCGCGCCCGATTCGGTGATCGCGGCCTTACTCGCGCGCAATCCTTGGCCGACGCCAAACATAACAGACCCCGGCTTTACTCCGAGTCTTCCGGGATTTGGATACGACGTGAACTGCGTGGATGGGCCGAATCTGGCGCTGTCGACTTTATTCAGCAATAGCGTGGATAGCTTTATTGGCAAGGTGGACCATAATTTCAATACCAGCAATCTGCTGACGGGACGCTACTACTTCGGCAACAGCAATCAAAGCTTTCCCTTTGCGCAGTTAGCTGGAGGACTTCTTCCCGGTTTCAATACAACCACACCGACTCGGGTACAGTTGGTCTCGCTCTCGTATGTAAAAGTTGTGAACTCGCAGCAGGTGAATGAGACGCGCCTCGGATGGAACCGCTTTGTGGAAGGCTTCTTTCCGCAGGACAAGAACTTTAATCCTGCTTCGATCGGATTGGACACCGGAGTGACTTCGCCCTTTGACTACGGCCTGCCAAAGATCTCGACCGGCAGCTTCTCCGTCATTGGCGCCACCACCTCGGTCCCGCGCTCAAGAGTCGACTCCAACTGGCATTTCATCGACAATTATTCCTGGAAGTCCGGGCGACACGATATTAAGTTCGGATATGAATTCCGGCGCACAACGATCGAACTGATCCAAGACAACACGTTTCGCGGCAAGCTGACCTTTGCCGATCTTTCCAGCTTCCTGCAAGGGGTACCGAGCGGCGGAACGATTACAAACGGAGACACGCAACGTCACTCTTTTGAGAATAGCCACGGGCTTTATGTTCAAGACGCTTTCCGTTGGACGCCTCGCCTGACTCTAACCTACGGAATGCGATGGGATTATTTTGGCGTTGTAGGGGAAAAGAACAACCTCTTCTACGAGTTCGATCCGACGACCCAAAATCTGCTTCCTGCCGGCCAGCTCTACAACAAGGATCTGCATAACTTCGCCCCGCGTCTGGGATTCGCCTATGACGTAAGCGGCAAGGGTCACACCGTGGTCCGTGGTGGCTGGGGGTTGTTCTACGACGCCTTCGCACAGGACATTTTCCTCGGCCATGTGCCGTACAACTGCTCCTTTTGTCCCGGGCCAGCCTACACTGGAATCGGCCCCGCAGCCATCACGACCGCGGGCGCAAATACCTCGTTACCACTCAGTTCAGGCACTCCAGTCTTCGGCGGTTCTTCCCCGCTCGGAAATTTCTTTGGAACCGACAAGAATATACGGACGCCCTACACTCAGAATTTCAACCTGAACGTTGAACAACAGTTCGGCAAAGCATTTGTGCAGGTAGGATACGTCGGTGCTCGCGGCACAAAACTATTCCGCTTCCGCGACATCAATCAGCCCAGCCAAGCGCAGATTACGGCGGCCGATCTTGCCAACGGTGTCACCGACTATGGCGTGCCTCGCAACTACCCCAACTCTCCGCTCTTTTATATCAACGAAGAAGAATCCTCGGCGAGTTCGACTTACCACGCGCTTCAAACCAGCTTTCACATTTCCAACTGGCGAGGAGTCACATCGGCGGTAAACTTTGTGTGGTCACACTCCATCGATAATGCGAGCGACAGCGAGGACTTCATTCCGAACGCGTCGCAACCGCAAGACAGCACCCGGGCCTATCTTGACAGGGGTAACTCGAATTTTGATATACGTCGCCGGTTTACTTGGAATTTCGGCTATGAGTTGCCCAAAATGAGTGGCGAAATGGGGAAGTTCAAAAATGGCTGGGGATTCAATGGCGTTCTGAATCTGCAAGACGGCCAGCCCTTCCAGCTGAATTACAACTTTGAGGGTGACTATTCCGGAGCCGGCGAGGGCTTCGACCGGCCGGATGTTGTGGGTCCAATTGTGTACGGCAAAGCGCCATCTAGTTTTCTGGACCTCACCGCCTTTTCTGTTCCCTGTACCTTTGACGGCACCGGAACTGCTGATACGAATTGCGTTGCTGGCACACGGCACTTTGGAAACCTGGGACGCGACGCGCTTCGTGGACCTGCTTTCAAGGAACTCAATTTCAGCATCTTCAAAAAAACGCCGCTTACCGAGCGAGTGAATCTCCAGTTCAACGTCGATTTCTTTAACATCTTGAACCACCCGAATTTCGCCAACCCGAACCTCCCGAATTTCATCACGGACCCGGCGGTCAATGGTATAGCTTTGTCTGGGCGGGGAGTTGGCCAGTTGGGACTTACGGCTACGGGCGACGTAGGCATTGGCAATCCCTTCCTCGGTGGCGGCGGGCCGCGTGGTACGCAGTTTTCTCTTAAGCTTATTTTTTAGAGATTTCCTACAGCTTTTCTTCCCCGGCTCCTCCCGAGTAGGTTCGGGAGGAGCTTTTTTCTGGTGCCTGTCCGGCGACTTCCCCGCCCCGTTTCCCGCAAACTGCGTTACACTGCACTCCATATGACCGACAAAGTTTCCAGTCTGGAGCGCCGTGGGCTTCCGCGCACACCCGTGCGGGTGCCCGTGAAGGTGCGTCACGATGGAGCGGAGCACCAAGGCCAGACGCGCGATTTGAGTTCGACGGGGATTTTTCTTTACTCTGATTCGCGGATGGAACCTGGCTCCAAACTCGAACTCGTCATCATGCTGCCTCCCGGCATGGGCTTTGGACCCGGGGGATGGACGCTGTGCGAAGCCTCAGTCGTCCGAGTCGAAGAATCCGACGGAAAAGGCCTGGGCGTGGCGGCCACACTGGATCGCATCGCCTTGTTGCCGGAGATCGTCTAGCACTGCCCCGAATATTCTATTGTCCCAAATAAAACTGCCCGTGCCCTGCCTCCGTGTGGGCGGTTCACCCGAAAATTCTCAAGTTGATTCACTACGATGCTGACGGTACAAATAATTTCCCGAAACGGAAAAGAATGCTTCCCAATGCCGAGCCCGCGGTGCAATAATGGCCCGCTCTAGAGCACAGGCGCAATTTCGCCGATCTCCCCAAGGGACAGGGTCATGTGGATTGAAAAACTTACCGACGGCGTACTGCAAGTCGATACGCCGATTGGTCCTCGCTACATTCAGCCGCGTCTTGTTCAGCGCGCGTTTCTAATTTGGACCTTCCGGAATTTCATCTCCTTGCCGCACCAAGTCTTGCGGCCCTGGCAACACCACCTGATCGATCGCCTGTGGAGCGAAAGCCGATTCGTGTCCCTGTCTATTGCGGGAGCACCCGACCGCCCCATCATCGGAAAGGTTGAACGCCGAATGCCGCACCAGGCAGAGATTATTCCTATGCGGCGTGCGCCAAGCCGCGAGGCCAGCTCCAATGCCTCGCCCGCCCCCGAACGGAACCAGGAAGCCGCGTCGGCTTGAGGAATTGAAGCCGGGCAAGGCAGTCACCTTTCCCCGAACTCGCACTCGGCTCGCCGTCCGTGTTCATCGTTCTTTGTACGTTATCGACTGCGGGCTTTGTAAGTTATCGCTGCGTGATCCTGCTTGTGCGGTGGGCTCGCCGGTGACAGCCTCAACTAAAACTCGCGTCTGCCCGTCCCCGATAAGAAAGACAAAAGAAACGATAAAAGTCGGATGCTATAATCAAAATTTGTTCCTACCTTGCCAGAAGCAGGGGCGCGTAGCTCAATTGGCAGAGCAACTGACTCTTAATCAGTAGGTTGAAGGTTCGATTCCTTCCGCGCTCACCATCTTAACTAGCTCCATCTACCTCTTCGTAGATACCGCCTCCGGAGCGTGATACGGAGGATCGGAAATCAGACGGATGTATGAGATCAGCGCATCGATCTCCGTCTTACTGAGAGTGTAGCCATAGGCAGGCATCAACGCAGACTTGTTGAGGGCGGGTCCGCCGTGACTGACGATGGCGGTTAAGTCATCCGCAGTCATTTTGTTGAGCGTGTCACCTTCGGTGAAGGGATGCGGCTTGACTTCAAGATTGTCGTAGTTGGAGACCTGCTCCGGCGTCGACTCGGGGTCGTGGCAGCGGGAGCAGTACTTGTTGTTGAGCTGAAATCCGACTTGCTCCTGATATCCCAGGGCAATTTCTTCAATCTTCAGTTCGAATGATTTCTGCGCTTTCGTCGACGTACGGGCGGTCACTTGATACCGGCCTGCCACACTACCCAGGGCAACGTTTGTGCTGAACTGTCCACTGGAATCGGAGAGACCGACTGCCGGGTCAAAGATGACGCCTGCGGGTCCGCTGAATTTGACCAGAGCTCCGGCGACGGCAGACCCTTGTTCGTCGTTAACCTGTATTACCACGGGTTGAGCGAGCACGGTACCGATTGCTCCCATCTGTTTGCCACCGCTCGACTCTACCAGTGCCGCACCGAAGGCGGTGGGTTGCGGAGTCGCAGCGGGTCCCGCTTTGCGAGTGCACCCGGCACTCGCGAGAGCCAGAGAGACCAGAAGAAATGTCCGCCACCGTCTCGTCATGTTATTTCTTCGCCTCTCGCTTGCCGGAGCCCTTTTGCGTCATCAGGAACGCGGTCAGAGCGCGGGCATCTTCGTCACTCATGTTGCGGTTGGGTTCGATCGTGCCCGGCTGCAAAGCTTGCGGGTTTTTCAGCCAGTGGTAAATCCACGCGGAATTCAAGCGTGAGCCAACTTCGGTCAGGGTAGGCCCGACATACCCTTTGTCTACCTTGGTATCGATGATGTGGCAAGCCTGGCAGGCGTACTTGGAGTAGAACAACTGTTTTCCCTGCTCCACTTGGGCAGGCGGATATCCGGTGGACGGCATCGAGTCGCGGTCGAACGCCGGAGTCTGGTAAGCGGTCATCATGTAATCGGTGAGTTCGTTGATGTCGCTCTCCGAAAGATTGAACTGCGGCATGCGGCGGATCAGCGCCGGGCGCAACGTGCCAGGGTTCTTCAAGAACGCCTGCAGCCACTGCCTCTGCACTGCGCTGCCTTCCCACGACAGGTCGGGAGCCATGTCGCCTCCGCGGCCGTTGATGGCGTGGCAACTGAAGCAGGCTAAATCCGAAATGAGTTTTCCGGCTTTGCCCGCGGGCTGGTAACTCGATGGCGCTTTCGCCGGCACGGTCCATACCATGGGTAAGTCATGTGCCCGGTCGGTGAGCGCGAGCAATGCCGTGGTCAAAGCATCAATCTGTGAAGGCGCGAGTCCGTACTGCGGCATTTTGAGTCCAGGTCCAAACGCACGCGGCTGCCGGATTTTCGCTGCGATGTAGTCGGGCGTGCTGTGCGTCATACCCGGCAAGAAAGCAATCTGGACCAACGGCTTGCTTCCGATGCGAGTCAATTCCGGAGCAAAGTTATCGGGCTTCCGGATGCCGTTGATTTCGTGACAGGAAGCGCAACCGTATTCGGTGGTCAGACGCTTGCCGTGCGCAATCTGTTCGGGCGTCGCGGCGTCGAGATGAACATTCGCCAGCAGATCGGAATCCGTTTTGTTTCCGAGGTAGGCAGTGAGCAGTGAAACCTGAGGATCCGTAAAGCGATAGTGTGGCATCGGCGTTTCCGGATCGTAGACCCGCGGGTTGCGCAACCATGCCTGCAGCCATTCCGCTTTCAGCTTACTGCCGATACGAGTGAGTTCGGGGCCGACATCGCCGCCGACCACGTTTCCGGCGGCGTTCTGCACCGCATGGCACGAGGCGCAGAACGACTCTCCGTACAGGCTGGCTCCGGCGGACGGGTCTGGTGTCTTCTGGGCTTTACTTCCAGTTCCCGACGCCGGCACGGAGTCTCCGGCAACCGGAGCGCTGTTCGCGATCAGGAAGGCCGAAATGTCGCGCGCGTCCTCATCCGTCAACTTGTAGTTAGGCATGGTCGCGCTGACGGCGTAGGCTTGCGGGTCCTTCAGCCAAGCATAGATCCATTCGCGTGTGGTCTTGTCGGCAATGTGCGAAAGCGCAGGAGGATGATCCGTCGGCTGGACGGCGCTGCCATCGGGTAGTTTGATGGTGTGGCAATGCACACAACCGTATCGGCCCAGCAGATTGCGTCCCAGGTTGAGGTGGGGAGTGCCGGTAAGAGGAGCGCGATGACATTGCCCGCACGAAGATTCCAGGTAACGCGCGGGAAGGATGGGTTCCTCCCAGGCACGCGTCGTTTCATGCGCCTCGGCTACCTCGGTCGCTGGACCTTGTCCGCGATGGCAAACCACGCAGCCCCAGTCTTTCACGTTGTGCGCAACGGGAGGATGAGTGCGAAATGGTTCCGGGACGGACCCTGCGTCTTGCAGGCTCTTCTCGTCGACCGCGACGTGGCAGGTTGTGCAGCGATCGACCACTGCGAGATCAGGCAGCCAGATCTGCTGGATTCCTCCTGTGAAATGATGCTGCAACGTGGCGCTATCTGGACGAGTGGAAATAAACTTCTTGTACTGGCGTTGGTAATGCCGCCACTGGTTGAAGAAATCCTTAGTGGGTGCCACCGCCAGCGCGATCAGAAGCAACAGGCTGGCCAACCCAAAACGATGAACTGGAGAAGCGAGGACATTCCGGCGCAGCCATCCGCCGATCCGGTCGAAGGGTCGTGGCGCGCTCAAGAATTCCTCCAGGGCCAGACCCACACCCACCCGGGGCCACGGAAGAGCGCTCCGACCGTGGTCAGGATCACGGCTTCCATCAGGAACCAGGTCATGATCCAGAAGGAGAGCGGCTTCGCACTCAACCAGTTCTGAAAACTGCCGCGCGGACGTCCCGACCATGATGCAGCCAAAGCCATGAACCCTGCGACGGTGATGACGGGTATGGTTGCATCCCACGCACCGACCCGAAGCAACAGCGCGGTTAACGCGACAGCAACTACGGCAAGGCTGATCAGACGCTGGGTTTTACTCTCAGCCCACAGCAATTCGTTTTTGATATTCACGTTGAAAAATGGAACGATGATCAGCGCAAACACGATCAGCGTAGGAAGGATCACGCCCGCGACAAACGGCGGAAAGTAATGCAGCAGTTCCTGCAATCCCGTGAAATACCAGGGCGCTTTCGCAGGATTGGCTGTATGCAGGGGGTCGGCAAGTTGCTCCAGAGGAGCGTTCCACACCAGTGCCAGGCAGACCAGCACGACCGCCAGAATCTCGATGGCAATCATTTCCCGGAAGAGCAGTTCGCCGTAGGAAATGCTCCTTTCCCCAGGCGGCGGCACCGGCAGCCCTCCCTCGTGCTCGGTAAGAGAGTTCTTCATGATGATTGCGACTTCTCCGATTCCTCGTCATCCGGCGAGTACATCCCGCCATCCTGGTGCAGACGCCACATGTGAACGCAAATCAAGGCAATCACCGATAGCGGCAAAATCACCGCGTGCAGAACATAGAAACGGAGAAGCGCATTCTCATTGACCGTGTTTCCGCCGAGTAAAACGAAACGCATCTTTTCCCCGATGATCGGAACCGAGGACATAATGCTGGACCCCACCGTAACTCCCCAGTAAGACGTCTGATCCCACGGCAGCAGATAACCCGTGTAACTCAGCAGGAGGGTGAGCAGGAGAAGAGTGGAGCCGACGACCCAGTTCAATTCGCGAGGCGGTCGAAAGGCTCCGCGATAGAAGACCTTGGCCATGTGAATAAAAACCAGAAGCACCATCGCCTGCGCCGACCAGCGATGCAGGTTTCTGAGGAAAAATCCGGAAGACACGACAAACTGTAGATTCTTCATATCCGCATACGCTTGCGGGATCGAAGGATGGTAATAGAGCATCAGCAGGAGGCCGGTGGTCAATTGAATGGTGAACGTGCCCAGCGTCAGCGCTCCCAGATACCAGGTGTACCGGAATCCTAGTTGCGATTCGCGGACCCGGTCGCGGGACATGTGTTTAAGTTCGGCGCCCCACCGGGCGAGTGCCGTGAGCGGATTTCGAATTGCACCGTCTGCATCGTCGAGCCCTGACTTTATGCTCACGCTCGCACGTATTCTTTCTGGGGAACAACTTTCGTCCCCCGGTCCACCAACAAGTCGCCATCATCGTTCAGCCACATCTTGAGCCAGGGCAAAGGTTTTGGCGCCGGGCCGGTTACGACCGCGCCATCTTGGTTGAACTTGCTGCCGTGGCAGGGGCAGGTAATCATGCTGATTTCTGGTTGCCAGGTCGTGAGGCACCCGAGATGAGTGCATACCGCACTGAGCGAGAAAAAACCTTCCTGCGAATGAATGATGTAGATACCTGAGTTCACGTCGAGCATCACCGAGTTCAGCGCGTACCGCTCGGGCTTGCCGACGTTGACCACGGGCGAGGGCTCGTACAGCACATTCGGTTCAAGATACTGGTAGGCAAAGGCAACCGTGCCCGCGGCGGCGATTCCGAGAGAACCTAGACCGAGTTTCAGAAAGAAACTGCGACGGTCGACCGCGTTGTCAGATTTTCTCGCCTTGGAGTTCTCCGCCATCCCTGTCTCCCAACCGACTTTCAATCTCAGTGTTCTGCCGGGTACTTACTTGCTGAGTGCGAAATCGGCTTTGCTTTCGCCGGACGCCGTCACCGGTTTGGACTGGTTCTTAGCCCCCTCGTGCCATACGGTTACCGTGTAGCTGCCATCGGGAACGTTCTCGATCTTGTATTCTCCCGAGGCATTGCTGACGGCAAAGTACGGGGTTGGCGCTACGATGACATAGGCAGCCATATCGGGATGGACATTGCACAGAAGCGGCACGACGCCAACATTGTCAAACTTGAAAGAACGCTTTTCACCCTTGGGCCAAGTACCGAGATTGTGACCAAGTTTCTTGTTGCCACTAATGGCGGTCCAGAATACGTTGTGCGCGACTGTATCGCTATTGAGAAAGTCGACCGTGGCGCCCTGCTGTACCACCGCAATATGGGGCACGAACATCAGGCCTTTCTGATCGATCACGATCGTCGAAGTCGGAGCCGGGAAAGTCTTCCCCGCGATTGCTTCGACGTAAACAACGGATTCGCCTTTCATACCGGAAACTTTCCCGCTGATCGTGCCTGCGCTGGCGCTCAAACCCAGCGCCGCTACCACGACCATCCCTACTATCAAATTGCGTTTCATTTTTCTCTCCTCGTCAAGTTTCGCTTCTAAATCAAGGTGGCTGATGACTCTCGCTTGCATTCTTTCGGGGGCGTGTGGCGTCAGAAAAGAAACTTCGCGTCCAGATAAACGGTGTTGTTAGAGTTCGCGTCGCGACCCGCGCCATCGTAGTTGGTGGAGCCGCCGTTGAAGCGCGTGTATCCGGTATATTGCGCGGCAAGCTGCAGATTTTGCCACGGCCAATAAGAGACGTTTGCCGTATATCCGGAGCTTCTCGGGTCTCCGTTTAGGTTTCCTGACACAGCGCCGCTAGGAAATAAAATCGGATCGGACGTGCCCGATGTAAAGAACCAACCGAAAGTACCCGAAAGGCGAGTGCCGACGTGATATTCGACGTTGGGCAGAAAAGTGTTCAGGTGGTGCGAGCACACTGCGGCCGCTCCTACACTCGAAGAGCAACTGTAGGCCAACTGTGAATTTTCCCGGATGTATGTGCCGCGCACCGAGAGCACGTCCTTCCTGAACAATGTCCGATCGTATTGCGTATCGAAGGCCCAATCCGTATACCCATCGAAGCCATCCTGGCTGGGAGTTATCCCGTTCGGCGTCGTCTTCATGTGCATCCCATAGCTGCCAATCTCAAACTGCGTCGTCCCGGTTGATTCCTGCCAGGCGACTCGCCAGTAAGGCGCAACCCCGCGGATGTTGAATGTCGAACCCACGCCAGGATTCGGCTCAGAACCGCCCACGTGTTGCGAGCGATAAAGGTCCACATTTAAATACAAATGGTTGTTCCACATCGCATAGCCGCCAAACCCCGCGACGTCCTCCGCCAACGCGCCGTTAATGATGGGAGTGGCGTTGGGAGTCGGTGCAACATTGCTGGCGATCCACGGGTAGCCCCACGCGGGCGTACTGTTCCAAAGATCTTCTACCGTCGGATTGTTGTTGAGATCCAGGCCGTAAACCAGTTCCTTGCCGCTGAGGTTCGTTTTGTTCGCGTAGCGGATATCAGTATTGTCGCTGGTGAAATGATCGCTTTGGGTTTCGTAAGTCACTTGAAGAAAACTGCCCACATGGCTTGTCCATGCGCCAGAAAGGAAGAGCGACATATCTTGAGGAACTTGAAGATTGCCATTCTGCGTCGACGGCGTTGGCGAGTTGGTTGCCGTAAATGAAGTCTCAAACATAACGGAGAGCGGCAACGAAGCGAGCAGATCAAGCGCCGCACTCTTTTTGCCGCCTTCCGCCTTTACAACCTTGGTGTCATCTCCACGATCCACGTAACCGAGCAGCTTGAACCTTCTTCCCGCAGGATTCAGTTCCGGGGGGTTGTAGTGGCAGCCGCTGCAAGCCAAACCCGTCTGCCGGGCGTAGCTTGGAACCGCCAATGCGTTAGGCGGATTCACCGCGCCAAGCAACAAAATCAAGAGAGGAAGTATTCTTGATAAGCAGACCGCCATTTTCCTTGATGGGGCTCTCATTCCATGTGGACTCATTGATCGCCTCCTTGGCGGCCGAAGACACAGGTCATTCACTTTCTATCCATTAGCTTCGAATGGTGTCCGATTATCAGGGGGCAGCCTGCCGCCTGCAGCGGCAATGGTCACACGCGCATGTGACGGCAATCACGTTTTGACCGGGGATGAGACGGGCGGCGAGCCTATACTGCCTGCATCAAGAATTACCGAATCCGTACACTAATTCTGATAATCGAAGTCCTTAAATATATGGCGTTAGATCGATGTGGAGGCAAGACCCCGACGGAGTTTGCCCAGATAAAAGGTGACCGAGCATGACAGCGAAAGCAGATACCAAGGCGATTTCCACCGCCTGGACATGGCACTTCCTCATCTGACGGTCAGCGCGACTGCCATGCGGCCACCAATCGACGCAGACCTTCTCGCGCCTGGGCATTGTTGCGATCAAGCTTTAGCACAAGTCCATATTCATAACGCGCCAGACGATAATCGCCGCGCGCGGTTGAGGAATCGGCCTGTCGAAGCAGATCCGGAATGTCCTGCCGGCTGAAGCCGTCTACCCGCGAAGCCGCTTCCGGAGGGCGTTTTTGGGCAGACGGCTTCAGGGCGGCTGGCGGTAGGGTTTGCTTGGCATCATCGCGCGAGTCGGAAGCCGCGGTGGGTGAGCCATGGACAGTCGAATAGTCGGCCGCAGGTTGCTGGTAGTCGCTCGACTCAACTGTTTGAGGTGAAGCGGCCTGCGACGAATCCGGCGTCTGCGACGTCGCCGGTGGTGGAGATGATACCGGTGCGCCAGGGACGGCTGCGCTCTCAGTTGCCGGTTGCAAGGTTGGTACGGCTGCGGGATTCGAGGCGACAGGAATCGCAGATCCTTGTGAAGCGACCGCCGGAGCATCCGCCGTCTCTGGATTCCGAGAACCAACGGGCGCGTGCTCATCAGCGGCAGGGCGCGGAACTTGCGCGGACGACTCACTGAGCTCTCCAGTGCCTGAAATTAAGGCTCTGATTTTCGTCTCGAGTTTCGCAGCAACCGGAGGAAACACACCTGTCTGCGAACGGATATAGAGAGCCCAACTCGCCGCTGCAATAAGAAGGAGGGCAAAGCCCAGAATCATACGCGGCCAGATTCGCGATGGAGTTGTATCGACCTGAAGGGCACGGCGGGCATGGGCTGGGGTTGGCGGCCGGTTGGCAACCATCCTTTCTGTGGCCACCGTCGCCGGCGTAGTGAGCGGTGCGCGAACAGATTGGTCGAGGAAGGCCTGCCGCATTTCCTCGCAAGTCTGGAATCGATCTCGGGGATCTTTGGCGAGGGCTTTCCGAATCACGGCATCGATCCCGCCGGGAATCGCCGGGTTAATCAGCGATGGCGCGACAGGATCCTCGTTTACGATCTTGTAGAGGACAGTTGCGACATCACCAGCAAAGGCTTTTTCGCGGGTCAGCAATTCATAGACAACGGCACCCAGGGAGAAGATGTCGGCGCGATGATCCACTTTCTTGCCCGCGATCTGCTCGGGAGCCATGTAGCCAAGCGTCCCGAGGACCATCCCGGTTTGCGTGAGGGATGTGTTGTCGATCTTGGCAATTCCGAAGTCGAGCACTTTGATGGCGCCCTGGTCGGTCACCATAAGGTTGGCCGGTTTGAGGTCGCGGTGAATGACGCCGCGGGCATGTGCAAAACCGACAGCGGCTAACATTTGGTCAGCCCAAGAGAGGAGCGTTGACAGGGAAGGCACGCCGACGTGAGCCAATAACTCGGCCAGGGTGGTGCCTTTGACGAACTGCATGCTCAAGTAAATGGCGCCGTTTTCCTCGCCAACGTCGTAGATGGTGATGATATTGGGATGATCCAGTCCGCCAGCCGCTTTGGCTTCTTGTTTGAGCCTTTCGATCATCTGGGCGCGGTCAGGAGCGTTATTGTCGATCAGAATGGTCTTGAGCGCGACGGTACGGGCAATTACGGGATCGAATGCCTTATAGACGGCTCCCATGGCGCCGCGCCCTAACTCTTCCTGAATCTGGTAACGGCTCAATGCCGTGAGGTGCGCCTGACTCGACGGACGCGCGTGCCCAGGCGTCGGCTCATCAGCAGATCGCCGCTCAACCCGGTCGTTGGGTGGTTTTGCCAATTCCATGAGAAATCTCTAATGGGCTGTCTCGCAAATATTCGCAAACGCACAAGTTATCGAGCTTAAGTACGGCATCTTCGATCATAGCCCCCGTTAGTTTTGCTTCCTACTTACTTTAGTTTTGATTGGGCTATCTATCTTCATTTCAACCGTTGCTTCCCGCGAGAAAATATATGCTTGCGGAATTTTATGAAGTTGTGGAAGCCCATTTGTTTCTCCCACCCTTCGAGGCAGTCGAGCGAGACCTCTTGTTTGGAACGCTGCTGCGTCGCGGTTGTTACCGTCTTTGTTTTAGTGGGTGGAGCATCGATCACGGCGAGCGCCAAAGACTCGTCTCTTACCGCGGTGGTTTTGTTCGACGGTCCTCAGGGCGCGGCGTATGTACAGATCACAGAAGCAGCGCTCAATGGAAAGATCGAAGTTCGCAGCTGCGACGGGGTTTCGAGGCTCGACAAGAATACTTATAATGGGCTTCCGCGATTGTCCCTGTCGGGCGCTAGCTCGCTTCAGCGCGGCGCCGACGGCGTACTCACGCTAACGGTAAACGGCAAGTCTGTCTGCGTTCTGCCCAGCAATCTGAAGTTTGAACGGAGCGCCGAACTCACGCCAGCGGCGGCAGCCGAACAGGCGACGATTCGAGGTACGCCTGCCTCCGCATCGCCTCGCGATGCGGTGATCCCAGACTTCAAGCCCGGTGTGCAGTTAGTGTTTATCGCCGCTCCGGACGTTGAACTTGCCGACTTCCTGCGTGCGCAACGAGCCAATACGCTCAGCGACTGGGAAGATTTCTCAACGCGTTATCCGTCTTCCGAACGCCGAGCTTCCGCTCAAAATACGATCGCGGCATTTCATCAACAAGTGGCCGAAGCCGCGTTTGCGCAGTTTCAAAGTTCGAACGGCGCCAAGAAACCAGACCTCGCTCTGTTGCGCCAGGCATGGCTGGAGACACAGTCTGCCAGCCTGGCATCTCCTGATTTCAAGCCCGCTGCGCGGTTAATGGACGACTTATCGCAAGAATTGGACAACCTGTCGCGACCTGATCAGACACGGCTGCAGGCGTACCGAAAAGCCCTGCAGGACCATACCTCCGGATATTCGCAACTGTCTGCTGCCAAGGTGCACGTACAACGTCTGTTGGAAGTGCGGCCAGACTATTCTCCTCTGGTTAGTCTCCAACGCGAGATCGCCGCCGAGCAGCGGAAACTGGATGCCGCCGTCGTGAACGCGCAGGTGTCGATCGCAGAATCGCATTACGATCAGGCCGTCAACTCGCTGGGTGCCTATGTCGCGTTCGCTTCCGAAGTGCCCCGCGTGGACGCCGTGATCAGTGCGGCGTTTCAACACCACTACGATAACGGACAAAAGCAGTCTGCCCATCACGACTGGGAAAAAGCAATCACGGAGTTCGGCAAAGCGTCCGCCCTCCGGCCCGACCGCAAGGATGTCCAGGCGGCCGCTGACAACGCTGCCGCTCAACTCGAGGCCCAACGCAATCAAGAGGCGGTAAACACCGCTGTTCTCGAAAGCGACGAATTCGCGCGCAAAAAGCAGTTCGTCGAGGCCTATAACGTACTGGCCGACTTACCTGAGAAACAACGCGCCCTGGTAACATCGCAACTGGCGGCGTTGGCGCACGACTATCTCGGCGCCGCGGTGCAGCGCGCTCAGAAAATCCAGGAGTCGCACGTTCCGATCAAGAACCCGGCTGACGAGAATGCGGCGCTTGAGGCCTATGTTCTGTGGGATCGCGCCAGCGCGTTAGGAGATGACCCGGCGATCACCCTCAAACGCGACTTCCTTTCCGCCAAGATCAGTGCTTACTATCTCGACCAAGCGAATCGATATCTACAGAAGGCTTCGGGGGCCGGAGCCGGCGTGGGGTGGCTTTACCTGAAACAAGCGGCGCGTTACGGGATTACCGATGTTGATAGTCTGAAAGATGAGATGGCCCGCTACGAACCGCTGTATCAACGGCGATCCCAACTCTCGGTCGGCATCGTCTTTCGCGATCAGACTTCACGTCGCGACAGCCATGGCTTCACCGAGCAACTGGCAGACGCTATAACCAGCGGACTCGATTCGTTGGGGACGCCGATTGTGGTCATGCGGAATCCGTCGGAGGCGGAGGGGGCTCAACATCCGAATTTCACGCTCGTCGGGCAGGTCTTGGAACATCGCATAGTGAAGAACGCACACCTGGAGGCTCCGGAATCGAAATACCGGGCGGGCGCGCATGAGTCGAAGAATCCGGCATGGCTGCAAATCGAAAGTGCGTATGAATCCGCGCAGCAGCAGCTTAGCTCGGCGCAGCATGCGCTGGCCGACGCCCAGGCGCAACACAAGAAGAAGCAAGTGATCGCAGATGCCACGGACGCGGTGCAGCAGGCACAGAAGAGCGTCGACGATTTGCGACATAAGTTGGACACGACCGAGCAGAGTCGCCAGGAGATCGTCGTTGAGTCGTACCACTACACAAAGAAGACCATTGATCTGACCGCGTCGGCGGAGATCGAATTCCAGTTTCGCGATCCGACGGGAAATCTTTTCGGCCAGCCTGTCGACGTGCATAAGGAAAAACACACCACAACCGTCGTTTTGCAAGACGTCAAAGCGGACGACACTGAGGGAATCACCAATAAGGGCGTGGAACCGGACGGGGCCCAGCTTCTGACAGATCTGGAAATTGACTCCCGTAATGCCTTGGTCAAAGCGGTACGAGAAAAGGTGGCCGATCTGCCGGCGGAGGTCTTGCAGGCAGCGAGAATACTGGCCCAACAAGGTGACACCGACGGAGCCGCGGAATTGTATGTTTTGTACTTGAATGCGACGCCTCAGACAGCATCTTCCGGGCGAGACGAGGCAGTCAAGTTTCTGCGCGATCAGTTCAATTTAGCGTTGTCGGCCGATGCCAAGCTGTGAGCAGTGCATTGACGGGATTGCCCCTATCAGAACTCTCCAGCGAGAGCCCCATTTGGTCTGAGGTACCTTAGTACTCTTTCCTTCTGTGTTTTCAAGCGCAGAATAGAACGTGATTGTCGAGTGGTCGCGCCAGGGAAAGATCACTCTCCCCTGCACAATTGATTTCTCAGATCCCGCATCTTGGAGTCGCGCCATGGCTGAGCTGTTTCTCAAGTTTGAAGACCGGGTCTTACAAGAGCTTCTGCTTTCTGGCGGCACAGTCACGATTGGCCGTCAGCC
>Ga0302274_10002551_pt1 | contig 16626 bp, 13 predicted proteins | sample III_Bog_N2_1_FD_198755 | JGI IMG/M metagenome (GOLD analysis project Ga0302274, IMG submission 198755) | Peat permafrost microbial communities from Stordalen Mire near Abisko, Sweden - III_Bog_N2_1 | ecosystem: Environmental > Terrestrial > Soil > Wetlands > Peat | place: Sweden: Abisko...
TGGATTGCCAAGGATTTTCATGAACATATTCGTCGGTAGTCTTGACTGCCACTTTGACCTTTCCAACTGCTGATGCATGAGCCTCGTCCAAACGCGCCTTGGCGACCTGCAACGACTCACTGGCCTTGGCGCGTGCCATCACGATCCGCTCTCCAGTCTGGCTAGCCGTGGCCTTCAATAGCTCATCTACATCAGCCACGACCATCCTCACGTCTTCCAGCAACTTCTCCTTGGAACCCAGCTCCGCTGCCATTCCGCTTGCTACTCTTGGTGCGTTCATATCGAACTCCTCCTCGTTGATACTCTGATTATAAAATGACCATTTAGGCAGTTTTCAAATCAGAAACTGCACAGTTACTCATCTCTTGTGTGAAGAGTTTTGTACCTTGCCTGCAACTCTTGAGTTTTTGGAGATGTTGGACGGAAAGGTGAACCAAAATGCAAAGTGCTAAGTGGACAATTCGCAGTGTCGCCATCAGTGGAATAAACTTCGGAAACTGAATTGACAGGTAACATGACCATTCTTTCTTTAATCTCTCAGGGAAGAATCCCAAGCCGCTTGCAGCGGAAAATTCATTTCTAAATCACAAGGTTTAAATCACCATTGCGTCATCCCACGTTTAATGAAGATTACAGTAGTTTTGTGGCCAAAAGAATACGTGTGAATACATACGTAGAAATACGTATGGCACTGTTAACTTAGCCACTCCCTTTCCATTCAGAGTAGTATTCGACGGAAAGAGGATACGTTGCGTCCTTCATGTCATAGGGAAGGAAAAGCCATCTGCTCTGTTAATTGAGGCTCTATGTACAAGATGCGAAGAAAACCGGATACGCTATGCACCAAAGCCGAGGCACGACTCGATCATGCGCCGTCGACAGCAGTGCCGATACGCTCTGCCGAGGAACTTATGCATGAACTCCATGTGTATCAAATCGAGCTGGAAATGCAGAATAATAAGTTGCGGAAAGCCCAAATCGCTATAGAAGAATCGCGGGACCGCTACCTAGATTTTTATGACTTCGCCCCTGTCGGCTATATCACCCTTAACCACGAGGGGACGATCGACGAAATCAACCTCACTGGTGCAGCGATGCTCGGGGTAGAGCGCAGCAAGCTACCGCATCACAGCTTTGCAGCTTTCGTTGCCCCGGCAGACCGCGACCGCTGGCATCGCCATTTTCTGGAAGTGCTAAAACACGTCGACCCACTGACTTGTGAACTGTCACTTCGGCACGATGCCAGAGTACGCATTTGCGTCCGACTGGATTGCCTGCGTCAAAGTAAAGTCTGTCAAGAAACCATGGTGCGCATCGTTATGACCGACATCTCCGAGCAAAAGCGGGCTCAGGATGAGTTGCTCGAACAGGAAGAATTTTTTCGCATGATCACCGAAAATGTCGACGATTTTATCGCGGTGCTTGATCTGAAAGGACGACGCCTCTACAACAGCCCCTCATACGCACGACTTTTTGGTGATACTGAGGCTATAAAGGGAACAGATTCCTTTGCCGAAATACATCCGGATGATAGAGAGCGTATCAAGCAGTTATTTCAGAATACCGTAGAAACCGGCATCGGCCATCGGACGGAATTTAGATTCGTGCTGGCGAATGGCGCCATCCGCCACCTGGAATCCTGTGGTGGGCTAATGAAAAACAGCCAAGGCGAGGCGAGGAGTGTGGTCGTCGTATCTCACGATATTACCGCACGTAAACAGACGGAGGATGAAATCTACAAGCTGGCATTCTTCGACCCGCTCACCGAGTTGCCCAACCGCCGCCTGTTAAACGACCGACTGGGTCAAACGATGGCTGCCAGCAAGCGCAGTGGTCGTTATGGTGCACTGATGTTTCTGGATTTGGATAACTTCAAACCGCTTAATGATACGTATGGCCATAACGTGGGCGACATGCTATTGATCGAAGTTGCGCGCCGCATTAGTTGTTGCGTGCGCGAGGCTGATACGGTCGCGCGTTTTGGTGGCGATGAGTTCGTGGTGATACTCAGCGAACTGGATGAAGATAAAGCCGACTCCACTGCGCAAGCAAGCATCGTTGCGGAAAAAATCCGCGTCACCTTGGCAGAGCCATACCTGCTGACTATTCAGAAAACTGGCAAAGCACAATGCAGCATCGAGCATCATTGCACTTCGAGTATCGGGGTGGTGTTGTTCATCAATCACGAAGCCAGTACGGATGACATCATCAAATGGGCAGATATGGTGATGTATCAAGCCAAAGAGGCAGGGCGTAATCTGGTTCGATTTTATGAAGAACAAGTCTGAGCGACTGCGTTCAGGAATCTCCTATGGCTGCTGTGGGTCACTTAAAATACAGTCAAGCGCCCTCGCATTTGATAATTGCCAGAGGATTTTTTTAGGCGTCAGCTACCTAATGGCGGCCTCAAACAAAACTCCCGCACGCGGCGGGAGTCTGAATTTTGCAGCGTTGCATTAATGCCTTAATGTAGCAGCAGCGACTGCTGCACGGATACCGCACACACCGACATCAAGTTGCCCGGCAGGATACCTAGCAACAATACGGCCAAGCCGTTAAACGAGATCAGGATGCTGCTGTCCGGCGGCACGGAGATCGGCACATGGCTTTCCGGGGCGTCGAAGTACATCAGTTTGACGATGCGCAGATAGTAGAACGCGCCGATCAGCGAGAACAGCACGGCCATCACGACCAGCGGAATGTGCCCTGTGTTGACCGCCGCGCTGAGCACCGCGAACTTGGCGTAGAAGCCTACCGTAGGCGGCACACCTGCCATGGAGAACATCAGCAGCAGCATGATGAAGGCGAGCCATGGGCTGCGCTGGTTGAGCCCCTTGAAGTCGTCGAGCTTGTCTGCTTCGAAGCCTTCGCGCGACAGGAGCATGATCATGCCGAAGCCACCCAGGCTCATCAGCACATAGACCACGGTATAGAACATGGCAGCGCTGTAGCCGTCAATATCGCCGCTCAGCACGCCGAGCAGCATAAAGCCCATGTGCGCGATGCTGGAGTAAGCCAGCATGCGCTTTAAATTAGTCTGTGCGATGGCGCTGATGTTACCGAGTGCCATGGACAACACGGCGAGGATCACCAGCATCCCCGACCAGTGCACCATCAATGGCTGCAAAGCTTCCACCAGAATACGCATGGCAAAAGCGAAAGCGGCCAGCTTGGGCGCGGTGCCGATCAGCATGGTCATCGCGGTGGGCGCGCCGTGGTACACATCGGGCACCCACATATGGAACGGCACTGCACCCAACTTGAATGCCAGCCCGGCTACGACAAATACCAGTCCGAACGTCAACAATTGCTTGTTAGGCACACCATGGCGAATGGCATCCGACACCGCGTTCACATCCAGTGTGCCGGTCGCGCCGTACAGCATGGACATGCCGTACAGTAGCAGCCCGGAAGCCAATGCGCCAAGAATGAAGTATTTCATCGCTGCCTCAGTGGCGGTGGCGGAATCGCGTTGCAGCGCAACCATCGCGTACAGGCTGAGCGACAACAACTCCAGCCCCATATACAGCGTGATGAAATTACTGGCAGAGATCATCACCATCATGCCGAGCAGAGAGAACAGCGTCAGCGCCATGAATTCGCCGGTAAACAGACCACGCGCCAGCATGTAGCTGCGCGAATACACCAGCATCATGGACACGGCCAGATAGCTCAACAGCTTGAGCACATCGGACATCAGGTCATCCACAAACATATTGTGAAACAGATGCTCTACACCCGACTGGTGGGTGGAAACAGTAATCAGTGAGCAGCCGAGCAGAGCCAACTGTACCAGCAGGTAAGTCGCCGTCTTGTTCGGATCGGTGACAAACAGATCCACGATCAGGATCGCGCTCACCATTACCAGCAGGAAAATCTCTGCGTAGGCGGGCAGCAGGGTAGAAAAGAAATTCATAGCTTCCTCAATTGACGACAGCTCATAGTTTGGAACGCGCGAGATGCACCAGCAGGTCGCTCACCGACACATGCATGATCTCGACGAACGGCAGCGGATACAGGCCCATGCCCAGCACGGTCAGCGCCAGGATGGCGAACACCAGCTTTTCACGCGCGGTGATGTCGGTCAGTTCGGCGACATGGTGATTGGCCACCGCGCCGAAGATCACCCGCTTATACATCCACAGGGTATAGGCCGCACCAAAAACCAAGGTCGAGGCCGCCAAGAAGGCGTACCAGAAATTGGCCTTGACCGCGCCCATGATAACCATGAATTCGCCGACGAAACCACTGGTGCCGGGCAAGCCGCTGTTGGCCATGGCGAACAACATGAAGAAAGCCGCGAACACCGGCATGGTGTTGGCCACACCGCCATAATCGGCAATGTTGCGTGAATGCACACGGTCATACAGCACACCGATACACAGGAACAATGCACCGGAGATGAAGCCGTGCGAGATCATCTGCATCAGTGCACCTTCCACGCCGTAGGTGTTAAAAATAAAGAAGCCGAGCGTGACAAAACCCATGTGCGAAATCGAGGAATACGCTACCAATTTTTTCATATCGGTCTGGGTCAAAGCCACCAGTCCGATATACACAACCGCAATCAACGACAGCGCGATCATCACCCCCGCCAATTTGTGACTGGCATCGGGCGCAATCGGCATGGAGAAACGGATGAAGCCATACGCGCCAACCTTCAGCATGATTGCAGCCAGTATTACCGAGCCGCCGGTGGGCGCTTCCACGTGTGCATCCGGCAACCAGGTGTGCACTGGAAACATTGGCACCTTCACCGAAAATGCCATGAAGAAGGCGATGAAGACCAGTATTTGCGCGGTCATCGGAATCGCCATCTGGTGGTAGTCGAGAATCTCGAAACTGCCACCGGATTGTAAATACAGGTACAGCAGCGCAACCAGCATCAACAGCGAACCCATCAGGGTATACAGGAAGAACTTGACCGCCGCATACACGCGGTTGGGGCCGCCCCACATGCCAATGATGATGAACATCGGGATCAGCATGGCTTCCCAAAACACATAAAACAATACCGCATCCAGCGAGGCAAATACGCCGTTGACCAGACCGGACATGATGAGGAACGCGGCCATGTATTGCGCCACGCGCTTCTCGATCACCTTCCAGCTGGCAATTATCACCAGCGGCGTGAAGAAGCTGTTAAGCAGGACGAACAGCACCGAAATGCCGTCCACACCGAGGTGGTAATGGATATTGAAGCGGGTAATCCAGGGACGCAGTTCGTCGAACTGCATGACGCTGGTCGTACGGTCAAAGCCAGTGTATAGCGGGATCGCCACCGCAAAGCTGAGAAGCGCGCCGATTAAGGCTACGACACGCGCCAATTGTGCGTTGCGGTCATTGCCGGTAGCTAATACCAAGATGCCGAAAATAATCGGCAGCCAGATGACCACACTTAACACAGGTAATCCAAAAATCATGCTTGTTCCTTCTTCCCAAAAAGGCAACTTAGCCACGGATTAACACGGATAAAAAACCTTGCGGTTGTAGGTCGAGTTGTGTCCGACAATCCGCCGTGGCGGATAGAACCGGCCCTGCCAACATCCGTGTGCATCCGTGTTAATCCGTGGCTAATTAATGTTCTCATTTCTTTTATGCCCACGTCTTATTCAAACCATGTCCGTATCGATAGCAACACGAATACGCCGACTATCATGGAGAATGCATAGTGGTAGACGTAGCCGGTCTGGAAGCGGCGCACCACACCGGAGAGCAGACCAACTAGTCGCGCCGTGCCGTTCACCATCAGGCCGTCTATCATTTGCACATCGCCGAATTTCCACAGAAAGCCGCTCGCCCCACGCGCCCCGCCTGCGAAGAACCAGTCGTTGAAGCGATCGAAGTAGTATTTGTTATCCAGCAAGGTGTAGATACCGCTGAACTTGTGCTTGATCGCAGCAGGAATGTCCGGACGCTTCATGTAGAAAAACCACGCCGTCACCGCGCCGGACATTGCAAACCAAATCGTCGGCTCGGAAAATGACTGTAGCACCTTGATCAGCGGGCCATGAAATTCCTCGGCTACTTCAACCATCGCCGGGTGCATCCCGCTAATGTAAATAGCGTCCTTGAAATAACTGCCGAACAGTACCGGCTCTATGGTAAAGAAACCGATTGCCACCGAGGGGATCGCCAGCAACACCAGCGGCAGCCACACCACCCACGGGGTTTCGTGCGGCTTCTGCCCCGGCGCCAGTCCGTGGTGGGAATCCGCCGCTACTATTTCATCCGAATGCCCTGCTCCTTCGACTGTGCTCAGGACTAAAGGCCTTGTCGAATGGGCGGCGTGGTCGCCCTGATGATCGCTTGTATGTCCTGAGCCTGCCACAGGATGCGCTTTGCCAAATCGCTCCTCGCCATGGAACACCAGAAAGTACAAACGGAACGAATAGAACGCCGTGACGAATACGCCCAACACCAAAGCGTAGTAAACCCAACCGGATACTGGGAGGTTGGACTCCTCAACCGCCTCGATGATGCTGTCCTTGGAATAAAACCCGGAGAAAAATGGCGTGCCGATCAACGCCAGCGTGCCGATCAGGAAAGTGATCCAGGTAATCGGCATGTACTTGCGCAAGCCGCCCATATTGCGGATGTCCTGATCGTGGTGCATGGCAATGATGACCGAACCCGCCGCCAGAAACAGCAGCGCCTTGAAAAAGGCGTGGGTCATCAGATGGAAAATCGCCGCCGAATAGGCGGATGCACCCAGCGCCGCCGTCATGTAGCCCAGTTGCGATAAGGTTGAATACGCGATCACACGTTTGATGTCGTTCTGGATGATCCCGAGAAAACCCATGAACAGCGCGGTAATCGTGCCGATAACCATGACGAAGGACAGCGCGGTGTCGGACAGTTCGAACAGCGGCGACATGCGTGCCACCATGAAAATACCGGCGGTTACCATGGTCGCGGCGTGAATCAGTGCCGAGATCGGAGTCGGGCCTTCCATAGAGTCGGGCAGCCAGACGTGCAAGGGAAACTGCGCCGACTTGCCCATCGCGCCGATGAACAACAGGATGCAGATGGCGGTCATCATATTCCACGACACGCCGGGAATGGGTGCGATGTCATTGGCATGGTTGGCAGCATTAGCGAATACGGCCGAATAATCCAGCGTGCCAAACACCATCAGCACCAGCGCTATGCCCAACAGGAACCCTAGATCGCCCACGCGATTGACCAGAAAAGCCTTGAGATTGGCATAAATTGCCGTATCGCGTGTGTACCAAAAGCCAATCAGCAAATACGACACCAGCCCCACCGCTTCCCAGCCGAAGAACAACTGCATGAAGTTGTTGGCCATCACCAGCATCAGCATGGAGAAAGTGAACAACGAAATATAACTGAAGAAGCGTTGATAACCCGGGTCTTCTTCCATGTAGCCTATGGTGTAGATATGCACCATCAGCGACACGAAGGTCACCACCAGCATCATCAGCACAGTCAAGCTATCAATCAGAAAACCGACTTCGAAACTGACTCCACCCGAGGTCAACCATTGATACACGGGGCCGTTGAAAGTATGTCCGGCTTGCACATCCCGGAATATCGCCAGCGAGGCGAAAAACGATACCGCCACCAGCAGGATGGTGATGCGGTGCGACCAGGTACGACCCAACACCTTACCGAATAATCCGGCCGCGATGGCTCCCAGCAAAGGCGCGAGGGGAACCAGCAAATAAAGATTCTGCATACTACCCATGGTTAACCTTTCAGTCTGCCGATATCATCCACGTTGATAGTGCGCAGATTTCGGAACAACACTATCAAAATCGCCAAACCGATAGCCGCTTCGGCGGCCGCCACGGTGAGGATAAAGAACACGAACACCTGTCCCGCAGTGTCATTCAAGTAATGCGAGAAAGCGATAAAATTGGTATTCACCGCGAGCAGCATGAGCTCGATGGCCATCAGCAGCACGATGACATTCTTGCGATTCAGGAAAATGCCCACCACGCTAATGGCAAACAGCACGGCTCCCAGTATCAGGTAATGCGACAGGCTCAGACTCAACATGCTCGTCTCCATTATTCAGTTTTTACAGGGCCAACTCTAGGCTCAGATGTAACCTGCACGATGCGGATGCGGTCTGCCTTTTTGACCGCGACCTGTTCTGCCACATTCTGCGACTTGTTATCCTTGCGGCGGCGCAGGGTAAGCGCGATGGCGGCCACAATGGCAATCAGCAACAGCACGGCAGCCAGTTCAAACGGGTAGACATAATCTGTGTAGATCAGGCGACCGAGTTCCTTAACGTTGCTGTAGTTCGCGGCGTGATGAATCGCGCCCGCAGTCTCTTCAGTCGGACGGTTACCCAGCACCCAGATCATTTCTGCCACCATCCCGGCAGCCAATACCACGCCGAACGGGAACCAGCGCCAGAAACCTTCGCGCAATTGCACCAGATCGACATCCAGCATCATCACCACAAACAGGAACAGCACCATCACCGCGCCAACATAAACCAGCACCAGTGTGATGGCAAGGAACTCCGCTTCCAGCAGCATCCAAATACCCGCCATGCTGCAAAATGCCAGCACCAGAAACAGCGCCGCATGCACCGGGTTGCGCGCAGTGATTACGCGCAACGCCGCGAACACGGTAATTGCGGCAAATAAATAAAAGACCAATGTTTCAAAATTCATTAGCGATGTCCCCAAACCTTTGACGGCAATCAGCCACGGATTAACACGGATGCAACACGGATTAAGACCATTGCCTGCCTTGTTTTCGGACAGGTCTTTTGGGCGAACCCGAAACGTTGTACTACATATTGTTTATCCGTGAACATCCGTGTTAATCCGTGGCTAAATTATTTTTCAACTTCAACGATACTTCGCATCTGATGCGCGATCTTTGGCGATCTGCGCTTCATGTTTGTCGCCCACCGCCAGCAGCATGGACTTGGTGTAGTAGAGGTCGCCGCGTTTCTCGCCGTGGTATTCCAGAATGCGGGTTTCCACGATGGAGTCCACCGGGCAAGACTCCTCGCAGAAGCCGCAGAATATGCATTTGGTCAGGTCAATGTCATAGCGCGTGGTGCGACGCGTGCCGTCGGCGCGCTCGGCCACTTCGATGGTGATCGCCAGCGCCGGGCATACTGCCTCGCACAGCTTGCAGCCGATACAACGCTCTTCGCCATTGGCATAACGACGTAGCGCGTGCAGGCCGCGAAAACGGTAACCCTGCGGCGTTTTTTCCTCCGGGAACTGCACGGTAATCTTGCGCGCAAAGAAATAGCGCCCGGTCAGCGCCATGCCCTTGAGTAACTCAAGCAGCATTAGGCTTTTAAAGAATTGAGTGATTTTTTTCATCATTCTCACCACAGCCAAAACGAGGTTTGCATCCACACGCCGACCACCACGACCCAGATCAGCGTGAGCGGGATGAACACTTTCCAACCCAAGCGCATCAACTGGTCATAGCGATAACGCGGGAAGGTGGCACGGAACCACAGGAAAATAAACAACACGGCAGACATCTTGCCGAGCAGCCAGAACAACCCCGGCACCCAAGTGAACGGCGCGACGTTGAATGGGGGCAACCACCCGCCGAGAAACATAATGGCGGTCAATGCAGCAATCAAAATCATGTTGGCATATTCGGCCAGGAAGAACAGCGCGAAAGCCATGCCGGAATATTCCACGTGGAAACCCGCGACGATTTCAGACTCGCCTTCTGCCACGTCGAACGGTGCGCGGTTGGTTTCCGCCACACCCGCAATGAAGTACACCACGAACATCGGAAACAGCGGGATGAAATACCAGCCGAATAACCCAGCGCTACTTTGTTGGCCGCGCACGATGTCGCCCAGATTCATACTCTGTGCTGCCATCAGCACGCACACCAGCGCGAAGCCCATGGCGATTTCATAGGACACGATCTGCGCGGCAGAACGCATTGCGCCGAGAAAAGCGTATTTGGAGTTGGACGCCCAGCCGGCAATGATCACGCCGTACACGCCGAGTGAAGTCATCGCCAGAATATAGAGCAACCCGGCATTGACGTTTGCCACTTCCATGCCGTCACCGAACGGCACCACCGCCCAAGCCGCCAGCGCAGGCATCAGCGCCAGTATCGGTGCGATCACAAACAGAAACTGATTCGATCCGGTCGGAACGATGATTTCCTTGAGCAACAGTTTGACGCCGTCCGCGAGCGGTTGCAGCAAGCCATAGGGACCGACGCGGTTGGGGCCAATGCGAACCTGTATCCAGCCGATCACCCAGCGTTCGGCCAATGTGAGATAAGCCACTCCAAGCATCAGCGGCACCACGATGACCACAATTTTGACCAGCGTCCACAACGGCATCCAGAATGCGCCCAGCAGGTTTTGCCCACCCAGTTCTATGGTTTGTAGTAGCTCTATCATGCGCGCTCCACAACAATCGTTCCGAACATCGCGCCCAATGCTGCCGTGGCTGCATGGCCTGCAGCCACGCGCGCAACACCCGTCGGCAATTTGTCATCTGCCGTTACGGCCAGGTTCACACTGCCCTGCCCTTGACTGACTCTCACCTGATCGCCAGACTTCACACCTAGCTTCGCCAACTCATCGCTGCGCATGGTCACGCACGGCGTGGCGGCATCGCTGGTCTTCTGCAGCGCTGTAGCACGTCGCACCACCGCATCAGCGGCATAAATTGGCACTTCAGCAATACGCTGCATACCGCCAATAATGCTGGCTGAGGCCTGCACGTTTACGCCTTGCAGGGTGTTATTCAATTTTGCGGAGACATCCGCCTTGCCCAAGGCTTCGTCACGCACTTCTTCACTGCTGTCGTAAGCGAAGCCCGACACATTGAGCAGATTACCCAGAACGCGCAACACTTTCCATGCCGGGCGCGTTTCCCCCAATGGTTTAACTGTGCCCTTGAAACTTTGCACACGGCCTTCGGTGCTAACGAATGTACCGGAGGTCTCTGAGAATGGCGCAATCGGCAGTAACACGTCGGCGTAATCCAGCGCGTGATGTTTATAGGCACTCAGCGCCACCACCATGTCGGCCGCACCCATCGCGACCATTGCCTGTTGCGGATTGGCGCAATCCAGTTCCGGCTCGGTGTTCAGCAGGATATATGCCTTGCGCGGTGCAGCCAGCATCGCGGCAGCATTCAGGCCGTGTGCGCCGGGGATAGCTTGCGCCAAGTAGCCGCCAACGCTGTTCGCCGCCTCACCCAGAAAACCAAACTTCGCACCACACAGTGCGGCAATTTGCTGCCCCAGCAATTGCAGTTGTACGGCTTGCGGATGTTGTTGGGCAAAATTACCCAACAACACGGCGACATTTTTTCCTTCGGCAAGATTCTTGGCGATGGTGACGGCCGCGCTGCCGACGTCGATACTTTGCACGCTTGCATCCACAACCGTCTTTTTCTCAGCCGCCAGCGCCTTGAGGATTTGCGCCAACAGATTGACCATAGCATCCGGTGCAACGATGGCCTTGTTCGCCACCCTCATCAGCAGATCATCATCCACGGAATGGACGATGTTGATCTGCGCACCCTTCTTCACAGATTGACGTATACGCGCTGACAGCAACGGATGATCCTTGCGCAGAAAACTGCCCACGATCAGCAGACGGTCAGCCTTGCTAATGTCGGCTATTGCCATGCCCAGCCAAGGCAGGAATTGTCTTGGCTCTCCTCCATCGGAGGAGACGATCGTCCCTTCCCCTTCAGGGGGAAGGTTAGGATGGGGGTAGGTTCCGGCTTGTTTTCCGTCAGCACTAAAATCGGATTGGCGCAGGCGAAAGTCAACATTGTTGCTACCAACGCCACGCACCAGTTTTTGCAGCAAATACATTTCTTCCAGCGTGGAATGCGGCGTCGCCAGCGCACCGATATATTCTGCACCCGCACCATTGGCAATCTGGCGTAAACCGTTCGCCACATACTCCAGCGCGACCTGCCATTCCACTTCCAGCCACTTGCCGTTCTGCTTGAGCATCGGCTTGGTCAAGCGTTCCGTGGAACTCAATCCTTCGTAGCTGAATCTATCCTTGTCGGACAACCAGCATTCGTTGATATCTTCGTTCTCCATCGGCAGCACGCGCATCACGCGACTGTTCATGACCTGCACCGCCAAGCCGGAACCCAGACCATCGTGCGGGCTGACAGATCGGCGGCGCGACAACTCCCAACTGCGCGCAGTGTAGCGAAACGGCTTGCTGGTCAGTGCACCGACCGGGCACAGGTCTATCATATTGCCGGACAATTCAGAATTCACCGCCCCATCCACAAACGCCATGATCTCGGCGTGCTCGCCACGGAAGGTTTGTCCCAATTCCATCTGCCCGGCGATCTCTTGGCCGAAGCGCACACAGCGCGTACAGTTGATACAGCGGCTCATCTCTTCGGCAGACACTAGCGGGCCGATGTCCTTGCTCACCACCACGCGCTTTTCTTCATGGTAGCGCGAGGCGCTGCCGCCGTAGCCCACGGCCTGATCCTGCAATTCACATTCGCCACCCTGATCGCAGATCGGGCAATCCAGCGGGTGGTTAATGAGCAGGAATTCCATCACCCCTTTCTGCGCCTTCACTGCCATTTCGGAGGCCGTGTAAACCTTCATGCCTTCTGCCACAATCGTAGCGCAAGCGGGTATCGGCTTGGGCACCTTCTCGACTTGCACCAGACACATACGGCAGTTGGCGGCGATGGATAATTTTTTGTGGTAGCAAAAATGCGGGATATAAATGCCTGCATGGCGCGCCGCTTCGATCACGGAACAGCCGTTTTCGACTTCAACATGCATGCCGTCAATTTCAATGTTAATCATGCGTCTCTGCCTTAGACCAGACAACGTTTGTGTTCGATGTGGTACTCGAACTCACTACGATAATGTTTGAGCATGCCCTGCACCGGCCAAGCTGCGGCATCGCCCAACGCGCAGATGGTGCGCCCGGCGATGTTCTCGCACAGATTGAGCAACAAATCCAAGTCTTCGGGGCGTCCTTCTCCATTTTCAATACGATGCACGATACGATACAGCCAGCCGGTACCCTCGCGGCACGGTGTACATTGACCGCAGGATTCCTCGAAATAAAAATAAGACAAGCGCTCCAGCGCCTTGACCATGCACACGGTTTCGTCCATCACGATCACTGCGCCGCTGCCCAGATAGGAACCGGCCTTCTGGATGGAGTCGTAATCCATGTCCACTTCCATCATGATCTCGCCCGGCAGCACAGGCATGGATGAGCCTCCAGGGATAACAGCTTTTAATTTATGGCCGTGGCGCACACCGCCGGCCAGTTCCAGCAATTTCTTGAACGGCGTGCCCAGCGGCACTTCAAAGTTACCGGGGTTGTTGACATGGCCGGACACCGAGAACAGCTTGGTGCCGCCGCTGTTCGGCTTCCCCAGTTCAAGGAATTTCTGCCCGCCTTCGCGGATGATGTAGGGAATGCTGGCAAACGTTTCGGTGTTGTTGATCGTGGTCGGCTTTCCGTATAGGCCGTAGGTAGCCGGGAACGGTGGTTTGAAGCGCGGCTGGCCTTTCTTGCCTTCGAGGGATTCCAGCAACGCGGTTTCTTCGCCACAGACGTAAGCACCATAGCCCAAGTGGTTGTGCAGTTCGAAGCTGAAGTCACTGCCGAGTATAGCGTTACCCAGATAGCCCGCCGCGCGCGCTTCCTCGCAGGCTGCCTCCATACGTTCATAGGCTTCAAAAATTTCACCGTGAACGTAGTTATAGCCGACTTTCACACCCATGGTATAGGCCGCAATCGCCATGCCTTCGATCAGCGCATGCGGGTTAAAACGCAGAATATCCCAGTCCTTGCTGGTGCCGGGCTCCCCCTCGTCGGAGTTGCAGACGATGTACTTGTCGCCAGTATAGTTCTTCGGCATGAAGCTCCACTTCAAACCGGTCGGAAAACCCGCTCCACCACGCCCGCGCAACGCTGAAGTCTTGACCTCGGCAATGATCGCATCAGGTGTTATTTTTTCGGTCAGCACCTTGCGCAACGCCTGATAACCACCCACCTTAAGGTAGTTCTCCAGCGTCCAAGGCTGGTCAAATCCTAATGTAGTATATACAACCGGACCGTTCATTATTTTTCCAATCCCGCTAAAATCTGGTCTACTTTTTCAGGCGTAAGACGAGAGCACAGGCGCTTGTTGTCAACCGTCAGCAAAGGCCCTTCCACACAGGCGCCCATGCACTCTGCCTCGCGCAGGCTAAATTTGTTGTCTGCGGTTGTTTCGCCCAAGCCTATGCCCAGCTTGCCCTTGAGATAATCCAATGTTTCGTTCGCCCCCATCAACTGGCACGACAGGTTGGTACACACCGTAAGGGTGTGCTTGCCCATGGGTTTGAGGTTGTACATATGGTAGAAGGTCGCCACTTCATACACCACCATTTGCGGCATGCCAAGATAGTCCGCGACATACGTCATGTCTTCGCTCGCTATCCAGCCCTTTTCATCCTGCACAAAACGCAAGGCAGACATCACCGCAGACTGCTTCTGGTCTGCCGGATATTTCTTCAGTTCGCGGTCAATTTTTTCTTTAACTTGATCGGACAGCATTAACGATCTACCTCTCCGAAAACAATATCTTGTGTGCCAATAATGGCCACCACGTCGGCAATCATGTGGCCGCGCGCCATCTCGTCCAGCGCGGCCATGTGGGCAAAACCCGGCGCGCGTATTTTCATGCGGTAAGGCTTGTTTGCACCGTCGGAAACCAGATAGATGCCGAACTCGCCCTTGGGATGCTCGACTGCGGCATAAGCTTCGCCCGCCGGTACATGCATGCCTTCGGTGAACAATTTGAAATGGTGGATCAGCTCCTCCATGTTTTCTTTCATCGCCTCACGCTTCGGCGACACAGCCTTATGATTTTCCGCGATCACCGGGCCGGGATTCTTGCGCAGCCAATCTATGCACTGCTTGATGATGCGGTTGGACTGGCGCATCTCTTCCACGCGCACCAGATAACGGTCATAGCAATCGCCCTCTACGCCAACCGGAATGTCGAAATCCAGGCGGTCATACACCTCATATGGCTGCTTCTTGCGCAAGTCCCACACGATACCTGAACCACGCAACATCGGGCCGCTGAAACCCAGCGCCAACGCGCGTTCCGGCGACACCACGCCAATGCCGACGGTGCGCTGTTTCCAGATACGATTATCGGTCAGCAGCGTTTCATATTCATCCACATATTTCGGAAAACGGCTGACAAAGTCTGCCAAAAAGTCGAGCAGCGAACCTTGGCGGTTCTCGTTCATTTCCTTGACTCTGGCAGCATTGTGTATCTTGGAAGCCTGGTACTGCGGCATGGTATCCGGCAGGTCGCGGTACACCCCGCCTGGACGGTAATAGGCTGCATGCATGCGCGCCCCGGATACCGCTTCGTAACAGTCCATCAGATCCTCCCGCTCGCGGAAGGCATACAGAAACACGGTCATCGCGCCGATATCCAGCGCGTGTGCGCCCAGCCACAGCAGGTGGTTGAGAATGCGGGTGATCTCGTCGAACATCACGCGGATATATTGCGCGCGCAATGGCACCTCAAGCTCAAGCAATTTTTCCAGCGCCATCACATAGGCATGCTCGTTGCTCAACATGGACACATAGTCGAGGCGATCCATATAAGGCACAGATTGCAGAAAGGTTTTGTGCTCGGCCAACTTTTCGGTGGCACGGTGCAATAGGCCGATGTGCGGATCGGCACGCTCGATCACCTCACCGTCCAACTCCAGCACCAGACGCAACACGCCGTGCGCCGACGGGTGCTGGGGACCAAAGTTCATTGTGTAGTTTTTTATTTCCGCCATGCTAATTCCTGCCGTATTGTTCTTCGCGAATAATGCGCGGAGTAATTTCACGCGGCTCGACGGTCACCGGCTGGTAAATGACGCGCCGCTGATCGGGGTCATAGCGCATCTCCACTTGCCCGGACAAAGGGAAATCCTTGCGGAAAGGATTACCGACGAAACCGTAATCGGTAAGCAGACGGCGCAGATCGGGATGTCCGGTGAATAGGATGCCGTACAAATCGAACGCTTCGCGCTCATACCAGTTAGCACTGGGCCAGATATCTGTGAGGGAGTCCAGCACAGGCAATGCATCGTCCTCGGCAAACACGCGCACGCGCACGCGCACATTGTGCGTGATAGACAGCAAGTGGTATACCACGGCAAACCGCGCAGGATACAACTCTGGAGCAAACTCGGATTTGAGGTAGGCGCCGCCCTCGCAAATATCACTGCCGTAAGCGGAGTAATCCATACCGCACAAGTCGATCAATTCCTCGAAGCGAAAATCTGCATCGTCGCGCAGCCGGGTCATCACTTGCAGCAGATCGACAGCAGGTATCACCAAGGTCAGCTCATTCAGCCGGCTGGTCAGGCTCACCACCTTGTCGTCGAGCAGCCGGGTCAAATTTTCTTGTAACAGGTTCAGGTCAGCAGCCATGCTCAGCGCGCAATCGTATTGGTTCGTTTGATTTTGTTTTGCAACTGGATGATGCCGTACAGCAACGCTTCCGCAGTCGGCGGACAGCCCGGCACGTATACGTCCACCGGCACGATGCGGTCGCAGCCGCGCACCACCGAATAGGAATAATGATAATAGCCACCGCCGTTGGCGCAGGAACCCATGGAAATCAC
>Ga0302274_10002568_pt1 | contig 16561 bp, 11 predicted proteins | sample III_Bog_N2_1_FD_198755 | JGI IMG/M metagenome (GOLD analysis project Ga0302274, IMG submission 198755) | Peat permafrost microbial communities from Stordalen Mire near Abisko, Sweden - III_Bog_N2_1 | ecosystem: Environmental > Terrestrial > Soil > Wetlands > Peat | place: Sweden: Abisko...
ACCAATAACGGACTGACGGTAGCCGGCGGCACCAGCTTCGACTCGCAGATCTTCGGCGGCATGTTGGCCCTCATCGAGCAGAAGATCGGCTCCAAGATCGGCAATGCCAATCCCACCCTCTACGCCTTGGGCAACAAGGCCGCCTATTACAACCCCACCACCACCAGCGTCTTCCACGATGTCACCTCGGGCAACAATGCAATCTTGTGTACCGCTGGGTCCACCGACTGCCCGACCGGCGGCTCCATCGGCTACTCCGCAGGCACAGGCTACGATTTGGCCACCGGCTGGGGCAGCGTCGATCTCAACAACCTCGCCACCGACTGGAACCTGGTCACTCCGCTCGGCTCGGGTTCGCTCGCAGCCAATACCTCCACCACCAATCTCGTCGCGACCACCAGCACCTCTTCGCCAACCAGCGTCACCGTAACGCCCGCCGCGCCGGTCACCGTCACCCTGACCGCCACCGTCACCGGCGGGTCAACCGCTCCCACCGGCTTCGTGCAGTTCCTGGTCAATAACGCCCCCGCCGCCGGCACCAGCAAGATCGCGCTCACCACCGCCAATAACGTCACCACCGCGATCTACCAGTACACCGCCAGTTGTTCTACCCTCGGCCAGCAGAGCATGACCGCCGTCTACTCCGGCGACTCGAACTACCAGGGCTCCATCGGCCCGGTGCTGACAGCCAACGGCTCGTCGCAGGCATCGAGCGGCGCCTATCTGACCTCGCCGCTGATCGTCACCGTCTCCGGCAGCTCATGCCCCAACTTCTCGCTCTCGACCTCCAATACGGTCGTATCGGTCGCCGCCGGCGGCACCATACCGGCCGTCACCTTCACCGCCACCGCCGCCAACGGCCTCACCGGCACCGTAACCTTCTCTGCCACGGCCTCCAGCACCAGCGGCTACATCCCCACCCTCAGCTTCAGCCCCGTGTCGGCCACCATCAGTTCCACCGCTCCGGTCACAACCACCCTCACCCTCTCCGGCATCACGGCCAGCCTGCACCTGCCCAGCGTCCCCGGCAGCTCCAGCTCGGGAACCATGTTGGCGCAACAAAATCCGGGTCGCAACCCATTCTCCAACCACCCCTGGACCAACGCGGGCTCTGGCCTCACCCTCGCCGGCCTGCTCCTGCTCGTGCTTCCGCGCCGCCGGCGTCTCGGCGGCCTGCTCCTGGTGGCCTTGTCGGTCGCGTTGACCGCTGGAGTCACCGGATGCGGCAGCAGCCAGTCCAGCCCACCCTCCACCACCACAATCAACACCAACCCATACGCCGGAACCTATACCGTGACCGTCGTCGGAACCTACAGCGGATCGACCACCATCCCGCCGCAGTCCGTTACCATGACCTACGAGATCAATTAGGAAACTGCCTCAGCCGGGTGCCCCAGGTCTCGATTTTGAGACCTGGGGTCTTTGCTTTTGCCTGTTTTTACTCACAACTCACGCCTCACAACTTCTTTAGCGCCGCCGGCCACTCCATCGCACTGTCGACGACCACGTCCGCCTCCGCCGCCGCCAGGCTCTGCGGAGACAGCCCATAGCTGCATCCGATCGACCGCGCCCCGCAGTTCCGCGCCGTCAGAATGTCCACCTCCGAGTCGCCGATCATCACCGTCTCGCCCGGCGTGATCGCCGCTCCCGCGCCATCCAGCGCCGAGGACTCGGCCATCAGCGTCCGCAGCCCCGAGGGGTCCGGCTTCTTGGTGTGGAAGCTGTTGCCGCCATAGATCTGGAAGAAAAATCGGGCCAGCCCGAAGTGTGCGCATATCTCGCGCGACACACCCACGGGCTTATTGGTCAGCACTGCCATCGCGGTCCCCGGCCACGCCGCCTGGATCGCCGCCAGCGCCTCCGCCACGCCCGCGTACACATAGGTGAAGTCCAGCTTATGTATGCGGTAGTGCGCCAGAAAAAATTCCAGCGCCTCGTTCACGTACTCTTCATCGTGAACGTCGCCCTCGGGATCGCCCAGCGCGCGCCGCACCAGCATCCTCGCCCCGTCGCCGATGTAGCCAAGCAGCACGGCGTGCGGCAGCTCCGGCTTGCCCAGATGCACCAGCATCGCGTTGATTGAGTTTGCCAGATCGATCTGCGAGTCGATCAGCGTGCCATCCAGATCAAAGACCACTAGCCGTGGAACCATAACTCTATTCTACCGGCACCTCGAACCTCGAACCTTGAACCTCGTACCTCGAACCTACTTCCCCATCCCCAGCGCCTGCAGAATCGCCGGATCGAAGACGATCCCCGCGCTGCTCTTTGTCGCCAGCCCGAAGTTGCCGTCGTAGTCCCACATCGCCCAGCCGATCTGCCGCGACTCCAGCGCCGTCCGCGTGTCGTTGATCCACGCCGCCCTCATCTGCGGGTCGGAGTGGTCCTTGAACGCGCCGAACTCGCCGCAGTAGAGCGGCACATTGCGCTCCGCGGCCCACTTCGCAATCGCGTCCACCTCGGTCTGCACCCGCGCCGGGCCCCACTGATCTTCGCCGTACCGTTCCAACTCCAGCCGAACCCGCTCGTCCGGCTCCTGGTTCAACACGGGCAGGATGTTCTCTGGCGTAGAAGGGTAGGGAACTCCATGCGTGAACGCCCACGACGTCGTAGACCAGGTCGCGCCCTGGTGCGTGAACCACATCGGATCGTAGTCGTGGAAGGTGTAGATCACGTTCTCGTCCCTCACCGGCTCCATCGCCAGCAGCCCGTCCTGGTGGCCCCACGCCGCCGCCGTCGCAATAATCGTGTGCCGCGGAGCCACGCGCCGGATCGCTGCCACCGCGCGGTCCTGGATACCCTCCCAGCGGTACAGGTCGTCCATCGACGGCTCGTTCAGCACCTCGAAGAACACGCGCTCCGGATCGCTCTTCGCGTAGTGCGCCGCAAAGTTTCCCCAGAACGCGTACAGGTTCGACGCGCCGTCGTCGCCGTGCGTCAGCCCCGCCTTCCAGTCCTCCTCCGCGTGGATGTCCAGCAGCACGTTCAGCCCCGCATCCAGCAGTTGCCCCACCGTCTTGTCCAGTTGCGCCATCGGCTCCGCACGCAGCGTTCCCGTCTTCGGGCTGGCGATCAGCAGCGCCGGGTTGATGCTCAGCCGCACGTGGTCGAAGCCCGCCGCCTTCAGCGCCCGCATGTCGCCCGCAGACATATACGCGTCCAGCCGAGCCTGCGACAGGTCCCGCGTCTGCGCGTAAAAACTGCTCAGGTTCACGCCGCGCTTCAGGTGCTCCGCCCGCTCAAACGCAATGCCCTTACCCGCCTGCGCCTGCGCCCCGCAAGCCATCCCAACAAAAACCACCGCCGCAACCATCCTCTTCGCCCAACTCTTCATGCGTCCTCACTCTTCCAGTTCGTCATTCTGGCGTAGCCCCAACAGTCGTCATTCTGGCGTAGCCAGAATCTCCGTATTTAGTCTTTGCTCTTGCTTTTGCTCGTTCGTCCCCATTAAGCAAGCCGATGGACACTAGAGACCACATCCACCTTACTCCTCAAACCCGCGGTTCCAGCGTTGAATCACGCGCGTCTCACGCTCCCACCCCAGCACGCTCACGCTCCCCGTCCCCAGCACGAAGAGCCTTCCATCGCGCGGAGCTAGCCCAACCCAGCGCGCCGCCAGAATCCGCAGAATGTGCGCATGGGCAAACAACGCGACCCGCGCCACATCCTCCGTTGGGTGCCCCACATCTCGATTCTGAGATGTGGGTTCGACATCGCCAGATGCCAGCGCCCTTGCAATCGCGCCATCGGCCCGCGCGCCCACCTGCTCCACCGTCTCGCCCCCAACAATCGCATCCTTCCAAACCGACCAGCCCGGAATCTCCGCCTGGATCTCCTGCGACGTGCGCCCCTCATACACGCCGTAGTCCCACTCCATCAGCTCTGGATCGACCACAGCCACATCGCCATATCCCGCGATCGCGCATGTCTCCCGCGCGCGCCTCATCGGGCTGCAGCGCACCGCGGCAAACTTCGTCCCAGCCAGAAACTTCCCCAGCTCCACCGCCCGCTCCCGCCCATGCTCGGTCAGCGGAATGTCTGTCCGTCCCGTGTGCCGCCCGCTCAGGCTCCACTCCGTCTCTCCATGCCGAACCAGCCACAGCTCCGTCACGCCGCCCCCTTCGTGCTTCCCATCCGAATACCTATATCCTATAAGGATGGACTTCCAGCTCGCCACGTCGTACACGCCTCAAGGCGACCAGCCTCGCGCCATCGCCGAGCTGGTGGCCGGCCTCGCCGCCGGCGAAAAGGACCAGGTCCTGCTCGGAGTCACCGGTTCCGGCAAGACCTTCACCATGGCCAAGATCATCGAGCAGGTGCAGCGCCCGGCCCTGATCCTTGCGCACAACAAGACCCTGGCCGCCCAGCTCTACCACGAGTTCAAGCAATTCTTTCCCAGGAATGCCGTCGAGTACTTTGTTTCTTATTACGATTACTACCAGCCGGAGGCATATATTCCCGCCGGCGATATATTCATCGAAAAAGAGGCCACGGTAAATGAAGAATTAGACAAATTACGCCTTTCGGCGACGCGCAGCCTCTTCGAGCGGCGCGACGTAATCATCGTCTCGTCGGTAAGTTGCATCTATGGTCTTGGCTCGCCGGAGGCCTACTACGGTATGCTTCTGCTGCTGGAACGCGGCCAGAAGATCAGACGCGAGGACATTACCCGAAAGCTGGTCGAGATACTCTACGACCGCAACGACATCGACTTCCGCCGCGGCACCTTCCGAGTCCGCGGCGACATCATAGAGGTATACCCCACCTACGACGAAAATGCCTACCGCATCGAGCTCTTCGGCGACGAGATCGATTCGCTCTCGCAGATCGACCCGCTCTTCGGCACCGTGCGGCAAAAATATTCGCGGCTTCCCATCTATCCCAAGTCGCATTATGTAGTTCAACCGGAACGCAAGCTCGCAGCCACCGATTCCATCCTGACGGAATTGGAGATATGGGAAAAAGAATTAGAGCAACAAGGTAGATTAGTGGAATCGCAGAGAATTCATCAGCGGACAAGATACGACCTGGAGATGATTAAGTCCGTAGGCTACTGCCACGGAATCGAGAACTACTCCCGTCACTTCTCCGGCCGTGCCGCAGGCGAACCGCCGCCTACTCTGATTGACTACTTTCCCCGCGACTTTCTGCTCTTCATCGACGAGTCGCATGTCACCATTCCGCAGCTTCACGGCATGTGGCACGGCGACCGGTCGCGCAAGCAGAACCTGGTCGATTACGGCTTCCGCCTGCCTTCCGCAATGGACAACCGTCCGCTGAAGTTCGAGGAGTTTGAGAGTCGCACCGGCCAGATCATCTACTTCTCCGCCACGCCCGGCCCCTACGAACTCACTAAATCCTCCGGCGTAGTTGTAGAGCAGATCATTCGTCCCACCGGATTAATTGATCCGCAGGTTGAAGTTCGCCCCGTCAAAGGACAAATTGACGACCTGTTGGCAGAAATTCGTACGCGAACGCAACTCAACCAGCGCGTCCTGGTAACTACTCTCACCAAACGAATGTCCGAGGACTTAGCAAATTACTACACCGAAGTTGGCGTGCGTTGCCGTTATATGCACTCCGAGATAGAGACCATCGAACGAATCAAGCTACTGCGCGATCTGCGCAAGGGAGAGTTTGACGTACTGATCGGAATCAACTTACTCCGCGAAGGACTTGACTTACCGGAAGTCTCCCTCGTTGCCATTCTCGACGCCGACAAAGAGGGCTTTCTCCGCTCGCAAGGGTCCCTCATCCAGACCATCGGCCGCGCCGCGCGCCACGTCGAGGGCCGCGCCATTCTCTACGCCGATAAGATGACCGACTCCATGCGCCGCGCCATCGACGAGACCGACCGCCGGCGCGAGAAGCAGGTCGCCTACAACGTGGAGAACGGCATTACGCCGATGTCCATCATTCGTCCGCTGGAGATGGGCCTGGCCGGAATCCTGAAGGCCGACTACATCGACCTCACCGACGAGGCGGAAGGCATTCCCGAGTTTGACTCGCAGGCCGAACTGGAAAGCTACATCGAAAAGCTGGAATCCGACATGCGCGAGGCCGCCAGGAAGTTCGAGTTCGAGAAGGCAGTCAAGCTGCGCGACGCCGTAAAAGACCTGCGCAACAAGGAATTCCTCTTCAGCTAGTCGCTCTTGGTGCAAATCGCTTACGCGCAGGCGTATTCTTCAGCCATCACTTTCCGCGGGCCAGCTTATGGGCCAGGAAAAGCTGCCAGCCCGCCTGGAGTTCAACGATGAGCGATTATGTTCTGAACGTCAACGGCGCAAAGATGAAAGTCAGCGCGCCCGCCGACGAGACCCTGCTCTCCGTCCTGCGCAATCGCCTGGACCTGACCGGAACCAAGTACGGTTGCGGCGAGGGCGAGTGCGGCGCCTGCACCGTCCTGATGGATGGCCAAGCCGTTCACTCCTGCCAAACGCTGGTCGCAGACGCGGCCGGCAAGAAGATCACAACCATCGAAGGCCTCGAGCAGAACGGCAAGCTGACCGTCGTGCAGCAGGCCTTTCTCGATGCGGGAGCCATGCAATGCGGCTACTGCACCTCGGGCATGGTGATGCGCGCCACCGCGCTGCTGCACGAGCTGCCCAATCCCAGCGATGCGCAGATCGCAACCCGCATGAATGGCAACATCTGCCGCTGCGGCACCTATCCGCGCATCGTCGACGCGGTGCGACAGGCTGCGCACTCCATGGCGAAGGGAGGCGCGCGATGAGTACTCTTCCCATCGATTCCGTTGAACTCGCCCCGCTCGATCCAGTCAACCCGCTGCATTGCTTCCAGCTCGACCGCCGCAACTTCCTCAAGCTCTTCGGCGGAGGCCTGCTGGTCTGTCTCACCGGCGAGCGAGCACTCGCGCAGGAGGCCGGCGGCGGTTTCGGCGGTCGCCAGCAAGTACCCACCGCAGTCTCCGCATGGCTGCACATCGACGCCGACGGCAAAGTCTCCGTATTTACCGGCAAGGTTGAGGTCGGCCAGAATATCCGCACATCGCTGGCGCAATCGGTGGCCGAAGAGTTGATGCTGCCATTCGACGCCATCACCATGGTCATGGGAGACACCGACCTCGTCCCCTATGACGCGGGAACCTTCGGCAGCCAGACCACGCCGCAGATGGGCCCGCGCCTGCGCACCATGGCCGCCGCGGCCCGCCAGGCGCTGATCGAACTGGCAGCCAAACAGTGGAGCGTTGATGCCGCATCGCTCACCATCGCCGATGGCAAAGTCACCAATCCCGCAAGCAAACAATCCCTCAGCTACGGGCAACTGACGCGCGGTGAAAAGCTGGTTGCTACGGTCTCCAGCACAGCGCCTCTGATTCCAGCGAGCGCCTGGAAGGTGGCCGGCACGCCGGTTCCCAAGGCGAATGGACGCGAGTTTGTCACCGGGAAGCATAAGTACCCGTCCGACATCTCGCTTCCCGGCATGATGTTCGGCAAAGTGCTTCGTTCCACAGGATTCAACGCAACGCTTAATTCGCTGGACACCGCCGCCGCCGAGAAACTCCCCGGCGTTAAACTGGTGCGCGATGGCGACTTCATCGGCGTGGTAGCGCCAGATGCATATACGGCCGAGCAGGCTATTGCCGCCATCAAGGCGCAGTGGACTGTCCCCGCGCAGCCCTCCAACCAGAACATCTTCGAGTACCTGAAGAGCAATGCGGAATCCGGGCGCGGAGGAGCTCGCCCCAACGCACCCACCCAGCCCGCCGCCGCGCCAGCCGTGCCGCCCATGGACTCCGCCGCCATCCAGCTTGCGCAGCAGTACACCGTGCAGTACATCGCGCATGCTCCGCTGGAGCCGCGCGCCGCCGTCGCCCAGTGGAAGGACGGCAAGCTCACGGTGTGGACCGGTACCCAGCGCCCATTCGGCGTTAAGGATGAACTCGTCGCTGCCTTCCACCTCGACCCCGCGCAGGTTCGCGTCATCCAGCCCGACATGGGCAGCGGCTACGGCGGCAAACACACCGGCGACGCAGCCGTCGAGGCCGCGCGCCTGGCCAAGGCCGCCGGCCAGCCCGTGCGCCTGGTCTGGACGCGCGAAGAGGAGTTCACCTGGGCCTACCTGCGTCCCGGCGGCCTGATGGAACTCAAAGGCAGCGTCCTGCGCGATGGCACGCTCGTCGCGTGGGAGCACACCAACTACAACTCCGGCAACGCGGGGCTGCCCACGCCGTATAACGTAGCCAATCCAGTCACTCAGTATCACGCGTCGAAGACGCCCCTGCGCCAGGGCTCCTATCGCGCGCTGGCCTCCACGGCAAACCACTTCGCGCGCGAGTCCTTCATGGACGAGCTGGCCCACTCGATCGGCATGGACCCGCTCGCCTTCCGCCGCAGGAACCTCACCGAACCGCGCCTGCTCGCCGTACTCAACGCCGCCGCGGACAAGTTCGGCTGGGCCACGGCGAAGTCCACGCCCACCCGTGGATTCGGAATCGCCTGCGGAATGGAGAAGGGCGGCCACGTCGCTACCTGCGCCGAGGTCGCCATCGACGCCGCCAGCAAGAAGGTCCGAATCGTGCGCGTCGTCAGCGCATGGGAGTCCGGCGCCGTCGTCAATCCCGACGGCCTGCGCAACCAGAACATGGGGGCCATCGTGCAGGGAATTGGCGGCGCGCTCTTCGAGGCCATCCGGTTCAGCGACGGGCGCATTCTCAATCCACACTTCGAGAGCTATCGCGTCCCGCGCTTCAGCGACACCCCGCAGGTGGAGATAGTGCTCCTCGACCGCAAAGACATCGCCTCGGCCGGAGCCGGCGAGACCGGCCTGGTCTGCCTCGCACCCGCCGTCGGCAACGCCATCTTCGCCTCCACCGGCGCGCGCCTGCGCCACATGCCCATGGCCCCCTCCACGCCCGTCCCCGGCCTCGCCCCATCCCCACTAACCACCTAACCGCCCAGCAGGTTCCGAAGTTTCCGATACGCGCTGGGATGTGGCACGCCCATATTATCGATTACCTTTGGCCCGATTGTGGGTAATGCAGAGCATTTCGCAGTTGTCGGCCGAGCTTCCGCCGCCCTTGCTCCATGCTGTAACGTGGTCGGCGTCCATTTCGTCGAACTTATAAATCCTGCTCTTGTTCGCGTTGTTTCCACCCGCGCAGAGTGGACAGTTGGACTCGCCCTTATCCTTCGCTTTTTTCCAGCGAAGGGTGGGAGACCACGAACCTCTCAGGGGTGAGGATGGGTAAGATTTAACCCCTCAAAAACCCAGCAAAATCGCGTGTCAAGCCCCAAAACCACCTAACCAACTCATACCAATAGAGATAAACTTGGCATACTAGTTTTCTCAACCTGCTATAATTTAACTAGAATCAGACAAGAAAGAGAAAGGCTCGGGGAATCGCCACCGGGCTTTTCACATTTGTTTTCTTATTCTTACCTGCAACTCCTTTATTTAAGGTACATTGCAGGTTCAAACTCATAAGTTTATAATTCTAAACAACTTATGAGGCGCGGTAAAGTGGGGGGGGGTACCCCACAAAGGAGAATCGGTCCTCTAGAACTCGATGCCGCGCTGGGCCAGAATGCCACGCTGGTAGGCATGTTTTATCTCGCGCATCTCGGTGACGGTGTCTGCGAGTTCGACCAGCAGCGGATGCGCGTTGCGTCCGGTGAGGATGACGTGGACCATCTCCGGCTTGCGGCGCAGCACTTCGGCGACCGCCTCCGGCGCGAGCATCTTGTAGCCGATGGCGTAGTTGATCTCGTCCAGCACGACCAGGTCCCAATCGCCGGAGAGGATGGCGGCGGCAGCCTCCGCCCAAGCGGCCTCGACCAGGCGGATGTCTTCGGGATCAGTCTGGGCGCCGCCGACTTTGACGAAGCCGCGGCCAAGCTGCCGGATAACAAAGTTCTGTGCGGGCGCGGAGTTGATTGCCCCACTCTCCGAGCTGCCCAGAGCGGCGTTCAGCGCGTCGGCCGCGTCCAGCTCGCCGTAGTGCCACGAACCCTTGAGGAACTGCAGGATGAGGACGCGCATGCCGTTGCCAGCCGCGCGCATCGCGGTTCCCAGCGCGGCGGTGGTCTTGCCCTTGCCGGAGCCGGTGTTGATCAGAATCAGGCCGCGGCGGACAGCTTCGGAGGTGGGTGCGGAGTCGGACATAGGTTTAGTTTAGCGAGGTTCGAGGTTCAAGGTTCGAGGTTTGGTGAAGGTTAGTGGCCGGAGTGGTAGGGATGTCCGGCGAGAATGGTCAGCGCGCGGTAGATCTGCTCGGCCAACACGGCGCGAGCGAGTTCGTGGGGCAGCGTGATTGCTCCAAAGGAGAGCAGCAAGCCGGCGCGTGCACGGGCAGCGTCTGACCAGCCGTCAGCCGGGCCGATGGCCAGCACCAGCGTTTGCGTTCCGTTGTCGCGATGCCTGCCGATCTGCGCGGCGAATTCCTCCGACGTGAGCTGCCTGCCCCGGCTGTCCAGCAGGATGAGGAGAGGCGATGTACGGGTAGATTGGCGGTCCAGCCACGCCAGCAGTGCGGCTTCGGAGCCGTGGGCCTGTGCCTCGCAGGTGGCGTAACGCGAGGCTCGGGCAAGGAAATCCGACGCCAGCGTTGCAGCAGCATCTGACTTGGGGCGCGAGCGGGTTGGAGAGATGGTGGCAAGGACAAGCTTCACTCTATGAGGGTACTGCAAGATGTAAAAGAAATGCATCCCCGGGAATATGGTTTATTGGATAATGAATCCGTAAACCATAAAGCAGGTCTGTCGCCAAACCGGATGGGCAGCGTGTAGACGACTGTAAACATTGAGTTAAAAAGTCAATTTTGGGCGCTTTCTTTTCTGCTTGCTTTGGAGGGCAAATTGCAGGTATGTTTTCATAACCGAAGCTGTGTGTTGTTCAGGACAGGCTGTAACTCCGCCTTTGGCGGACGGGTCGTACGTTGTTCAAGGAGAGCTCGATGAAGAAGCTGTCAATAGGTGGAGTTCTGGTAGCGTTGTTGCTGTTTTGCAGCAGCGTGGCATGGGGTCAGGTAACGAGTGGCGGCATCTCCGGCATCGTCAAGGATGCCACCGGCGCGGTGGTCGCAAACGCGAACATCACGGTGGTGAACGAGGTGACCGGAGCTACGGCTACGACGACCACGAACGGAACCGGCGAGTTCCAGGTCCCGAACCTGCTTCCGGACTCCTACGACTTGACGGTCGCGGCCAAGGGATTCCAGCCCTACGCGCTTCGCGGGGTTATGGTGGACTTGAACAAGACAGCGAGTGTGCCTGTGCGCCTGAGCGTGGGCAGCGCTACGGCCACGGTAGAGGTTTCGGCAGAGGCCGGCTCAACGCTGGACACGACATCGACCAACCTGACGCAGAGTTTTCTGCCGAACCAACTGTCGATTCTTCCCAGCGCCACGGTGGGTCTTGGGGTGCTGAACGTCTCCCTGCTGAGCCCGAACGTGGCTTCGAGCGGCGGCATCGGCATCGGCATTGGACCATCGGTGGATGGCAACCGTCCGCGCAACAACAACTTCACGATTGAAGGCATCGACAACAACGACAAGGGCGTTACGGGGCCGCTGGTTTACGTGCCCAGCGATGCGGTCGCGGACTTCTCGTTGATCGCCGGCCAGTTCTCTCCTGAGTTCGGACACTCCTCTGGCGGCCAGTTCAACACCAACATCAAGAGCGGGACCAACAGCTTTCACGGGGCAGCGTACGAGTTCTTCCAGAACCGCAACCTGAACGCCCAGAGCCTGCCTGCAGGTGTGACAGAATCCAAGCCACGCTACGACTTCAACCGCTACGGCGGACAGATTGGCGGCCCGATCAAGACGAACAAACTGTTCTTCTTTGGCAACTTTGAGCGGCAGACCACGGGACAGAACATTCAGTACTACGTCTGCACGCCGACGGCCGGCGGCCTCGCCGCACTGAAGACTGTAGCCGGGTTGAGCGCAACCAACCTGGCGCAGTACCTCCTGTACACGCCGGTGTCTCCTGGGGCGACCGGGATCGACGCTTCAGCCGACGCCGCCTGCGGCAACCAGGGCACAGGTGCGCAGTTCCTGACGATGTATAACGGCACTGCAAATGTGGGAAACCTGCCTCCAGGATATTCGTCCGGGACCCCGGTATTTGGCTCAGGAACTTCGACCAACATCGCACTGGGAAATTATCTGGTCTCCGCACCGGTCTTCACCAATGAAAGCATCCTGACGACCAGCGGCGACTGGACGATCTCGCAGAAGGACAGCTTCCGGGCGCGGTACATCTACAACAACGTCTCGCAGACGGATGACAGTGCCGAACTTGGGACCTTCTTCCTGCAGTTGCCCTACAAGTACCACCTGATCGCGCTGAGCGAATACCACACCTTTACGACGAACCTGACCAACGAGGCTCGTCTCGGGTACAACCGCTACCAAACTGCGGACCCATCCGGGCCGTATACCTACCCCGGTCTGGCTATGTTCCCGAACATTACCATCGACGACCAGAACCAACTCAACTATGGCCCGGACTCCGATGCTCCGCAGTCGACGATCCAGAACCTGTACCAGGTCACGGACAACATCATTTACACGCACAAGGCGCACAGCTTCAAGATCGGGTTTGACGGCCGCAAGTATATTGCGCCGCAGACCTTCACGCAGCGCGTGCGCGGCGACTATGACTGGGATAATCTGACCGAGTTTCTGCACGACCTGGCGCCGACCGACTATGGTGAGCGTTCTACCGGCAACTTCATCTACTACGGCGACCAGACGGCACTGTATGGCTATGCCAACGACACATGGCGCGCGTCTTCGAAGCTGACCATCAACTATGGCATCCGCTACGAGTTCACCTCGGTGCCGGTGGGCGAGCGTGCGCAGAGCCTGAACCTTGGCGCAAGCGTTCCAGGACTCATCACATTCAGCGCACCTCAGCCGCAGTACCGCAACTATGAGCCGCGCATCGGCGTATCCTACTCGATCAACGACAGGACGCAGATCCGTACCGGCTTCAGCATGGCGAACGATGTCCTGTTCGACAACCTGGGCCTGCTCTCGTTCCCACCGCAGTACTCGTCGACGACCGACGTAGGAACAGGCTCAGCTCCCAACCCTGGAGACCCAAACTTCCTGAAGAACGGCGGTCTGCCCACCGGTACAGGAACACTTGCTACCTTTATTTCACCGGCGGCACAGCGTGCGGCAACCTCGGCCTATCTTCCGAACCAGGTGCTTCCCTACACGGAGACGTTTACCTTCGGAGTGCAGCGGCTGATCGGCTCCAACTACACGGCAGAGGCCCGCTTTACGGGTACGCGTGGCATTCACCTTGCAACCCAGGACCAGATCAACGTGCAGCCAAGGGTGAACGCAGCCAATCAACTCTACACGTCCTACAGCGGAGTAGCTGTGACAGCTCCGGTGACGGTTGCCGGACCTGCCGGCGCGAACAATCTGGCGGCGATCAACCCCACGGGAACCGGCAACATTGTGCCGGCATACCTTGCCGCCGGCTTCACCGGCAAGATTACCTCCTATCAGCCGTACTCTCAGTCGGCATACAGAGCGCTGTCGCTCAGCCTGATCCGGCGGTTCAACAATGGTCTTGCGGTCAACACCGCATATACCTGGAGCAGGACGCAGGACGATGCAACAGCGGAGGTCAACGCCACCGTGTTGACTCCTCGACGTGCGCAGAACTCGCAGTGCATCTCTTGCGATTACGGCCGGTCGGCCCTGGACCGCACGCAACGGCTGAGTGTTGCCGTGGTCTACGATCTTCCCTACTTCAAGCACTCGAACTATGTGATGAAGAACCTGGCAGGCAACTGGGAGTTTTCGCCCATCTACGTGTACGAGTCGCCTGAATATGCGACTGTGCTGTCAGGAGCCAAATCCAACCTGAACGGTGAAGGAACAGCGATCGACCGCGCCATCATCAATCCGTACGGCATCCCGGGAACGAGCTCCAAAGTTCAGCCGATCTACAGCTCCACAATGGCCTCGGCCTGCGGTGCAGGTGTGACCCAATGCAACGCCAACCTGGTTGGCTATGCGGCTGACGTTCCGAGCGCCTACTACATCGAGGCTAACCAAGGAACGCTTCCCAATGGAGCGCGGAACACACTGCCGATTCGCCCCATCGACAACGTTGACCTGTCGGCGGTGAAGCGGATCAACTTCACGGACCGTTATGCGTTTGAGTTCCAGGCGCAGGCGTTCAATGTGCTCAACCACCCGCAGTACCTCCCTGGTTCGTTGGACAATGTCAACCAGCACGACACTCACTTGGTGTCGCCGGCGTTCCAGACCGTGGGCGAGAACAACAAGTTCTTCGGCCAGCCACAGTACACGTTCAACTCCAACGGACGCACCATGCAGCTTTCGGCGAAGTTGATCTTCTAACTTACAGGTACTGCAAAACAGAACCGGCGCCCGTAAGGGTGCCGGTTCTGTTTAACTGGGTGTGACAAGCGGTGTGTCCTTCGCCGAAGTGCAAGGAGTCGATCCGCAACAAGGAGCAGACCGGCGGCGAGCTATGACTTCGCCACCCGGGTTGCCTTCTTTGCGGCTTTTTTGGGAGCGGCATTTCTGACTCCCACGGCCTTCGGCGCGGCTTTGCCCACCGCCGACGCAGCTTTCGCAGCAGTCTTGCCGGAGGCAATCTTTCTGGGCGCGGCCTTCGGCTTCCTGCCTTTCAGCGGAGCTGGTGAAGGAACCTTGGCGGAGACGACAGGAGCCTTCCGGCTGACCTTCTTCCTGGTGCGGGCGCTGGTGATCTTTGCCTTCAACTCCGCGTTGAGCGTGGCGATGCTGATGGTGGTGGCGGACTTGCGCAGACGCTCCAGACCATAGAAAGCGCGCTTCTCCCTGGAGAAGACGTGGACGATGAAGTCTACGTAGTCCATGAGAATCCACTCGGCCTGACGGCGGCCCTCGACCGAGTTGGGGTAGGTGCCGAACTCGCGCTTGAGGCGCAACTCGATCTCGTCGGTGATGGCGGCGTTCTGGCGCTCATTGGTGCCGTTGCAGATGAGGAAGTAGTCGGTGAGGCCGCTCTCGGAGGGGTCGAGGGCGAGGATGCGGACGTCTTCGGCCTTTTTGTCTTCGCAGGCTGCTGCCGCTGCCAGCAGCAGTTGATAGCTTTCAGTTGAGGGCATGGATCTCCTTGAGACCATGGTACCGGGTTGCGGCGGTCATCGTCCATCGCGGCCTGCGCGCAGTGACGCAGAGCCGCGATGTAGGGGATGGATGTTGACTACTTCAGTGTCTTTACAAACGCCGCAAGGGAAGAGACCTGAGCTGGGGTCAGCGTGCTCATGGGGTTGATGTGCGGCGCTTTTGGCTGGCCGCCCTTAGTGAGCACGTCGGTGACTTTTGCGGAGCCTGCGATCTTGGGAGCCATGGGCGGCTTACCCTGTCCCTGATCGCCGTGACACATGGCACACTTCGTCTTGAAGAGCGTGCTGCCGTCCTGCGCTGGGGCCTGCATCCATGCCAGCATGGAGACGGATGCCAATAGTACGGGTGCAATGCGGAGTTTCATGGTCCACCTCATTCTTGAAATGTTGAAGCTGCGGTGCTTTTTTTGTTGCTACCTGGTTCTGTTTCTACTCGTGTTCCGGCCGGCTTTCAGGCTTGGCCCCGGCGTTGTTGCCCTCGGCTGGGTTGGGTTCCGCAGTGGCCTCGGCCTCGGTCTCCGCCAGCGTTTCCGTGTCCAATTCGTGCTCTTCCTTGTAGTGCTCGACGGACATCTTGCCATCGCGCCAGGCCCAGTTCATGGGATAGACATCGGGATCGAAGAAGACCTGATAGAAGTGCCAGACCAGGATCGCCAGCGTCGCCAGAACCGCCTCGTAGAAGTGTACCGCGGTTGCCGCATCCAGCCACCAGCGCGCCAGCAGGTTTCCGACCGAGACCCTGGCCCAGAGCATGATTCCGGTGACGGCCATCAGCGCCGTGCCCCAGACCAATGCCCAGTACTCGGCTTTTTCGGCGTAGCTGAAGCGACCGAACTTCGGCTTGTGGCTGCGCAGGCCGAGGTAGAAGAGCATCGTTCCCCAGGCGTCGAGCGCGTCCTTCCACGTGGGCAGCAGGTCGCGGACCAGACGCCGCCCGTCGCGTGTGAAAGCGACATAGAAGACGTGGTAGATGCCGTCGCCGATCAGTATGACTCCGGCGGTGCGATGGATGATGCTTCGCCACCGCTCGCCGAGGCCAAGGGCCACGGCGAACCAGGAGTCGGGATACTTGAGCGCGAAGCCGGTGGCTACCAGGACGAAGAAGCTGGTGAGCAGAACCAGGTGCTGCCAGCGCTGGTTGGGCGTCATGCGTTGCACGCTTGGTCCCATCGCCCTGCGCCGGGCCATTGCCTTGGCGCGCCATAGGATCGCGTTGTGCAGGAACATCCCGCCGATGACCAGCAGGATCAGGGGAAGATAGAACCACCTGATCCAGCGGACCGCGAGCGTTCCCTTGTCCATGGTCCGACCGCCCTCGACATCGACATGCACTTTGTAGCGGGTGAAGTTCTGCGTGACTCCCTTGTGGCACTGTCCGCAGGTGGCATCGAGGTTGGCGGGGTTGATGGTGGAGCGTGGATCGCTGGAGGGC
>Ga0302274_10002578_pt1 | contig 16539 bp, 4 predicted proteins | sample III_Bog_N2_1_FD_198755 | JGI IMG/M metagenome (GOLD analysis project Ga0302274, IMG submission 198755) | Peat permafrost microbial communities from Stordalen Mire near Abisko, Sweden - III_Bog_N2_1 | ecosystem: Environmental > Terrestrial > Soil > Wetlands > Peat | place: Sweden: Abisko...
TGTTGCAAAATCAGTTTCTGATGATGCTGACCAATCTCTGGTATAGCCCGCGCCCGCCGGTTTTTGTTCCCAACCCGCCGGGCAATTATGCCAGCCCGCTGAGTTATGATTTCCGTTTCTATCTCGACATGAACCGCAACGGACGCTTTGACACAAACGGTGTGGTTGGCGAGTTTGACTCGGGGAATAATTTGCTTGGCACCGGTCTTCAGGTGGGCGACCCGGAATGGATCGGCGTGCTGGCGCATCCCGACCAGCCGTATGGACCCAACAACCCGTTCGTGGCGCGTTTCGCCTTCATCGCCCTGCCCGTCGGCAACTCGCTTGATTTGAATGCGATTCATAACCAGACGTTTGACACCGTTACTGGAAATCGTTTCGTAAATCCACCGCCAGCCGCCCCAGGTGATGATTTATTTTTCCGCAATCAAGGTGTCGGCTCCTGGGAAATCAATCTCGCGGCATTTCTTGCGGACTTGAACACAAACCAGTGGGACACGATTGCTGCACCATATACTTATAGTGAACCTATAAATTTCAACAATGGCACAGCCTTCGACGACGCACGAGCGCTGCTCGCATATCGCTACAATAACAATTACAGCTCGCTCTATCCCGTCGGCGGCCCAAACGGATTGTTCACCACTTTGGCAACTTTCCCGCCATTTCAAAACGACATTGACGCCTATTCTGACGGGCCGTTGCAGATCAATACGCCGGGCATTTATGTAAGCGGCCAAGCCATTAATCTGCCTTGGGCGGGAGCAGACAATACAAACCATTTCTTCACACCATCGGACTTGTTTGACACGACGAAAACCGAGATTGGCGTGACAGGATTCGGTTTCACCACCCGACTGCTCAATGCCGGCACGGGCGTTTCCACCTACGACCGCTACACCTTTTATCGCCTGCTCTCGCAGCTTGGCACGGACACCACGCCGGAAACGGGCAAGATGAACTTGAACTACCGCAACATCACCAACGGCGTCATCGTGCCCGGCATGGAGACCAATTTTTATGCGTGGACGGCGCTGGAATTTTTTACCAACGCCGCCGACCGGATGTTGCGCGCCTACACCGCGAACTGGATCAATCAAGGCCCTAACGCCTTTGGAGTCTTCACCAACACCTTCGGCGCGTCCACGACCAACGCCTTCGGCATCGGCAACATCCCGGTTTATGTGAACGGCCAGTTCGTCTATACGCCCGCCGTGAACCGCATCCTCCAGCTCGCCGCGAACATTTACGATGCAACAACCAGCCAAACCGACACGCTGGGCAATAATTTGCCGTCCGTATTCCGTCCTTTGCTCACTCGAACAAATGCGGCAGGGAATATTTACATCAGTGGTTTTGTCCAGCAAACCAGCTTGATCAAAGGCATGCCTCTCGGTGATGAAACGAATGTCACGGACAATCCAGACTTGGCGTTGCCGGTGGAAATTACATCCTTGCCGGTCGGACAGAATATGCTGACAAATGTTTATGGGGTGCCGTGGATCATCGGTGCGAAGAAAGGATTGCCGAATTTCAATAAATTTTCAATGGAGAGCGCATTCCAGATCACACGCAAATTGCAGTTCACGCGCAATACCAACAGCACTCCGTGGCAATATGCCTCAAATCAAATCTATTTCATGGGCATCACCAATTTATACGGCGTTCAATGCTGGAATTCCTATCATTCAAATTATACAGGCCCGGTAAGCGTCATGAGCCGGCTTGCCATGCAAATGGATATCACCAATGATGCAGGTTATACTTATAATCCGTATCCCAATGGTGTCATCGTGCCGTCAGTTGCCCAATTCTCAACATGGAATGCATTGTCCTTTATCCTTCCGTTCGTAACAAATGCAACTTTCAATTTTCTATATGTAAGCAACGGATCGGCCATATATCTTTATGGCAACTCCATTGCTGCCAACAACTCAACTTACCCCCCTCAATTTATACCGCAGTTGAGTTCAAACACCAATTATCTGGACAAAGGAACCCCGCCTCTGCCGCATTTCGTTTTGTTGATGACTAACCGGCTTCAAGTAGCAATCATTGATTATTCCGACGATCCAGTCAGGCTAAGTAAAGGACATGTGATTGATTATGTCCAGCTCAACGGCATGGATGCGACCAATGATTTGAATTCGGAAATAGCCTACCTCCAGTCTGCGGATGGCACGAGTTTATGGGATACAAATCTTGTAACAGGTTCCTCCATGACGGTCGGAGTCAACAATCAATTCTTGATTTCAAAAAACGGTAATGCGCCAGCGGCAGGCAACGGAGCCTCGGGTGCTTGGACAACAGCTCAAATACCCGGGTTGCCCAGAAGCGCAAACAGTCCGGCCTTGGAATCTCTCTATTTCAATAAATTTTTTGCGAATAGCACCTCCAATTCCATCGTTTATAATGGATCGGTATATCCGGTAATCTATACCTCCCCAAATTTACAGGCACCTTACACTCCCTCTCTCAACCGGGTTCAACGCTACACATGGCAGGCCAACGATCCGCTGGTTCACTATCTTATTGGTGATTTGAACGACACTGCGAACGACAACAATCCCCAATTTGTCGTGGATTGGCCGTGGAACCTTATCCAGATCAATGATAGGTATATGCCCTGGGGCGGCGGCACAATCAACTTAAACACCCCGGATAATTTTAACACAGCCAATGCATATAATATGACGCTAAAGGATCCGCTTGTGGCCTCGTCGGACAACTGGGATTTCCCCACAAACAAATTCCCGACCATTGGCTGGATTGGGCGGGTTCATCGCGGCACTCCGTGGCAGACGGTTTATTTGAAATCCAGTGATATCCTTGCCGGTGGTGGCATCACGAATTGGACGGATTGGACGGGCAATCAAAATTATTTTGACGCCACCAATTCGTCGCCCACGCAAGATCGAACGCTGTTCGATCTGTTCACGACCGCATTCAACGACAACGCCACACGCGGCCAGCTTTCCGTAAACGTAGGGGCGGGCAGTTCCGATCCTGCGGCGGGACTGGCCGCCTGGTCGGCATTGTTCAGCGGCGTGGTCGTGCCGACGAATGTGGTGAGTTCTCCACCGTTCGTCATCCAGCCCGCTGGCGCTTACAATGCGACACTGGCCCTGACCAACCAGCCGCCGCTCGCGCAGATTGTCGCAGGCATCAACGCCACGCGAGCAGGTTTGACAAACCTCGATGGACTTACCAACACCTTTGAACACGTCGGCGACATTTTGCGGACACCGCAACTGACGGAACAATTTCTGAAAATGCTCGGCATCACGAATACTCCGAGCGACGCCATAATGGAATGGCTGCCGCAGCAGACGATGTCGCTGCTGCGGGTGGGAACGCCGCGTTATGTGATATACAGCTACGGCCAGACGCTCAAGCCCGCGCCAAACGGCGTCAGCCTGGGCACGACGGTAAACGGCACTTTCGGCATGGTGACGAATTATCAGGTGGTCTCGGAAATGGCCACGCGCGCGGTGGTGCGCTTTGACAGCACGTTGACGAATATCCTCGGCACCAACAGAGTGATAAACAATCACGCCGTCATTGAGAACTATAACATTTTGCCGCCGGATTGATGAACCGCCAAGACGCCCGGATGATGCTGAATATGATATGGCAGTAAAATTAACAGTTGAACAACGCATGGCAGGGCTGGCAGTCCCCTGCCAGCCGCTGTTGCCAACCAAAGCCTTCTATTTCACCAAGACGGCGCGCACGGAGTGTCGCGCCCTACCTGTCTCAATGTTGACGAGAACAGCTATAATGGCGGAGACGCGAATGACAACAGCCCGCAGCTTGACCTGCTGGAAACGGGCCGGACAATTCCCAAGTCCCGAACGTGGACGCCGCAGCGCAACGTCCCTACCAACCGAAAATAACGCCGATTTGAGGCAATTTTGGGGTCAGCCGTCCGTTTTTAGTCTAAAACAGCCTAAATTAGCTTGTAAAGCCCTCAAAATTGAGGCCCAACCTTGTAAAATCGACGACTTTCCGTCGCGGACCTTTGCCAGTTCGTCGCGGACCTTTGCCAGTTCGTCGCGGACCTTTGCCAGTTCGTCGCGGACCTTTGCCAGTTCGTCGCGGACCTTTGCCAGTCCGTCACGAACCATTGCCAGTCCGTCACGAACCATTGCCAGTTCGTCACGAACCATTGCCAGTTCGTCACGAACCATTGCCAGTTCGTCGCGAACCATTGCCAGTTCGTCGCGAACCATTGCCAGTTCGTCGCGAACCATTGCCAGTTCGTCGCGAACCATTGCCAGTTCGTGTATAAAAAGAGCCAGTAAAAGGCAATTCTGCCCCAAAACAGGACAGTCAAGTTAATTAAACCGTTTGCCAAAAGTTGAATTAACCGCCAAGACGCCAAGAGCGCCAATATGGAAATGAAAAAGAAAAAATGATTTGAAAAACTTGGCGTCCTTTGCGTCGAGGCGGTTTTTATGCAAAACTTGATTGAACCAGATAAAAGAGTGGACGAACTGGCGCACGCCGTCATCGGCGCGGCGATTGAGGTTCATCGTCATCTTGGGCCGGGCTTTCTGGAAAACATTTATGAAGAAGCCCTGTGTATTGAACTGGAGGCGATTCCTTTTGAACGGCAGAAAGAAATCAGCGTTCTTTACAAGGGCAGGCCGATTGGCAAACACCGGGTTGATTTGCTGGTGGGACAATCATTGATGGTTGAATTGAAGGCAATCGAGGCGCTGGCGGAAATCCACACGGCTCAGGTGATTTCGTATCTGAAAGCCACGGGCCTGACACTGGGACTGCTGATAAATTTTAATGTTTCAATTTTGAAAAATGGCATACAGAGAGTAGTTTACACTAATAACAATGCCGGCTCCTGGCGCTCTTTGCGTCTTGGCGGTTAAGTATTTAATTTTATGCGTTCACGTCGTTCAATCTGGATTGTGCCGGGCCTGCTGGTGTTGATGGCCGGCGGATGGTTGTTGTGGTCGCACGCTCATCGCGTGAAGGTAAATCATTTCGCGCCGCCATTCGCCGGCGCGTTTCATCCGGCCTCGACCGCGCCGCAATTGTTCCATGCCGGGCCGGCCTCCGGCTCCATCCTTTCCGCCCTGGCTTCCTCGACGGCGGCCAGGACAAACCCGTTTGCATACCGCCTGAGCAACACAGAGAAATCAATCGGCGAACTGGAGAACGACCATCATGCCATCCTGCTGGAGAACGCGCTGATTGACACGCGCGCGAAGCTGGATTTTTCCATCCCCAAAAACCTGGAGTCGCAGGGCGATCCCGGCGCCTACATGGTGCAGGCGAACGGGCCGATCAGCGCCGCATTCCGCGCCATGCTCGCGGCGGCGGGTGCGCAGATCATTTCCTACATCCCGAACGACGCGTATCTCGTCCGCATTCCGGCGGGCGGCGCAAACATGCTGGCGGCGAATCCGCTGACCCAGTCGGTGATCCCCTACCAGCCATATTACAAGGTGCAGTCGCCGCTGCTCGCGTTCGACCAGAAACTTCTGCCGGCGGGCGCAGTGCTGAACCTGGGACTGTTTGCGGACAATTCGGCGGCGACAATCCAGCAGATTCAAAAACTCGGCGGCACCGTTTTGTCGCAGGACAGCGAGCCGTTCGGCCCGGAGGTGCGCGTGCAGCCGCCGGCAAACTGGACGGCTCTGGCGCAACTGCCGGGCGTGCTGATCGTGGAGGCCAGCCATTCGCGCAAACCCGCCAATGACTTGTCGCGTGTAACAACTGGCGTTTCAATTAATACGACCAATAATTTGAATTATCTGAATCTTTCCGGCTCGAATGTCGTCGTTGAGTTCAATGACACGGGCATTGATAAGAACCATCCTGATTTTACACCGGGCCGAGTAATTGGAGATTCTGCGGGAAGTCTGGTTGACACGAACGGCCACGGCACTTTCATTGCAGGCGAAATCGCAGGCAGCGGACTGGAGTCCACGACGGTGACAAATGCGCTTGGTTCAATTAATCCAGGTGTGGTTGGGCAATACCGGGGCAAAGCGCCGCTGGCGACATTGTATTCCGTTGGCGGCATTGACGGCGGATCAGACACGAATGTGATTTCCGACCGTTATTTCCAGGAAACACCCGCCCTGACGAACGCGCTGATTTCCAACAACAGCTGGGGCTACGACGGCGACACTTTTTATGACCTCGCGGCGGCCAGCTACGACGCGGCGGTGCGTGATGCGTTGTCGGAAGTCACCGGCTCGCAGCCGGTGTTGTTTGTGTTTGCGGCGGGCAACGACGGATACATCGGTAATAACGGTGCCAATGGTGACGACGACGGCGGTGGCGGCACGCCCGATACCATTTCTTCGCCCGGCACGGCCAAGGACGTCATCACGGTGGGCGCACTGGAGCAGTTGCGCAACATCACGGCCATTGTCACTAATGCTGATGGCACGACCAGCAAGCCGTGGCTGAAAATGACGGACACCAGTTATCAGGTCGCTGGTTATTCAAGCCGTGGCAACGTCGGCATCGGCACGGAAGGCACCTACGGACGGTTCAAGCCGGACGTGGTGTCACCGGGGACATTTGTCCTTTCGACTCGCTCGAGCGAATGGGACACCAACTCTTATTACAATCCGACGAACGATCACAATACGACTCTCACTGATGTCGTGTCGTCCGGTTCATTCACAGATCCACCGCTGGAATTTTTCGTGTACAACAACGCGGTCAATGTAACTATTCAAGCCACACCCGAGACAGGCACGAACGCTTTGCCAATTTACGTCTGGCTGGGTACAGATCCGAACACCACGCCACCCGTTCTTGAGGGAACTAATTTTGTCTCACTGCCGGCGTTTCCTGCCAACACGGACTGGTATTGCGCCATCAGCAACACCTCCACGGCGCAACTCATCTACACTCTGACCGTTGACGTGCAGACGACGAATGATCTGGGGGATTATTATCAGGTGTTGGACAACTTGAATGAAACGCTCGGCACACAGCCTGAATACTATCGTTACGAATCCGGCACGAGCATGGCGGCGGCGGACGTGTCCGGAGTGCTGGCGTTGATGCAGGATTATTTTACCAATACGCTGCAAACCACACCAAGTCCGGCATTGCTCAAGGCGATGCTTATCAATGGCGCGCGCGCGACAGGGAACTATAACTTTCAGGTTCAGAATATGATTAATTTTGAAGGCTGGGGACTGATCAATCTGCCGGATTCATTGCCTCTTGGAATTACAAATCAGGCTGGAGTGACGTGTTCAACCTTCTTTTTGGATCAAAGCCCGACCAACGCGCTGGCCACGGGCGACAGCCAGACGTTCAACGTATCTGTTTCGCCAGTTGCGGCGGCGCTGCCGTTACGAGTGACACTCGCGTGGACCGATCCGCCCGGCAATCCCGCCGCCGCCATCAAGCTCGTCAACAATCTTGATCTCGTCGTAAGCAACACGGCCACGGGCGACGTTTATTTCGGCAACGACATCCCTGCGGGCGGCACTGTCAATTCCGTCTGGGACACGAACTCACCGCCAAACCTGGACGCCATCAACAATGTGGAAAATGTTTTCCTGCCCGACTCCTCCGGCAGCAATTATGTCATCTACGTCATCGGACGTGATGTGAATGTCAATGTCGTGACCGCGCAGACAAATACATATGCCATCAACATCAACCCTTCGGGAGCATTTGCGCCCAACGTCGTTCAAGATTTTGCCCTAGTTGTATCCTGCGGTGAAGGCGAAGTGCCAAATGCTATTACAGTGACAAATAACGGGGTTGTTTCCAATCCCACCGGTGACCAGCAGATCACGTATGTGACCAGCACCAACACGCCGTTGATGAACCAGATGGTCGGCGCAAGTTCGCCGTTACTCGGCACCAACACCATTTCCGTCGGCACCAACTCGCAATGGAATCCCAACGGCGCAATCACGCTCGGCATGACCAATCAATGGCATTTCTATGTCGTGACGAACACTCTGGGCTACACGAATGCGGCGTTCGTCACATTTTCACCAAACACGCTTTCAATTCCGCGCGAAGGTGTCTTTGTCGCTTCCGACGCCAACTCAACGCGACCAGAGGCTGACATTGACCTTTATGTAGCCGGTCCAAATGATCCCAATGCCTCCAGCCTGACGAATCTTGATCCGAACGTGATTTCCAACTGTGTCAATGGCGTGAACGGCGACGGCGCCTCATTGAGCAGTAGTGGCACGGAATTTGTGGCCTATGACGATTCTGTTTCAAATAATGTTTATTACATTGGCGTGAAATCTGAAGACCAGATGGCGGCGGAATACGATTTCCTGCCAGTGTTCAGCCTGCTGCCATTCAGCCAGAAGGACAACAACGGAAACGAAATCGTCAACGGTGTTCCATTGCCAGCCAGCGTTCCCGATGGCGACAACGCCCATCCGGGTGTGGTTTCGGTTCTTGCGCTCGCACTTGATCCGACGATTGTAGTTGGCACCGTTATTGTCACCAACATTGTTTATGCCGACAATTACGGCGACATTGTAGGCACACTTACGCATCCGGGTTCCAGCGGGTTGACCGTTTTAAACAACCATGATTCTCCCGATCCGTCAGGAACCAATTCGGCTGTCTATGATGACAGCGGACAAAACACCATAACCGGTTCACAGCCTTCCGACGGGCCGGGCAGTTTGCAGAGTTTTGATGACCAGCAAGCTCTTGGAGCATGGTTTTTGAGTGAAGTGGATGATGCACCTTCTCAAGGTGCCGCAGTATTAGGTTTTACGCTGTTGATTAAGCCACACCAACCGCTCCAAAATGGCACAACCAACTCGCTAGCACCGGGTCAGTCGTTTAACGATTACATTGACGTGCCGGCAGGAGCGACGAACCTCACCGTGTCGCTCACAAATTATACAGCCCCGCCACAGCCCCTACAGCTTTTCATCAAATTTGGTTCGCAACCGACTACGAATGTGTATGACAAGATGATCACAATCAACAGCGGCACGCCATTATGGAACGGCTCGCTAACCGTTGGCCTTACAGACGTGCCGCCATTGCAGCCGGGGCGCTACTATATCACCGTATTCAATCCGCTTTATAACACGGCGAGCCAAACATTTTCACTTTTTGCGACAATCCTGCCGGTCAATCCAATCGGGACGCCTGTGGATTTCGGCTCCAGCGGCTTGGTGCCATTGCTTGATGATGCAGTGACCGTCTCCAACAGTTCGAACATCTTCATGACCAACACCCAGCCCATCGTGTCGGTCAACGTGGGCATTCGAGTGGATCATCCGCGCATCTCCGACCTGGTGTTTCACCTCATCAGCCCGGACGGCACGCGCATCCTGTTGATGGAAAATCGTGGCGGCGACACCACCAACGGTGCCGGTGCTACCGTGGTTGTCACGAACATCGTCAACGTCAGTGCCGGCGGCAACGGCCTCGCAAACACAAATTACATCAACACCGGTGCATTGCAGGGAACTTTCCCGATCACTTACAATTTTTTCACGGCTCCGGACCAAATGACCGTTTATTACGGAACCAACTCGGCCAATTTCAACACCAACTCGCCTTATTGCATCACGAACACCGGTTTTATCAACAATCCTCCCCTGGGACCGGGATCGCAGAACACGCAGCCGGAAACAATCAACGTCAGCTTCCCGCCGTCCGGCATTCCGGCAAATTCAACTTACCTGACAGTGATCATGAACCAGTTTGGCAACCCCGCCGGCCCCAATGGCACCGCGTGGACCTACACTTTCGGCGGCGTGCAGACGAATTATCTTTACCTCACCTTCACCGACGACACGAACCTGACGACGACGCCCATCAAATTCGCCATACCACCGTTCGTGCCGACCAACACCACATACGGCATCACGTGGACGGACAGCTTTGAGACCTACCCATCGGGCATTTACACGAATGGGACAACTTTTGTGGGCTGGACTGTGCTGACCAATCAAGTCGCTATCATCACAAATCCTCCGGCATATGACGGCACCAACTTGCTGTCGGTCATGGACGGCGCGGTTTCCAACACGCTGCCCACCGCAGCAGGTCAAAAGTATCTTTTGCAATACTCGCAGGGAAAGCTGCCGTTTACAGGATTCATTGTGGCAAATGATAATAACGGACCGGTTTCTGAGTTCGACTTGAATGGCAACGGAACCAATTACAACACCACTTTGGTTCAACCTTATTCAGTGACATTTGACAACAGCGGGAATCTCTATGTGGCGGATGATTCAGACAATACGATTTACAAATTCACGCCACCGGGCACAAATGGTGTGGTCTTTGCCACCGCCGCGAGCGGCCTTTATCAACCTCAAGGTCTGGCTTGCGACAGCAGCGGGAATCTCTACGTCGCCAACGAAGGCGACGGCACGATTTATAAATTCACACCGGGCGGCGCTGGAACTTTCTTCGCCAATACCGGCCATGGGAACTTCAGCGCTCCGGATGCTCTGGCATTTGATGAAAATGGCAATCTCTACGTCGCAAATTATCTTGACGACGTCGCCAACGACGGCAGCGGCTCCGGCACGATTGAGGAATTTACTAACGCAAACCCGAATACTTTCGCCTACTTTGCCACCGTCGCGAACGGCCTGGAAAATCCCTCGGGACTGGCATTTGACAACACTGGCACCAATCTATATGTGGCAAATTTCAACGGTTTCACCACCCCAGCCGCCGGCAACCCTGTTCTGAAATTCTCTCCGCCTAGCACGAATGTAACGGTAATCGCATACTTGAATGAGCCGACAGCCCTGGCGATTGACAACAACAGCAATCTCTATGTGACGGACATAGGCGCGCAGGCGATTTACAAGATTGCAAATGGAACACAAGTCGTCGGGAAACCGCCGTTCTTCGCCACAAATGATGCCAATGGATATTTGAATTCCCCCGAAGGTCTGGCCTTTTACACCGCCAACAACTCCGATGAAACCAACAGCGCCAACTGGCAGTCTCAAAGCCAGACTTTCACCGCTTCGCAAGCCAACATGCCGCTGGTGCTGGATGCTTCCGGTGGCGGATTTGCAACCAGCGGCAGCAGTGCGGTGACAAATGCCTTTTCTGACAACACGGTGTTTGACGATTTTACGCTCACCTCCATCCCAACAGATCTTTATTACCAGCCGGAGCAATCGCTGTCTTCACTCGCCGGCATCAGCGCCGCCGGCCAGTGGCAGTTGGAAATTCAGGACGACCGCACCGGTGCCACCAACAGCGCCGCGCTCGTGAGCTGGGAACTTCAGTTCATCTTTGGCAACACCAACGCGGAACTGGGCAGGCTTTACGGTGGAGCGGGACAGACCAACTTCATCGGTGCCGGCGGCATCGCGTGGTATCAAATCACCGTGCCTGCGGTCGCGAATTACTCCACAAACCGCCTGAAGTTTTCCAGCGCTCCGGTGAACGTCTGGTTCGACACGAACAATCCTCCAACGACAAACATATTATTTTTGCAGAACTCCACAAGTGGTTCCGTCTTGTTGAGCACCGCCAGCGCGTCGCCCTTGGAGCCGACACCGAACATCGTGCCCGACGAAACTTATTATCTTGGTGTTCAGAATACTAATAGCTTCACCATCCATTATGCCATCGAAGTGGATTTCGACGCGGGCAATGCAGCGGTTCCCTCGAACTTGAGATTCACCAGCGCAGTGCGGAAGGCCAGCAGTATCGGGCTTAAGTGGACGGCGGCTCTCGGGGCGCAGGTTGAGGTGCAATGGTCGGACAGCCTCACGTCGCCGATGCGATGGAACACCATCACCAATCCCGCCGCGACCACCAGCGACGGCGTGTCCACGTTCACGGACAACGGCTCGCAAACCGCGCCGCTGGGCGCACATCGTTACTACCGGCTAGTTCAGTTGCCGCCCGGATTCCATACCCGGCTCAGATAACATCAGCCTGTTTCACGGAACAGGCCGGCAACTCCTTCTTTGCTTTCGCGATTTTTTTGGCGTATGCTTGCCGGTTGTCTGATTCAAAAAATTCGCAACTGTGAGCAAAGAATTCATCAAGATCGGCGGCGCGCGGGAGCACAACCTCAAGAACCTGACGCTGCAGATTCCGCGCGACAAGCTCGTGGTCATCACCGGCCTGAGCGGCAGCGGCAAATCGTCGCTCGCCTTCGACACCATTTACGCCGAAGGCCAGCGCAAATATGTGGAATCGCTGTCGGCCTACGCCCGGCAGTTTCTCGACCAACTGCAGAAGCCGGACGTGGATTTCATCGAGGGACTTTCGCCGGCGATTGCCATTGAACAGCGCAGTTCCGGTTCAAGCCCGCGTTCCATCATCGCCACGACGACGGAAATTTACGATTACCTGCGCCTGCTTTACGCACATATCGGCCAGGCGCACTGCCCCGAAACCGGCGTGCCGATCTCCACGCAGAGCACCAGCGACATCGTGGATAAAATACTGGCCCTGCCGCCGAAGACGCGCGTGATGCTGCTTGCGCCCGTCGTTCGACGTCAGAAGGGCGAGTTCCGCGACGTGTTTGAGCGGCTGGCCCGCGAAGGTTTTGTCCGCGCCCGCGTGGACGGAGAATTGATGGAGCTTGGCGAAAACATCGCGCGGGTGAAACTCGACAAGAAAAAATTCCACAACATCGAAGCCGTCGTGGACAGGCTTGTCATTGACGACAAAATCCGCGTCCGGCTTGGCGATTCGGTCGAAACGGCCTTGCGCTGGGGTGAAGGCGTGATGTTTACGCTGCATCAGTTGCCCGACGAGTCCAAAGCCCAAAGTCCAAAGTCCAAAGCCGTCGAAAATTGGATTGAGACGCTTCACTCAAACAAGATGTGTTCGCCGGCAACCGGCAAGAGCTTCGATCCACCGACGCCGAAGCATTTTTCCTTCAACGCGCCCGCCGGCGCCTGTCCGGTCTGCCACGGCCTCGGTCAAAAGATGATTTTTGACGAGGCGCTCGTCGTGCCGGACATGGATCTGCCGCTTGAAGGCGCGATCCAGCCGTGGCGTCGCTCCGGCAAGCGAATGAACATTTATTACAAGGCCATGCTGCGTTCCATCGCCGGACATTTTAACATCGACCTCCAGACACCTTACAAAAATTTGCCGGACGAATTTAAAAAGGCATTGATGAATGGATCGGGTGGTGACGATGTTGATTTTAAATTCTGGCGCGGTGGAAAAATCAGCACGATTTCGCGACCTTTCGAAGGCGTGCTGCCCAATCTCGAACGGCTTGCGACGGAAAGCGAAAGCGAATTCGTCCGCAATCGGCTCAAGCAATACATGAGCCCGCAATTTTGCGACGCCTGCAAAGGCAGGCGTCTGAAGCCGGAAATTCTCGCGGTGACGCTGGGAGTCGCTGAGTTTTCCTCGCAATTCAAAACGCAGAGTTCAAAATCCAAAACCCTCAAAATCCCCGGGTTGTCCATAATGGATGTCTGCTCATTGTCCGTCGAAAAGGCCGACGATTTCTTTGACAAGCTCAAGCTGACGGAGTTCGAATTGAAAATCGCCGCCGAAGTCATCAAGGAAATTCGCGCCCGTCTCGGCTTCCTGCAAAACGTCGGCCTCGGCTACCTGACGCTGGATCGCGAGAGCGGCACGTTGAGCGGCGGCGAAGCGCAGCGCATCCGGCTCGCCACGCAAATCGGCGCGGCGCTCGTCGGAGTCCTTTACGTTTTGGACGAACCGAGCATCGGCCTGCACCAGCGCGACAACGATAGGCTGCTTCATACTTTGAAAGGCCTGCGAGATCTGGGCAACACGGTTCTCGTGGTGGAGCATGATGCCGACACCATTCGCGCGGCAGATTACATTTTGGATCTCGGTCCGGGCGCAGGCGTCCACGGCGGCGAACTGGTGGCCGCCGGCACGCTGCCGGAAATCCTAGCAGCCAAAAAATCGCTGACCGGCCAGTATCTCACAGGCGAGCTGAACATTCCGATTCCCAAGAAAAGAATTTCGGCATCGGATGAAAAAGGCTGGCTCGAAGTGCTTGGCTGCTCGGAAAACAATTTGCAGAACATTGACGCGCGGATTCCGCTCGGCACGTTCACATGCGTCACCGGCGTGAGCGGCTCCGGCAAGAGCACGCTGGTCAGCGACATTTTGCAGCGGGCGTTGTTCCGCAAATTCTACGGCTCCAAGGAACGTCCCGGCGAACATCGCGCAATGAAAGGTTTTGAAGGCCTGGACAAGGTCATCGTGATTGACCAGTCACCGATCGGCCGCACACCGCGCAGCAACCCGGCGACCTACACCGGCATGTTCAATCACATCCGCGATCTGTTTGCCAAGCTGCCCGCCGCAAAAGTGCGCGGCTATGAACCGGGCCGTTTCAGTTTCAACGTCAAGGGCGGCCGCTGCGAAAAATGCGAAGGCGACGGAGTGCTGAAAATTGAAATGAATTTTCTGCCGGCGGTTTATGTGACGTGCGAGGCGTGCAATGGCAAGCGCTACAACCGCGAAACCTTGGAGATATCCTACAAGGGCAAGAACATAGCGGACGTTTTGGACATGACTGTCGAGGAGGCGGTGACATTTTTCCGCGCAGTGCCAAAAATTTATGATCCGCTGCTGACACTGGCGGAGGTCGGGCTTGGATACATTCATCTGGGACAGCAGGCGACGACCTTGAGTGGCGGCGAGGCGCAGCGTGTGAAGCTGGCGACAGAATTGAGCCGCCGGGCCACGGGTAAAACCTTTTACATCTTGGACGAGCCTACAACCGGACTGCACTTCCACGACGTGGCAAAGCTGCTGGAAGTATTGTTCCGCCTGCGCGACGCGGGGAACACCCTGCTCATCATCGAACACAACCTGGACGTGATCAAGACGGCGGACTGGATCATTGACCTCGGCCCCGAAGGCGGTTCCGGCGGCGGAAAAATCATTGCCGAAGGGCCACCGGAAAAAATCATCCGCTGCGCGGAGAGCTTTACGGGGCAATATTTGAGGAGTGTTTTGGGCTGAACCATTGCGCTTTCCGCTTTTTTCATCCAGCCGTGTGGTTTAGATTCTGTGCATGAAATTGTTCCGGCGATGGTCATTGATTTGGTTAGCGCTCGTTCTGGGCTGCGGACAGATCTTTGCCGCCAGCGCGCGCGAAAACCGGGCATACTCGGCGGCGGTCAAGGCGTTTCAAGACGGAATGTGGAGCCGCGCGGAAATGGAGTTTGACCAGTTCAACAAGATCTATCCAAATTCCACCAATGCTCCGCAGGCTGTGTTGTTGCAGGCGCAGGCGGAATTCAAGCAGGGGGAACTAACCAACGCCATGGCACTTCTGGCCGACACCGGCAACATGGCGAAGGCCGGCACCTTGGCCGATCAATATGTCTACTGGACCGGCGAGGCGCAGTTTCAAAATGCGGATTATTCCGATGCGGCGAAAACATGGATCGAATTTGAACAAAAATTTTACGAATCACCGTTGCGGCTCCATGCCGTCGTGGACGCGGCGGCTGCGCTTGTGCAAAATGGCGACTGGCAACAGACGGTTGACCTGCTTGAGGAAACAAACGGTGTGTTTCAAAGCACCGTGCGAATGGATTCCGCCAACGAACTGGTCTCGCGAGGGCGCTTGCTGCTGGCGCAGGCAAAGTTTGCGCTGAAGGATTTGGACGGCGAGTTCACGGTATTGACATCGCTGAATTCACAAACACTCAAGCCGGATCTGGACTGGCAGCGAGCATATCTTCTTTACCAGAACAGGGACGCGGCGGGTGATTTCGGCGCAGCACTGGCGGCTTCAACCAACCTGCTCCAAATTGCACAGCAAGCAAAAACGTCCGGCTTGGACACCGAAAGCGTGGCCATGCACGCGGAGGCGTTGGAAAAATCCGGCCTCACAAATGAGGCGATCGCCGCGTATCAGGAAAATCTCACCAACAGCGCTTCGGCCGGACAGCAGCGGCAGGCCGTATTGAAGGTCGCAGAACTAGCCATCGCTCAAGGACAATTTCCTATCGCGACGAATGCGTTGGAGACTTTTCTCGCGGAGTTTCCCGGTTCACCGGCCGCGGACATTGCATTGCTGACGTTGGGCGAATTGCAATTGAAAAATTACGTCGCGCAGCAGTCAGTCGCGACGAATGATTTGCAGGAGGCGCGGACCAATTTCGACCAGTTCACCGCGACGTTCACGAACAGCCCGCTCATCGGCAAGGCGTATCTGGATCGGGGCTGGTGCGACTGGCTCGCATGGATAATTTCAGGCAGCGTTTCGGATATCTCCAACAGCTTTTCTAATTTCAAAATGGCGGCGGAAAACTTGCCGTTCTCGGAAGATTTGGCGGTGGCCAGGTTCAAGCTTGGTGACGCACTGTTCGCCCAAAACAACTATTTGGGTGCCCAGACGAATTACGAGTCGGTGGTGGATGATTTCACGAATTTTCCGGCTGTCGGCGAGGCGCTTGGCTCGCAGGCACTTTATCAACAGTTGCGCGCAAGCCTGAAACTGAACGATTTGAGCGGCGCGACCAATGCGTTGGCGCGAATTTGGGAGATTTATCAGACGCGCGGACTTGCCACAAACAATATCCTGCTCACCAGCTTCCTGCTCAC
>Ga0302274_10002581_pt1 | contig 16524 bp, 23 predicted proteins | sample III_Bog_N2_1_FD_198755 | JGI IMG/M metagenome (GOLD analysis project Ga0302274, IMG submission 198755) | Peat permafrost microbial communities from Stordalen Mire near Abisko, Sweden - III_Bog_N2_1 | ecosystem: Environmental > Terrestrial > Soil > Wetlands > Peat | place: Sweden: Abisko...
ACACCAGCACTGTAAGTACGAACAATGCAGTATTTCAAACCGTCAGTGTTCACAGCTGTTTGGCCTTTAATTGTTCCTTCTGGGACGTAGGTTACTCCGTCGATAATGATTGAGTTCATATGTTTATTGATATTTTATTAGATTAGTAGGTGAGACAGAGCATATTAGTCTGTATGGAAGGAATGGTCTTTCCAAAACGATTTTAACGGTTTCCAAAATTTGATAAGCATTTGAACTTGAGATACTTTGTTAAATTCTTTATAACGCCATCGCCAGTCTTTATTACTGTTAATGTCTTTATTGGCGTAGTAGCTTATTTCATCCAACAAATTGCCTAGATATAACCAGATCACATAAGAACGACGGGCAGCAAGTAAAAACAATATCCAAGTAATGAGTGAGATAATGATTGATTTCATAGAGGTCTAAGTTTCAATGCTCGATCACGTTCAGCTTCATCATGGTTGCAAGGCATATCATCCAATCGTATGTGGACATCTTAGAGCTTCGGCTTGCTTTAGTTGGGTTTGCATTTCGCCAAGAACAACCGCCTGTTTGAAACACATCGCCTGCAACCGTTCAATCTCACTTACTAGCTGGTGAAAGGCGTTGCGGAGGGCCATCACGAACTCAAGGATGTCTCCAAATCCATTCCACGGCCCTTTCGTAGCCCTCGTTTCCAATCCCTTCAACTTCTCGATCAATTCGTTAATAGGTGGCATATCAGGTATTTCATGTTTACAAACTGGACACCCATGCTCAACAGCACACAAACAGGTGAGATAGATTTTCTGTTTAGCGTGCTTTTGGCAGTAGGTGTTCATACCAGGGATGGTTAGCGACCTTGTACGGTCGGGCTGGCGGATTTGGTAGGTCGAGCTGACGGCGTTTGTTCAGCACCCTGCAAGGTGAAGCGGCATTCGTCCATGCACTCTTGGCAGTAGCAGTAATACGTTACGGTTTTTGGTTTGTGCATACCATTTCGTCTTTAGGACTAAGAGCGAGGGGAGATTTCTTTGTCACTCCATGAATCCAAACCATGTGGTTTTCAATCTTCGTCCGTAGTAACATTTTCTCAATCACCTCAATATCAGCATCGGATACGTCAGCAAGCTCGTCAATGAATTTGAGCATACCTATTCGTCTTTAGGGGCTAAGAGCAGGGCGGCGTCGCGACGCTTCTTGAAGTCTTCAAACGATTCGTTGCCTTCCTTCTGATTCATAAAACCTTTCTCCACCGCCTCTTTGAAGGCACGATATTGGGAGAGGAGGGCGTTGAGCCTATCAATCTCATCACAGAGAGTTGGAATAAAGTCCAAGCAATCTCCATGAATGATTTGGCTCATATTTATTTCGTTCCCAGTAAAAGGCCAAGCACGAACCCCACATAGAACGGCCACCATCGCCAGTCGCTAATGTATTTGGAGCATTGTGGGCAGTTCATAAGCCAAGTATCTTACGTGCCGCCTCCAAGGTTTGCTCACGACAAGCGTTCCACTGAATCTTCGGACACTTCACGTCCTTGCAAAACTGTGGGTCTTGATGCGTACATTTCTGCTTCACACCGACACTCGCCTCCACGAACTCCAGGGCGAAGCGTTGGAGGATGGATTGGAACAAATCAAAGTTTGCTTGAGGCTCATCTTGCTTCATTCCTATTGCTATTTCGTTCCAAGCGGTCTCGATAGTCATATTCAGGATTCGTTAGGATGGCGGCCAAAGGGGTTAGAAATTGAAACCACTATAATCCCATTCTTTTAGAACTTTTTTAAGAGTTTCAAAACGATTCGTATCCAAGTAAAAGAAATCGGTTCCGTCTTTAATATCTGGAGTAACCTTTAAAGAATCGGTTACGGTAAAGATTTCCACTTTCATTGTATGTCCTGGACAGCCAGACTGTTTACAATCATCAGAACATCTGTATCCAATTTCTCTTTCCCAGTGTCCCATATTATTATTCTCCTTGTATTTTCATTAGCAGCTCCTTGATAGCTTGCGCGGCAGCCTCTGCTTTCTCACGGGACGGGAAGCAATTGCCAAAAGCCCAACGCGCGTTTTCATATTCCAAATCTTCCCATGCGCCGTCTTTCACAATTTCGCCATCCCAATCTATGGAATAACTTGTTTCTCCAAGGCTCGGTCTCCAGCGTGGTTTTGGTTGAGGGGGATGGTCGGGACAAGGAAGTGATTTTCCACAAGTCATAGTTGAAGAATTAGACACCAAATCTCTATATTTTGCCTCACACTTTCGGGCAAAGAGTTTTTCAACAAGGCTGGCTTTTTCATTGACTTCTGACGGTGCCGCTACTCTACTTGGGCGACAGGGCTTTGCTTCTTCCGTCATCTTTTCAATCTCTTTAGCAAGACCGACAAGTTGGGGATGGTCAGTCCCCCAGTGTGATTGGTTGAACAGACCAGGACATTGGTGATACCACGGTGGATTTCCCATCATGCCGCACAAATTACATTTGGTTTCAGGCAGGCAAATATTCTTGTTACCTTCGTCCTTAGATGGCGTAACAGGGGTTGCTTTATTTGAGTTGTAGAACTTGTGCATCTTAGCCAGTTCAATGTTGTATTTCATCGTAGCATCTTCGACACGCTTCTCTTCAGTTTCGCGTTCGTCGAGGTAGGCGAGGATGGCTTCTTGAGTCGTGCAACCTTTTTCCATTGTTATTTCTTTCACGCGGTTGGAAGGAAGTTGTTTGGGCATATCATTTAACCAATTTTACGGCATCATCCAAATCACGCGAGAACCTCAGCGCGCGGTCGAACGCTTGTTCGAGCGGCGTAATGTTTTCGATGATCTTTTCTTCGAACGTGCCGTCCTCTTTATTGAACTTCGCGACGATGATGCCGTCGATTTGGTTCCCTGTTTCCATTCGAAAAGCTGAACTGTACCCAGCCACTTGAAGCAAATGGTCGGCGTAGAAGTTTTTGCCCGTTTTCCAATCCGCGACGTAGAACTTGTCTTTGATTTTGACATAGGCATCCATCGTTCCGATGTAGTGCTTTTCTGGTTGGTACACGAACCGCTCGCTTTCGATGATCTCCGCACCCGTCTTGTTCCACCAGTTGAGAAAACCCGTGACGCCGTTCAATTCCTTTTCGTCGTCAGGCAGCGGGATGGGTTTGCCTTTTCCGAGGCAGAATCGTTCCACCCAAGCGTGGACGGCCTTGCCAATGCCACCCGCTTCCTCTTTAGTGACTCGGTGAGCGTTCCTGGCGTCCTCCAGCATGGTTTGTGTCAACTCCTGTCCCAAATGCGGCGTAAGCGAAGCCACGGCCTGATCTGCGGCCCACTGAACAAGGTTCTTGGGGATGACTTTGTTCAGAATGGTCGTGACGCCTGAAATGCTTTCCCACTTCTCGTCGCCCGTCTTGCGAACCCAATAGCGGTGCGCGCCTGGAGAAAATCGTATTTCGTAGGCTCCGTGATATGCCTGACTGATGATGTCTGTTTCTTTTGGCATACTAGGATTGTTGGGCTGCTTCAGCATCAAGCTCGGCCACCTCTTCGGCGGTGATCGGTGTCTCCTCCGTCATGCTTTCGGTCACGGGTTGACGTTCCATCAGCTTTTCTGCCTTGACTTTCTTCGCGGCAACGGTCGGCGGTGTAGCGTCCACGATCGGTTCCTGTGCCTGATCCATTTCTTCTTGGGTGTACAAGCCTGAAAGGTCGTTGGGGAACGCCTTGCGAAGAGCCAGAGCCTCGGCGCACTTGCCGAGCATGAGATACGGCATCTTTTTCCATTGGCCCATGACTTCTTTTGATTTTGGATGAATGGCGGCGTATTCCGTCCAGCGCGCAGAGGCGGTGAACGCAACGCGAGTGCCACCAATCAACCGATACACGGTCACGCTGGCCTTGTTCGGGTGTTCATCGGTTTCCGTGTCGTACAAAACGTCATCAATGCCTGCGAGCGTCCCAGAGCGTTCAGCGATGGAACGGTAGCCGTCAATGCCCGTTTGAATCGTTCCGACTTCTTCACTCTGCTGTGTGTCCTTGTTCCAAACCTTGCGTTTCACGAAATGAATTTGTTTGGTGAAGACGTCCAGTCCTGAACGCTTAGCGATGTTGAAGAACAAGCCAAGTTCATCCTGCGTTGCACCTTTGGCGACCGTGCGTGTGATAAGAGCCATTTGTTCTTTCGTCCATGGTTGCTTCACTGCGATAGCTTTTGTATTTTCCATAGGATCTGTTAATGAATAAAATCACTTATCGTCGTAAAGGTCTCGGTCCGGCTCGTCTTCCGGCAATTCACAGGTGCAATAATCAAGCGGTTCATCACAGAACTCACAAATAATAGGTTTCATATTGGTGAACACTTTTTACACACTTCGCGCCAGGTAGTTACCATCTCATGTTCAAACAGACTATTGGTGATCATCTTTATACTCACTGGCTTACAGTACCGTTTCCCTCCACACAGAGGACATGGCTTGGCGGTGTGTTTCTTTTTCACATGCCTAGATAATGAGCGAGCATGACGTAACCAATGATTCCTACGACGACACAGAGCAGATGAAACGTGATCTTTTTTCCTTCTTCACGGGCTTTCCAGTCAGAGTATCGGTAGATCATAATGTGGGTTATTAGTGGTTCTTCACCCTCGTACGCAAGAGCCAGTTATTACCGGGTCGTAGGTACGAGGGGTTGTCCGTCAGTGAGCTGTTAGGCTCATGGATATACTTTAGCACCCCCCTGCTATTAAGTCAAGGCATCTTTATCCACAACCTGTTTCTTACCCCATCGCTTCTCTGCTCCTGCTTTTCCAATCTTTGAATAGCCACCATTTTTCATTGATTGCTTGCGTTGCATGCCTCCAATACGACCCCATTCGCGGGCTTGAGCTTTAGCAATTTCAATATGATTCATAGGTTGACATTTTAAGCCAAGGCCATGCTACCACCTGTTAAATAGTATGTCAAACCATCCCCTTGCAAATGGATGAAATACGTGCTATTGTGTTTTTGCTTGTCATGTAAGCCCATGACTTTAAAAAACCGTTAGCGTTCGGGCCGCGCCACCTAGTGTGGGGCTTCACGGCTGGAACATTACCGGTTTTTTATGTCTAAAAACATGAAGTTTGTTTGGCAGGATTTAGGTAAGCAGTTGGACTTTCTACCAATGGATTCACGGCGAGCTTTTTTCATCCGCTTGCTCTTGGTCGGGGAGAAAGTGAACTTAACAGACGCACCCCACATACCTGGTAGGCATGATTCCACGAGCCAAGTAGGTAAGAAACTAAAAAAGAATCTTTTACAGCATGGAGGAGTGATGATTAAGGGAGATATCGCCTGGATTCCAGAGGCCAAAAAATAATATGCGCGAACTTGCTGGCGCGTCTATATGGTCTAGGAAGACTCTCGAGAGTGACGTGTTCTTTTGGAAGCCTGATAAGTGGTTCAAGATTTGGTTCTGTCTCGTCCAGTTAGCTAACTACAAAGATGAAAAGCAGTTCAAACGTGGGGAAGTCCTGCTGACCTACAACGAAATTCAGCTATATACCAAGGCTTCTAAGCATCAAATCGAGAGTTTCATAAAATGGGCAAAGGAGCAGGGTATGTTGGGGACACGGAAAACCACACGCGGAATGTTCATTTCTTTGCTTAACTACGATAAATATCAAACACTAGAAAATTACAAAAGCCACACGGAAACCTACACAGAGGGGAAACGGAGGGGAAACGAAAGCCACACTATAAATAAGAATGTAAAGAATGATAAGAATGTAAAGAATACTGAACTGCCAGCTCTCGCTGGCGGCGATGAAGTCAATCAAGTCTTTAAGAGATTTTACGATACCCTCAACCCCCAAATACAATTCGGAAACCTAACCCAACGCAAGGCCGCAGAATCGCTTATAAAGCGTTACGGCATCCAAAAGGTCATAGCAGCCATAGACTATGCCGTAAGCGTGTCTGGAGACGTTTACGCGCCAACCATAACCACTCCAGTACAGCTACGTGACAAGCTCGCAGCCTTAATAGCTCATCAAAGCAAAACAAAAACCGATCCGCACAAACAAACAATTGAATCCATGACGGTACGAGCTAAAAAACCTCAAACAAACTAATTGTATGAAAACCAATGCTATTATCACGTTTACAGGATCACATCTTTTAATAGGTTCCGAAGAAAACGAGGCACTAAAAATAATCCATGCCGATCAATGGTTTGAAACATTCGATGGCCAGAAAATAAAAGGTTCAGCCATTGCTGAGATTTTAACCATCCAGCAGTATTACGAACGCTACCCCGACAAGCGGCCTGTAGAAACAGCTAAAGAATTTACTGGGATTACTGGAGAAACAATTAACAGTACGATTTACAAAAGCGATGCGGCTCGCAAAGGAATTATGAAAGGTTTGCAGGATTACTGCGACGAAAACCCCGAAGCGAAAAATGCGAAGTTTATGCTAGAGTCAATTAAGCTCAATAAGAAAATACAATTTGTATAATTGACAATTCAACTTTTTTGTGCTAACCTAACCACATACCATCACTGGTATCGTCCAGCTACTCACGATAGAGAGCGTACAGGCAACACGCGGGCAAGCAATCACATTGTCACATGGATAATGTCCTCGAACTGACTTGCCCCTCCTAGCCTGATTCGTCTTTAGAGACACTGTGTGAATGGTTATTTGTACTTTCTAATCTAGGAATCTACTTGACCTTCACACGGTATCTGTACAGGAGAAATTAAACCACCGAAACGTAGTGGATACGGAGCTTGAATCTATTATATGAAAGTCTTCGTTTTAAGTAGCCTATGCGCGTCCGCTGTCACAAGGATCATTTATAAAAAATGAATAAATATTATGCCAGCAGGAAGGCCAACACTGTTTAATAAAGAAACTTGCCGTATGGCGCGGGAGTATATTGTTAATTGTAAAGACAAGTTAGGCGGACCGGTTCCAATAGTAAACTTACCAAAGGCTCCTGGCATGGCAAATTGGCTGGGAGTGAACATAGACACGCTCTACGAATGGGCAAAGGTTCACCCTGAATTTTCCGACGTATTAGATGAATTAAACCAAAAACAGCAGGAAAAGTTGATAGATCATGGACTCGCCGGCAACTACAACGCCAACATCGCCAAGCTCGTTTTGGGCAAGCATGGCTACCACGATAAATCAGAAACAGAACACTCGGGACAAATCAAAACTAGCAACGTGGAACAGACACCGGAAGTCTTAGCGGCTCTTGCAAAACTTGAAGATGTGTTAAAGAAAACCATGATCAAGTGATCGTGGATTACTAATTATTTTCATAGCGGGACTATGGCTATAATGGGCTCACCGAAGGATTTACAAGACAAGCTTAAGCCACTAAACGGGCACATAATCGTTGCACCGATCAAACGTGAAGAACTTAGCACAAGTATTCTTCAAGCTGCTCCTAGCGCATCCAGTGAGCGCACAGAGCTTGGTGAGGTGATAGCTGTGAGTGATGACGGTTCATTGGTGAAGGTTGGGGACAAGGTTTACTTTAGACGCTACTCGCCGGACGAAATTGAAGTAGAAGGTGTGATCTATCTTGTCCTCACGGAACAAGACGTTATTGCTATTAAATTGAGCTAGTATGCCACTGGTAAAACCACAAGAACTTAAATATGGCGAAGCAGCCCGTCAGTCGATCAAGGCTGGTATTGATAAGCTCGCCGATGCAGTCAAAGTTACGCTTGGTCCTAAGGGCCGCTTAGCTCTCATAGAAACACAGTATGGCCCAATGTCCACCAAAGACGGCGTTACAGTTGCCAGAAACATCGGCCTCGCTGATCCGTTCGAGAATCTTGGCGCGGATCTTGTACGACAGGTTGCAAGCCGGACTAACATCGACGCAGGTGACGGAACTACCACCGCAACTGTTCTCGCTCAAGCCCTCGTATCAGAAGGTCTTAAAAACGTCACTGCTGGGGCTAATCCCCAAGCCTTGCGTCGTGGACTCGAAGCCGGTCTTAAAGCTGCCGTGGACGCGTTAAAAGCCTTAGCTGTACCTTGCACGCCAGAAGACTTGATTAACGTTGCCTCGATCAGCTCCAACGACAAAGAACTTGGTCAACTTATTGCTGATGTGATGAATCGTGTTGGTAAGGATGGTGTCGTTACACTCGATGATGGGACAGGTTTTAAGACCACTGTTGAATACGCAGAAGGGATGAAGATTGATATGGGCTTTCTTTCACCATACATGGTCACTGATCCTAAACGTGGTACCTGTGAGATGCAAAATGTCCATGTGTTGGCAACCGATAAGCGCATCAATTCGATCTTTGAGATTGGCCCACTGTTCGATAAGCTCGGCAAGAGTGGCAAGACCGAATTGGTGATCTTCTGTGAGGATATTGATCCAGGAGTATTGCAAAGTATTATTTATACTAGGACTAAAGGCGTCTTCAACGCTCTTGTGGTTCGTATGCCTTCGTTTGGTAAGAATAAAGCGGGCATGCTTAGAGATATCTGTACGCTTACAGGTGGCACCTTTGTAAGTATTGAAAGCGGTTTGGCTATTGATAAATTAGAACTAGATCAACTCGGTACTGCTCGTAAGGTAACGGCCGATCAGATGTTCACATCCATCGTGGCTGATTGTCCCAAAGAAAAGATCGACGAAGCAGTTAAAGCCATCGAAGTTGAAGAGATGTTTGCCAAGGAACAATTTGATAAAGACTGTTTGAAGCAACGTAAAGCTCGCCTTACTGGTGGCGTAGCTATCATTCGTGTTGGAGGCGCAACACAAACCAACACAGCCGAACGTAAATTTCAATTCGAGGACGCAATTAACGCATGTAAGGCAGCTATGGAAGAAGGGATTGTGCCTGGTGGTGGTATGGCACTAATCGAAGCTGGCCGCTCAATCTTTGAGAGCTTTCAAACACCAGACAAAGACGAAGGTTTGGGACACACAATCCTTCTCAACGCACTCAATGAGCCTATAAAGGCCATCGCCGAGAACGCCGGCCAATCGGGAGATGTAGTGTTAAGCAAAGTAAAGCCAAACCATGGCTATAACGCTCAAGCCGACAAGTATGAAGACTTGATGAAATCTGGCGTAATTGATCCGGTGAAGGTGAGCCGGTGTGCACTAGAAAACGCTGTGAACATTGCCATCATGGTTCTGCTCACAGAGGTAGCAATGATAGAAACTAAATCGGAAGTGAAAGCATAAAATAATATGAAAACAATCTCATTGACCGCCAATTCATTAAGTGTTCTAGGACAAGCTGTAAAATCATTTGATACGCGCAAAGTAGCCGTCTTAGGGGGAGATGCTGTGCGTTCTATCAATCGTTTAGACAAGATTGGTGATGAGTTGATGTTTGCTGCTCAAACCAAGAGTAAAGACCTTGTGGAATCAATGTACGAATTCAAAACGAAATGGGACGCGGACCATGTCTTAGCCGACGGTGAGAAATACACCACTGAACAGCTTGAACAGTTTCAATCAGAGATCAACGCTGAATTCACAGAAGAGAAGGCCAAAGCTTCCGTCGAGTTAGCTGATGATAAATATGATCTTGTTAAGAGCTTCGTTGAAAAGCTAGGAGCAGAAGTATTCAACGACTTCACCCAAGAGACTGTTGTCGATGGTGTTAAGTCACGTACTCCTGTTAATCCACGTCCGTTCATCGCAGAGATGAGCAAAGCGTTTGGAATTGAATAATATGGATTGGCTCACCCCCGCCGCAACCGCAATCTTAGGATTCATTACGGGTATTCTTGTTGGTGAGACGTGGCACAGAAATACTGAGACAACGGTTGGTAAAGTAGCCAGTAAAGCTGTCGAACACGCGATTGCTCATTTAACGGATCGTACTTTGAGTTCCGATAAGTTTACGATTGTAGAACCACCACCGGAAGAAACGATTGGTGAGCACATTTTTAACTCAACACCTGTTGATCCTAATTATGTTAGTCCCACAGGAAGCGCGTTGCCGGTCGGCGAAGTTACACATGTTTCGAGTTCGCCACAGCAACCAACGTGAGCAACTTGAGGTATGTATTTATTGTGGTCACAAGGATAGTTTCTTGCTCGACGACATTAACAAGGCACGAGGTTGGAAGTCTCGCTACTGGCGTTCACATTTGAGGAGCTTCTGTCAGCCACAAGGTCTAACAGAACCAATCTATCGAATGATTTACGGCTATGGTGTGAAGACTAAGGCAGAACAAGAGCATGAGCGCAGGATTGAGAAGGAAACACGACATGCTGATTGGGAGATTGGTACGCATGAGAAGTTTCAGCATGCAATAAACAATCCGAATTTCGATCCTAAACGCTCAACTATTAAGAGACGTAATGAGATGATGAGCCAATGAATCTCAAAGATGCTGAAAATCAAAGTATTATCGCCTGGATAAACTCAAACCAAATCAAGACAGAGAATGGTAAGCCTTTTGATCTAAATGAACACCCTTATCTTTGGGACATCCTGAAAGACTGGTCACCCTTCCAAGTTGTTCTAGCAGCTGCCCAGTGTGGTAAGACGACAACGTTTCTTCTCAAGATGTTGTGGGCAGTAAAGAACTTTGGAATCAACGCAGTATATACAATGCCTACAGTTACTGATGCGCATGATCTGGTGAGCGGTAAACTCGATCCTATTGTCAATGAAAATCCTGTTTTACAGAGTTGGATAAGCGGAGATAAGGACAGTGTTGAACAGAAGCGTATAGGACAAAATACAGTCTACTTGCGTGGTACCTGGACTGAACGCGCAGCCCTATCATTCTCAAGCGATCTAAACATTCACGATGAAGAAGATCGGTCTAATCAACCCGTAATTGACCAATATGTCTCGCGCCTCCAACACTCGAAAAAGAAGTGGCAATGGCGATTTAGTAACCCTTCTTTTGAAGGAAACGGAGTTCATAGATTCTGGCAGGAAAGCGATCAAAAGCATTGGTTTGTTACTTGTGGATTTTGCAAAAAGCAACAGTTTCTTCAATGGCCAAATAACGTGGATCAACAACAGAAAAGATTTATATGTGCAGCTTGTGGGCAAGAAATATCAGATAACGATAGACGTCACGGAGAGTGGCATGCCAGAAAATTTGAAGTAAAGCCAAAATATAGTGGTTACTGGATCAGCCAGCTCATGGTTCCTTCGGTAAGTGCGGCAGAGATCATTGAAGCCCACAGGACGATGACAGCCGAGAATTTTAGCAACTTCGTCTTAGGCCAACCGTTCGTTGGAAGCGGCAGCAAGATGACTGAGGATAAGCTTTTCCAAAACCTTAAGGATTATGAGCAACACACCGAAGAAGATCCCGTTGTTATTGGTGTTGATACCGGACTCCCAATTTGGTACGTCTGTGGAAATAAAGACGGAGTGTTCCATTGGGGATCTTGCGAGTCTTATGATGAGCTTGAACGGCTCCTCAAACGCTGGCCTAAATCTATCCTGGTTAGCGATCAGGGAGGCGACCTTATCGGCATTAGAGAGTTGCAAGAGCGATATAATGGCCGCGTGTTTCTCACTTACTACAGGCGAGACAGAAAAACCCAACAGCTCATTCAATGGGGAGAAGGAAGCGAGTACGGCAAAGTAGTTGTAGACCGCAACAGGACGATTCAGATGTTGATTGATGAGTTTAGTGCCAAGCGCATTCCGATCTACGGCACACGAGAGGACTGGCAACAAGTTTGGCTGCACTTTGCTAACATTTACCGAACAGAAGAAGAGGATAAGTTAGGTGTAAAGCAATATGTATGGCAACGAAACGGGCCAGATCACCTCGTCCACGCACTCGTCTATTTTCGCGTGGGAATGGACAAGTTTGGATTCAAAGACGGCGGAAACTTTGTTGATCCTAATGCGTTTGATTGGAATTCAATCCCTCAAGCGCCAATAACATCTTATGATGGAAAAACCTCTTGGGTTGGGATCAATAACCGTCGTCCTGAACGGGACAGGGATTGGCGTGACATCTAGTTCAGAAGCATTTCACGCTTATTGTGATATGCATTTTGATAAGATCATTGCTTTCGCGCAGGACGGATTATTTGATATGACACAGGGAAGTTTTGTCGCTCACTTTGATGATTTGGGTAACTATTCTAAATGCGAGAAACATTTATATTTGACACATCCAAAAGTTTAGTGTTTAATTCTAGCTAGAAAGCCCTAGCTTGTAACGAGAGGGGCGACAAGATTCATTCTTTGTCGCCTTTTTTGTATGGCTTCAGGCATCGGTCGCAAACGATCAGAGACAGGTGGAATCAACCCTGCACTTAAGGGCATTATTGACCAAGTGGGTGGTCTTTTCGCACCTTTCAACAAAACAAAGAAAGCTATTGATAACCAAACAGAAGGGCGCATCACCTCACCCGAGGATGTTCTTAGTTTGGAGATGACTGACGAGGAGTTATCAACACTCACTTCTACATGGACTTCTGAGTTTGCTGGTTACTACGCGGAAGTAAAGATGCGTTCTTCAAGGAACTTCAAATACTACAAAGGTGAACATTACGGAATGAGCAATGGTCACACAGGCAATGGTGATGGGTATGGAATTGTAGATAACGCAATCTTCCAAGCCGTTGAAACGTTGTTACCGATGGTAGCCCGTGAAGACCCTGAACCAAACGTAGAGACTGATGATACAGATACAGGTATTGCTTTAGCCGACGCTGTAGGTCGTAGTCTTGAAGACGTATCAGACAAAGTACATTTACGCGTTAAAGTCCGGTCCGCGGTGCGAGACTGGTTGATTGACTTACTCGGAGTGCTAAAAGTTACGTGGAATCAAAAGACTTTATCAATCAACGTTGAAAAGGTTGATCCAAAGAAACTTATTATTGATCCTAAAGGAACGTTTGATGGTGGCAAGTTTACAGGTCGTTACATCGGTCAATACGTGTTTGATTCAGGTGAAAACCTGATCGTGCGTTTCCCAGAGCAGAAGGAATGGCTCACACGTGCATGCGGTGGAAAATTAGGTACCGTACTAGGCTTTCGTGAGTGGTGGACTTCTGAATATGTCTTTTGGGAGATGCGCGGGCATATCTTGGATAAGAATAAGAATCCTCACTGGAATTATGGTTACGATGAACCAATTAAAGGTGATGATGGAGAGGAGACTGGCGAGACACAACAAGTTCTTGGAGCTAACCATTTCATTCATCCTGAAATGCCATTTAGCTTCATGTGGTTCTTCAATGATGGTGAGCGACCGTTTGACTTCACTTCGTTCATTGAACAATCAATCTCGATGCAAGACTTGTTAAACAAGCGCACCAAACAGATCGACAAGAATGCCGACGATTCAAATAACGGTTGGGTATTCTCTAACAAGATGGATCAGGATCAAGCTACACAAGCCGTAGCTGCGTTAAAACGTGGTGGAGCTATCAGGGCACCAGGTGACGACATTACAAAGGTTGTGCAGCGATTTCAAGCTCCTGCGTTACCAGCGTATATCGTCGAGGATATTCAAGATAAACGTTTAGAGATTCAGAACATCTTCGGGATTCGTGGTGTTACGCCTTCCGGTACTGCTTCCGAAGAATCAGTGCGTGGTCAGATCATTAAAAACCAAGACGACACATCGCGCTCGGCTCCTGTCGTTGAACAGATCGAGCAAATGGTCGATTTCGTTTTCAACTACATGGCACAGATGATGTACGTCTATCAAGATGAGCCAAATGAAGAGGGTGTTGCAAAGACTGATTTGACTAAGATTTTGAACATCACTGTTGAAGAGGGCTCAATGCTCCCACGCAATCCTTTGATGCGACGCAACGAAGCAGTTGATCTATTTGGCTCTGGGTCTATAGACATTGTTACGGAACTTGAACGCCTTGAATATCCCGATCCAAAAGCAACCGCAGGGGCAGCCATGTTGCTCAAGATAAACCCCATGGCCTATATGCAAGCGTATACGACGCTTTCACCAGAAGCCATGCAAGCGTTACAGCAAGCCATGGCTCCTCAACAGGCTCCTGCGCCCGCAGCACCACAACAGCCAGCAGCTCCACCTCCACCTGCTGCACCGCCTGGTCCACCCCCAGCGCCACCTGGCCCTCCAGGACCTGCCGCACCAGTCCCAATGCCGCCTATTCAATAACCTAAAATATGACACCTTATTTCGCAGATAGCGAAGAACGGAAAGACTATTTAGAAGCTCTTAAGGGCGTTGAGAAAAAGACTGGTTCAAAGATCGTCAAAGAGATGCTGTCTAGTGAACAGCGGGAAAAAGGCCTGAAGCTCGTCAAATCAATCATTGAAGAACATTTGGAAGAATACGCAGAGGGCGAGATGGATTGGGAAGAATGCCTTGATGGAATGATGGAAGACCTCAAAGTTTGTGATCCTGATGAATATTCAGAAGGAGACGAAGAAGAGGAGCCAGCAGAGTAACAAATCATGTCTTTTCCTCGAGTTGTAGACATTAAAGAACAGCACTGCGTAAGTCATTAAATGAGGCCGAAAGGCTGAATCCATTATATGAAAGATTCGATTGCAGCGCATTTAATAAATAACAACATGTTAAGTGATGGTTTTGAAAGCTTGAAGCCATCAAAAGAAGAACCACAACCAGAGCCTGAAAAGACCGAGGAAGTGGTTTCAGAACCTGTTGTTGAATCAGAAGTCGCGGACAACGTACAAACTAAAGAAGAAGTGGAACCAAAAGAGAAGATTCCTTACCATCAACGCCCTCGCTTCAAAGCTCTTGAAAGTAAGATCGCCGACTTAGAGGCTAAACTGGCAGAAAGTGCTAAGGCAGCACAGCCGACTGCCGTAGACCCCGATGCCGAGTATCTCGTTGGCAAAGATCCAAAAGCTGTTGATTCACTCAACAAGCTGATCACATCAAAAGCTAAAGAAATTAGGGAAGCTGAACATCAGCAAGAGATTCAAGAAAAGACCAATGAACAAAAATCATTGTCTCAATTCCGAGAATTACAAGCTGAAAAAACTAAGGAATGGGAAGAAAAAACAGGTATCAAATTCACTGATGGTGACAAGAATGCTGATTTTAAGCAGATCAAAAAGATCATTGAAACAGCAAATCTACTCACGGAATCACCTAACGAATTTGGTCATCGTATTCCCGATTTAGATAAGGCTTTCGCTATCTACATGGCAACGCGTCAGGAAGCGACTGTACCTAAAGTAAATCCTTCCCGCGAAGTGGCAAAAAAGATGGCTGGTTCGGGTGTCGTTTCACGATCCCCAAAACCAAATCTCCTGTCACGAGATCAAGTACGAAATATGTCTCTCACTCAATTTCTTAAATCACAGAGATAGTTAATTAAAACTTTATGGCTTTGACAAACAAAGTCTCAGATTCGACACTCGAGTTCCTTTATCAACGCTTGATTGAAGGTGCCCTTGTCGGAAACATTGCCGCCGGTCACTTTATTTCTAAAGGTGCAGCCTCGACCTGGAAAGGTTCGCAAGCCGCCTATGCTTTCAAGTGGACTGAAAATACCAACCAAGGTTCGTTCGTTGGCGCCCAGCTTTTGAGCAACTCGCAAGTTGATAACACGATCAAACTTATCTATCAATGTGCGTTCTTATATCAAGCAACCACGCTCAACTACACAGATGTAGCCCTGAACCAAACAGAAGGTGAAGTGGCTAACCTGATTGAGCGCCAGATCGGTTCCGATACACGCGACTTGACGCAGCTTGTTGGTACGCAATTCTATGCCGCAGGTTCTAACGGTCAAGATTTGCTTGGTCTTGCTGCTGGTGTTGATAACGGTAACACGGTTGCAACAATCGGTGGACAATCCCGCGCTACATATCCAGCATTGGATGCGACGGTAAACGCTGCGACTCTCAACAAATTGACGCTTGCCCAGATGTATTCGACCTACGACAGCACCTGGCAGGGTGTCGAAATGGTAAATCATATCTTTACCACGACAGCCGTGCGCACGGATTATCAACAGTTGCTTGATCCTATCATGCGTTTTGAAGTCCCAACGAACGCCGCGGGACGCAGCTATAACTTGGGCCTTGGTGGTACCAAAGCGTTGCAATTCAACAATGCGTCAGTATGGGCTGATATGATCGCTCCTGCGAACGTCATGTGGTTTATCAACGACATGTCGATGGAGTTTCAATATCTCCCAGAATGGCCAGAAGGTAAGCCAGTGAAGTTTGCCGAAGCCGATATCATGGATGGTGAACCAGACCCAGAATTGGCTCGTGAATACGGTTTCCACTGGACTGAATTTGTACGCCCTGTAAACCAGATGATTATGTCCGGTTTCACAGTGCTTGCGGGTAACATGATCTACAAAAACCCACGTTATAACGCCCAGCTCAACGCGATCTCGGCAGGTATCTAATTCATAGCGCAAGGCGCATAACAACTTCGCTATGTCTCTATTAACAGAAAACGTCTTACCTCCTGGAATGTGGGACGGTTGGAACACGGCCAAGAATGCTACAACGACCGGTACTATTACGAGCACTGGTTCGTTAGTAGATTTCTCAACTGTTACAAGCGTAAAACTTCCTGCTGGCACAACTATCAATGGTACCACTCAGGGCACAT
>Ga0302274_10002599_pt1 | contig 16453 bp, 21 predicted proteins | sample III_Bog_N2_1_FD_198755 | JGI IMG/M metagenome (GOLD analysis project Ga0302274, IMG submission 198755) | Peat permafrost microbial communities from Stordalen Mire near Abisko, Sweden - III_Bog_N2_1 | ecosystem: Environmental > Terrestrial > Soil > Wetlands > Peat | place: Sweden: Abisko...
GCTCGACGAAGCGCATATAGCGGCGTTGTCGCATAGCGCCCTGGCCCTCGACATTTACACATGGCTTGCGCAGCGTCTCCACCGGATTCCGGCAGGGAAGCCCGCCCGCGTTTCATGGCTGGCATTGCACGGGCAATTCGGGCAGGGGTACGACCCGGAGCGCATCGACAAATTCCGGCAGGTTTTCCGGGTGGCCCTCCGAGAGGTTTTGACGGTCTACAGAGCCGCCAGGGTGGAAGAGGAGGACCCGAGGCCACCGCGTATCTATTCGCAGGGTGGAAGCTATGTCTGGCGCGAGAAGCCAGCCAAAGGGCTGACCCTCTACAACAGCCCGCCGCCTGTGCGGAAGCTCCTCAAATAAACCACGGCCACTTTGTAGGGAGATGTTGAAAACCCTGTGGTTTCTGAAATTTATCCACGGCCACTTTGTAGGGATAAGCACGGCCACTTTGTAGGTAAAACCCACGGCCACTTTGTAGGAGAATCCTATAGTTAAATTCCGATAGTCTTTCCGGTAGTACCCTCCCCAAATCTGTGGAGAAAGTCCCAAATGCATCCCTGCTCCGCTTCGCTACGCAAAAAAGGAGCGCCTCTACGAGGCGAGCCGGCGAGCTAACGCTCGCTCTACAGCGGGAGGCGCTAGCGCCCTCCCGCACCCACCCGCGCAAGAACAAAAACAAAAGCTGCCTGTCTAAGGTTGGGCCGGTCCGGCTTTTGAGCCTGGCGATTAGGATGGTGCTGGTTCAAGCGGAAAAGCCCCGGGAAGAGGCCGCGGGCCTCCGGTCCAGCCCTACCCATCACTTATTTCCGTATGCGCGATGGAGCGGGAAAGGAAACGATTCGCAACTTCGCGCGCAGCGGCGGCTGTTCCGCGTCCGCGTACAGGTCAAGAATGCGCGACACCTCGGCCGGCAGCATGTCGGCGGCGGCCGCGATACGGTCCAGGGGCAGGGAAGAGCCGTAGAGCACTTCAGCCATTTTCTTCAGCAGACGCGGCTTTTCAGGAGCGATCGGAATGGGTTCGTCCGTGCGCCAGCCTTTTGAGGAGATCTGCATGAACAGGTACCGGTATTGCCGCTCCGAAATCACGCCCAGGTCGTAGGCGCGGCGGACCAGCGCCTGAATGGACACGCCCCATTTCGGCTTCAGCCGGGAGATCCGCGTCAGCGAAACCGGGGGCTGCAGGTCGGGCCGGACTCCGGCTTCGGGCATAAGCAACTCCGCGCCGTAGGCGAAAGCCTCCTTCTCGAGTTCCGCCGGGAGCCGGCCGAGCGAGTTTTTGTGCATGACCAGGTGCCCCAGCTCGTGAGCCACGTTCATGGCCAGGCGGTCGCCGGGACAGCCAGGCGATATCGCGATGACGGGGATCTCACGGCCGTCCACCTGGGCCCAGCAGCAGAAAGCGTCGCGGCCCTTGAGAGCGGGAATGGCCAGCACCCATACGCCCGCGCCTTCAAGTGCGCGGATGAGGCCACGCACCGGTTCCGTTGCTGGAAGTCCAAGCAGCGATCGCGTCTTCCGCGCAGCCTCGCGCGGGTCTCCCTCGAGCGTCCTCAGGGAAACGGGGATATCCAGATCCCGCGCCATAGACTCGGCCAGGCCGAAGACATGCTCGGCGTCCCGCAGCGACTGCGTCACTTCCCGCTTGCTGATCGAAGTCCGCGCCCGGAAGAGCAGGGAACCGGCGGTCAGCCGGTTCACGGGCGCCTTGCTGAAATAAGAGAGGGGAAGATCCGTATGGTATGCGATCTCCGCAATAACCGAATCGGCGGCGTCCCGGAATTCCCCTTCGATTTGCGCGATCCGGCCCTGTGTGACTTTGAGCAGTTCCGCCAGTTTTGTCTGCGTGAAGCCGCGAAGCTCACGCGCCTGTTTCACTCTTTCGCCGAAGATCATTCACCCTTGCCCACTACCAACGGTGCGGACCGCGGCCGCACGTTGTCAAGGTCGCCCGAGTCCGGCCCCGCGGAGCCAGGCTGAGCCGCAATGCCCTCGGCGGGATGGCCGATTTCGACCTGCCAGTAGGCTTCCGCCGTCCGCTCGTCGCCCGTCTTTGGCGCGACCAGGTACAAATGGCTGAATTGCCAGGCGCTGTCGGTGTCCCAGAGGATCACAAGCGACCGGAGAGCCGGCGCCGGCATGTCCGGCGTCCAGAGCGGCAGTTCCTGCTGATAGAACCACTGGCGCTGGGTGCTTTGGGCTGTGGGCAGCACGGAACCCTTCAGGATACGGAAGCGCAAGCCGCGATATTCAAGCGCCAGGCCGTCGAGCATCACCCGTTCGATCTGGGGCTGGTCCTCGTCCCGGCAATCGAAGGCGAGGAGATGCGCCTTGGCTTTGCACCGGACCAGGTGGCTGAACAGGGCCGGCGTCCGCTCGAAACCCTCCCGCTCGATGAGCTGCTCGATGTGGGGCAGCGCCACCTCAAAGGCCTCATAAACAGCGCTCAGCAAAGGTTCCAGATCTGAGACGATCAGCCCGGGATCGGTCTCGCACGTGAAAAGAGGCGGAGTGATATTAGCGGCCATTACTAATAAAATTACATATGAATTGACAAAACGCAAGAACAATCCTAACCTCTCTCCATGGCCACCTCAAAGAAAACCGCATCGCAGGCGGGCAAGGATCTTCGCAACACCGCGACTCCCAAGCGGGACCGCGGGCCCATCGCGTCAGATCTTGCCCAGGCACCCAGGAAAAAGAAGTAACAGCCAGCCTGGTCTCGTCATCGAGACCAGGCTGCCAATATGGGGTGGTGAACCTAAACCGGCGGAAATTTATCCAGATACACCTCCTTTAAAAGGTTGATCATGGATCAAAAGAGTCGAGGTCGTGGTGCAGCCCGAGGGAGAGAGTCATGAGTGACGACGTGTATCGCCACCTAATCGGCAAAGCGCGTGACGCGAAGCGAGGCGGCCGTGAAGCATGGGGTGTAATGTCCACCGGCGAAAAGGTTGCGGTTGCACTAGTCCTCAATCGGCCGGAATGGTTGACCGAGTACGGTTATACGATTCCGGAAGCCATTGATCGCTCCGGTTCGGCTTGGGTGGCGCTAATCCCCAAAGTCGCCCGCGAACTCGCCGATGAGGATGCGCAGTGAGCGGGCAGGGAAGAGGAAGCGGTTTGCAGCCTGGTGGAGACGCGCGGCGAGACGAGAACCGGGTCTCAGCAGTGGGCGCCGTCCGGTATGGAACCGCGCTTATGCTTCCCATACGCCAGACTGCAAATTCTCCACATCGGTCACATTCGCGCGGTGAATTCATGCGACCGGCTGATCATAACCGCGCGCGATGCCGAGCCCTGAAACGGAACGGTGCTCCTGGCCGTGGTTGAAAACCCAGGCAGTCCCCTCCGGTTTTCGTAAAACCAGGTGCGATCGCTGTCCAGTTGCTTGATGCCCTTGATCACTTCGGTCAGCTCCTCTGGTTCCGGCCGCCGCGGGCAGTTGTGGATCGAAATCCTGTGAAACTGCCCGGCGTACGAAATCAGGATCCAGACTCCTGGTACACCGCGGCGGTTTCGGTAAGAGTCCCAGGTCCAATTCCTGCTTCTTGTCGATTCCACGGCTTCGAGTGTCGGCTGCAGTCGATGGTCCATTTTCTTACCCCTCCAATGTCCAAGAGCATATCCGAAAAATCGGCATAAATCAATGTTAAATTATTGATATTAAATATCTTATACACGCGCGCGTGACGCGCGCGTGTACATGAATATCTACGCGTGGAGAGACCCCATTAGGGCTCCCTGTACGGGGGCTTATAGCTACCCCGGTAGAGCCTCTTATAGGACATTGCTCTACGCGTCTGGAGTCGCATTCCCCACGCGCCGCTCTGCTTGTCGAGGAAGGCCGGAAAGAGGCGCGAATTTTTTGGCCAGGGAGCTTGCCCTTTTTTGTTGATATATGTTAGGTTGCAATATGTTAGGTAACAATATGCAACCTAACAAACACAAACACTGAAAAGAGGAGCAAATGACATCTCGTTTTGAAAGTTTTGGACACACCACCCTGGGGCAGGAACTCACGCACATCATCGACACGCCGGATAGGTATGTCGAGTTTCGGGCTTTTTCACGGGAAGGATTTCCGGCCGTGGCCGCTCTGGTATCTCAGCTGTCGCCGATCCTTGAGCCTCTGCGGGAGAGCGATCCGGCCGAGTTCGACTCCGCCAAGCAGTTTGTCGGTTACTTTACCGGCTTGATCATGCGGCGCCACGGACATTCGATCATTAAGAAATCGGTTCGCGTACCAGGCAAGCTGTTTACCGTCGCCGCTCTCTGGAGCCCCGAACCCACGTCATCGACCGGTGATGGTGGGATTTAGCTGGCCGGAAGCATAATGGATGAAACGAGGTGCATGTGCATCCGGAGGACGCATTGCCGCAGCAGGAAACATTTTTCGAGCATGTGGCGGGGAACAGGCGTGTCGAGGTTATCAAGACCTACGACCGCTCCTACGCCCGCGAGGTGTTCGGCGCTATCGGCGAGGAAGCCACGAAGGCTCTCGCCGCGGCTCTGGACATCGAAGGCAACTATGACCCCGGAGATATCCCGGACCCGGGCGGCGCCGAGTATGAAGACTTCCTGTGGCGGGAACTTAGCGATGCCGCGCGCGAGGATGTGCGCCAGAGCCCGGTGCTGTACTCGTTTTTTGTGGTCACCGAGAGCAGGGAAGGGAAGTCGGAAGACTTGTACATCGCGCCCGACTGGCCCAGCGCCGAGGCTTTCGCACGGCACCGCCTGGCGGGCGGGATCTGAGCGAAGGAAGCAGCATTTCAAACTCGTCGCCCGGCGGGAAACGCGAGCCGGCGAAGCGGTGGAACAATCCGGATAGCCGGATCCGCAGGCGGCCCCGTTCTTCGTTATCCCTATTCCTTGGTCTACAAGAAGGGATATACATTGAACCGCGAATCGAAAACCGCAACCCGCCCCAACCGCCGGATCTTAGCCTGCGAAAGCAGCCAGCGGCCTGGAACCCGCTGGCGCGGAGGAACAATTGAAAACTGCGAAGAAGCAAGAGCCAAAGAAGGCAAAGACGCTCAAGCGGTTCACATTCGATGCGGGCAATTCAAACACGGGTGTGGCCGGCCTGGTCGTTTCCGTGAAAGCCTATTCGAAGAAACAGGCGGTCAGGCTCGCGAATGCGTACCTGACAAGCCTCAAAGAGCCGGTCGATCTGCCGGTGCCGGCGGGATATAAAGATCTCGGCGTGCGCTACGCCATCTATTGCATCGGAGCGAATCTGACCATCCGTGACATCGACCTCGAGGAGATAGCGGAGATCGCCGCCTGAGGGAGTGATCCCGGTTAATTCGAAATTCTGAAGAAGCCCACGATGGCATCGAATACCCGCCAGAACCCCTTAGGCTCGAGCTCATCCGTCTCCGCCATTCTTTGATCAAAAGCCTTATCCTCGCGGCGCCGTTGAGCTCTGGCCTGCCTCCGCGCGAGTTCCCAGTCCACTGTGCCCGGCTGCAAACCTTCCCCAGGCTTGGGCTGCCGGTACACCTTGCCCGTGAATACAGCTTTCCTGGTCATGTTGAGACGATAGCGCCGTGTCTGAAGCCGGGCTGTGACCGCGAATACCGGCGCCGGGCACTTCGGTTTCCGCGGCATAACCGGTCCGCACGCCCGGCAGCCGGTGGGCATGGCACCGCGGATTATGAATCCGTCGCTCTATCGTGGTGTTGCAGCCGCGCGTACTGCTCTGGGGTGAGCTCGAGGAAGACTCCGCCGCGTCCCTTCGCGATCGCCTGGTCGAGAGCCTGACGGCTGGCCAGATCCGGCAGCCCGCTGCCACGCTCGACAAGCCCAATCAGCTTCTCCGAATCGGCCAACACCGGTTTGCGGGGCAGGGAAGTCTTGAGATCCGGCTCCAGGAATTGACATTGCCATCCCTGGCGGAACTGGAAGTACAGATACACGCGGTGTCGGCCGTTCCTGTCGCGCATGCGCTTCAGTATAGGCGAAAAAAAAGGCGAAACAATCCACAGCACCGGGCGGGACGGTTATCCTGGCTTGACCCTCCCATGAGCGAAGAAGAAGCCAGGTACGGAACCGATTGGACCGGCGGCGAGCTGGATCTGATCGTCGCCGACTACTTCGTGATGCTGGCCGACGAGCTGGCGGGCAGGCCCTACGCCAAAGCCGGCCATAACGCGGCGCTGCGGGAGCGGATTCCGCGCAGCCGCGGCTCGGTCGAGTTCAAGTACCAGAATGTTTCGGCGGTGCTAGAGAAACTGGGTATGCCCTGGATCCCCGGCTACAAGCCGGCGCGGCACTACCAGGGCGCGATCGCCGAGGCGATCTCCCGTTATCTGGTCCGCGCTCCGGAGGCGCTGGACGTGCCGGCCCCTTTGCCGCAGGTCCCTACGACGGAGAGCGTCTTTGTTCCACCGCCGCCCCCAACAGAACCACAGGAGCAAATGCCGGCGGCTTTGCGGAGCCTGATCGCGAAATTCGATCCTGTGGAGCGCGATCTCCGCAACCGCACGCTTGGCCGGGCCGGTGAGGAGTTCGTGCTCGAGCTCGAGCGCCGGCAGCTCGCCGGGGCGGGCCGCCAGGATCTTTCCCGCAAGGTCCGCTGGATCGCCGACGAGGAGGGCGACGGCGCCGGCTACGACGTGCTGTCCTTCGCGCCCGCAGGCCAGGAGCGGATCATCGAGGTGAAGACCACCAACGGCTCGGCGCGGACGCCGTTCTTTTTGTCCCGTAACGAGCTCGAAGTGTCGAAGCAGCGGCCGGGGGACTGGCGCCTGTACCGCGTGCACCTCTTCGCAACTTCGCCCAAGATCTTCACGCTGGCCCCGCCTTTGGATGCCGTGCTGCATTTGCGCCCAGAACTATGGCGGGCGTCTCTTTAGGCCGTCTCACCCCCTAAAATCCAGATCATTTTTGTTGCCTTGGGCTTGAATTTCTGTCGTCTCTGTGCCCGAGCGGAAGTTTTGCAATGTTTCTGTAAGTCGTTGAAGAATAATGTTCTGGTGCACCTCGCCAAGCCATCCATGAGTATTGCCTACTGGTCTCAGATACCCAGGAAGAGACCATGGCAACAAGCGAAAAACACAAAGCGGGGCGGCTGCAGAGCTACCGGCTCGCCTTGCCGGCGGGAGTGGTGCTTCCCTCCGGGTTGCCGGCGGCTCTGGCGGATATGGCGCAGACAACGCCGGAGGAATCGCCGGCAGCTACCTCTAACGAATATCCGCGGCTGTACCGCCGCCTCTGCGATCTTGGGCTCACTTTTCAGTTTGCCTACAGCCAGCGTGTCGCTGCCCGGATCATCGACAGAAGCGTTCGCACTCTTCGGGAATGGTCCCGGCAGGGGAAAATTGTCTGCTATCGCACCTGCATAGCCAGCACTCTCAGCCCCTATTACACCGCGCGTAGCCTCGAAAGCTGCTTGCGGGCGTGCGAACAAGGAAAGGCATAGAGGTCCAGCTATGCCTTCTCTCTCTCCAGAACAGCGCCATCCGGAGCTCCGGGAACTTCCGCAGTTCCGTGGGCTTTCTTTCCAACCCATATTCACAGTCGTCGAGACGGCCCCCATCTCTGGGGGCAACCGGCGCACCATGCTCAAGATCGTCGAGGCCGGCAGGATCGTCGCCCGCGACCTTCCTGGCCGCAACAGATTATTGGCTGCCGACCGCGAAGAATCCTTGATTATCTGCAACCACATTGGGCGATCCCCCTTTACCACCACCCCAAGACCGATTCCAAACCGCTGCGCACCGGCATCGAGACAGATCCTCGGTCGGCCGCTTTTGGCGCGCCAGAGAGAGACCAATGCCAAATATCCAAAGCACGACCCCTGCCTCGCAGGGTTGCCCCACGCTGTCTACTGATGCGCTCGGCGAGTTGATTCGTAATTGGGATCGATCACGCTCAAGTGCAGACCTCATTTCCACAATTGAAAAGGCCTGCTCAACTCCACCGTTGGCGAATATGCAAGCAGCCAAGCTGGCAAATAAACGAAGAGGCAAGAGCATGTCGCGTCGTAGGGGGCAGAACGGAACAATAGAGAAGCACGGGAGGTATTACACGCTCCGGGTGTGGATGGATGTTGAGGGCCAAGAAGCGCGCGCACACCCGCGCATCAAGATCTGCCCTATCGATAAGAAAAGCCCGGGCTGGCTCAACAAGTCCGAGCGCCAGAATGAGGCGAAACGAATCATCGAAAAGACCAGGGCGAACAGCCCGGAACGCTTCAATGAAGTCGTTCTCCAAACGCACCCCGGCGAGAGGACATTCCGCGAGCAGAGCGAAATCCGTCTACAAGACTTACGGGCCCGCGCGGAGGCTCGCGAAAAGGCCGGAGCTGGTCCAGTTGGGCAGTCCCGTGCGGCTTCGTCCAGACGGTCTGGATCGACTTCAACCCTTGAGACCGAAGAAGCCTGCCTGAACGCTTGGCTTTTGCCAATGCTCGGGGATTTGCCGCTCTCGAAAGTCAACAACGGAGCGCTGAAGCGCCTGGTCAGCTGGATGGTAGTCGGCGGCCCGATGCCTTCGAACGAGAAGAAAGGTAAAGCATGACTAAGAAAAAGGATGATTCGCACAAACCTCTAGCTGCGACAACTATCACGAGGTATGTGCTAATTGTGAAGCAGATCGTAGACTCGGCAGTCGATGAGGAAACCGGGAAACACCTCTACCGGCCAGAATGGGACAGCAAGTTCATGGGGCTGCCAAAAGTCAACAAGAAAAAGCAGAAAAGGCCGAGCTTTTCTTCGGAGATTGTGGCAGGGTTAGCGCGCTACCCGGTGATGTTGTACCGCGTGCTATTTATCCTTCTGGCGGCGACGGGCGCCAGGATTGGGGAGATGCTGGGCATTGAGATCGACAAACATATCTCTCCGGATTTTCGGACGATTTTCATCCGCCAGAAGGTTCATAAAGGTGAAATCCAACACTATCTCAAAACCGACGCGAGCTGCCGCGATATAGATCTGCATCCGGCCATTTCCGCAGTTCTGAGAGAGTTCATTGGCGACCGCAAGTCCGGACTGGTTTTCAGCGCTGGGGCTCGCGCGCCACTGACGGCGACCAATATGTATACAAGCCATCTGCATCCCGCACTGAAAGCTCTTGGTTACAAAAACAACTATGACCAAAGCCATAAGGCTGGCTTCCATGCGTTCCGGCGCTTCCGCAACACGTTCCTGAAAAACTTCACGCGTTGCCCGGAGGGTCTGCGGAACTACTGGCTTGCGTGGGCTAAAGGCGAGGAAGAAGGTGAGAGAGGAGGTTCCGAGGACATGGGTGACCGGTACGACATGATCGCGGACAACCTGCCCTTCCGTCTTCAGACGGCAGAAGAGTGCGGATTTGGGTTTGAATTGCCCTCTTGTGTACCCACTGTACCCAGTTGTGACCCGGGTCAATCTGACTCAAACTCCTCACAGCATAATGAAAATGAAGGACTTGACTGGAGTATCTGAGGGGCGGCTTCCCCTCAGATATCTAATGTTGAATTAGACCTTTTTAGCCGCATAAGTTCTTTAGATTGTGTCATTCGAGCTTATTATTTCGGGAAATAAGCCATCTCTCGCTGTACCCAACATGTTCCCAGAATTTGTTAAAGGCGGGTTGCGGGGAAGGAGGGTTGCATGATCGCAAAGCGGGATTGGAGGACAGAGCCGAAAAAACTTAAGGTTCGGCTGGTTTTGATGAGTGATACCCATGGACATCATAGAGAGATCGATGTTCCTGATGGGGATGTACTCCTCCACGCAGGAGACTTCACGATGCTCAACAAAACAACCACTTTCTCCATCCGGGATTTTAATGATTGGCTGGGTGATTTGCCTCATAAGGACAAGGTCCTGATCCCGGGTAATCACGATGCGGGCTTCATTTACCCGGAATATCGGGAACTGATCACGAACGCCAGGGTTTTGATTAACGAGGGAATTGAAGTTCAAGGCCTCAAAATCTGGGGTTCCCCGATCACTCCGAATGACTGGGGAACCTTTGGCGCCGCTACTGCTCAGGAGCGCGCACGTGCGTTTTCCCGCATTCCGGACGATACCGACGTGCTAATTACACATGGCCCGCCACTGGGGATTCTTGATCAGGTATTTAAGCCGAGCGTTCCGCAAGGGTGCCTTCAGTTGCTCGACGCAGTCCGCCGGGCAAGACCCCGCTATCACGTCTTCGGGCACATTCATCAAGGCTATGGCAGGATGAGAATTCACGGTACGGAATTCATCAACGCCGCGCTCGCTGGACCGAGTGACGCCCTTGCGAAGAGCCCGATCGTGATCGACATTGTGCCCGCGCTTGCGCACGCGCCCTTACAGAGACAGGAGGCCTGAGTACAGGGGAGCACCTCGTCTCCCCAGTTTCTCCCTGGGTTGCTTTGGGTTGGGCTGTCGTTCAGGCCCAGACGATAGCGGAATGCACACACTTACCTTAATCTGACCCACACCAAGCCGGCTAGGCGTGTTGCCCAAAATAGGGTTAACGCTTGCCGGCGTTTTCCTTTTGGAGGACTGGAATGAACAGTAGTCCCAGCAGAGCCCCTCCTCCCCTCCGGGAGAGTAGTTGTCGGTACGCCTGACAGTTTCTTGCCAGATCTCCCGCAACGCGCGGGAAAGCGCACGTCCAGAACCCACCAACATGAACAGAGAAGGCCCGCCGCGCTCTTGCCCCTTATCGGGCAGGAGAGCGGCGGGCCGTTTTGTTTTTCGGACCAATAGGAGACCGACATGGACCTTCAACAGTTCCTTTCTCGACCGTCAGGCTCGTTTTCCGGAGCCTTCAAATCCCGCCACTACAACCAGGGTCTGCCAGGCGAGGTGCGCGAACTGGCGCACCGTGGCCTGAAACTTTTTCCCGTCCGCCTGGCCGCAAAGCTGGCTGGCGACCCCAACCGGTTGATCGCCGTCGCAACCGACGACGTCACCTTGCTCGCGGAGTTGTGGGCATCCGCGCAGCAGCCGTTGTGGGGCTGCCGCGTCGCCCTGGGGCCGTCCGGTCTGTGCGTCCTGGTTCTCGACGGAGCGTTGGGCAGAGCATCGTTTGCCGCTCTCGTCCCTGACCTCGACGGATGCCTCACCCTCCAGGCCCGCTGCGGAGATGTGGTGTACGCCTTCTTCCGGCAGCCGGCGGGAGTGAAGCGGATCGCTTCGGCAACGAAGCTGGCGCCGGGCGTGAGCCTTCTCGGCGATGGAGCGAGTTGCATCGTGCCACCGTTCGGAGCCACCGTCTGGGTGGTTCCCGGCGCTGAGATCGAAGCGCTTCCGTACGCCTTGCGGGAGTTGCTTGTGTCCGAAAATCCGGATAGCCCTCCGGGACGCACGATGCCGGTGCCGAAATCTTCTCCCCGCCGCCCGGCTCCCTGCGGGTCCACCGTGCATTTTCAAAAGCCCAATAAGGCTCCGCGCAGGGGGCACCCGGTCTGCGGCCGCGCGGACTGGCGCGGCGGTTACCGCATTTCTCGCCGCCGATAGCCGGGTTTCAACTTAGGCGGACATCAAGACTGTCTTGATGTCCCTGCCGCATTTCACCCAGCGCGGTACCGGCTTCCTGGGAAGCGCCTGAATCAATTCTGAGCTGACATGCGGGCCGATGCCGATCATCGTGACCGTCGCTCTTTCACCGCCGGGGGTCCGCCTCCCTCGGAGGGAAAGGCGGATCCAGCGCCAGGGGAGTCCGTCCGATGCCCCGCAACCCACGACTGACAACCAGTTATCTAGGAGAAAATCATGGATCAAAAAATAATCGACCAGGTTATGCGGCGGATGGAGGCTCAGGCCTGCGGCGCGTCCCGCAAGGGCTTATCGCCAGCCCGGATGCAGGTCCGGTCGGGCCAGCGCTGCATTGGCTGTATGGGGCTTCTGCCCCCGCCGCACACCCCGGGCCTGCGGTACTGCTCGCTATGCCGTCCCGGCGCCAGGCGGCACACGGTGTACGTCTCTTTCAAGCGCTGTCATCCTGATGGATGGCACTGCGAATTTTTTGAATGGAACCTGATAACCCCGGCTGGGAAGTCCGTCACTTTCCGCGATGAAAGGTTGCTTTTCAAGATGGCACGGTGTGGGGGCGGGGTCCCCTATGCGCATTCGCTGCCGTACATCGCCGCCGGCATAAAGGCGGGACGGGGAACGTTTTATCTTAGGCTGAACGATGCGCAGCGCACGAAGCTGCAAAGCACGCTCCAGGACGCTGGCAACACAACGAGCCTCGGATAGTTCAAGCCGGATAGAGCACCGGCCTTCTAAGTTGGCGCTCTATCCCGGGCTTCGCTGCTCGTTGGGAAGGCCGTTATACGAGGCGCACATAATTATGCGCGCCTCGTATAAAGACGTATAAAAGGCGGGCGAAGCGACACTCAGATCCGGCCTCGTCCCGGCCCTGCTCAATCTCATTTCACCTTCATGACGGCATCCCGCACGGATCGTGCTGTTCCCTCAGTGCAGCCGCAATCAAGGGCCAACTGATAGAAAACCTCTTTGAGCCGGTAATTCATCGGGTGGCGTTCGAGGTTGTACTTGCGGACGAGCTGTTGCGCGAACTTCGCTACGTCTCCAGGCTTCACCCACGTGTCCTCAGCCTTGCTTAGGAATTCCTGCTTTAGAAGAGGCGGCAGGTCAGCTCCATAGATGAAATAGTGCAGATACTTGAGAAACTCGGGGTGCCGAAATACTTCATCGGTGCTGCCGGCGTTGTTTTTGAAGTAGGTGAAGCGAGATTCCTTTCCGCGGCCGGGATTGTAGTCGGGGTCGGTGAAATAGCGCAGGCGGAGTTCCGGGATGGCTTTTCGGTCTATCAGCATCCCCATCAGGCCCGCAGCGCGCTCACCGTTTTCCATCGTCTGCTCGTATTCCATCCGATGGTTCAGAACGTCGAAGACGATCTGGTTGGCCAGTTCCTGTTCGGCTGGAGTCAATTCGATTTGTTTGATCATTTGCATCCATGATCTCTCAAACCGGAATCTCATTCCGGCAAGCGCGGAGCCGCGGTGTTATCCGCATAGGTACGGCCCGGCGCGGGCCCGGTGATCGGACGATGGTCTTGCCGCGGTGGCCGGCTGGCGCGCTCGCCGATGCTGAGGCTCAGCCTGACCGGTCCCACGACGGCCAGGGCGATGGCGACAACGATGACGCCTGCCAGCCAGGGCGCGCCGGCGTTGAGCAGTGCGAGGGCGAAATGAAAGAGCGGTTCCATAGCTTAGTTGTGCCTCGGATCCGGAAATTCGGGCAAATTGGGCCCGGCTGCGATAAACAGTCGCTACTTAAAGTGGGTACTCAGTCCATAACAAGCGGCGATTTTCGATCGCATCTCCCATGAACCGTGCGAAGAGTATCACAAACGCTCTTTCTATGTGTGATAATGTCCTTTATCACATATACTGAACGTTTGAAATTACACAAGAACGCTATAGCGGTTATGTGTAATTTCGCTGGGACGACAGATGTCGCGGATCCCTATTTAGGCGCAAACGGAAGGAGCAATGGTTGATCGTCATCGGCGACATCCACGGAAAGACGGATCGGTACCTTAAGCTTCTCGCCCGTCACCGCGACGAGCCCAGCGTGCAGCTAGGAGACTTCGGCATCGGGTTTCCGGGAGACGAACCCCTTCCGGCTCTGCCCGATAATGCCTGGTTTATTCGCGGGAACCACGACAACCCGGAGGCTGCACGATCCCATGGGAACTACCTCGGCGATTACGGCTCGAGGACGATCGACGGGATCCGGATCTTCTATTTGTCGGGCGCTTGGTCGTGCGATCAGTGGCACAGGACCGAAGGCGTGAACTGGTGGCGCGACGAGGAACTCCGTGTGGCTGAGCTGCAGGCCGCTGTTGATCTGTATGAAAGGGTGAAACCGGAAGTTGTACTGACGCACGACGGGCCGGACGAAGCGGTGCTGTCTCTGCTTGCCGGCAAGTCGGTGCACAAGGAACTGACTCGCACGTCCACCGGAGGAGCGCTGAATGCGATGCTCGAGGCGCACAGGCCAAGGAAGTGGATATTCGGACACTGGCACTCTCGATTTCGCCAGAAGATCGGCGGGACCGAATTCCGGTGCCTGCCAGAGCTCGGCTGGTGCCGGATTCATGGTTGATATCGAGAAGCGAGCCGTGAGAATACGTACAGAAGCACCGGTAACGGCCGGCGGAGAGAGACGAGCATGAAAAGGAAGAACATGGGTTCCACGTTCGACAGCTGGCTCCGGGAAGAGGGCATCGAGGGAGAAGTGACCGCGAATGCCATTAGGCGCACGGCCGCCCGGGATGTCATTCGCAGCAGCGGCAACGTCTTTGCCGATATGGGCCTGCCGGATGCGGCGGAACTCGGCACCAGGGCCCGGCTGGAAGCCGCGCAGAACCAAAGGGGCCAGCTGGTTCCGGCTAAGATCGCGGCCGCGTCTGACATCGATGGAACGAAGAGTCTGACGGCAGAGAAGAATACGGATTACCTCCACTCAACATTGCGCGAGCGGATCGTGGAGCACGTTTTCGTGGGCGAGGCCCTGCGCTGGCTGTGGGTAAATGGCGAGAGAGATGTCGATGTGCTGCGTCCGGAGTTCGATGCCGGCGGCTATGACCTGGTCCTGAGATGCAAAGAAGTGGAGAGATATATCCAATTCAAGACAGCGGCGGTTGGCAGCAAAACAGCCCGTATCAATGCCAGCCTCAGGCTGATGGAGAAGCCCGGAGGCTGCATCATCTGGATCTTTGTCACTAACCAGTTGGAGATGAAGATGGACTCTTTTCTTTGGCTTGGCGGCACTCCAGGAGAGAAGCTGCCCAGCATCCTGGATAAGAATTCCGCCAGACACACCAAAGGGAACGCCAAGGGCTACAAGTCCAAGCGGCCCAGCCAAAAGATCATCCCTATTAGAGACTTCGGCAAGCGTTGCACGTTCGACCAGATCATGGAGAACCTGTTTGGGAAACAGAAATGAACAAGCTTATTCCCATCAGCACTGCGCCTGTTCTTCCGGGCCTGGTCACGGCCACCGGCGATCGTGCGGGTGTGCGCTTCCTCGAGTTCTTCGCAGCACAGATCCGCAATCCGAACACGCGGCGGGCTTACGCCCGCGCGGCCGCGGAGTTTCTGGCGTGGTGCCAGGGCGCCGGCGTCATTTCCCTGCCCCAGGTACAGCCGATGCACGTGGCCGCCTGGATCGAACTGCAAGGGCGCGAAGTATCGGCGCCCAGCGTGAAGCAGCGCCTGGCGGCCATCCGCAACCTGTTCGATTGGCTCGTAACCGGACATACCATCGACGTCAATCCCGCGGCCTCGGTGCACGGGCCGCGCCACGTGGTGCGCACGGGCAAGACGCCGGTGCTCGAGCCGGCCGAGGCGCGGCGGCTTCTCGATTCGATCGACGCGTCGACGCCGGCGGGACTGCGCGACAAGGCTCTCATCGGCCTGATGGTCTATTCCTTCGCCCGGGTCGGCGCAGCCCTGGCCATGCGGGTCGAGGATGTGTACACGCAGAATCGCCGGCTGTGGGTGCGGCTCCATGAGAAGGGCGGCAAGCACCACGCAATGCCCTGCCATCACTCGCTCGAGGAGATCATGGAGGCCTACATCGCCGGCGCCGGTCTCGCGGGCAATCCGAAGGGCCCGCTCTTCCGCACCATCGGCCGCGGCACCGGCCAGCTCACCGGCACTTCCCTGCCCCAGCAAAACGCGCACGCCATGATCCGCCGCCGCGCCGCGGCGGCTGGCATCAAGACTCTGATCGGCAACCACTCCTTCAGAGCGACAGGAATTACGGCCTACTTAAAGAACGGCGGCACGCTCGAGAAGGCCGCGGCCATGGCCAATCACGCCAGCACGCGCACCACGCAGCTCTATGATCGCCGGCGCGACGAGATGTCGCTCGACGAGGTCGAGCGGATATTGATTTGAGGCGGCGGCAAAAAGGAATACCTACCCCGCTCGACCGAAGGCCGCGCGGGTGTTCTTGTTGCGCATATTGACTGTGACGAATTCGAGCAGACGCCAGACGGCCCGTTCTCCGCACCGGCTATTACGGGCAATGTGCCCCGGCAGACCGTCTCAAAGACAGCTTCGGTGCAGGGTTCATGCGCTGAACATGGTTAAAAAGTCGGCTGTACACGAAGCCCGAGTGTGAATGTAGGCAAGCCCGACATGGAATAGCGACAGCACAATCACTATCGCAAAACTTTGCCGCTGCAACCAATCACCAACTGCCGTTACTGTTCGATTGACCCTGCCACATACCCGATTAACCATAGAATCCCCCTTTGAAGCTTGATTAGGGGCTGCTACAGCCACACTCGGTACTGCGCTTCCATGTGCCGTTCCGACTGCGCCGGGACATATCGGGTTGGCCCCGAGTACAACCGACTCTCTGCTCCTAGTGTGCCCGAAAAGTTGATTTACTACAACTTAACGTCCTTTACGTTACGTCAACTGCAGACGAGTACCGACCAGTAAGAACCTGCCCGGTAAACCTCTATCCTTAGAGCCTGATCT
>Ga0302274_10002609_pt1 | contig 16404 bp, 16 predicted proteins | sample III_Bog_N2_1_FD_198755 | JGI IMG/M metagenome (GOLD analysis project Ga0302274, IMG submission 198755) | Peat permafrost microbial communities from Stordalen Mire near Abisko, Sweden - III_Bog_N2_1 | ecosystem: Environmental > Terrestrial > Soil > Wetlands > Peat | place: Sweden: Abisko...
GGGTGCTGCTTCGCAATCTCAATCCCAAACAGCCCATGACCCGCCGCAATATCCAGCACGTGCATCGGCCCCTCGTGCCCATCCAGCACCACCGCGCCCAGCGGACCGGCCATCGGCCCCATCATCGGCGCCATGGTCTCCGCAAACAGCACCCACACCGGATTCTCCGGCTCAACCGTCCCATCGCCAGGAAGCGTCGTGCGTCCCGCCCTCACCAATTCCGCCAGGTTGTTATAGGGCTCCTGCAATGCCGGATTGCCCAGAAACTGCGCCACCGAAGCCAACGATGCCGGCGACCGCGGATCAAGAAACACAGCGCTCGTCGGCGTGTGCAGGTAGCGTCCGTCCTCTTTCGCAAGCACGCCGTTGATCACCAGAAAATCGCACAGAATGCGAATGCCCCGCTCCGACGCCGCACAATGTTTTGCAATCGAAGCCACATCCCCCGGCCCATCGCCCACCGCTGTAAAAATGTCCAGGTCAATCGCCGCCTTCAGCGCCGCGGTGCGCTGGTGCGCCTGCAGCATTTCAAACACAAGTCCAGGGTTCGGCGCACCCGCGCCATTTTCATTACTCATAACCAACCTCCTCTTTCGTGTGTGCCGGTTTGGATCGGGGGGAATCCCAGGCTCGCCGAGTGTAGCATTCCAAGTGTGCGATGGAGCATGAAATTCCGAATCGCGCACTGCCTTCATGGGGGAATGTTCGGATTGCCAGAAATCGCGCTAGGGTTCAATTAGAAATGCCCCGCCAATCCGTTGGCGGGGCATTTTGACTATTTCATGCTTCCAAATAGGTCACGGATTGCTAGATTAAGTTGGGCGCGGCGGTGATCGTTGTTTTTGCCCGGTAGATCGTCCAGCAGTTCCTTTGATAGGCGCAAGGTTTTTGTAGTTTTGACTCGAATATCTAAGAGGTAATGATAGGGAGCCTCATCCAATTGCGCCTTTACAACTTCAGCATTTGGGATGAGTGTTTGCATTTGCTTTTCGACAATGGCGAATGCAGGTACCTTCTCGAATGTAATATCTCTGATCATTATTTACGCTCCTAAATTGATTTAAGCCCTTCGAGGGCGACCCTCAATGGGCCTTGACAAAACTATACGCCGCATTCGAATTGGTTCGTTGGAGAATTTCGACTGTATACACCTAGAAAATTGGCTTTGCGGTGTCTACACCTTGATCGATCTATGTTTGGAAACCTTTCCGTATCCATCGCAGGAGCGCGATGGACTTGTATACGGCAATCCATGCGAACGGAATTGGCAGAAGTGCTAAGAGCGCGGCGTATAGCGATCCTGTTTGGATTGAATCTCCATTTTGCTTTCGGAATACGGAGTCACATCTTCCAATATCCTCTGCCCAATCGTTCATGCTGACTCGAGGTGTTGCTGCCAGACGGGCGTTTACATTCGCACGGCATTGCTCGTGCTCTTGCTTAATATCGCCGCCCTCGTGGTAACCGATGTTGTATCCCCAAAACGCTCCGCTGATTGCCCACAAAATAGACAACACAACGCCGATGCGTTGCCAGCCGTTCATCGTTTCCAGACTTGGAGACATGCGGTGAATTTTACGCTAGGAGGCCCGCATACAGGTCCAAGACTTCCATTCGTCCTACGATTAGCGATCTGACGGGCGACCGCTTCCATCCCTCATCCTTCGACGCCGACGGCGAGTTGATTTGTTTGTTGTCTTCGATGGAAACGCCTTTCTCTTGGCCGCATACCCCTTGCGCATTTTCACCCCCAATTTAGTTTGCCTCTGAACCGGCTAAGTCTCCCTCCATTGCGGGATTTTTCCTCATCATCAATCTGCCGTGCAATTCCGGACCCCGTGGCACGCCGCCCAATGTCTCCTTTTGAACAGATGCCCCAAATCCCCACCTGCTAGCGTCATCCACAATCCGTCTTCTCTGCGCGCGGCCTTGCAGTCCAAACGCACCAGCTTTCACTTCAAGAGGAACCCATGGACCACCTCCCACTCCGCGCCATCCTGTCCGGCGCGTTCGCGCTAGCCGCCTTCCTCACGCCTCCGCTCTCGCCTGCTCAAACGCCCGCACCCACCATCACCGCCATCCCCGGCACCCTAGTCCGTTGGTCCGCTCCCGGCACGCTCCACTGCAGCATGAGAGCCCACATCTGGCCCGCTATCGAAGGCGTCTGCTACTACCCCATCGACCTACTCACCCGCACCGAGACCATCACCGTCGCCCGCTGGGGTACCGGTCCCAAGCACCTCGCCCGCATCTCCGTTGAGCCCAACGACTACGGCACTGAAGAAATCACTCTCCCCGACATCCCCCAGGCCCACCCCTCGCCCGCCGACCTCAAACGCGACGCCGTCGACCGCGCGCAACTCGCCCGCATCTGGGTCCGCCGCGATGGCCCCCCGCAGTTCACCCTGCCCCTCGGCCCGCCCGTTCGACCCATGTCCCTCGGAAAATCATTCGGCGTCAAGCGCATCTACAACGGCAAAGCGTCCGAGCAGGCCCACATGGGATCCGACTACGATTCTCCCGTCGGCTCTCCCATTCTTGCCGTCGCCGCGGGCACAGTCGTCTTCGCGAATGAGATGTTCTTCGAAGGCAACTCTGTTTTCATCGATCACGGCGACGGCCTCGTCAGCGAATACTTCCATCTCTCCGAACTAAAAGTCCAAACCGGCGATAAAGTGAAACGCGGCGACGTACTCGGTCGCGAAGGACAAACCGGCCGCGCCACCGGCCCCCATCTCTGGTTCGGCGTTCGCTGGCACGACGCCCGCATCGACCCCAAATTTCTCCTGGAAGAACCCGCCAAAATCCCCGAAGTAAAATGAACTGCGGACAGTCGACCGCGAAAACGATGCCTTGAAATGGCACGATTTTAATCGTGCCGTTAACTATCTGCTGTGAGTGTCGGCTTTAGCCACTAAGGGGATGTTGGATGGGCCGCAGTCTTTTATCAAAGATTCCCGGTGATACGTATTGCCGCAACTGGGCAAGGAAGACCAAACAAATGAAAATAGTTTTGATTTTTTCGCTCTGCGTTGCATTTTCGACCGCCGAATGCCAGGATTACCAAGTTATAAGTAAAAAAGAGTTCGCCGAGGTCATAAATACGGAAGTTGGATACAAGTTTGATGCGCCACTTCGTTGGCACATATCCGTTGTAAGTCCAAATCCAATTGCCATCTCATACCCTCCGAGCCTGCTCCGATATGCGCAAGTTGCTCCCCCTAAAGGAGGTGCTGAGATCGACGTTTCCTCCGACATGGCATTAGACAGTGCTAAATCTATTGAATCCTGGATTCAAAAAGATACAAGCAGGTATGGGTTTGCTGAGAGAAAAGAGTTATCGAAATCTATGAATCCAAATTTTGCTCGCGCGGTGCAGGTGACTCGCTATGAAGATGTGGGTGACGACTACAACGAAGAAGTCATACGTTGGATAACGACCTATGTTGAATTTAGGGGCCACATTTTGGCGATTCAGTTAAAATATCGCGCCAACGATCCCAAGGCGCGTTCCTTCGAGAAAGTATTTGATGAGACGTTGAGAAGCTTCACTGTGGCCCTTTGAGACTGATACTTTGTTTCGCAAAGGCGGCGAGTCAGCCCACCCCGTCCCACTCTCCAAACTCCCCGCTCGCCTAAGGCTGATAAATTTTAGTTAAGAGTCCGTAGCCCTCATTTTCCTTTCCGCTCGTCGGTCATGGAGTGAAACGCAGGAAGCGAGCCATGCCCCCAAAAATCGAAGATCTCCGCATCAAGTGGACCAAAGTTGTCCTTCCCCCCGTCTTTCTTGAGGAAGAACTCCCCATTACGGAGACGTCCACGGCCACCATCTTCAACACCCGCACAGACATCGCCAACATCCTGAAAAATCGCGACACGCGCCTGCTGGTCCTCGTCGGCCCCTGCTCCATTCACGACACCAAGGCCGCACGCGAATACGCAGGCCTGCTCAAATCCGCAATCGCCGAGTTCTCGCGCGATCTGCGCATCGTCATGCGCGTTTATTTTGAGAAGCCCCGCACGACAGTCGGATGGAAGGGCCTCATCAACGATCCCGGTCTCGACGAGTCTTTCCGCATCAACGACGGCCTGCGCTCAGCGCGCCACTTGCTCCTCGACCTTGCCGAAATGGGCGTTCCAACCGGCACTGAATTCCTCGACATGATTTCGCCCCAGTACATCGCCGGCCTGGTCAGTTGGGGAGCCATCGGCGCGCGCACAACAGAGAGCCAGGTCCACCGCGAACTCGTCTCCGGCATCTCCTGTCCAGTCGGATTCAAGAACGCAACCTCAGGCGATGCGCAGGTGGCCATCGATGCCGTCCTGTCCGCCGCGCAGTCGCACACATTCCTCGGCCACACCAAGCACGGTCAATCCGCCATCTTCGTCACCACCGGCAATCCGGATTGCCACATCATCCTGCGCGGCGGCAGAAACGCGGTCAACTACACGGCCACTCACGTTGCGGACACCATCGCCCTCATGCAGAAAGCAGGCGTCAAGCCGCGCATCATGATTGACTGCAGCCACGCCAACAGCAACAAGGACTACACCCGGCAGGCCCTGGTCTGCCGCGACGTCGCAAGCCAAATCGCTGCCGGCAACCGCAACATCATCGGTGTCATGATTGAGAGCAATCTCGTCGCAGGCGCCCAGAAGCTCGTCCCCGGCAAGCCCCTCGTCTATGGACAGAGCATCACCGACGGCTGTATCGACTGGCCTGAAACCCACACCCTGCTCACACAACTTGCCTCAGCAGTGCGGGAACGCAGAGCCGTTCAGTAGTCGCATGCCGCTCCCATCACAGCCGTCTTCAGCCGCGCGCTCTAATTCCGGTTCCCGCCCAACAGCACCCGCGTCCGCCGCCGCGTCAGCCGGATCTGGCAAGCCAGCACGCCTCCACAAGTCTGTGTTCGCACCCCGATCCATGCCACCTGGTCCGCGCCCAGCATGTACGCAGTCGCATCCGACCGGTTCCCGGTCTGCTGCATAAAATAGGCCGCGTCCATGTCCTTGTCCGCCGCTTCGGCATTCAGTTGCTGACACTGGTCCTGCGGCGGCGCAGGCGCATCGGCCGGATGGTCGCAAAAATCCTCATCGTGCACCAGCACATACTTCTTCCCATTCTCCGGAATGAAATAACGCACCGTAACAGCCGGCATCGAAGCCGCCATCTCCCACTGGCTAAAATCCTGCACAAACTCCATAGGAAGCTGGCTCATGCTCAGCGCCTTATCCTTCAACTGCCGCGAATAAATGGCCAGCGTGGGCGTCGGTTCGCCGTTCGTAGGATGGAAGTAAATCCCCCCAATCCCGATCCCCGCCTGCATGTCGATCCACACAAATCCCCGCCCGCCATGGAACCCGCCGCCGCGCGTCGCCACCATCGCATACCGTCCATCGCGGATATTCACCGGTAATGGATCGGCATCAAGCACGGCATCGATCGTCTCCGAGATGCCCATGTCGTGGCCGTAGAAATATTCGGTGCGCGGAGTCACCAACTTCAGCGCATTGCGGAACTGCTTGTCCTTGCGCACATCCTTTTCCATCCGGCCCGCATAAGCGTTCAGAAATGCAAGCTGGGCGCTCGGAATCGCGTTCTCAAACACCGCCGGGGGCGGAGGTGGGGCGGGCGTAGCAATCTGTGCGTCCGCATCCTGTGCCGCCATCTTCGGCTGGAACCACGCACCAGCCATTAGCAGCATCATCAGCAAGGGGAGAAAAGAAGCCTCATACGTGCGGAGGGAGCAGGGGGAAAACCGCATCGCAATACCTCTCGGTAATGAATTTCCTTTCGCTACCAATTTAGACGAAAATCCGTCCTCTGCTGTTTGAATTTTCTCCCGCCACAACCAACTGTGCCCCTGCGCCATTCATCGCACAGTTTCATCGTGCGGGAAGTGGGCTGATCCATATGGTCTCGTTTCAAATACCTGGATGTGGAGACGGCTACCGCTCCTACGCCTACTCCGTCGGCTCAATCAAATACTGCTCCAGCTTTCCATCCGGGTACGTATAGGTAGTCAGCCGCAGCCGCTTCCCCGGAAACACAATCTCGAAAACACGAAACGTCATGCCCCCGCGCAAACTTTCCCGCTCCTGGTGAAAAATCAGCGGCTCACCCAGCGGCGACAGGCTCTGCTGAAAATCCCCGATCGTCTCCGGCGTAAAGTAGTCGTTGAGATTCGGCGCCAGCAAACTGCGATCGATCTTCCCCTGCAGTAACCCATGATAGATATCAATCGCCTGCTGTTCCGGCGCGTCCCGGTGCGCGTCAAGAATCACGGGCGCCACAAATTGGGCAATGATGGAAGCCGCGTTCACGGCATCCTGATTTGTCAGCACCGCCACCGCAACACCATCGTCCACCAGCACTTCGTTGTCTGAGACAAAGCCGCTCACTTCGCCACTGTGTTCAATGGACCGGCGGCCCACCCGCTCCGTTACCTCAACGCCGAGCCCATATTTGGTGCCTTTCCCGTCCTTGAGTTTCACCTCGGTAAACATCTGCTTGTAGCTCTCGGGCTTCAGAATCGTCCGGGCGATCAAGCTCTCATCCCATAGCGCAAGATCGTGCGCCGTCATGGCCAGTTCTCCGGCTGCAAACATCCATCCGCGACCTTCTTTGGGAGCCAGGCGCAAGGGGCCGAGAGCGTTGCGAATATAGGGCGTTGCATCCGCGGTGGTCAGCTTGGTTTCGTCGGAGTTCCACACCGAATGCATGCCCAGCGGCCGGAAGATCCGCGTGGTCAGCAGATCCATCAGCGGCGCGCCGGTAATGGTCTCCACAATGCGCCCGGCAATCACAAAGTTGGTGTTGGAATACTGCCATTTCGTCCCCGGCTCAAAATCCAGCGGCTTCTTCGCCCATGTATCCAGAATCTGCTGTGCGCTGGCAGGCTGCCGCATGGGAGTCATCAGGTAGTCCTCGGCCCAGAAGTCCTGGTAGCCGGAAGTATGCGACAGAACCTGGCGAATGGTGACCTTGTCCCCCTGCGTGAGGCCTGGAATATATTTACCCACCGCATCGTCCAGCGAGAGCTTGCCGTCTTCCTGCAGCAGCAGAATGGCAGCCGCCGTGAACTGCTTGGAGATGGAGCCAATGGAGTAGCGCATGTCAGGCGTGGCCGGTGTTTTGGGATCGAGGCGAGCCAGCCCGTAAGCATGCGTATAGACAAGCTTGCCATGCTGGACAACCGCAACCGAAGCGGAAGGCACACCGGTCTGCTCAAGCACCTGCGCGGCAATGCGATCGACGTGAGCCGCGAGGCTCGGATCCGACTTGTCAACGGATTGGGCGCCCAGCCCCAACGATCCAAGGCAAGCTGCGCCAACCACAAGGCCAGCCAACAGCGAACAGCGAGTTTTCATGGCTCTTCTCTCCTCAGAAAAGAATAGGGCATCCAAATACCATTCCCTGCCCCAGTCCACTAGCCACTAATCACTAACCACTGACCGCTGCTTTATCATGCCTACAGCGAACCATGCCCCCCACTCTCTTCATCTCGGCCGGCGAAGCCAGCGGCGAGCACTACGGCGCGCTCCTCATTGAAGCCCTGAAACGCAAGCTAGCCACCTCCGGCCAAACCGCCCAGTTCTTCGGCATGGGTGGCGATCGCATGGTGGCCGCCGGCCTCGATCGCGTCGTCCGCTCTGAGGACATGGCCGTCATGGGCATCACCGAAGTCATCCGCCATCTCCCCCGCATCTACGGCGAGTTCTACAAGCTTCGCCAGTCCATCCGCGCCCGCAAGCCAGACGTCGCCGTCCTCATCGACTTCCCCGACATCCACTTCGAGCTGGCCGAAGAACTCCACCGCCTCCACATTCCGGTCATCTTTTTCGTCAGCCCCCAGCTATGGGCCTGGAAGAAGAAGCGCATCAAGCTGGTCCAGAAATACGTTACGAAGATGCTGGTCATCTTCCCATTTGAAGAGCCCTTCTACCGCGAGCGCGGCGTCCAGGCCGAGTTCGTCGGACATCCCCTGGCCGAGCTGCCCCTGCCCTCCATTACCCGCGAGCAGTTCGCCCAGCAAAACGGCCTCGACCCCGCGCGAACCTGGATCGGCCTCCTCCCCGGCTCACGTCCCAAGGAGATTCGCGACAATCTCCCGGAAATCCTGAAGGCCGCGCATCAGCTCTCTGCCTGGGCGCCATCCGATCCGCCGGTCTTTGAATTCCTGATCCCGCTTGCTCCGACCCTCAACGCCCCGCAGCGCGAAGAAGTCCGCCGTCTCGTCCAAATCCACGCGCCCAGCTCGTCCGTTCACCTGGTGGAGGATGCGGCCGCCGCACTCCATCACGCCCGCGCCTCCGTAGTCGCCAGCGGCACCGCAACCGTGGAGGCAGCCCTCATCGGCAATCCCTTCGTCGTCGTTTACCGCGTTTCCCCGCTCACCTACGCCATTGCCAAGCGCGTCGTCAAAGTGCCCCACGTGGCCATGGCCAACCTTATCGCGGACAAACGAATCGTCCCCGAACTCATCCAGCATGACTTTACCGCCAGAAACATCGTCCAACACCTTGAACCGCTGCTACCGGAAGGGGCGGCTCGGCAGTCCATGATGAATGAGCTCAAAACCATAAGGAATGTGCTCAATGCACGTTCTGAAGGCAACGAGCAGCAAGCCGGCGCCATCGAACGGGTGGCGGCCATTACTCTTTCCCAGCTCGGAGCCGCTTCCCAGTCGTTGACTCCGCAAACCATAAACCCCTGATTTCACCCGGCTCGAACCGGCATCACAACTTCCATAAGATCGGCTGCGATGCGATGATGACTCCCATGGCTACACCGAAGAAGATTCAGCGGCTTGAATGCGGACCCCGCCAGACCCTCCAACTGTTCTCGCTGCAGCGCCTTCTTTCCGCGCCTGCCGTCACCACGACCTTGGTCCCGGTCCTTGCCATGATCGCGCTCGCCGCCGCGCCCCTCGCCGCACGCCTTCATGCCCAGCGCACCGAGCGGCCCGCGCTCAACATCACCGGCTACGTCATCGACGCTGAAATCGACTCCGCCACCCACCACCTGGCGGCCAAAACCACCGTCGCCTTCACCGCGCCCGAGTCCCTTGAGATGGTCAGCTTCGGCTTTCACCCTGCCCTCAAGGTCACCAGCATCACCGACGATTCCGGCAAGGTCCTCACCGGCGAACGCAGCGCAGACGGCACCGTCCGCGTCACTCCGTCCGCGCCCTTCGTCACCGCCCAAACCTACCATTGGACCTTCGTCTACGACGGCACAATCACCGGCAATGAAGACGGACCCATCGAAGGCCTCAAGCTCGCCGCCATTCAAGAGCCCATCACCTACCTGCTTTACCCGGCCCGCTGGTTTCCCTCAACGGGCTACCTCACTGACCGCTTCACTGCGGAAATCCACTTCCGCGTTCCGCAGGGCATGCGCGTCTTTGGCAGCGGCAGCACCGGCAAGCCCAAGTCCGTGACCCTGGCCAACGGCAAGCCCGGTGACCAGTACGACTTCAAATGGACCAAGCCCGGCTTTCCTGGCACCATCATTGCCGGCCGGTATGTTGAACCCGCCACCGCCGGCCCCGGCAACGTCAAGGTCTATCTCACCCTCTCCCATCAGTCGTCGGGCAACCAGGTAGCCCAGACCGCTGCGAAGGAATACGACTTCTTCACCGACAGCTTCGGCTCTCCTGAGTCCAGCCATCTCAACGTCGTCGAATTGCCAGACGATACCCTCCCCGCCGTCTGGGCACCGGAGCTGGCCGCCGTCCTCGGTTCCCGCGTTGCCGACAAGAGCGGTGTCCGCCTGCTCGCCAACACCATCGCCCACCAGTGGTGGGGATCCGAAGTAAGCCCCAAGACGCTGAACGATGCCTGGATATTCAACGGTATGTCCCGCTACGGCGAGCTCATGTATCTCGAAGACGAAAGCGGCCGCTCTGCCATGCACACCGCGCTGCAAGACGTTTCCGCCTCAGCCCTGGCCTACGACACCATCCCTCTGTCCAGCGTGTCGCGCATGGCCCCCTTCTCGCCGGAGTTTCAGTCCATGACCTTCGATAAGGGCGCCATGATCTTCCACATGCTGCGTTGGGAAGTCGGCGACAAGGCGTTTCTCTCCATCCTCAAAGGCGCTCTCAGCCAGTACACGGACGCGCCCATGCGTACTTCCGACTTTGAGAAAGTCGCCGAAGAGCAGAGCCAACAGCAGTTGATCGCCTTCTTTTCTCAATGGATCGACGGCACCGGCGCGCCCCAATTCACCGATAAATACGAAGTGTTCCGGCTCGGCAACAACAAGGGCTTCCGCACCGTTGGCCAGATTCAGCAGGATCTTGACCTGTTCCGCATGCCCGTCGATCTGCGTATTGAGACCGACGGCAAAACCGAAGACGAGAAGGTAGATGTGGTTGGCACCGATTCGCAATACGCATTCACCACCTTCGGCCGCCCCCGCCGCATCGCCATCGATCCCAACGACTGGGTCCTCAAATCCACCCCTGATCTGCAGGTCCGCATCGCCATCCTCAAAGGTCAGTATCTCGTTGCGCAGGGCGACCTTCCCGGCGGCCTCGCCGAGTATCAGAAGGCGCTCGACTCCAATCCCCAAAGCTCCCTCGCCAACTACCGCATCGGCGAGCTGCTCTACACCCAGAAAAACTACCAGGCCAGCGTCAACGCCTACCGCGATTCCCTGCGTGGCGACGGAGAGCCCCGCTGGACTGAGGTCTGGAGCCACATCGCTCTCGGCAAAATCTTTGACATCACGGGCCAGCGCGACCGTGCAGTAGGCGAATATCGCCTCGCCGTTCAAACCAACGACAACACCCAGGGCGCTGTAAACGAAGCCCGCCAATGGCTCCAAAAACCCTACAAACGCCCCGATACCGAATAGCGCACGAGCCACAATTCAACAGACTGGGTCCCACCAAGCTCGGACGTTGTCGCGATGGACAGTGGGACGCGACTGGCCTGGAGTAGGTCCTCAAATGAGAATCTTTGGCTGGATCCTGCGCAGTTTGCTGGCAATGGACTTCGCGCTTTTCGTATTGACATTTGTCCCCGCATTCTCTGGAATTGGCGGGAATGATCCCGGACTCGCTGACCGTCTTTTCGGAAACTATCGGTTCGGCGGTTGGAGGGCGGACATTGTGTGGATGTGCTCATCATCGGTGTTCATAATCGCTGCAGGGTTGCCGTGGATAATGAGAAACCGTTCTGCGAAGATCACCAGAATCACCTGGTTCCTGTGGTTAGCCTGTTTCCCTTTTTACTTGTTCTACATCCTCCTTCACATGTTTGGATAAGCGGCATGAACACACGTCCAAGAGGTGACGTCGCGTTGCTGAAGCGTGCCCCCGGTCCCTCGCATTTGGGGACCGGAGATTGACCAAGCCAATGCGAGCCTCTCGCGAGCGTCTGCCGCGCCGCAGATGCAAAGATGCACCTAACCGCAAGCAGCTTCGAGCCGTCTTTTCTGTGAGTGCAATCTGCACTCTCAGAAGAGGCTTTCTCGTGAGCAACATCGGTTTTGCTTTCCGCGTCGCCCTGATTGCCGCCCTCATCCCAGCAGCATTCGCAATCGCTCAACAGCCTGCAACGACTGCGGCGCCTGTCCCACCGGCCATCCAAACCGCAAAAAAGATCTTCGTCTCGAACGCCGGCGCAGACAGCGGGCTGTTTCCCTCGCCCTTCAGCGGCGATCCAAACCGCGGCTACAACCAGTTCTACGCGGGCCTCAAGGCTGCCGGCCAATACGAACTGGTCAACGATCCGGCGCAGGCTGACCTGGTGCTCGAGATTCAGCTCACCGCCCCCGTTGGCTCAACGCATTCGATGAACACTAACAAGGTGAACGGCGCTTCTGACCCCGTGCCCATGTTTCGACTCATCGTTTATGACCGCCAGACCCATTTTGTTTTGTGGGCTGTGACCGAATCCATCGGAATCGCGGTGCTTCAAAAGACCCACGACCGCAATTTTGATGAAGCCTTGTCCGCAATTCTGTTGGATTTTGAAACGCTCACCGGCAAGTCGCCCGCCGCGCTCCGCTAAAGCAGCGAGCCCAAATGCACAGATTTTGCAGATTATTTCCCCGATGCTAGTAGCGTCAGATTTGGCCACACTTTGGCCATTCATGGTGAGACTATGGCATTTGGCTCCGCAGGACTCAGCTTGCTCAAAAAATCGGAAGGCTTTCGCAATCGTATCTATTTTGATCCGGCAGACATTCCAACCATCGGCTACGGCCATCGCGTGCTGCCGTCAGAGTCCTTTCCAAATGGAATCGACGAAGCCCAGGCAAGTCAATTGCTCTCCCAGGACATCCGCACCGCCGAGCAAACCGTGCTGAAGCTCGTCAAAGTCGCCATCACGCAGGGCCAGTTCGATGCGCTCGTCGACTTCGTCTACAACCTCGGCGCCAATCGGCTCGCCGCCTCCACCCTCCTGCGCGACCTGAACATCGGCCGCTACGACGCCGCTGCCGAACAATTGCTGATGTGGGACCACGTCGGCACAAAAGAAGTTGCCGGCCTCAAAGCCCGTCGCGAAGCCGAATTCCACCTCTGGCACAACCCGCTCCTCCGCGCAGAAGTCGTCTCCTGGGCCTAAGCTCCACCCGCTCCCCCAGCCAACTCCACAACCTCCAGCCGCTCGCCCGCCTTCAAATACCCCTTGCGCCGAAACCAATCTTCCATCCCGGTCTGCAGCCGTTCCAGCGGCACACGATGTCCCGCCTCAAGCAGGCCATCCCCCACCGGCAGCGTGTCGTCGAATACCGAATCGTTGGTAAAGTTCCGCATGGCAAAGTTGTCGATCCACTTGATAGGGCAAGCAAGCTTCGCCCCGGAACTATCTACCCGCTCCACAGAAATCTTCCGCACAAACATCCATCCACTCTAAAGGAACCGCGCCCTCCGGTGGCCGAACTCCGCCCGTCGGTCATCCCACCCGGCCAATCCCCGTCTACCTCAGTGAGCGCTTCGCCGGCGAAGATGCTCACCAGGATCGAGAGCTCGTTCCCCCGCCGCGGCGTTGGGACGGAGCCCAAAGAGATTCCCCCAAACGGGGAGGAGCATCGCACCATGATCACTATTTCTTCCACAAATTCGTTTGCGCGGCGCGCCGTGCTTGCCGCCGTCCTGCTCGCCGGTTCCTGTGCCCTTTGGGCCCAGGCCGACCAGCCCCCCGCCCCACCCACCGGCCCACCTCAAGGCGAGATGCGCGGCCGCGGTCCCGACACCGAACGCGAGCTCGGCCAACTCACTTATCATCTTTCCCTGACGCCCGATCAGCAGACCCAGATAAAAGCCCTGCTAAAGGAGCGGCACAGCAAGGTGGAAGCTCTCCGCTCCGGCGAGAACAGGCCTTCCCGCGAGCAGATGCAAGCCCTCCGCAAAGACACCGATACCAAAATCGCCGCGCTCCTGAATGACGACCAGAAAATCAAGTTCGCCGCCCTGCAGCAGGAGCGGATGGAGCATCGGCGCGGCCCCGGCGGTCCCGGAGGCGATCAGCCCCCACCACCGCCGCCCCCTCAATAACATCCCCGTAGCTTCACGAATGAAAGTCTGTGCTCCATTCATCGCGCAGCCTTACCGCGCGATGAGTGGGAGCGCAAGAACCTGGATAAGAGGGATCACCCTAAGGCTTCGTATCCGGAACAACCTTCGCGTCCTTCGTCCCCGACGCGTCCACGTGGAACCGCTTGTAATCCGAATCCCGCTCCGTAAAATGCTGCCGCACATTCTTCAGCAGCAGCACCTTCGCCTGGAAATTCGCCTCCGCACCCGTCGGCAGCCACACTTCGCCATTCACCAGGTTCTGGTCGAACCGAAAGCTCGAGCCCTTCTCCACGCTCGCCACCAGCCCGCCGCCTACGCGGAAATTGTCGGTAAAGCTTACTTCCATGTGCGCCACCTGGCGGTCGGCCTCGTCAATCCACATCGTCCCCTGCAGCTTCTTTGACGCATCCTCGGCCAGCCCATGCGTCTTCGCGTCTTTGCGCCCCACAAAGTCGAAAACAATCGCCGCCCGCCCCCTGTACACCTCACGCCGCGGATTGCGCACATCCATAATCTCCAGCACCCGGCTGATGCTGATGCTCTGCCCCTCCAGCGGCTGATCCGGCGGTGTCTTCTCCGCCTTCTCCACCTGCTTGGTCACCCGCTCGGTTTCCTTCTGCTGCTCACTGTCATTCAGCGGCTGGCCATCCTTCTTCACCTTCCGCTCAATCACGTGCCCGTTCACAAAAAAGTCTTCGCCCTCTTCGCTCTCGGTCTTCTTCACCTGCCCATTTGCGTCAATGTCCTGCGTGGTCTGCAGCGATGAATAGGTGTAGTTCTCCCGCACTTTCTCGAGTTCCTTCTGGTGCGCCTGCACCTCCAGCATCAGCGCGCGGATATCCGGAAGCGGCGCGCCCGCACCCTGCTGGGCCACAGCAGGCGCTGCCAGCAATGCCACGCAGAAACCCGTTAATTGAATCATTCGAAAAATAGCCATAGGAAGGTAAAGACGTGCGCGAATGGTTGCGCGAGATTCCTCCATAAGGACCCAGCCCGCGTTAAAATGTTGTACTCTTTTGACCAGCTTTCACTGAGGCCGACCAAACAGAATCGTTTGAAGCCATACTACCGGGGTGCAACACCGCATCAAAATTCACAAGCTGCAACGGGTGCCAGTTGCCGGGAACCGGCAGTCCTGCTCCCTGCACAAAAGGAGAACGACAGCATGATAAAGATGTTGATTCACTGGGTGGTAAGCGCAATCACCTTGATCGTCATTTCCCATTTCCTGCACGGCTTCGTAGTCATGGGTCTCAAACCTGCGCTCATCGCGGCGCTCGTCATCGGCCTGCTCAACGCGACCCTGGGCCTGGCGTTGAAGATCATTACCTTCCCCATCACCATCCTCACGCTGGGCCTGTTCCTGCTGGTCATCAACGCGGCCATGATCCTGTTGGCGTCGCGCCTCGTCACCGGCTTCCACGTCACCGGATGGATCCCCGCTCTGTGGGGCGCAGTAGCACTCGCCCTGGTAGGAATCGCCGTCCACGCAGGTTCAAAGCGTATCTAATCTCATACGGTGCCAGAGGTTTTCCCGGATGTCGCAGGGGTCGGAGGGAGCAGGGATTTCAACCCCCTGAAACCGACCTGATTGGAGCCGGCCTTCAGGCCCGGGTTCTTACTTCGCCACAGCAACCGGCTGAACCGCCGTCTTGCTTACGATCGTGGGGCCCGTCCGCCGGTTTGCCTTTTTCGTGGTTGGCACCGGCGTAGGAGTCTGCACCGGCTTCGGCGCCACCAGCACAGGAGCCACCGGCCCATTCAGCGTATTCGGCGTCCGCATCGCGCCCGCGTTTGAGAATCCACCCGGCGCGGCCATACGCGCAGGCATCGTAATCACTTTGGCGGTCTGCGGCTTCTGCACGCGCGAATAAATACCCCATCCGCCGCCGGCCACCACAAACACAATCGCCGCCGCCGCCGCGCCACGCATCCAGCTGGCACCCGGCCGCAGAGCAGGGAAATCCAACACCCGCGCCTTGCGCCCCGACCCGGCACGCACCCCGGCCATCACCCGCTCTTCCAGCCCCGGAGCCGCCTTCACCACCCACCGAATTGTCCCTGAACGAATTCATTCCAAAATTCCTCAACCCCAAACCACCAGTCCCTAGTCCCTGTTCCCTGTTCTTTCTCTTCCCAACAGTCCCGCCATCAAATTCCGCGCCCTGAACAATCTCGACCGCACGCTCGATTCCGTAATCCCCAGCACCTGCGCAATCTCAACGCTGGTCAGTTCCTCGAAGGCTGAAAGCATCAGCACCTCGCGCTCTTTCGCCGGAAGCGTCTCAACGCATGCCAGCACCTGCGCATGGTGTTGTGCCGCCGCCGCGCGATCCTCCGCGCTCAAACCCTCCGCCGGCAGCACCCGTGCCAGCTCCGCCACGTCGTCCGTCTCCGGCCGGGTCTTCGCGCGCCGCTTCCGGTCGAGCACAATATTCCAAACAATGCGGATCAGCCAAACCCGCCGATCGCGCACCTCGTCCAGCGTGTCCCGATGCCGCAGCACTCGGAGAAACGCCTCCTGCACCGCGTCCTCCGCATCGGCCGCATTCCGCAGCACTGAAAAGGACACACGGTAGAGCGTCCCGGCATACTCGCTCACCAGGGCCGCAAGCGCCTCTTCTTCCGCCCGCACGCGGGCACTTTCTGTGCGGGCTAGCTCGTCCACAGCGCTCGAAGGAATCTCCATCCAACCTGCGAATACTGCCTGGCTGGCGCTCATAAACCACCAGACGCAGGCGAATTCAAAAATGCTCGGGGCGCAGGGCATTCACGTCCCATTCCAAAAACAAAATCCAAAAGAAAAACTCGCGGGCGCATACGCCCCGCGAGTCCTTCTCTAACCCAACATGACTACTGCCGCGGG
>Ga0302274_10002611_pt1 | contig 16397 bp, 12 predicted proteins | sample III_Bog_N2_1_FD_198755 | JGI IMG/M metagenome (GOLD analysis project Ga0302274, IMG submission 198755) | Peat permafrost microbial communities from Stordalen Mire near Abisko, Sweden - III_Bog_N2_1 | ecosystem: Environmental > Terrestrial > Soil > Wetlands > Peat | place: Sweden: Abisko...
GGGATAGCCGCGTTCATCGTGCGTCAATCCCGTGACGTGAAAGTTGTAGCCATCGCCGGCGTGCGCCATCTCCGGAACCTGGTCGCCATTGGTTCCATAGGGGAGATACTCTTCGACCGATTTGTGTGTATGTTTGCGGGGCACAACTTCGATCTGATCCGCGGGAGGTATCACGACCTTCTCCGTCATGTGTCCGACAACTTCGTCCATCATGAACATCACGGGCACGCGAAATTCTTCGGCGAGATTGAATGCTTTGATCGTGAGATCGAAACATTCCTGCGGAGAATTGGGGCAGAGTGCAATAATTTCGTAATCTCCGTGCGATCCCCAGCGCGCCTGCATCATGTCGGCTTGCGCGGGAAGCGTGGGCAGGCCCGTAGAAGGCCCTCCGCGCTGCACGTCGACGAAGACACAAGGCGTTTCCGTCATGGCCGCGTAGCCAATGTGCTCCATCATTAAAGAGAAGCCAGGGCCGGAGGTGACGGTGAAGGCTTTCGCGCCTCCCCAGACTGCGCCTTGCAGCGTAATCGAAGCCGCGAGTTCATCTTCCATCTGTATAAATGTTCCGCCGACCATGGGGACGCGCGAGGCAAAGCGCTCGACCACTTCGGTGGAGGGTGTGATGGGATATCCAGCGGCAAAGCGGCTACCAGCGGCGAGTGCGCCTTCGCAGCAGGCATGGTCGCCGTCCATGAAGTGTGTGCCGGTCAGAACTCCGTGCGGATCGGCCTTTACGGTGTGGGCCTTCATTTTTCACCTTCCTGAACCGGGCCGACATTCTTCTCATTAGACGAGCCCGCCGCGCCGGCCTTCTTCGGCTCCACTACCTTGCTGGCGCAGATGGCGAAATCGGGACAATACATGCCGCACAGATCGCAACCACTGCACTTTTCGGGATGCACAACATGCGGCGGATGGTAGCCCTTGGAATTGAAAGCGGAAGACAGCTCGAGCACGTGGGAGGGACAGAACTCCACACAGAAGCCGCAAGCTTTACAGCGCTCGACGACGATGGAAACACGTCCTTTTGGCATGGAGACTCCAACCTGAAAGCGATCGACTCGGATCACGAAATCTCGCGTGATTATGACTTTGATGGTGTACGTCACGATGTGACAGAAGTCACCGATACACGTGCGCCTGAACACACCGCGCGCGTATCGTGCCGGCTAGGGGACGGCGTCCGCCGCCGTTGTTCGCGACAAGATAACCAGAAAGGTCTTACTGGCTTTAGGTGAGGCACGACACAATCGATTGTGTTGTGAATCACAGCAATCGCCACCCCTCGGACTCACAATAATGAGTTATTTAAGGATTTCCGACTTTGTTCCCAGGGGGACTGCAATGTTCGAAGCTGAAATGGAAATGGAAAAACGCTCTTCTTTCTTGCCGTTAGTGCTCATGATGTGCCTGCTCGCAGGCATCGTGGGACTGGGTATTTATATCGTGCTCCAAGTCCGTCAAAGAACGCCTCTTGATGCCCAGCAGGCGACCAGCGTCGTGACCGCCACCCTGAAAGACGCGGACCCTGCCGTGATTCGCTTCCGTACTGGACTACTGAAACCGAGCGACGATACCAAGCCAGGCGATCCCAACTATCGACTGCTGGAGAAAGCCGGGATTGTGAAGCTGGCCAAGGCCTCGGGAGGCGTCGATGTTACGCTCACGCCTGAAGGAGAACGCCTGCTGACCTCGCTCCCCGGATTCAAAAAGACGAAAGAGGACAAGGGCACGTTCTTATTTGAGGCGCCCGTCGCGCGTCGGGAATTCGTCAGCGTCGCTGGCATCGAGATGACCGGAGTGAATACTGCGACTGTCCAATATAACTGGAAATGGGTCTCGAATCCGCTGGGCGATGTGTTCGATGCGGGCGGCCCGCTGGTCAAGACTTTCAATCTTTGGGAGCGCCAAACGTTGATCAACAAATATGGAGTCGACTTTTATCATGGCGATGTTGCACGGTCGAGCATGGGCCTGTTGCGTACCGGCAAGGAATGGAACATCGCAGTGCGCTAGAAGCCGCCGGACAAAGTCGGATATCTTGTCCTTGCTTTGAAATTCGGATCCTGTTCTTGCTTTGAAAGGGAGCAGCTTTAGCTGCTCCGTCACATCCGCAACACCAATCGGGCTTCAGCCCCTGAGGGGTGAGCCAGGGGTTGCGAAACGAGTTTAAAGAAACAAGTTTAAAGCTCCAAGGAGAGACCGCGATGTCTATCAAAAACTTACTCGTGTTACTTACCGCGCTAATCGTATGCGCCGGCACCGTTGCCGCACAGGACCAAACGCCGAAACAATCCGACACAGTCATCAAACATGTGCCGATCAAATCCACATCGCCCACCTCGGGCAAAGAGATGTACGCAGCCTACTGTGCAGTTTGCCATGGCACTGACGGCAAAGGTGGAGGCCCCGCCGCCAGCGCACTCAAGACCCAACCTACCGACCTGACTCTTCTCGCGAAAAATAACGGCGGGAAATATCCGGACATGAAGGTGTCGTCCGCGATTCGCGGCGAAGGCGGACTTCCTGCCCATGGCTCCAAAGATATGCCGGTATGGGGATCCTTATTCTGGAGCATGAGCGCTGGACACGAGAGCGAAGTGCAGCAACGCGTCTCCAATCTCACTCACTATATACAGGGTCTGCAAGAGAAGTAAGGAATTTGAGCCGTAACTTATAACTTGTCATCGTGAGGTGGTTCAGCTTTCATCACTTGTCATCCCGAGCGCAGCAAGGGATCTCTAGCCGACCGCGAAGGTGCGGAGTCCTCCTGCGCTCGGCGCAAGATCCTGTTTATCATTTCTCGCCGGACCCGACCTCCGACTTACTCTTGAAATGGTGGAAGCGCACACTCGTCACGATCACTTTTGGGTCAGCATATTTGGCTGCGCCATGAATACTGTGTTGCAAGTTGTATTGGTAACATCCCTCGGTGCTCGCGATTCCATTCGCGGTCGCGCCTACGTGCCCGCTGAAGATAGCAGCAGTTGCCGGAGGAGTGGTGCTAAAGGGATGTGGCACGCCAAAGGTTGCAATGAAATCGGAATCGGCCTCTTGCGTTGACCAAGAAATCGTTGTTCCAGGATTCACACAAATCGGCTTATTGTGGCCGCCGACATGCCCACCGGCCAGGTTTTGAGCCGTCGCGTACGCTTTGCTTTGTCCTTCCGAAACCCAAACGCTGCAGGGCACACTCGGTGAACCACAAATTTTGGCGGGCTTGCATTTCGGAATATGTCCTGTGCATGCCCCAGGCGTACCGGCGTTGGCTACGTTTGCAAATACTACCGCTGTTAGAACGGCGTGAAACAAAAAGTCGCGGGAAGCGCTACAGACTTTCATGGCGCACCTATTTCGTAGAAGTATTGAGGGACGTTTCCACCTTATGCGGGACCGGATAGCGGGAATCAGAGCGCAACGCCCGAAGCTCTGGTTCATGTTCAACATCTTCGATCGAATAGCCGGCCTTCACCGCCTCATCAATCGCACTCAGGGCCTGGGTACGGTTGCCGATAATCTCATAAACCAACGCCGATGTAAACAGGACGTCGCTATTCTTGGCTGACAAACGAAGTGCCTTGCTAATTGAGTCGGTCGCCTCTTTCTTGCGGCCGAGATGTGCGTCATACAAGGCAATCCCACTCAACACCTCGGAACTCTTGGGATTTACCGCCAATTCGGCTTGGGCCGCTTGCAAAGCCTTTGCGTAGGCCGCAACCGCGTCAGAAGATCGCGCCGGAATCTGGCGATAACTGTCCCCCAGATTACGCCACAAAACATCATTGTGCGGATCCAGTTCAGTCGCCCGCTTCATCGCGGCCGCCGCTTCTGGATACCGTTCGAGATACATGTAAGCCGATCCCAAGTTACTCCAGGCCGCGGATGTCTCTTTTAAGGCTAATCCTTTTTTCAAGGTGCTAATCGCATCGTCACGACGGCCCATCGCCATGTAGACCGCACCCAGATTCTGGTATCCCACGGAGTTATCCGGCTGTAACTCAGTCATCGCCTTGAACTGAGTTGCCGCCTTCGAGAAGTCACCATGGTTATAGTAGAAACTACCCAGCCCGCTATAGCCCGCCCAATAGCCCGGGCGGCGATTGACTACGGACTGCAGAGCCTGTTCTGCCTCGACTAGTTTGCCCTGTGTTTCGTAAATCTGTCCGGTGAAATACGCCGCGTCGATGGAAGATGGATCTTCGTCAATTGCCTGGTGGAACTCGGAAAGCGCTTTATCCAACTCCCCGGTTTCACGATAAATTTTCCCCATGGTGACGTGAACTTCCGCTAACCGGTCGTTTAGCTGAAGTGCGTGTTGCCCGCTCCAGATCGCTTTCCTGATCCACTCGCTGTCCTTGGTGAGCGCGTATTTACTGGCATAGGCGCTACCCATGCCGGCATAGGCAAGGGCGTAATTTGGATCCTTTTCTAATGCGCGCGTGAACAGACCAATGGCGCGGTCCAGACTATCTTCGTCATAGCTCTGCGAATACCCGACGCCTTGTTCGTATAATTCGTAAGCGCCCGGCAACATCGTTTCTCCGCGATTGACTGCCTGCGCTGCCTCGGGGCTGATCTGTAGATCAATCATGTCGGCGACCGATTCCCACACACGGCCCTGCAATTCCTCCAGATCGGAGGACGAGACATGGATGGTTCGCGACGCGAGTTGTTTGTGGTTCACCGCATCCACCAGGTTTGAAGTAAGAATCACTCCCGATGCCGTGTGCTGGATACTGCCCGTCACCGCCAAAGTTATATTCAGCCTGCGATAAGCGTCGTCCAAGCTCTTGACTTGCCGGGCGTCAGTAGACGGAACAACCCAGAAGGACTTTTGAAAACGTTCCAACTGCGACAGTTTACTGGTCAAAGTTTCAATCACACCGTCACTAAACGCCTGATCGCCGGCATTCGCGTTACCGATACTTTGGAAGGGCAAAACCGCGATATGCTTCTCATCGGGAACACTGCGCAGCGGATTGCGAAGAATTCCCTCCCAGAAGAGCCCGGTGGCAACCAACAACACGAGCGCGGTGACGGCTAACACGGCCGTAAGTCGTCTGTAACGGGGAGTGTTCGTCACTACATGAAAATCATCGACCCAGTCCTTCCCGGACAACATCTTCCATACGTCGCCGACCCGGTGAACGCGTGCCGCCGGATCCGTCGCGACACACTTGGCGATCGAGCGCTGCCACCGCGGCCCGATTTCTCTCACCGTTTTCGCTGGAATGCCTTCGAAAAGCGAGGTCCTTGAAGCAGGCAGTTTCCCCGTCAGCATTTGGAAGATAGTCAGGCCGAGCGCGTAGATATCCGTTTGCTGTGAATACTCTCCGCGAAACTGCTCAGGCGCCATATAAGGAGGCGTGCCTGCGACTTCGATAAAGGAGCGCGTTGAGTTCTCTTCCGGCCGCACACTCCGCGCCAGACCAAAGTCGGTCACCTTTACTAGAGTCTTGCCGGACTCCTCTATCAGAATGACGTTTCCGGGTTTGAAGTCCCGGTGAACGATCCCTAACTGATGAGCGGCGGCAAGCGCCGAAATCATTTGCCTGATCAAGGGCAGCGCCTGATCACAGGTCATAGCACCGTGTTGTTCGAGGCGCGCCGCCAAAGTCTCTCCCGACAGAAGCTCCATCGTAAGGAAAAGTATCTCGCCACAGGCTGGATGGCTATGATGTCCAAGATCGTAAACGCGGCAAACATTTGGGTGTGTTACCTGCCGCGAAAGTTGGATCTCCCTTTTAAATCTGTCCGCCAAACGAGCCGGAAAAACAGGAGATATAGTGAATGTCTTTAGCGCGACCTTTGCCTTAAGGTCTTGGTCCTCCACTTCGTAGACTTCACCCATCCCGCCTTTCGCGATAAACCGGATAACTCGATATCTCGCGTCGATCACGTCTCCGTCAGCAAAGATGCATTCGCTACGGTGCATCTTCGGGGAAACGTTGCCAAGCCGCGCAGCGTTAACGATGGAGTAAGTCGCATCAGCTTGGGTGAGAAGCTCCTCGACATGCCCTTGCAATCCTGCGTCCCCGGCGCACGCTTCTTCGACGAATGCCGCACGCCGATCGGCGGCTATCTCCATCGCCTTCTGAAAGATCGTGCTGGCTCGGCTCCTCATGTCGGTCCCATGGTTTGCTAGGGGATTATAGCGCCAAGTCTGTTCGCGGACAGGAACGACCTAAGTGGACACAGATCGGGCAAGTGAACCGGTAAGCCGGTTATTGGAAGGTGGAGTCGACGCCGCCGGCAATGCCCAGCTTACGGCAAGGCAAATTGCCGCCGTCGGATTCGCAACGGCACTATCGTCGAGTTCTTCGTCTCTTAGTCCGCCGACACCAGCATCTGGTTCTGCTCGGGGACCGACTGCAGGTCCGGTGTGCGCGCGTCGACGACTGCGATCGCTACGATCTTCACGATTTCCTCGACCTCTGCGCCACGCGGTAGCAGGTGCACCGGACGGTTCATTCCCATAAGAATTGGACCCAGCGTCTCGCATCCTCCGATGGTCGCCAGCAATTTGCACGCGATGTTGGCGGAGGCGAGATCCGGAAACACCAGCACATTCGCGCCTCCTTGCAATGTGCTGAAGGGATAGGTCTGCTCCAATATTTCGGGAGAGACAGCCGCGTCGGCCGTGATTTCGCCATCCACAATCAGGTTGGGATCGGCTTTATGCAACAGTTCAACCGCTTTGCGAACCTTGTCGCACTGTTTGTGTTTCGTGCTGCCGAAACTGGAGAACGAGAGCATCGCCACTCGTGGCACAACATCGAACCGGCGAGCCTCCTGGGCGGTGCAGAGCGCGATTTCGACCAGGTCTTCAGCCGTCGGATCGACGTTGACGCTCGTATCCGCGAGGAAGAATAGATCGCCATTGCGCGTGATCATGGGATAGCATCCGGCCACTTTGTGCAGGCCTTCGCGCACCCTTACAATCTGCAGCGCGGGACGAATCGTGTCGGGAAAGTGTTGCGTGACGCCTGACACCAGAACATCGGTGTGCCCCATGTGCACCATCATCGACGCAAAAATATTGCGATCGTCGATCAGTTTGCGGGCCTCGGCGAGCGTCACTCCGCTTCGCTGCCGCAGCCGGAACAGTTCCTGTATGTAGGGTTCGCGCAGATGCGACGAGGCGGGATCCACAATTTCCGCTTCCTGCAGGTCTAAACCGAGTTCGGCAATTTTGCCTTGAATTGTCACCGCGTTTCCCAGCAGGATAGGCGTGGCAATTTTTTCTTCCAGCAAAGAGTGGCAGGCACGCAAGATTTTATCGTTATCGCCTTCAGGAAAAACAACGTGCTTCGGCCTGGACTGCGCTTTCTGGATCATCATGCGCGAAATTTCATGTGCCTTGCCCAAATGCCGTTCCAGTTTCTTGCGATATTCCCGGATGTTGATGGTCTGTTGCGCGACGCCGCTTTCCATCGCCGCCTGTGCCACCGCCGATGAAGCCCACACCAGCACGCGGGGATCGAACGGCTTCGGAATCAGGTAATCGGGACCAAACTTCAGCCGTGCAACTCCATACGCTCGACACACTGAATCTGGAACATCCTGCTTCGCGAGACTTGCGAGGGCGCGCGTAGCGGCAAGCTGCATCTCTTCGTTGATCACTGTGGCGCGCACGTCGAGCGCTCCGCGAAAAATAAACGGAAAGCCCAAAACATTATTCACCTGGTTCGGGTAGTCCGACCGTCCCGTGGCCATAATGACGTCGCTGCGACTGGCTTTCGCATCTTCGTAGGTAATTTCAGGATCGGGGTTCGCCATAGCAAAGACGATCGGACGATCCGCCATGGAGCGCACCATGCCCTGCGTAATCGCGCCTTTGACGGACAAGCCGAGAAACACGTCGGCGCCTTCCATCGCTTCCGCCAGCGTGCGAAGTTCGGTATGCAGAGCGAAGCGTTGTTTGTACGCGTTCATTCCCTCGGCGCGACCTTCGTAAATCACACCTTTGGTATCGCACAGGATCACGTTTTCCCGCTTCACACCCAGGCGAACGTAGTGCTCCGCGCAGGCAAATCCCGCCGCCCCTGCCCCATTTACAACAACTCGAACCTTGCTGATATCTTTCCCTACAACTTCCAGCCCATTCAGCAGGGCCGCCCCAGAGATAATCGCGGTACCGTGCTGGTCGTCGTGAAAGACGGGAATCTTCATCGTCTTCCGCAAAGTCTCTTCGATGTAGAAACATTCTGGAGCCTTGATGTCCTCCAGATTGATGGCGCCGAAAGTCGGCTCAATCAATTGGCATACGCGAATCACTTCGTCCGGATCATGGCTGTTGATCTCGATATCGAACACATCGACATCGGCAAAGCGCTTGAATAGGACCGCCTTCCCTTCCATTACCGGCTTGCCGGCCAGCGCTCCAATATCACCGAGTCCCAGAACCGCGGTGCCATTCGTGACAACGGCAACCAGATTGCCACGCGCCGTATATTTGTAGGCGTCCTGCGGATTCCGTTGGATTTCGAGACAGGGCTCGGCAACTCCGGGAGTGTAGGCGAGGCTCAGGTCGCGCTGCGTCCGGCAAGGCTTGGTAGGAGTTACTTCAATCTTTCCGGGACGCGTTCCAAAATGATAGTCGAGCGCTTGCTGCTTCGTAACCATAGATGCTCCTGGCCGATACCGTTAGCGGCAATCTTCTGGTGGTGGTGCAGTTTGAATCGGTTTTGAAAGGGCACAGCTTCAGCTGTGCCGAAAGCATCGAATTTTCATCGCGGCTTTAACCGCTGATGGACGGCTGTTCTGAAACTGTACGACTACCAATCTTCTCAGCAGTTTGACACAGATGGCATACATTCGCGCGACAACCATCGAGCGCCATACCACCGCACAACTATGGCGCTGAGACGCTAGTCGGCTGTGATCTCCTCACCGCGCCTTTGTCAGTCTCGCCAGTTTCCAGACCCTTTTATGTGAGGCTTGTCACATTACGATGTATCTGGCAGCACAGCGCCCAGTTCTCGGCGGACGGAAACTGACCTGAGACGAGGTCCGCTTACGTGTCCCTGGACACCAGAAGACGGTTTTCAGGCAGGAAGTGACCCCCGAGTTTGTTACAGGAGGCTGGTCATGCTCTCGCCCTACGGAATGGAGATCGTTGAAAGCTGCATCACCTGTAAGCTGCGGACCGATCGCCTGTTCTGCGATCTGCCCGAAGGCGCCTTGCACGCTTTTGAGGCTATCAAGTACGCCACGGCGTATCCACAAGGAGCGGTCTTGTTCGTCGAGGGCCAATTGCCTCGCGGCATTTTTGTGATCTGCAAAGGCAGCGTGAAGCTCTCCATCAACTCCCCTAGCGGACGCACCGTCATTGTGAAATTGGCCGACGCAGGCGAAGTGTTGGGACTGAGCGCCACCATCTCCGGCAAGCCCTATGAAGTGACCGCCGAAACCATCGACCCCTGCCAGGTAAATTTCGTCAAGCGTGAAGACTTTCTCCGCTTCCTGAAAGACGATGTCGAAGCTTGCTTCAAAGTCGCCGAACAACTCAGCGAAAAATATCACAGCGCCTGCAAAGAGGCTGGATCGCTCGGACTTTCGCACTCGGCAGCAGAAAAACTCGCCAAGCTCCTGTTGGAGTGGAGCATGAAGAATGGCGAATCCTCGAAGGCAGAGCCGCGCCTGAAACTGCGCCTGACCCATGAAGAAATCGCGCAAATGATTGGCACCTCCCGGGAAACGGTCACGCGTCTATTCGCGGACATGAAGAAACGCCAGATCGTGCAGTCCAAAGGCTCGACCCTGGTGATTCGGAATGCCAACGCACTGCGCGATCTCGCCAACCACAATTAGCCGGATAGCCAGGTCATTTCGAAAACTTATATCTCTCGCTTCAAGCCGATTACGACGCTTCGTGCGTCATCAGGACCATCGTGAAGTTGTCTCCGCCTGTTACATAGAGCTCGTGGCAGATGATGTTGGGATAATTGCCCGTAGCCTTCGCCATGCTGGCCTCCAATGCGTGAAAATTTCCCGCCTTCACATCGGCCTTCCCCAAGGGGACGCAGTGCAACTTCACGGGATACGCTTCCTCGTCGTCGCGATAGCCTAGAGTAATCACCAGGCGATGGCCCGGCTCGATGTGCGCCACGCCAATACTCTTCGCAGCAATCTTCGACTTATTGGCAAAAGCGGCGACCTCATCGGCCAGTCTGCCAATGCTGCCGTCGGCCGCGAGCTCCCCGCTAAAGATTTTGAATTTGTCATGCACCTGCTTTGCAATGTGATGAGCCATTTGCCTTCGCTCTCCTTGATTCGATCTGTGGAAGGAAACCGAGCATATTGTAAGGCTTCAGAAGCCATTCTTGCGGCCAGCTCGTAAAAGTTTGGCAGCGGTATTCGGTGATGGTCACCGCCGGCATTTATATCGCGAGAGGCGTCCCTTCCGAGAGGCGTCCCTTCGTAGCTTCGGATGAAATATACCAACCATTTTTTCGAATATAGGCATCTCACTCGGGCCCGCAGGAGTTCTTTATGCCTCGTCTATTCGTATGCTGCGTCTCCCTTTTGCTGGTCACTCTCACTTCAGCCCAAAACACCGCCTCAGCCAGCTCTCGGGCCGCGTCCACCCCCGTTCAAGTCGTATACCTGACTGCGGGCACAACCATCGTCACCTATGACGTTGACCCGCAGACCCTGAATCCGGCTCAAGTGGGCTCTATCACTGTGCCCAACGCCGTCGTCAATCCCGACGTAAATCCCTGGCTGATTGCGGCCCCGAACGACCACTTCATTTATTACATAGGCTACGTTTCCCAAAGCCAGGAACATCTTTGGGTTTTTGCCACGGACTCAACCGGCTCGCCCCAGCTTCCGGCCGTTCAGCAATTAAATGTGAAAAATCTCGACGGCCTGCAGGTTGACCCGAAAGCTAACTTTGCCTACGCAGTCTTCGAAGGGGTGAACGTCGATCACGCCTACACCACCCCGTGGTATATCCGCCGCTATGCGATTGATCCGGCCTCGGGCAAGCTCAGCCAGCCGCAACTCGAGGCGACGTACGCGCTCGACAACGGAGCGGACGGCACAACTTTATGTGGATTATCCCTCCTCGGCTTCAATTCGAACGGCACCAGTCTTTATGATGAAGTGTCATGTAGCGCAGAGGGCGCAAACGACGCCACTTACAATGAGCGCACCGTCAATCTCACCACCGGAGCCCTGGGTGACGATGTCGAAGTCTATAGCTGGCAAAATGGGACGGAGGGCTTTGAATCCGTCCAGTTCGTGGACGGCCGGATGTTTGACTTCGTTGTGCCTTTCAACTATGCACAGGGTTACGATAGCGTGAATATCTATCCGATCGTGCCTTCTACCAGCACACCGTTGCTGACCTGCACGGCTCAGATGTTGGAAGCCTGCGGTTACTCCAGCGGCCTTGTTCATCCCTCGGGCAAATACCTCTTCATGGCAATCGCCTCTGATCTCACCCAGATCGACAAGGTTGAATTGTCTCAGACGAAGATTGTTGATACCTCCAATTACATTCCCTATGAGGTCACCCAATTCAGCCCGGATGGAACGCTGGTCTACGGAGTTGCTTCCGTATACTCCACCTATCAGCTGATGATCTATGGCTTTAACGTCGCCACATCAGAGGTCACTCCCGGCGGATTTATCTATCTGCCCTCGACATATGGATCTTTCTCTACCGCGGAATGGCAGTGAGCGTGGCTGCTATCCCCAGTTGACCGAAGGCCCGGATGTTGAATAGGGCGGCTATCGTCATCGTGCCCGATCCGATCACGGGAAAAGATAAAGGTTGCACGTTGAGCGTCGAACGGCTCCTTCCTCACTTTGAACTGGCCTACTTTACTGGCAGCGGGTTCCCCGTCAATAGCGATGCTTCTTTCGATAGCCAGTCTTACGGGGAAAAGCATCCGGTCAATGCGAAGGTAGACGGCGAAGGTAATCTCCAATTCGCGCTGCTGCCCTTCGTGTCGGGCAAGCAGAAAGGGACTACAACCGTGCGGGGTGTGGGAATGAGCTGTTCCCCATCCATCAAGTTTGAGTGGGGCCAGTAAGTTCGACCCGTCACTACTCGCTTGGTTGTTGGTAAAACATCGCGATAGCACTCATTGATCCGGTTTGGAGCGCAATCGCCTGTTTGGAAATCATCGCGGTTTACTGACAATCGTTATCGTTAACTCGGGGCATTCCCCCGGTAGTTTGCCGAACTCAAGCGCTTGGTGGGCGAAACTTCCTTTATGCAACCGGGTTTGCATAGGCGGCTCCCCGGGGAGCAATAGGGTGAGTCCTGCGAAAATAAACAACATGGAGTGGCGCATGAAGGTTTGCCCCTTGACCCTGTCGATTCTATTGCCCGTGCTCGCCCTGTCCACGTTTGTGTCGGCCGCCGACTCGGGCGGATCCGTCCCCAAGACGATTGGACCGCCGCACGCGATTGGTCCCATGTTTTGGGGGCTCAACATTGAGAACGTGTATTTGGACCCCGTTCTTTCCTGGACCGATCCCTCGCTCGAGGCGGCTCTCCAGAGTGCAGGCATCGAAAGCGTGCGATTTCCGGGCGGCGACGCGGGGAACTACTGGGATTGGCAGCAAGGTACCATGTATCCGCTCGGCGGTTCGGCAAACGTGCAGGATTTCCTGGCCGATTTATCGAGCTTGCATCAGGCGACCGATGTGCAGCCGCTCTACAACCTGAACGTCATGACTTACAACAACGAGTTGATCACCAAGGCTACGCTTTCCGCCGCCATGGACTACCAGATTCAGTTGCTCCAGGCGGCCCAAGCCCTGGGATTGCCGGGCGGCGATATCGACCTCGAACTAGGCAACGAATTTTACTGGTCGGGGCCCGATCATGACCACGAGTTTCCGACCGCGAAAGATTACCAACTCACCGCAAACCTCTGGGCCACGATGCTCAAGCAGTCGTTTCCCAATGCAAAATTTGCGTCCATGCTTTCCATTCCCAGTTCCGGCGACCGCCGAACCAGGACCTGGAACACTCCCGTGCTGGAAAACATTCAGGGGATCGACGCGGTCACGATCCATCGCTACGACAGCATCATCGACGGCGGTGTGTGGGACGGTACACCAGCAGACGCCGTACTCAGCCTCGCCTTCACCGATTGGGCCACCATTCTCGCCGGCGAAGTGCGGCCCGCCGAAAAGAAACGGTTGCGAATATGGATTACCGAGTTTGGCGGATTTTCCGACTGCACGAGCAATGCGCAGTTTACCGGGACTTGGCTCGAAGGCTTGTATCAGACGCAAATGGTACTCCAGTTCCTGTCCACTGCATCCATTGACCAGATGCAACTCTATAACATGACCGGATCCACAACCTCGCTCATTTTCCAGAATACTTCTTCGTACTGGGATAGCTGCCTGGGCAAGACCATCACATTCAATGCCACTCCCGGCGATCTCACCGCCACCGGTCAAGCCTACGCCCTGATCGGCAACGCATTGCAAGGGAGCGCGTCCGCGTCGCAAGTCGTATTCCCCGAAGCGCCACGCATCAAGCCCGGCGCCGGCGCAAAAGCCTATCCCTCGGCCACGGGAGTTGCGCTCTCAGGTGCGACGAATCAGTGGCTGATCACCAACTACGGCCCCGAAACCTTGACGCTGCATTATGCGGGAATGGGGGTGGGAACGATCACCAGCTTGTCCGCGCCCTCGCTCACTACGATCGTCAATGGGGAAGGCATTCTTACCAACTCCACAGGGCCGTTCGACGGAGGGAGCTTTGACCTGCCGCCCTTTTCCCTGAACCGGATCGTTACCTCTCAAAACTGACGAACCGGGTCACATCAGGTCAGACTTCGTTCCTGTCCGCGTGCGCGGCTTCACATGGATGGCTAAGAGCGACGGACGCAAGGCAATTAGTTGGCGATAAATCGCCATTTCACTAATTGACCTGGAGCCAGCCAATTTTCCAACGAGTGATTCGCCCCAATAAGAGCGCCCGAGGGTCGAACATCCTCGAGAGTCTGGACAGCGCGGACTCCAGACGTGATACTCCGCGACTAACCCCTTCGCCAAGAACGTGCGAGGTGCAACGAGGGCTCTATCCCGCACATTCAACTGGTCTTGCCCCGCGTGATCAGAATCACATTTTCTAGTGATGTCTGTCACGGCTCGCCGTGCCCTTCTCTCTTATTGTTGCCTCATCGATTCTGCGCCAGGGGTCCGGCGCCAGAACTTATGGTTCGAGTGGGAGGCGATTGCAAATGGCTCAGGTCAACGGTAACGGACATACCACCGCTCAGCATTCCCATCCGCACTCCGCGAGCACGGCGAGCAAGAATAAGCCGCGGCTGATTTTCTGGGAGTTGACGAAAGGCTGTAATCTACGCTGTGTCCATTGCCGCGCCACCGCGACCGAGCTCAGCGCTCCCTCCGATCTTTCGACGCAAGCCGCGAAAGAAATCATCGATCAGATTGCCGAAGTCTCCAGTCCCATCCTGGTACTCAGCGGCGGCGAGCCTCTCTATCGCTCCGATATCTTCCAACTGGCCCGTTATGGCACGGAAAAAGGCCTGCGCGTCGCCCTCGCCACCAACGGTACGCTCGTCAGCAAAGAAGTCGCACGCATGATCGTCGATAGCGGAGTGCAGCGCGTGGCCATCAGTCTTGATGGAGCCGATGCCCTCACTCATGACAGTTTCCGCGGCATCCCCGGAGCCTTCGACGCGGCCATTGCCGGATTCCGCAACCTGAAAAATCTCGGCATGTCGGTACAGATCAACACCACCATTGCACGCCACAATGCGCATCAACTTCCCGAAGTTCTTGAACTCGCAAAATCGCTTGGCGCCGATGCTTTGCACACATTCCTGTTAGTGCCGGTGGGCTGTGGAGTCGACATCGCCACCGAGCAAATGGTTCCTCCGGACGAGTACGAGCGCATGTTGAACTGGTTCTACGATCGCTCGCTCGAAGGCGGGATTGAAATGAAGGCCACGTGCGCGCCTCACTACTTCCGGGTTGTCCGCCAGCGCCGCGCAAAAGAGCATCGTTCGGAGACGGCTGCAGCGCAGGCCGCGCAACTTGGATCCGCGCCTCCTTCGTCTCACATCGGACCAACCGAAATGGTGATGCCTGGCTCGACTGGAATCGAGTTGAAGCCCCAGGGACACGGTCCCATCGTGGGTCATCCCGGCTCCCATCCCTCCGATATGAATGCCATGACCAAAGGCTGTCTTGCCGGTACCGCCGTCTGCTTCATCTCGCATGAAGGCGAAGTTTTTCCTTGCGGATATCTCCCCGCATTGGCAGGCGACTTGCGCAACCAGGCCTTCGCCGATATATGGGAAAATTCCGTCGTCTTCAATCAACTGCGCGATACCAATAATCTTGAAGGCAAGTGCGGGTGCTGCGAGTTCCGCAACGTTTGCATGGGATGTCGTGCCCGCGCCTATGCCGCAACCGGAAACTTTCTCAGCGAAGAGCCTTTCTGCGCGTATGAGCCGCAGTCCAAAGATTTAAAGAAGATTAAGGAAGCCGCTCCCGTAGAAGTCGCGAACTAACGCAACCGGCTGACCTTGCGCTTGGCGGTCGTCCGAGCGGAAACGTTTTTCGCGTGTCGTTGCCGACTCAAGAGCAAGCGAAGGATCTAATCTTGCCCGCCTACGCCTTCGCTGTGTTGAAAAATACCACGGGCCAAAACACACGAACCGAGCGCGATATCCCACAATTCCCCGCCCCGATTCATCACACACGACTTTCAATAAAACCCCCTAATCCATTGAAAACACTGTCCCTATCGGAATGGAATTATTTTGGCCCACGAGGTGCTCCGGGGGTATGTGAGTCGAGGAGTATCCACCAGTGGAACCGGCGTTAATGGTCATCGGCCTGAACTACCGTACGGCCCCGGTCGGTGTTCGCGAACGCTTCTGGATCAGTGAGGGTCGCCGCTGCGAGGCTTTGGTTCAGTTGTCGCGGGCCGAGGGCATCGAAGAAGTCCTGGTGATGGCGACTTGTAACCGGACGGAGTTCTGGCTGTGGGCATCCGATGTTACGCTCGCCGCTAACTCCGCGATGCGCTTGCTGGCAGCCGACTACGGACTTACGCTCTCCGAGTGGAAACACTTTTACCGCCTGCTCGACGACGCCGCTTTACTTCACATTTTCCGGGTCGCCTCGAGTCTCGACTCGATGGTGGTGGGCGAGCCCCAAGTTGTGGCTCAGGTGAAAGACGCGTGGCAACTGGCGCAGAAAATGGGCGCCTCGGCAAGGTTCCTTGACGCCGTGCTGCAGAAGGCGCTCACGGTTTCAAAACGTGTGCGCAGCGAGACCGCAATCGGCCACGCTGCTCTGTCGATTCCCTTCGCTGCGGTAGAACTCGCCCAAAAAACTCTCGGCACACTCGAAGGCAAGAAAGTTCTGCTGCTGGGAGCGGG
>Ga0302274_10002619_pt1 | contig 16358 bp, 11 predicted proteins | sample III_Bog_N2_1_FD_198755 | JGI IMG/M metagenome (GOLD analysis project Ga0302274, IMG submission 198755) | Peat permafrost microbial communities from Stordalen Mire near Abisko, Sweden - III_Bog_N2_1 | ecosystem: Environmental > Terrestrial > Soil > Wetlands > Peat | place: Sweden: Abisko...
TTGAAAAGTGCATCGCCAGGCGGCAGCGTCATTGGGCAGGACAAGTGGTGTCCTCTTATCTGTTCGTTTCCAGCATGGGTAACCGTCTGGATCGCGGAGAGGTTCATCGAACGTTCTATTCGTTGTTTCGGCAAATTGGGCTGCGAGGCCCATCCGATAGTTCTGGCCCTCGTCTGCACGACATTCGACATCGGTTCGCGACAAACACCCTAGTGAGATGGTACCGGTCAGGTCAGGATCCCGAACGACGGCTGCCTCTACTATCCACCTACCTCGGCCATGTACACGTCTCTGACACGCAATGGTATTTAGAGAGCTCTCCCGAACTGATGCACGAGGCGATGCTGCGCCTGCAGCGACGTTGGGAGGATCTGTCATGAGCAATCCGATCAGTCTGGCGGCGCTTCTGGAGCGTTTCTTCACTCAGCGCCTGATGCAACAGCGACAGGCGAGTCCACACACGATCAGTTCCTATCGCGACACCTTTCGTCAGTTCCTGAAGTTTACTGAACAACAGTTACACAAAACCCCGTCACAACTGGGCTTCCAGGAGATCGATGCACCCTTGATCATGGCGTTTCTTGATTACTTGGAGAAGCATCAAGGGATCAGCACGCGTAGCCGCAATCTGCGCCTGAATGCTCTGCGCTCGTTTTTCCGCTTCGCTTCTTTTGAGGCGCCGGATCATTCCACACAGATCCAACGGGTGCTCGCAATCCCAAGCAAGCGCTTTACTCGCACCCTGGTCCCATTTCTGACGCGTTCTGAAGTCGATGCCTTGCTGGCTGCTCCGGATCAGAGCACATGGTACGGCCGCCGTGATCACGCTTTTATTCTGATGGCCGTTCAGACAGGGCTACGCATATCCGAGATGACCGGGCTCAAACGCCAGGACATCATACTTGGAGTGGGCAGCCACGTTCGGGTAGTTGGCAAGGGACGCAAGGAGCGATGCACACCCATCGCCAGATCAACACGCGCGGTGCTGAAGGCTTGGTTGCGCGAGCCCCAACGCGGTCACGGACAGGTGCTCTTCCCAAACGCCCAAGGCGAGCGCCTCAGCGTGCACGGCGTGCAGTACTTGCTGAACAAGCATCGCGCGACTGCTTCCACCACGTGCCCTTCGTTGCAACACAAACGAGTGACTGTCCACCGCTTGACACACACCATGGCCATGGACCTTCTTCAGGCAGGCGTCGACCGTTCTGTGATTGCGCTTTGGCTAGGTCACGAGCGCCTTGAAACCACACAGATTTATCTAGAAGCGACGCTTGCCATGAAGGAGAAAGCACTCGCAAGAGCTTCTCCACCAAACGGCACGCCGGGGCGCTATAAAGCGGGCGACCGGCTCCTCGCCTTCTTAAACAGCCTATAGCCGACATCCCACTATGTCGGTAATCTGTGGGGGGCTCTGGACGATGCGATCTGATTTTTCCGATCAAATCCGCCACAGCCCCTTCACTACGAGACATAATCCGGAAGGGTAGATAGTGCCTGAATTGATGCGGGACGATGCGCGTGGAGAGTCCGAGAGAGTGGCAGACCTGATGCAGGTAATCGCGGAGTTGAACAACGATGGCCACTTTACTTCCGGGTCGTGCCAGGAGCCGTCCATCGGCCAGCAGCGGGTCGAGGGAGCGGAAGAAGCGCAGACGTTGGACGAGATCGCGGCCGAAGGCATCGATGGGGACCATGCGTTCGGTCTTGAGTTTGCTGAGGGGAACATGGATGGCCCATTGGTTCGGCCCCGTGGAGCGCAGACAGTCATAAGACAGGTCGACGCACTCGCCGATGCGCATGCCCGTCGAGCGGAGCAGGAGGAAGACATTTCCGCCGAGATCGTTGCGGCGCATGAACTCCTGCTGGAGGAGTTGATCCTGCTCGGGGGTGAGCGGTCGTGGCAGAGTGTGAGGCGAGCGCGGGATATCCTCGCGCAGCAGCAAGTGGGCCAGTTCAGCGAGATGGCTGGTGCGAGCCAGCTCATGGAAGATGGTGCGCAGCGCGAAGAGCCGGCCGATGCAGGTTGCCGTTGCCAGAGGCGGATTCTGGGCGCGCAGGTGCGCCATCCATCCCAGGATGTGCGGATCGCGTTGCAGTTGCTTGATGCGAGTGACCTCCGGATACTCGGCGCCCAGATAGACGAGGAAGTGGCGCACGACCATATTGTAGTTACGCGTGCTGGAAGGAGTAAGTGCGGTGCACAGAGACGCGACAGCGCGTGCGAAGGCTGGTGCCAGCGGATGCTGGAGTGGAGGACGGTGCCAGCGCATCAGGAGATCCTCGGCTGAGGATGGATGCACTGCGCCGCCGCGCGGGCGTACTGGAGGTAGACATCCTGCGGTGAGACCTTCACATAGTGCATGGTGGTCTCGATGTCGGCGTGGCCCATCAACTGCATCAGCGCGGGCAGGCTGATGCCGGCGCGCACCATATCCGAGGCGAAGGTGTGTCGGAACCGGTGCGGATTGGCGAGTTGGACGCCGGTGGTGCGGCGATGATGGCGGAACAGGGAACGTAATCCCGCAGGTGTCATGCGTTGGCCGCGAGCGGGCCCTTTCAACACCACGAACAGTGCCGCCGAGCAGGGATCGGGGCGCTCCACGCGATGATAGTGATCGAGCAGTTGCGTGGTTTCCGGCGCCAAGGGCAGCAAGCGTAGCTTGTTCCCCTTGCCACGAACGCGCAACTGGGCTTCGGAAAGCAACACATCTTCCGGATTCAGAGCTAATACTTCAGCGGAGCGAAGCCCGTGCATGAGCATGAGGCCGACGATGGCCAGGTCACGTGCGGTGTGGAAGCTTCGCCAGAAGCGTGCCACTTCATCGACGGAGAGGGGGACGATGTTACGCCGGGGCTCGCGCACGCGCAATTTGCTGATGGCCACGCGCGAACGGCCAAGACCCATGGGCTTGCGCTGCAGGAAAGTCTGTTGAAACCCGTGTGCGATCTGACAAGGGGCATCGGGAAACTCGCTACGCAGGGCGCGATCGACATCAGCCACGCGTTCATTAATAGTGGCGGCGGAAGGACGCGGTTCCTGAGCGGACTGGAAACGGATGTAATCGAGCAAAGTCGATTCGTTGACGTCCGCCTGCGCGATTTCGTCGCTGTGATGAACGCTGGCCCACCAGCGCAAGAAATGCAGCAGGTTGAAAGCGTAGATCCGCAGGCTGGTGAGAGCCAGCCGGCGAACATGCTCGCGGTCCAGGTAACGATTAATCCAGCCAACCTCTCGGCCGCTGTCTTGCTCTATGACCCGGATGGGGCTGTGTGCGCCCGAGGACATCGTGGTCTTCTGAATCAGGACGCGGAACTTCATGGCCTTGCCGCCTCCACGAGAGCTTGGAACTGTTGAGCGTCCCCTCCCTGGACAAAGAAGGAGTTGGGATCGTGACCCGGTGGCAAGAGGACGCGGCGGGCATCGATGCCATGCATGGCGAGCCTCTGTGCGAGTAGCTCGGCGGCTTGCTGACCGCTCTGGTTGGCATCAATATCGAAGGTGAGATAGACGGTGCGTGAACCATCGCATAGCTGGTGGAACTGATCGGCGTTGAGATGTGTACCCAGTGAACAGGTGACGTTGGTAAAGCCTGCTTGGCGCAATACAGCAAAATCAATCAGTCCCTCGACAAGAATCACCTTGGGGCAGTTCCGGACCTTCTCCCATGCATACAAGCCGCCCTTGGTGCCGGGCAGAAAGCGATGGGCAAAGGCGGTGCCGATGCTGCGGCCGTAGAAGTTAATGAGATGTCCGCTCAAGCGTAGCGGGAAGATGATGCGCTGGTAGAAAGAGTCGGAGCCGTTTACGTTGAGCAGGCCGAGTTGCCGCAGCAGGTCGACGGAATGACCAAGTGCAGTGAGATACCGACGCAGGCTTCCGCCGGGCGCGTAGCCAATCCCGAGTTCATCGAACAGAGCAGGATCACGCAGTCCACGCTGGCTGAGATATCGTACGGCTTCTGGGTAGTGCTCGAGTTGCTGACGATAGAAAGCAACAGACTGTTCCAGCACTGCGGCGGAATCGACTGAAGGACTTGTCCGCAGATCGAGGCAGGCAAGGCTCTCTCGGAAGGAAAGATGGCGTGATAACTGAATAAAGCGAATCAGGTCCCCGCCCTGCCCGCAGCCGTGGCAATAGAAGACATCCTTGCGCGAGTTGACATAGAACGAGGGTTGGTTCTCTTCGTGCAACGGACAGAGTCCGACAAACTCGAATCGGCCCGCATGATGACCGGTCCAATTATGTTGCCGCAGATAGTCCAGAAGTGGCATCCGCCGCTTGAGTGTTACGACGTCTTCACCCACGGTGTCTTTTTCGCCTCCGGAGCCCAGCGTAGGACAGCGATGCCGGCAATCCCAGGCAAGGATGGTGGGTCAAATGGCTTTTTTCAAAGACGCAGAGGCCAGAGAACTTCGAGAGTCGGACTTATCCACGACAGCGGCGTCGCTTGATCAACAAGCTGATGTTCGCGAGTCAGCCAATGAGTTATACGAGTGACGGTCCGGCTGAGGAAAGAAACCGCCGGCTGAAAACAATCAAGACCGCTTGACCAGCGCCGGACGGTCGACGGATCGGGCAAGCGGTCAGTATCCTTCAACCTGGGCAATGCCTTCTCCCAGCTGCAGTGCTCTGTAAAGCGCCGCTGCAATGCCTGGCTGCGAGCCAGCAAACTGTAATGCGTGTAAGGGAGAGAAAACAGGGGGAGGAAGGTGAATGTCATCCCGCACCTGATGCAGCGCCCACGATGAATCCAAATCCAGTCGTGATGCTCGTCGTGAGCCTGCTTGCGGCGACGGCCGTGACCCACAATAGAATCTCGTTCACAAAACGGGCATCGGCGTATGATGTTCTCGTCGCAGTGTTCGGCCCAGTCAGTTGCAATCCTGTCCGGCGCGACGGAAACTGAGACAAAGAGGATCGTACCTCTGAGGGGTTCCGTCTCCGTCTAAGACCCGCCAAGATCAATCGTAGGAAGCGGAACCCCGCCTCCTGATGAAAATCCAACTGAAAGAAAATATAGCCCCTTAATCAACGACTCCATGGTCGGATCTGGGGATGTTGGCCGGTTACTTACGGCAAGGATTCGAAAATCCGAACAGGCGAGTGCTTCCTGGTGTATCGGAGTCTCTTGGTCGGCTGGGTGGTCTCCGCACGTGGGCAACGGTGCCATCCCCAAGAATCCCTGGAAGCGTGAAATGGAGGCCAAAGGCTCACTCGGCATAGCTAAGGCAGGAATTGAGGTTCGCGATTCGATCTGGAGTAATCTGAAATAGGCACACTTACGCTGCCAGGTTGGATTTGGAGTTCGGGATGAGCGATTTCGATCTCAACGTCAACGGCGCGCACCTCCGCGTTAGCGCCCCTTCCGAAGAGACTCTGCTTTCCGTCTTGCGCAACCGACTGAATCTGACCGGGACCAAGTACGGCTGCGGGGAAGGCCAGTGCGGAGCCTGCACGGTGTTGCTCGACGGGCGAGCGACCCGTTCCTGCTTAGTCTCTGTTGAGTCGGCGGCGAAGGCAAAGATCGTTACCATCGAGGGTCTGGAGCAGGATGGGAAGCTCAGCCCCGTTCAGCAGGCATTCCTTGACGAGGGCGCATTCCAATGCGGCTACTGCACCTCGGGGATGATTCTCGGAGCAACATCTCTGCTGCATGAGCAGCACAGTCCCACGGAAGAACAAATCGTTGAGGAGATGGAGGGGCACATCTGCCGATGCGGTACCTACCCCCGCATTGTCGATGCGGTCAAGCGAGCTTCCCGATTGCTGGCCCAGGGGGTAGGTCAATGAACCATCGCCATGCACCCACAACAGAATCTGAACAGAGCATTTCGCCAGCCCGGCCAGGCACATCCACATTGGACCGTCGCGACTTCCTGAAAGTCCTGGGGGGTGGGTTGCTGATTTGTTTCACCCACACTTCCTCGTGGGCGCAGGAGTCGGGGCGGGCATTCGGCGGCCACGAGCTTCCGAAGGAACTCAGCGCATGGCTGCATATTGCCTCCGATGGCCGAGTGAAAGTGTTTACCGGCAAGGTCGAGGTGGGGCAGAATATCCGAACCTCGCTGGCCCAACTGGTCGCCGAGGAGCTGAGAGTTCCTTTCGATGCCATCACCATGGTGATGGGCGATACCGATATGACTCCCTGGGACATGGGTACCTTTGGAAGCCGCACGACTCCAACCATGGGGTCGCAGTTGCGCACCATGGCCGCTGCCGCTCGCCAGATGCTGCTTGAGGTCGCCGCTGAGCGCTGGCATGTGGCCCCGGCCAGCCTCACAGCCGCCGAAGGCAAAGTTACTGATCTCCAGAATTCGCGGTCTCTCGCTTACGGTGAACTGACCCGCGGCGAAAAGCTGGTAAAGACAGTCTCCAGCGCAGAGAGCCTCATGACTGCAACGCAATGGAAGGTTGCTGGAGCCGCCGTTCCCAAAGCCGAGGGGCGCGACTTCGTGACCGGCAAGCACAAATATCCCTCTGACATTTCTTTGCCGGAGATGATGTTTGGCACGGTGCTTCGTCCGGATGGGTTCAACGCGACTCTCGTCTCGCTCGAGACCGGCGTCGCGGAAAAGCTTCCCGGGGTGCATGTTGTGCGCGACGGCGATTTCATCGGGCTGGTTGCTCCCGATGCTTTCACCGCGCAACAGGCGCTTTCGACAATCCAGGCAAAATGGGATGTGCCCGCGCAATCCTCGAACCAGGGCCTCTTCGCGTACCTGAAGAACAATCCCGAGAGCAGCCGAAACGATGGCCCGGAGCATGTCTCGGGTTCAGTGGCGCAGGCCATGGAAGCCGCGGACCTGAAGCTGGAGGAGCAGTACACTGTCGCCTATATTGCCCACGCGCCTCTTGAGCCGCGCGTCGCCGTGGCCCAGTGGACGGACGGCAAGCTGACTGTTTGGACCGGAACCCAGCGTCCCTTCGGTGTCCGCGACGAACTCATGGAGGCGTTTCACTTGCCTCCTGCCCAGGTGCGCGTGATCCAACCCGATATGGGCAGTGGCTACGGAGGCAAGCACACCGGCGAGGCGGCCATTGAAGCGGCTCGCCTGGCCAAAGCCGCCGGCAAGCCCGTCAAGGTTGTCTGGACGCGGAGCGAAGAATTCACCTGGGCGTATCTCCGCCCCGCCGGGCTCATCGAGATCAGAGCCGGCGCACGGCGGGACGGAACCCTGGTTGCCTGGGAGCATCACAACTACAACTCGGGCCCCGCCGCCATCGGCACTCCGTACAACGTGGCGAATCAGCTTATTCAATACCACGCGGCCAAGTCTCCTTTGCGCCAAGGTTCCTATCGCGGTCTTGCCTCGACAGCCAACCACTTCGCCCGCGAGTCCCACATGGACTGCATGGCCCATGTCGTGGGCATGGACCCGCTGGAGTTTCGCCTGAAGAACCTGACGGACTCCAGGTTGCAGGCCGTTTTCCGGGCCGCTGCTGCCAAATTCGCTTGGGGCCACTTGAAATCCACGCCCGAGCGCGGCTTTGGCATTGCCGGCGGAGTGGACAAAGGAGGCTATGTCGCCACATGCTCCGAGGTGGAGATTGATCCCGCCACCAAGCGAGTGCGAATCCGCCGTGTCGTTCAAGCCTGGGAATGCGGCGCCATCGTGAATCCCGACGGCTTGCGCAATCAGCTCACGGGCGCCATTGTTCAGGGTATCGGCGGCGCACTCTTCGAGAGAATCCTCTTTACCAATGGCCGGATCCTGAACCCCCACTTCGCGCAGTACCGCGTTCCCCGGTTCAGTGACACGCCGCAGATTGAGATCGTGCTCGTTGACCGCAAGGACTTGCCTTCGGCGGGCGCTGGCGAAACCGGCCTCGTTGGCCTGGCTCCAGCGGTTGGCAACGCAATCTTTGCCGCTTCGGGGATACGCCTCCCCAACATGCCCATGGCGCCACAAAGCGGAGTTCCTGGAGAGCCAGACCCAGGTCTCCGGAGTTGACTGCCGAGGCGAGGTCACATTGAACACCCAATCAGCCCCCAAGTTGAGAAAGCATGCAGACAACCGGGCACTTCGCCCGCAATGCGGCGACAAAGCGAAGGCATGAAGACATGGTGGGTGCAAACGGCGTTTCAGGGTACCTATCAGCGCCACCGGCCTGACTCAAATCGAAGGCGTCAACATTGTGAACGCACAAACCATCATCTCCGAAGTGGGTGTCGATATGAGCCAGTTTTTCAGCGAGGCACACTTTGCTTCCTTCCTGGGCTTGTGTCCGGGCAATCAGATTTACCGACGGCAAGGTGCTCCGCCCAGGCACGAGGCATATCGAGAACCGTGCCGCCACTGCCCTACGCATGGCCGCAACCAACTTGTCGCGCAGCAAAACCTATCTCGGAGCCAAGTTCCGCCGGTTGCGAGCACGTCTGGGTGCCCCCAAAGCCACCGCGGCAATGGCGCACAGGCAGGCGCGGCTCGTTTATCGCATGCTCAAGTATGGAGAACAATACGTCGACAAAGGGATGAACTACTACGAGGAAACGTACCGGGATCACGAAATCCGCAGCGTTCAAAAGAAAGCGAAAGAGCTTGGACTGGATGTCACACTCAATCCCGCTGCTGCATAAGAGAAGTTTCTAAGGAGACGATCAGCTATTCCGTGAAGGATGCAACTGGTCATGTACACCAGGAAGCAATATTCGGGTCGATCCGGCGCAGTGGTCTACCTCTACTCCGCCCTTGACGGTCAGCCCAAGTAGACGAGCTACATCGAATCGCCAATCCGATGCTCGATCCGCCGGCGCTTCATGGATGCAGAGACAAACGATGCGAATCACATGCGGACGTGGCTACCGATTCAGACTGCTCTGCGCCGGCACGATCTCGCGAAGGATAGAGCCGACGCTTCCTGTTGGCGTGCCGATACGCAGCAGCGCCGCAAGTGTCGGGGCTACATCGGTGACACCTACTCTCTCAGGGAACACTCCCGGCCTCACGTTGTTTCCCCAGAATATGAGCGGCACATGCGTGTCGTAGTTGTACGGGGTTCCGTGCGATGTGCCTTCGGCGGTAAACAGCCAGTAGGGTTTCTGGATGGCAAACACATCGGCGCTGCGGCTGGAATAGAAGCCTCTGGCCACATACGAATCAATCTCGTCTGCCATGGCAACATGGCGCAGTAACTGCTCCCGCGTGTACGTACGTTCCATGAAGGGGAGCGTCGCCGCGGCTCGCGCTGCCTCTTCTTCCACCTCGACCAAAGTCAGCCGCTTGGTGGCCACGGTTTCATAGTTCAGATAGATGCCGGTCTCCTGCGCGGACAGAATCCATTCGCCCGTTCCCCAGCGGGCATTGAGGGCGTTCACGATGGTGTTCACCACCTCCGCCATGCTCGCGCGGCCTCCGGGCATCTTTCTCTCCGCCATCACTTCCGGTTTGGGAGCCACGCCATGATCGGCGCTCAGGACAACAAGAAGATGTTGACGACCGCCTGCGGCACGCTCCGCCGCGGCCAGGAGTCTGCCAATCGCCTGATCGGTACGCAGACACATGTCCTCGACCGCCGGATCGTCGGGACCCACCGCATGGCCCAGATGATCGTTGGCCGAGAAGCTCACGGTCAGCAAATCCGTTCCATGATGGTGGCCCAAATGCTCCTGTGTCAGCACCAATTCCGCAAAGGACTCCAGCATGTCGTTGGCAAAGGGCGTCTGCTGCCAGCGGCTTGCATATTCCTTGTCCGGCGTTGCCGGTAATGTGAGGAAAGCCCTGTCTGCTTTTCCTTCAGCTCCCAGCGGGTACCAGGTCTGGCCGAGCGCCCTTTCCGTAGGCTTGGCGGCGTTGAAGCGCTGAACCCAAGTTGGCAGCTCGCGAAGATAGAACGTGCTCGACACAACATGGCCGGTTGCACTATCGAACCAGTAGGCGGCATCCGCCATGGGTCCCGCGGGCAAAATCGCTGCGCGGTCTTTCATCGAGATTCCGATCACCTTGGTTGTTCCGCCGTCCGCGATCTTGATCTCGTCCCCCAGCGTACTCACGAGCAGGTTATGCGGCGAACTGCCTTTTGCGCCGGGTGTCCCGCCAAGCAGGGTCGTTGCGGCGTCTTCGACCGATGTGATGACCTTGCCGCTGGGGCGGTCATACCATTCATTGGCGACAATGCCGCTGGTCGCAGGCGTGGAGCCGGTCATGAACGTTGCATGACCAGGAGCCGTAACCGTGGGAAAATGGTCCTGGTGCGCATCGAGAAAGACCGCGCCCTCGTTCAACATTGTGTGCAGGCCACCGGTGTAGCGCGCCGCGAACCGAGTCGTATAGTCATACCGGAATTGATCCACGATAATGGCCACGATCAACTGCGGGGCGGCTGGCGATGGTTCTGCTGCCTTCGCACTTCGAGCTGGCTGTGCCTGCGCGATCGAAGTCGAGAGCAACAACGGCAGGAGAAAACTTTGCTTCTTCCACATCATCTCTGTTCCTTGTGGTATCGGGATTGGAGTACACGGCTTGTCATGCCGGTGTTCGAGGCCGTCCGCACAGCAAGGTGCAAAACCGCCTTTACGGAACCACAGGCAGGCTGAGGAAACTGGCTGTCCCCGGCGTGTGCCAGATCCGCTGCGTGGCTTTCTGATAGTCCGTGGGTTGAGCGTCGAAGATGTTCGGCACAAACGTCTGCGGATTTCGATCGTAGAGTGGGTAAAGCGTGGATTGGACCTGAATCATGATGCGATGCCCAGGCTGAAACACGTGATTCACGGCCGGGAGGTCAAATCGAAAGAGAAGCGGTTCGTTCGGATGCAGGGCCTGCGGACGCTCGAAGCTGCTCCTGTAGCGGCCACGGAAGATGTCCAGAGAAATCGGGAGCTCATAGCCATCCATGGTGAGCGGGGGCGCGTACGAGTCAGGGTACACGTCGATCAGCTTGACCACCCAGTCGCTGTCAGTGCCGCTGGTAGAGGCGTAGAGGTGGACCGCGGGGACTCCGCTGACTCGAAGCGGTTCGGTGAGGGGCTCGGTGACATAGGTCAGTACATCCGGACGGTGATCGGCGAAGCGCTGGTCGAGCACCAGCCAGTTGTCGAAACCCTCCCAGTCATCGACGTTGATGGGTTGCGGCCTGTACGGAACGGGCTTCATGGAGTCGGAGATATACTCGTCGAATTTCGCGCCGGCTTCGCTGGGGGCGTCGAACCCCAGCTTGCCGGCAGTCCCAAGATAAAGGGGCTTCGTCTTGTTGGGGCAGCCCTGGTCGCAACTGGGCGGCCAGGAGGAGAAGCGATCCCAATGGTCTTCTCCCGTGTTGTAGATATAGACGGGCGGCGTGCCGGCATTCGGCGCATCGTCTTTCAGATACTGATTGAAAAAGGGAAGCAAGATGTCGCGGCGAACGTGTGCAGCCGTGTCTTCATTCCAGAGGAGCGGACCGAGCGAGCGGCCGTCCGCATTGATCTGGCTATGCCTCCAAGGTCCGATGACCAGGTAGTTCATGTTGTTGCCCTGGTCTTTGGGTTCCAGGGCCTGGTAGCAATGAATGCCGCCCCACATGTCTTCCTGATCCCAGAGTCCCTGCAGCCAAAGCGTGGGCACGCGGATCGGCTGCGCGGCCAGGAGTTTGTCGAGCGCCTGACTTTGCCAGAACGCGTCGTAGGCTGGATGGGCTTCCACTTTCCGCCAGAAAGGCAACTGTTCCAGTCCCTGTGATCGCGCGAAATCGCCGGCTGAACCCATGTTCAGAAAGTTCATGTACTCGTCGCGGTGTTCGCGTGGAATCCATTGGCCGTGGCCGTGCACAGAAGTCTGACCGACGAAGTAATAAAACATGTGCTCGCGAAAGGCGCCGTAGTGGAACCAGTCGTCGCCCATCCAGCCATCGACCATAGGGCTCTCCGGCGCCGCCGCCTTGAGCGCGGGATGGGGATGCAGCAGCGCCATGACAATGGTGAATCCTTCGTAGGAGGAACCAATCATTCCGACTTTTCCGTTGCTTTCGGGAAGGTTTTTCGTCAACCAGTCGATGGTGTCATAGCCGTCGGTCGTGTCGTCGGCGCCGCTGGAATTGAAGGAGCCCACCGGTGGAGGCGTCATCAGGTAGGGTCCCTCCGATCCATACTTGCCGCGGACGTCCTGATACACGCGAATATAGCCGGCCTTGACGAAGACCTCGTCGCTCAGAGGCAACTCTTCGATCATGCGCGGGGATTCGACGCGGGCTGCGCGCTCAGCGGCATTGTACGGCGTGCGGGTCAGCAGGATCGGGGCATGCGACGCGCCCTTGGGGATGACGATGACGGTGTACAGTCTTACCCCGTCGCGCGTGGGCACCATTTCCACGCGCTTGGTGTAGTCCTGGGCAGGCGTGGGCGGTGTGAACGTGGGAGGAATGTCGTTGCTGGTGGAAATAGCCTGAGCCGCGGAGGCAAGAGGATACAACGCCAGCACCGTGGCGGCGAATGCGATACGGCCTCTTGTGGTCACGGGATTCTCCCTTGCTTGAAATTGGATTTTGGCTCTTCCGGTTGCTTGCGTCTGGCGTCCAGAGCCTGCGGAGTTCATTGCGGGTTGGCAGGCGTCACGGATTGACCCGCCACGGGGCTGGCGACCTTTGGTTTCGCGAAGCTCTTGCGAATCTTCTGGCTGTCGTCGATGTCCGAAAGGTCCGCCTTCTGTTTGGCTGTTTTTGGCCGGGCGATGCGTGCCCGCGCCGGGTCAAAGACGCGCGGGTCGACAGCCAACGCCTTGTATGGGGCGAGTTGCGGTTGCGTTGTAAACATATCGCTCAGGTCCGCGGCCAATGCGTCTTCCAGGTTCAGTGGACCGATGCCGAGCAGTTCGTAGATCGTCTTTTGAATGCTCCCCATGCTACTGTGCCGGTGCGACAGGAAACCGCCGCGCACCCAAGGGCTCATTACCAGCAGGATGCTGCGATGGGCATCGACGTGATCTACGCCGCTCTGTGGGTCATCTTCGGTGACGAAGGCAGCCGTGTCTTTCCAAATGGACTGATGCGAGAGGAAATCGAGAATCCGTCCCAGCGCGAGGTCGTTGTCCGCCACGTAGGATTCGCGCAGCGGGTAGCCATCCGCGGGCCGCGGCCCCGCGGTGTGATCGTTGCCCAGACGCATCACGCTCATCGCCGGCCCGTCGCCCGCCTCAAGGCGCGCGCTGAAGTCGCGCATGAATTCCTCGGCCCGCACCGTGTCCGGGATGCCCATGTTCGCGGTAGCGAAGTTGCGGTCCGTGGCGGCAAAGACAGGCTGCGGCAGAGGCGCGTTCAAAAACAGACGCTGCCCTTCGGGTTCTGAACCCACCATCTCATCCATGCCTTCGAGTTCCAGCGATTCTCCATAGTTAAGCACCTTCAAGCCGCTGTGGTCGACGTGCTCCCAAAGCGATCCGAACTCAGGTTCGTCTTCCGGCATAGGACCGTCCGTGGCACCGCCCAGGGCACGCCGTCCGGGCGCTTCGCTGAATGGGCTTCCATGCCGGCGCCCGCCATAAGTGGAAGGCCACGCCTGGGCCATCCACGGCGTGGGCGCAATGCCGATCGCCCAGCGGTGACCATCCACGGAGACATCGCTGTCGGTGAAATAGCGGTCGCTGGTGGCAAACTGCGCGGCCATCGCGTGGGCATTCGGGGTCACCTGCAGGTCTTGCATTGCCGGATTGTTCTTGACTTTGCCGTGAACACCAAAATGCGCCAGCAGCGGATCGCCGTCCGCGCCGGCCAGATCGCCGAAGACATCGTCAAACGTGCGGTTCTCGCGAATGATCAGCAGAACATGTTTCAGTCGGGGCAGCACTCCGGGCTCCACATCGGCGGCGCGATTGTCCCGAATCACGGCCTCCGTCCACTCCTCGGGATGCGCGGCCAGGCTCGCCGGAATCACCGACAGGCTGCCCAACTCAAGCTCGCCGATATAGGCTCCATGCAGCGCGGGGTTGAAGCTGCTTCCCGCATTCGGGCCGCTGCCTTTTCCCTTGGAGTTGGCGACGTAGAGTGTGTTGCCGTCTGCGGAGACGAGAACAGCGGACGGGCTCCAGCCGACAGGCAGATGCCCCAGCATGCGGTTACCGGTCGTGTCGATGACCGCGAGCGCATTGATACCGGCTTCCGTGACATATAAGAGGTTGTTTGCAAGAGCAAGGCCGCTGGGCATCACACCGCGCAACGGATTGCCACGATCATCGACAAAACCCGGCCCCGTAAATGGAGTCAGCGGAATCTGCGCCTGCAGGGAGTCGCCATCCGCGTTGACCACCGCGACCGCGTCTTCGTGTGCAAGCGCGACGTAGACGGCGCCCACGCTGGCGACGAGCGCGGAGGGCGCCGCTCCGCCGACCACATCGTTCTTGTTCAAATCGATGGGCGCACCCAACCGCAGCGAAGCGGAGAGCCGCTGCTTGCCAGGATCATTCAGATCATAGGTCCACAGCGAGCTTCCGCGCGGATCGTTGGCCGTCCCCAGCCCGGGAATCGCCTTGCCCTCCGCGACAACCCCGTTTTGTGCCGCTAGAGACGGATAGCCAAACGGAGGAAAATGCAACCCTGTATTCAGACGATCGTCCTTATCGGCGCCGGGAATGGTCTTGTACTCGAACAGTCCCGAGTTGGCGATGTATAAACGCCGGTTATCCGGGCTCAAGCAAAGGGCAATGGGATTGACGCCGGTCGCCAGCGAAGCAATCTTCGCGTGCGTCGCCGTATCGACGATCACCACGCGCCAGTTGGCTTCGTCGATCGCGTACAGCCTGCGACCGTCTGTCGACAGCACCAGCGCGGCCACGAAGCTCTCCCTGTAAACATGGCCGCCCACCGTGCCGTTCAGCTCGATGCGCGCCACCTTGTGCCAATCCCCCGCCGCAAGCACATCGATGGCGCCGCTGTCACCCGTGGCAACATAAAGCAGTCGGCCATCGGGCGCATACGCCACGCCGGTGTAGACTTCCGTCTCCGGCTTGCTCAGGAAGCCTTGCGGAATCTGCTTCACGCGATAGCCTGCGTTTGCGGGCCGATCGATCACATTCAGCGCGAAGGGAAATCCCAGCGAGGGAGCAACCAGTTGGTTGCCATCTCCGCGCAGGGCGAGAGAGAAGGGGAACGGGGCGACCGTGATCCAGCCGCCCAACGGCGTGATCTGCCGCCCATTGGGCAATGTGGCTGTGACCGGCGGCGCCGAGTCTCCCTGGCTCATTACGCCCGATTGTGCCGAGCCCCGCAGCGCCACGTTGGAGAGACAGCACACCATTGTGGCAATGCAAGCCGCAATGATCCATTTGTGGCTGCCTGCGTCGCGACCCTTGGTGAGCGGTTGCAGCTTGCTCATCCTGGTATCACGGCAGCTCGAAGTCTCCTCTTCATCGCGGTGAGTTTTCACTTGGCCGATCGAACCTCGCTTCCAACGAGTTCGTACTGGTCCGACGCGAGGTAGTCCACATGCGCGGCAATGGCGGCACGCCACCGCGTCCGTGCCGCGTCCAGCGCGCCGAAGTTGTAGCCGTGAAACCATCCGTGGCAACTCAACTCCGCCTCGGTTGCGCCATCCAGCGTGTAGAAACGAATCCACAGCCCGTTGGCGTGGGCCCGTTCCACAAGAGCGCGTAGGCGATTCATCTTCTCAGGCGTCCACTCGCCGGCATGCGGCTGTCCCGCGGCTTCTACGACATCCCACGGGTTGTTCCACCAGCGCCGGTAGTTGGACGCCTTTTCCGCGCCTAGAATTTCGGGCGCGGCAGTTGGCTCCTTTCCCTCCGTGTGGATGGCGCCGAAGACGAGTACACGATCGCCATCCTGCAACTGGTCGTAGAACACGGACTGTTGCTCGTCTGCTTCCCCGGTCAGGACCAGCACAGGCTTGACATCAAGCGGTTGCACCTCCGTCCCCGGGCCGCGCTTCACAGCAGAGCTGAGCCACGGCTGATACTTGCGCAGCAGCGCCAGCACTGCGGCCAGGTGCTCCGGCTTGTTGTCCTTGAAGTCCAGGTTGAGCGTGATCAAAGGCCAGTCTCCATGATTGCCGTCGCGCAGAGCCTTCTCCACAATCGGCCGGACCTTCTCGAAGAAGTACTGATCCATGGTCGGCTCGTTGCCATACGTGGGCTCGCCGTGCGTGACCACCGACCAACTGCGTCCGGTTTTCGAGTCGGTATGCCAGGCCAGGTCCTGTTCGATGGCCAGCGGCGTGCCGGCAGAGAGAGCGCGATCGATGCGGTCGTACCACCATTCAAAGTACGGATAACAGTTATGCGCGTCCATCACCGTGCGCGAACCGGGCAGCGATTGCTGGCCATGAACGGAGAAGGACAGGAACAAAATGGCCAGCGCCATCTGAACTGCCCGCAAGATTCTTGAATCGTGCATCGTAAGACCTCTTATTCCTCAGCTTATTTCCCGGCAAAATTGATGT
>Ga0302274_10002622_pt1 | contig 16354 bp, 12 predicted proteins | sample III_Bog_N2_1_FD_198755 | JGI IMG/M metagenome (GOLD analysis project Ga0302274, IMG submission 198755) | Peat permafrost microbial communities from Stordalen Mire near Abisko, Sweden - III_Bog_N2_1 | ecosystem: Environmental > Terrestrial > Soil > Wetlands > Peat | place: Sweden: Abisko...
AATTCCTGCGGCTGCCAAATTCCAGGCGCGGACCGCGGTCCGCGCCCTGGTTTGCGCCCAACGCTTCTCGGCCATGGCGATCTGCTTGCAGTGGGAAGCCGCCGCAGACCAGGCTCGCCAAGGAAACTTCACCGAAGCCCAAGCCCGAAAAGTCGTCTCCGATATCGCTGAACGGGCGGGGATGGGGCCGATTGAGTTTTCCACTACAGAGAAGTTTTTGACTGATTGGATCCAGAGCAAGGATGTGACGAAAGCCAAGGGAACGGCAGCACGCTACCGCTACGTGGTTGATTCGTTTGTGAAGCATTTGGAAAAGCGTGCAGCCGCCAACATCGGCAATGTCCGCCCCTCTGACATTTCAGGGCTCAGGGATCAGCAGGTCAGGGATGGCAAGTCAAACGGAACCGCCAACATGGTGGTAAAGACCCTCCGGATTCCCTTTAACCTCGCTCGCCGGCAAGGGTTGATTCTCTCAAACCCGGCCGAGGCTGTCGATATGCTGCCCGTAGACCGCCAAGAGCGTTCAACATTTAGTCGGGAGCAGATCATTCAGCTATTGGGGTTGCGGATACGGAGTGGAAGGGAATGATCCTGTTCGGGGCCTGTCATGGTCTCCGGTTGGGGGATGCTGCTAAACTGACTTGGGAGAATATCAATTCGGAGCGCCAGTCCATCATCCTCCGGCAAACCAATCAAGGGGTGGCCAAAGAAATCCGTATGAAGTTTTCTGGCCACAAAAGCGCGGTGCATGAGCGATACACCCACCATGAATTGGAGGCGCTGCGCAAACAGATTGAAAAGGTGCCGAGTTTCCAGAACAAGGAAGAGCCTGGGCAAAAAGCGCCATGACGAGAAGTGGTCGCGCGCGGCCACACATTTGAGCGCCGACGACACGAAGGATTCGATCAACAAGCTGCCGGATGTGACAAAATAGCCCGAAGCCGATTTAACCCGGCCCTCAAAATGGAAGCTTGAAACTTTGAGGGAAACGTTACTGAAGTTGCCAAAGCTTTCGTGACAGGCAATTCATCATGGTTCCCATCCCTCCCAGCGCAGTGGCAAACGTAACCGAGGTGACCATCTGCTTCCGGTACCTTGCAACGACAATTATTCTTCACTGTGGTGAATTTTAATTGTCGTTCGAGGACCTATTCTCCCTGGTTTGGAAACCATCGTCAAACCGTTCAAGTTTCCGGCCAGCCCGCACGAATATAATGTGACCGCCTTGCGCGAATGTCCGACGCCCGACGCCTTGCAGCTTTGCGACACTCCCGATAAAGCCGCCGAATACTGGCGGATGCACATTGCCACCCATCAGCATTTTAACCTGGACTGTGAATGTCTGGCCGTGCTGGTTTTGAACACCCGCCGCAAGGTGAAAGCCATACGGCGATTTCCTGCGTGGACGGATTTTTCAGCCGTTGGGTATGACACAGACTTCTGTATCCCCTATCGTTGGGAATATCCCCGGTCTTGCGGTGGGATATGAATTTTACACGAACAACAACCGCCTGCTGCCTGCCGATAATGCAGATCCGTCAATCAAAGCCTACGCCGGAGGAGGCATCGCTTCCACAGTTGCCGATATGGCCAAATGGGACGCTGCGCTTTACACAACCAACCCGTTGAAGAAATCCAGTTTCCAGCAGATGTGGACTCCGGTTCACTTGAACGACGGAATGACTTGGGAATATGGCTTCGGATGGGCTGTTTACCGCATCAATGACCACCTGATCGTTGCACATGGCGGTAATTTTACCGGATTTTCATCTTCCTTTTATCGTGCCGTGGATGACCGGCTCAGCGTGATTATGCTGGATAATCGGTTCAATTCCACTGACGCAACGGCATCATTGGCGCAGAAGATTGCGAGGCTCTATGTCTGGGAAGGGCCGGACTACCAACCGATTCCAGACAAAGAGCCAGACATCACCGCGCGAGTGCGGGGCATCTTGAACCAATGCGACGATGGGAAATTGCGTGCCGCCGACTTTACGGCCCAAGCATGGGCAAAGTTATCGCCGTGGCGAGAGCAGATGCAAGAAGACGGGAAGCAAGACGGCCCGCCTCTTTCTTTGACCCTCGTTGAGCATACCGCGGAAGGTGGCGAGCAAAGCTACCGTTTTCAGATTCAATACCAGTTCGGCACGACGCTGCTTCATATCGTCTTTGACCAGCAAAACAAGATTGCTGTCTGGAAAGTGGAAGATGTTGATCTGAAATAAGCGACTCTGGCCCACAACAAAGCCCACGATAGAGCACCCAGATAATGCCGAGTTGTGAAAAATGAAACGGGGTGAATTCCTGGCTTTTTTCAGGATTCACCCCTTTGAACTCGGCATAATCAACTACACGGCACAATAGCCATTATGCCGAGCTCGGCATAATGGTTATTTTTATGCGTGAACTGTCAGTTCAACTGTCAGTGAAAATGCCAGTGCTAGTGCTGAATTGCGCAGATTAACGATAGTATTACGGAGCTGCGATCCTTTGACCTCCCGCTTGCGCCATTTGAAAGGTTTGGCCTTGGGATTGTAAACGGCGATGAATGCCTCAATGGCTTGGCGCAGTTCGGCGACATTCTTGAAACTGGCTCCGCGCAACGCCTTTCTCGACAGGATGCCAAACCAGATTTCGACCTGATTGAGCCAACTGGCGGAAGTGGGGGTGAAGTGGAAATGCACATTCGGATGCTGGGCCAGCCAAGCGTCGCATTGCTTGTGGGTGCTATAGTTGTCGAGAATGACATGCAACTCCCGTTCTTTGGGCGCGTCGGCCACGATTTGATCCATGAATTGCAGGAACTCCTCTCGTCGTTTCAATGTGGTGGTGGCGGTTTGAATCAGTCCCGTGGCCACTTCCAAGGCGGCAAACAAATTGAGGGTTCCGTGCCGCTTGTAAGTGCTTTTGCAGCCCCGGACAATTTTGCCGTTGTCGGTTTCCACATAGCCAGTGTCCAATGCCTGGATGTCCGTCGCCTTGGCGGCAAACTCTTTGTCTGTGCTGACACACCAGGAGCGTTGCCGTTGCAGGCAAATCCCTTCTTTGCGCAACACCCGCCACACCGCATGCACCGAACCGCTGAGATGGGCTGCCACGGCGGGGCCATCCCAGCACGCCTGACCTGCGGGCGGGGGTTGCTCTAAAACTGCCAGCACACGGTTGCGGAAATCCTCGCCATAAACCCGCTTGGCCCCGGGTCGTGGCGCATCGCTTAATCCGGCCAACCCGCTTTGGGCGAAGCGCTGCCGCCATTTGATGACGGTATTGGGGCGGGTGTGGCATTCGCTCGCGATGATTTGAACGCGCTTGCCTGCCAAACAACCCAATATCATGCAGGCGCGTTCCACGGTTTGTTTGGCTTCGGTCCGGCTCGCAGCCAATCGCTGCAAGGTTTCCCGGTCCTCCGCACTGCAATTGATCTGCGGCGCAGTGCGTGACATGCGGTGCAGGTTATATTATATCGCCTGTCTATGCAAGTAAGCACTAGGCATGAAAAGTAATGAAAAGTTTTGACGAGTAATGACGAATTTACCTTGATTTTACAAGGGTTTTCGCTATTTTATTGATGTTCTGATATGGGTTTGCAGACTGTGTCCATCTGTGGTTGAAATTCTTTTTTACTGAATCGTTACGGTTTAGAAATCCTTGAAATCACCTTCGAGGGGGATTTCGCCCCGCCGGGCGACCTCCGCTTTTCGCGGTGCGTGATGCCCGTTTCCCGAATGGCCATTGCTGGAATGCCCGTTGCTGTAGGCGGCTTTCCCCAGCGCCACCACCTGCCCTTTAGTGGTAGCTTGGCGCACTGATTTGGGCGATGCCATTGAATCCGCGCTCCGGTTCGTGTCGCCCACCAACCGCGTCAATTCGCTGACGGCATCCTTCATCATGATGGCCTGGGAATTCAACTCCTCGGCGGCGGCGGCGCTCTCTTCGGCGCTCGCGGCGTTGGACTGTGTGACTTTGTCCATCTGACCCACTGCCGTGTTGATTTGCGTGATGCCCTGGGTTTGCTGGCGGGAGGCGCTGGCCACTTCCGAGGCCAGTTCATCCACCTGCCGGGCTTTGGCCACGATTTCATTGAGCGCCTGCGCCACCTTGCTGCTGATATCCACACCGAGTGCGGTCTTGCCGATGGCCCCCTCAATCTTGTTGGCGGTTTCCTTGGCTGCCTGCGCGCTGCGCTGGGCGAGGTTGCGGACCTCATCCGCCACGACGGCAAAGCCCATGCCGGCCTCACCGGCACGCGCGGCTTCCACGGCGGCATTCAACGCCAGAATGTTCGTTTGAAACGCGATTTCATCAATGGTCTTGATGATCTTGGCGATGTCGTCGGACGAAACCTTGATGGCTTCCATGGCTTGGTTCATGGCGCGCATGTCTTCGGCCCCCTTGTCGGCGGCCGTCCGGGCTTCCCGCGCCAAGTCGTTGGCTTTTTGGGCATTCTCCGCGTTGCTCTTGGTCATGCTGGCCATTTCTTCCAACGAGGCCCCCGTCTCTTCAATCGAGGCGGCCTGCTCCCCCGATCCCTGCGCCAGCATCTGGCTGGCGTTGGACACCTGGTCGGCCGCCTGGTTCACTTGACTGGAATTGTCATTGAGATCGCGGACCAAGCGGCTCAGAGACCGGCGCACAAAGTTGGAAATAAACGCCACCATCACCATGGTCAACATGGCGAACGCCACACTGGCGGAGCCCAGCCATTGGACATACTGGCGGATGTTGCTGAAGCTGGTCACGGTCAAACCCGTGCGCTCGTTGGCCACTCCGGTGCAATAGGTTTTGACCTGTTCGGCGGCGGCATTGAGGTCGGCGACCTTGGCGGGCACCTCCTGGTCGAGAATCTTCATCGCGCCGGCAAAATCCTTGTCCAAGGTCGCCCGGATGCGGCCCATGGTCTCAACGTAACCATCCAGGCTCGCGGTCAGGGCCACGACGTGCTGGTGGCCTTCCCCCTCGGGATAAAGTTGTTTGAGCTGGCCGATGATATCCGCGTTGCGCTGCTGCACCGCATCGGTTTCCGCCAGCTTCGCGGGCCGGTCCTTGTCCTGGGCAAACATGATCTCAAAGGAATGCAGCCGGTACACCGCCAGATTCTCCTGCAACGAAGCCAGCAGCCGCAGGCTGGGCAACCCCTCCTGCTCCAATCCGTTCGTGGCCTGGCTGCCGCGCTGGCAGGCGCGCCAGAAGACAATGCTTTGGAACACCAGCACCACCAGTAGCAGGAGAATGAGGCCTTGGATGAGCTGAAAACTGGTTTTAATTGACAGGCGATTGGAACGTTTCATGGTAATACAGCAACCGGGTCGGGCTTTTCGACCGACTCCTGGCACCAAGGTGTTTCTCGTGTAATCATTTAGAGCGACAGGGCTTCTCCGCCCTCGATTTCCTCACCAGGACCAATATTGGCAGCCCATCCGGACATCCGCATGGATGCCGTCCTTATATCGGATAAAACCAGCCATCCTTTAGGTCTATATTCAGGTGATTCGCCATGAAACCAACCAGCGAGGCAAACGCCTGAACCACTAAACCCGAACTTCGAAGTTGGGGAATATCGCTGGCCGCGGTTGTGGCTGGACATACTACGCGTGCGGCCACTTTGCGCGCGGCCGCCAAAAAACCCTCGGACCTTTATCGTGCGTTCGTGGTTTTCCGCGAGGGCGCGGAAAACCACACGCGGGGCGCGTGGGCTCCCCGGACCACTTCGAGTCCACTAAAAAGTCATTTGACTTCGATTTTTTTCACGCCGGTGAGCGCGGCATCCGCCGGCACAATGGCGATGGCCCCCTTGGTGGAAGCCACGAGCGCGACCAGCGCGGCGGCGTCATCGGCCCGTTTGGGTTCCTGGCCGCGACCGGAAAACGCCAGCCGTTGCCAGAAGGTCTTGAACGAGCTGCTGTCCATGCCGCAGGCCTGCTGCAACGCCGCATCCGTCTTGTCCGGCAACACGGCAATGATCACCGCCTGGCCGCCGTCCCAATACTTGGTCTTGGCGGTGTAAATATCCTTGAGTTGATCGGCGGTCAGGCTGTCGGCGGCCACACTGGAATTGACGATGACCACCGCTCCATCCAGCGCCAGGGCGCGCAACGAACCGGCGCACAACAGCGCCCCGAGCAGACCGAGTTTGAGCAATGAGGATTTCATGATCAGTTAGTATGTAGGAGTGGGTTGCGGGGTGGACATTAAAAACTAAACGTGCTTTTCACCGCCAGCATGAACCAGATATTGTCGTTGCGCACGGGATTGTCCCGGTTGTCCGACAACTGGGCGGTGCCGTGGATGCAATGCCCTTCGATTTTGAAGACCCACCAACTGGTGGGGTCAAAACGGAGGGACAGCGCGGCGTCTTTTTGAAAGCCATCCGAGGGCGTCGCGCCCACCCCGCCCCGATGCGTGAGATCGGCGTAGTATTCGGAGTAGTACGTGCCCACACTGAACCAGCGGTTGACCTCATAAGCGGCCCCGGCATACCACGTATCGGGATGAATCTTCGCGGTGGTGATGTGATTGCCTCCCAAGGTGATGTCATAGTCCACGGCGGAGTTGTAGTACTCCGCCTGGAAGGTCCATTTATTCACAACGTATTCGAGCGAGTAATGCTGGGTAAACGGGGAGCCTTCCGCCCGAACCCCCGCGACGGTCTGGAACGTCAAATCCTGGTCGTCATTCATCGCCACGCCCACCCGGAAGCCATCCAATGGCGTGTACCACCACAGTTGCCCGCCGACAATTTGCGGCGAATTAAAGTAGTTCAATTGCTGATAGGGGGGCAGGTTTTCCTTTTGAATGGCGAGGCCACCATCCAGTTGGGGGCGCTGGAGGCCGTAATACATCTGATAGGCCAATCGGCCGCCAGTACCCAGATGAAATGTGCCGAATAGCTCGCCCCCGTCGGCGGTGGTGTACATGTCGCGCCAGCGGGCGTTATACATGCCCTGCGGCAGCAGCACATAGGTGCGCGCCAGGTCCAAGTCCTGAATGTCGTTGTAGATGCCTTCGGCCCGGCGAATCCGCCCGGCGCGGACACCAATATAGTCGTTGAAGGTGTATTCGGCCAGGGCGTAGTCCAGCACCGCGTCATACTGGCCGGCCGCGCCGACATCGTAGGTGAACCCCTGCGCCGCAATGCGCGTGCGCGGGAACGGATTGACGGACATATTCACACCGGCTTCGGTGAACTTGAACGAGCCGTTGCGCGTGTTGTTGGCCAGATAATTATAGTCGCTGGAAGCCAGATATCCCTGGCTGGCGAAGCCGTGGAAATCCAAGGGTGGCATGTTGGTGCCAAAATAGGTCAACGGCACTTCCAGGGCCGAAGCCGTACCGGCAGCCATGCTCGCAGCGGTGATGGACAGGGCAAGTTTGCGCTGAAAATAGTGTGTTGTCATAATAGAATTGTCTTTCTACTAGCCTAACTTCCCCGCAGATTTGCGAAAAGGCCAATAAAATTGATGTTTCGTCGAGTTTGTCTGGCTACATTTCTTGTAACTGGCTATTTATCAATAAATTATACAACTGTGTATTTTACAGGGTTTTGGCAGGAAGCAAGACGTTTCTCATTTGTAGCAAGACAAAACCCCAGAAAAGGCCAATATATTGAGGTTTTAACGAAGCGTTGGGGAAGTTAGGCTAATGCGCCACATGGCTTCATTCCACCAATGAAATGGATTTTAAAGGGTGGTTTAAAGTGTTGAAAAGTGCTTTCACGAATAACCACAATAACTTGTGATTCGCGTTTAGGGCAAACCAGCCGCAGCGCTGCTGGCCGAAGTGATCCCCACATCAGGACCGCGAGAAACCAAGAGACGATTCCCGGTCCTGCACCCACCAACCCTCTGTGGTCAACCACTGCCCGGCGTTGGCAGGGAGCCAACAACAATGACGTGGTCGCGGCCATTGGCCTTGACCTTGGGCTCGGCATAGCCAGTTTCCTCATTGAAAAAAGTGAGGCGTTCCATCGGCCCGGAAAGGCTCTCGGCATGCTTGGCTGGCGGTGGATTCTGCAATCCGGATATTCTGTGCGGCGGCAATGCCCTTGGTAATCGGGAGGCTTTTGCAGATTTTGCGACACTGAAATCCTGTGGTGACGCGTCAAGCTTCGGCCAGCGGTCCGGGTCCAGCAAGCGGGAAAATCAAGCGCAGGCTGAAAGCGCGAACGCTCGCGAAGGCTCGTAAAGCGAGCTTTTTTAACTTTTTTTACTTCGGAGTTCGATTCCCCTCACAAGAGCCATTCATAATCAACGACTTACGACGCAGTGCAGTAAATGTGCAGTAAACTGAGTGTAGTTTTCTGTGGTGGTTCTGTTGTCTTGGCGACGTGATGACCCGTCACTATACGCATGTCGGCGAAGTGGCCGCAGGTCTTGCGGTCGCCGCTTTGCCCACCGTGATCGGCGAGGTGTCGGCATCACCACCCAAACACTAGGAAGGCGAAATCCTGCGCGAAATCCCGCCTGCCCAAAATAACCAACCGGCAAATCCCAGTGATAACGCCAGCGGCCTGGCAAAAAAGTCTGAATCAGCGCCCCTTCGCAGCCTTAGTTCCGTCAGCAATTGCAGTGCCACATGATCACGACCGTTGAATCGGCTGGGATGCGGTCCAACGCGCCTGTCATCTGGGCGAGATCGTCACCAACACGCGTTTCCTGATCTCCTCCTGGGTGCGGGGGCCGCACTCGTCCAACCAGATTCCGGGTCAAACGTCGCTAAACAAATCGCCAACCCGAACGCGAAGTGCTTTGGCAATTTTCACTATGGTATCAATCGAAGCCGCCTTTTCGCCCCGCTCGATCTCGCCGATGTAGTTGTGATGCAGTTCCGCCTTTTCGGCCAGCTTCTCCTGGCTCATATCCAGCACCTTGCGGCGGGAGCGAATGGTTTCACCAAAGATTTTACGATGTTTTAATGCGGGTACCACCGCTATAAACGAAAGCAAGAACCGCGAAAATCGGCCACCGTCTTAAGACTGTATTTCGTGCTTGCCATTCCCGCCGGGCAAACATTAAAGTTCCAAAGCAGTGAAGATAGAATTCCACAATTGGGCCGCTCTGCGCGGGAAAATGCAATCGCTACAGTTCTCCAACGCAGGAAGCGGATGTTTTTTATCGTTATGGAACGGACTTGCGGGGCATGCGGGACTTTTTGCTTTCCTCAATGACCTTGTTTTCCGCCAGTTTTATCAGCGCCGGGAAGTCCGCGCCGATGCCATCAGCGATGCGAAGCACCAGTTCCAAGGTCGGATTGCGGAGGCCGCGCTCAACGAGGCTCAACATGGATTCAGAAACCCCGGAGCGTTGCGAGACCTCATAATTGGAAAGTTTCTGGCGCTTTCGCTCTTGTTGCAAGAGCCGGATGATTTCATCACAGACAGCTTCGTAGTGGCGGATTCCTGGCACAACGCAGTTTGGCAGGGAAACCGCTTTGACATGTACTTTGCTAGGGTCAAGTATTGGTGTCTTGCGGAGCCGGTGGGTTTATGAAAAAGAAGAGAGTTTTGGTTGTGGAAAATGAAATGCCAATCACGATGATGCTGGAGTCATTGCTGATTCAAGCCGGGTTTGACGTGCAACTCGCTGCTCAGGGTCATCAGGGGATGGAGATCGCCCAAGACCGAAGATTCGATCTCATCCTATTGAGTGCCAATTTGCCGGATATAAACGGGTTCGAAATCTGCGCCGAATTGAAACAGCGGCATATTTCCCGCCGGACACCAATTGTTTTCCTTTCCCACCGGTGCGGCGGGTTTTATTGAGAAACCATTTGAACCCAAGGGTTTTATTACGCAGATACTTTCACATCTTGAGGAAACCATTCCGGCATGAAACGGCCGCTAATCATCATTTTTCAGCCCGCGTTGGAAAGATCGCCAACTTCTGGCCAGCTTGGAATTGCTCCCCCAACTTGCTCATTGGCAGGTTTTTTGGAAAAAGGTCGTCCAAACGGACGCCCAGGACGCGTGCCAAGTATAGCAGCTCGCAATCCGGGACGCGCCGGCGCTGCGATTCGAGGCTGGCCAGGGAATCGCGGCTTATGTTCCAGCCGCGCAACTGAAGTTTTGTCGCAAGAAATTCCTGCGACCACCCCTTCTTCAAGCGCCATTTCCGCACCTGCCGGCCAATCAAATTTTTTTGGGGTTCCGTCACCACCGGTGAGAATAGCGCAGACCGGCTGGAGGCTTGTGTTCACACAAACACAGACACGGCCGCCAGTCCTGATGATTTCAGCTTGCCATCTGAGGGGCATTCGCTTAATCATTTACATGGCTGGATTAAAAACAGGCGCGCTAATCCAAAGCATGAGGTCATGCGACAGGCGTCATCATGGTTGCGCACTTCAGGCGAACATGAGGATTATAAAATGGGGGAACAACTTTTCTCGCACGCTTAACTGTTGCGGCCCGCTTGAAAATTCAGCGACTCATATTTACCCCAATTGTCACCAACCTGATTTACGTTCGCATTGAAGAAGAACAACACTAAGCGATCAATCCCATGAAAAACCCTCCGAAGAATTCAGCCGTCATCGCCGCGATTTTTTGCGCGGCGGGCATCGCGGGCACCATTCTGTCGCAAGCTCAGGAAATCACTGTCAGGGCAGCCCCATCAGCAGATAGCATTGTGGCCCTTGCTGCCGACTCTCAATCGCTGCTGCAAGTTGCGCCCTCCAGCGTGCCGGTTCGTGGTGGAACATTTTGGTGGGTATATCCGGGCGGGCAAGCTATTCCCACACCAATGTTGCCGCCAGGTTCCAGCGGGCCAATCTATGGCATTAAGCCGGGAGAATTCTTGGTTGACCTGACCGGCGGCACGGTGTTGGTCACTCCTTACCAATTGAAAGAAGCAGCTCAAGTGACCACCAATCCCTATGCTGCCGCCGTGACGGCCCAAGTGCAAGGGTTGGTAAATCTCATCACGAAGGTCCAGACTCCGACCCCAGCCACCACGACGGCAACGACAATGACTCTGAGCGCCAAGCCGATGGGAGGCCCACTGGACCCGTCACAAGGCGACTATCCGTATTTGACCATCGCCCCGACAGGGACAAATCAATTTTCACTCACGGTCATCAATAATACTAATCCTTCTATTTACGAACTATGGTGGACGCCGGCCCTGGCGAACCCGAATTATCCCTGGCAACAGCTGGTGATAGGTGCAAGCGGGCAAACCAATTTTACCGTAAACAACATGTCTCCAAATGGCTTCTTTAAAGCTGTATGGGATACAAATGGCGTTCCAACTTCCGGGCTTATCATCACCATTGACAGTCCGTTGAACGGAACTGTTTTTAACTAAAATTAATCAGTCAGGGGATTTCTTTATTATGAAAATAAACCGTATTCTGGCTTTATTCCTGCTCATTTTGAGCATCTGTGTGGCGCACGCCCAGCTTTCCACGCTTTCCATTTCAGCGGGACAGAACCATGCGATGGCGTTGCGCTCTGACGGAAGCGTTTGGACTTGGGGAACGAACCAAGTTGGCGAACTCGGTCTTGGAACCAACAAGTCGACCTGGTCACCTACCAGAGTTCCCAGTGTCACCAACGCCGTTTCCATTTCGGCTGGCGCATTCCACTCGCTGGCTGTTCAGGGCAACGGCACAGTGTTGGCTTGGGGCACAAACACCGATGGTCGTTTGGGGAATGGAACCTTTGTTACAGCCAGCAATCCAGTTCCTGTGACCCGTATAACGAACGCCATCATGGTGGCAGCCGGAGGAAGCCATTCATTGGCGGTGCTGGCAAACGGCCAGGTCATGGGATGGGGGGCCAACGTCAGCGGACAACTCGGAACCACCAATACCGTTTCGACCAATCAACCTGTGTTTGCAGGGAACTTTACCAACGCCATCGCCGTGGCCGCAGGCACGAATTTCTCAGTGGCATTGACCGCCGATGGCCACGTTTGGAGTTGGGGAACCAACAATTTGGGCCAGTTGGGGTTGGGGAATACGACCTCGCAGCTCTCACCTGTTCAAATAACGACCTTGAGCAACATCGTGCAGATCTGCGCCGGCCAGTCTCACTGCCTCGCGCTGAATACCAACGGAATCGTGTACGCGTGGGGCAGAAATGCCGAGGGAGAACTTGGAAATGGCACCACGGGCAACGCCACGGCACCGGTAATTGTTCCGAGTTTTGGGGCGAGCACAAATTTCGGCGCGGCAAAGTGGGTTGCCGCCGGATACAATAGTTCAGCCACCATTTCAAAGGCTGGCCGTTTGTTTTATTGGGGATGGTCAGGAGACGGTGTCGCCTATTTCACCAACCTGATTGCCCAAGAGCTTGACGCCAACAGCGGTTTGGCATTTCAGAACGTGACCTGCGGTGACAGCTATTTGCTAACCACGCTTTCGGATGGATCCACCTGGGCTTGGGGCTTTAATCAATATGGGCAATGGGGCAACGGGACCATTTACGCCACGGACGACAGTTGGTCGTATGATGTCAACAACGTCACGTTCAGTTTTAGCGCGAGTCCATATGCAGTAGTTGACCGGTTTACCCGTGGTGATCGCAACGATTTTAACTACTTTCCTATTCTGCCCTACAACACGTTCGTATTGCCTCTGGACATGGAGCAAGGCGTGAAGCTGAACAACCAGGGCAATGACCTCTATTCTTACGGAGCCAGCAACCCTTGGTTCCTGAATGTCCAAAAAACACAACGCCAGCACGTGTGGCAATTAACCTCCGGGACGACCAATGTGACCCGCATCGCGGTTGACAACCCGATTGTTGCCTTCGGCACGGGGGCAGGCGGTAGCCCAATGTATGTGAATCAGCCGTACCGTTTCGGTCTTTATGGCGGCGCATACACTGAGTTGAGTGGCCAGACAAACATGGTCCGCATTCTGGTCTACAGCCGACAGGCGCTGCTCTCGGGAGCCACGAACATTACACCAACCAACATCATCTACATCGCACTGCCACGCCGCGATATTGCCGCCGACAATACCGCTTGGTCGAATTACGTCACAAACGGAAACCGGGTAGTGGTTGCTACTAATGATTTGATCACCTCGGTGGAATTCAATTCCGGTGTCGATGCAAACATTGACCCCTTCAGTACTTGGGGCGTGGGATGGGTTTATGCTGCGCCGACCGATGTGACAATTGATGGTTATCGGTTGACCCACATGGCGACTTCCACCAATTATTGTTATGTGATTGAAGCCCTTGGTTCCTGCGAAGTGGGAGCCAACGTTTTTGCGCCAATGGGGGTGACGAACAACAATGGCTGGGCTTATTTGCCGCTCTATGCGATGGGTTTTGACACATTTCCCGCGTGGCGCGCTCATTTCATAGATAATCCAAACTTCGCTGGCCTGCCCGTGCCCCCCACTTATACGGGCCGGGCTCAGGCTGAATTGAATGGGTTGACAGCCAGCATCACCAACAACATTTGGATCACTAACAACGCCGCCTACACGAACCTTGACACCTCGCCAGAATTGCGCCGCCATCCGATTCTGGATCAGTTTGTAAAAGACATGCGAGGAGACCCGTTGGCATTGGCCAACTACGTCATCAACAATATCGGACTCACTGACCCGGTCGCGTATGCGGAACAGGCCAACACGGTCGTTAAATCCATTGAAGTTGGCGGCATCAACCGTTCAGCGCTCGGCACGTTCCTGGAGGGGCAAGGCTCCCCGGTGGAGCAATGCGCCTTGTTGGTATATTTGCTCCGCAGCGCCGGCTATCCGGCCACCTATGTCTGGCCCACCAACTCCAACTTGCAGCTTCTGGACACGACGGTCAGCCGGTTGTGGCAAGTCAATGTTCATGGGATCCAATGGGACGCTGGCATTCCCCAGGTCACCAACAGTTTGATTGTTGTGAATTATCCGTGGGTGGTTGCGAACATCGGCACCAACTCGGTGCAAATTTTCCCCTGGTTGAAGAACACGGAAATTCATCAGGGTCTCAACATTTACAATTTCATGCCCACGAATTATCCCAATGCTTATGCGTGGGTGAAGGATTACGCCTTGGCCAGTCCGGCGCTGATGGCCTTGGCGTCCCCGGCCGACGGAATTGGCAAATGCTGGCAGAACTACCTGACTTCCCTCATCAACACAAACCCACAACAACAGAATCTCTCCTTGGAGAATTTTGGAGTTTGGTCTGTAAATCGGCCATACAGCTATGCAAGTTGGAGTCAATTGCCAGTGCCGGACGTTTTGAGCAGTCAATCTAAAGTGGCGGTTCTACAGACAATGTCCGACAGCCCGGTGACATATCCTTTTTTGACCAACATGTTCGATCAAATCCGCATTGAGGTGTTTAAAAGTGACACGAACGTCGCGAACAGAATCATCGACACCGGGATGTGGCGCGCTTGCGACCTGCAAAATCGCAAGCTTCTCCTCTATACCAATGCGAACAACAGCGTTCGTCTTTGGATGTCGGCTTACAGTCCTGCAATAACCAACACATCTGGAACCTTTACCAATTACCTTCTTGGCACGAATTCAGTTTGCGTGCAGGTGGCCACGGTCGGAATTGCGGGCACGGTCACAAATCTTCCCGTGCGCATCTCTTACCAAAAGAGGATGGGATTGCTGATCAACCCGGCGGCTTGGTTTTATAGCATGGAATATCTTGGCGGTTCCAGAACGCCCATTTCTTGTTATCCGAGCGACGTGACGGCGATCATACCCGGCGTAGGCAGTGTTTCACCCGCGATGCTTCAGGTTTATGCGCAGGATTACTGGAATTTGGAGCAGAAACGTGCCACGAACTCCAGTTTTATTCCCGCAGTGACGGATGAGGCTGGCGATGCCGCGATGATCATGGCCTCATCATTTTTTCAGAAGGCATGGAGTGACAATCAGCTAAATCAAAATCTGCACAGCGTCCGCTGCATGTCTTTTAACTCATACGGCTTTGCCTCGTTGAGCCACATGTCAAATTCCATGATGCAGGTCAAATTAAACATGGTGGATATGTCGACGTTTCTTATTGGCAACGCGATGGCAACGCAGGCGTCCAGCGATTCGGGGCAGTTTTCATTGATCAATTATCTCACCATGATGCAGGCGTTGAACTCGTCCGCCGAATATACTGTCTTGGAATCGGTTTGGGGTGCCAAGAATGCCATCTCATCAATCCGCTTGCTACAGATGGCCGCCCAGAATTGGCGTTCAAATGGAACCGCGCCGCCTTTGGAACTGAATATTGACAACTACGTTTCGTTAGGTAATCAAAGTTATACCGGATATGGCTCCAGTCTTTTGAAGAACTCAATTCCGGCCATCTGGAGTCAAGTCACCAATGTGTTTATTGGACAGACAGACTCCGCTTTCGCACGCGTGCTGATCACGCCTGGCCAGTTGACCAATGCCTCGGGAACCTTTCAAGGCATGTCCATGTTGTACGTAGGGGAAGTTAATTTCAACGATTACATGAGTGACAATCAAGTCATCCTGCACGGCGGCGATGGGGGTGACTTGTTCGCTTTTAGCGGCTTCAGCGACTATACGCCGTCGTATGATTTGACTTATTCTCTCGACTACAGCCCGCCAGACAGTTCCAGCCTCCAGTATGGATCGTCGGGCGGCACGTACACCTTCGTCGGCTACAATTTCACCACGGCGCAACCGCTATATGTATTCTCACCTTACGACTCAATGAACTTGAACGCGCCTGCGGGCTTGGTGGCGCAAATTGCCTACACCCCGCAACAAAACATTCAAGGTTCGCTCATTGCTTTTGGATTGAACCTGCCATCCAGTTCGGCCGCCAATGCCATTCGGGCTGAGGCTGACGCCGGTTGGTTTGGCAATGCGTGGGCGCGTGTCAAGCAGGCCGGAACGATGATGGCCGACCCGGTTCAGGTTGTCTCGGGTGATTTTTGTGCGGACAGTGTTGATTTGACCTTGGCAGGTGCAATGCCATTGCAGCTTCGGCGCAATTATCAAAGCCGGAATCTGGCCAACGATCAGTTCGGTGCAGGATGGAAAATGAACATCATGCCGTGGCTGGTTCCCACAACAAATTCAACCGGCAACGCAATTATTAATGCCGCGGAAATGGATGGCTCAGTCATCGCTTACCGCTATCAGTCTAATAATCTCTGGTCCGTCGTGTCCGCAGATAATCCCGATCTGGTCAACTTCACGGCAACCGGCATTGGCGGAACGGCGAATGTCTTCAACAACTATATTCAGCAAAATGCCACGAACGGCCAAATCTACACTTTGTTTGGGTCTGATGGGAGTCAGCGTGTATATCAGGTGATGACGAACTTTGCGATTATCAACGGTACTAACCATCTTAACCGTGTTCGCCCTTACCTGACCTTGTGGCAGGACCATGCCGGGAATTATTATCAGTTCATCTACA
>Ga0302274_10002623_pt1 | contig 16350 bp, 15 predicted proteins | sample III_Bog_N2_1_FD_198755 | JGI IMG/M metagenome (GOLD analysis project Ga0302274, IMG submission 198755) | Peat permafrost microbial communities from Stordalen Mire near Abisko, Sweden - III_Bog_N2_1 | ecosystem: Environmental > Terrestrial > Soil > Wetlands > Peat | place: Sweden: Abisko...
CCCTAAGGACCATGTTTTAATGCCAATACCTGCTGGGTTTTGGTCCGTTGGTACTCGTACAATCGTAAGATTGATGACTGAATTTGTGCGACGCGTCACGTTATTGTTCGTAGCAAAAGTCATGATAACAGGCATTTGGACATTCCATTGATAAATATGTTGTGCGTTTTCACCTTGCCCCACAATGACAGGGGAGTTTGACGGGACTGTGGTTAAAACGAGTTGATGTTCTTTAAAAGATTGGCCAATTTTCTGACGATCAAAGGCCTTGGCAAAGCCGTCCCATCCTTCGGGTGTAAATCGAAATCGTTGAGCTTTTAAATGCGATTCATAATCCCCGAATCCCATTGTCATAATTTCAGTAATAGCAATCGTCGTCCACGATATGACCGCATTATTGGTCATATTGGGCATTTCTAAAGCGACAAGCCCCAAAGTTTTTTGTTCAGGATTAAGCGCAAAATATTGATAAATAGGCTGAGCAAAAGGGATACTTAAAATAAGAATAGCCGTCAAAACAACGATGGCATAAAGTTCATTCATGACCAACCGTATCAGGCCTTTATATTGACGATGCGCCATCTCTTCATCAACGATAATATCAACGCGCACAGGGTCAATTTGAAAAAGACGGAAGAAATTTACAATATTTTTCTGAGATTTAGATGACACTCCTGAAGTTCTAGATGCGACAGAAGCCGTCGCGACTTTATCTTTTGAAGGAGCTTCCTTCGTGCGCGTCAAAGGAAGTTTCATTTGTTATTCGGACTTGGTTTTATGGTAACCCACTGCTCAATACTAATTCCATCTGAGTTTTGCAAAGTTGAAACCCGTACCACTTGCAATATAAGTGTCGATGTAATGGGTAGCGGGGGGTCATCTCCATCAAATCGGATGGTCACCGGCACCTGGAGATACCACGTATAGATGCCATTGCGTACATAAGCATTCTTAATTTCAGGTGCCGAATTTAATTCAAGACCTACAACTAATTTGCGAGCATCAATCGCGTCAAGAATGCTCGAATCTTTTAACGCCTTTGAAAAACTTTCCCAGCCGGTCGGTGTAAAATTAGCGGATACTTCCTGAAGCCGGCTATGGTAATCACGGTAATCAAATCGCATAACATTTTGAATGGCTTTGGCCGACCAGGCAATGACTTCCGCTTGAGAACGATAAGGATCATTTAAAGGTATGATATTAATAATGCGACCATCCGAAGTGGTCGCAAAATAAACTTGGCGGGTCTGAACTGTTAAAAAAAGCGTCACAATTGTACCGATTAAAAGGGCAATGACGACGCCTTGAACAATGCTGATGCGAAGCAAAAGACGATAGCCGTCACGATAGAAAGCATTGCGATTTAAAACGGTGGCAATAGCATCTTTAATGGCCATAGACAAAACCTGACAAGATCAAGATACGGGAAAATGAAGATCAGACAACGAACTTGCGGACTCATACTCTGACGAATTACGACACGTCGAACAAATACGATTATGACGCCCCAAAGATTGAAATTTTGTAAGGCACATAAGACAAACGCGTGGTGACGTTTGAGGCGTCAACATTGTACTTTCAGGCGCGGCTGCCCGAGCGGGTGCTAGGTTCTGCTTGCGTCCCTCTTGACCCGGAAGCTCGCTGTGTCGTTGACCAGGTTTACGTCCCGGAGAGGAGCGTCGCGGTAATCCCAAACGCGCCGCACGTGTCATAATAGCAGCGGTCGAGCGTCCCAATGATTCAGCGATAGCTTGAGGAGTTTGATTACGTAACCACATCTCACGTAACAACTCATCTTGTTCCTGCCAAGAAGGAGTGCCGGCTGCTTGAAGAACATCGGATACCGATGCCTCTTTGGGCTCCGCTTCAGGGTTTGGGACGTCGGAAATACTCACGCAGTAAACTCCTTAAGATGGGTCGTTTCTCCAACTCATGAAACAATTCGGTTTTTAAACCTCATCGAGACCTAAAACCATTTGAATTAAGCTTCACAAAATGAAAGATCTCTTCAGATAGCGCATAAATTATCAAACATTCCTTAATGAAGAACCACACTTTATCATTTTGATGATTTCACAAGACAAAGACATATTCACATAAACCTATTATATATCAAATGGTTATTTATTAGTTAAGCTCATGCCCATCCTTAAAATCAAGGATATAATCATGGGCTATTCCCCCCAAATCAATTTGTTGAAATTCTTTTGTTTGATAACCTTTATGTTCACAATCTCCATCCCCCTCAATTCGAAAAGCCTTCACATCGGTACAAAACGGATATTTTCCCGACCATAGAAAAGGAGGGCGATCACGGACCACGGATGTTAATGCACGGGCATAATAGAAGTAAAAACGTTGATCAAGGACATGCCCTAAGACCCTTGAGCACTGTCCTGGTTGAATTTTCCACCATCCTTCGGATATCCACCCATCCATATCGCGATAACCTAAGGCTGCCTCAAGGGGGCCTTGAGTGCGATTGCAAAAAAGCATAGCCGCCACAGCCGACCTGGGAATCCCTATAAACCCAACAGCAAGAATCGATACGATAGCGAAAATATTGGTAAGTAGTCGGCGCAAAACAAACATCTCATGGTCGGGGAAGAGTAGGACAAAACATTTACTTATTAGCAACTAAATAGGCGTAGCACATCTAATCTCTGAACTGAAAACTTTTTACCCTCGATTCAACAGCTTCCTTCGACGCCCCCCCTCTCTTGGAGATCTGACACATGACGACCCAAACCGGACACGATACATTGAAAACCCGCCAAACGCTCAATGTCGGAAGTAAAAGTTATGATTATTTCAGCCTTAAACAAGCGGCGCGCCTCCCTTTTAGTCTAAAAGTTCTTTTAGAAAACCTCTTGCGCTTTGAAGATAACCGTTCGGTCACTGTCGAGGATATTAAATCCTTAGGAACTTGGCTCGAAACACGCAAAAGTGACACAGAAGTAGCTTACCGCCCGGCCCGCGTTCTTATGCAAGATTTTACAGGCGTACCCGCGGTTGTCGACTTGGCTGCCATGCGTGAAGCCGTACGCGTCCTTGGGGGCAAATCCGAACAAATTAACCCACTCTGCCCTGTTGATCTTGTCATTGACCACTCGGTTATGGTGGATTCTTTTGGTAAGCCTGATTCATTCGAAAAAAATGTGTCGCGTGAGTTTGAACGCAATGGCGAACGTTATGCTTTTTTACGTTGGGGACAGAATGCGTTCAATAATTTCCGCGTTGTTCCACCAGGCACAGGCATCTGCCATCAAGTTAATCTTGAATATCTGGCGCAAACGGTATGGGTTGATCAAGATAAAGCAACCGGACGCAATGTAGCCTATCCGGACACCGTCGTAGGGACTGATAGTCATACCACCATGATTAATGGATTAGCCGTTCTTGGTTGGGGCGTTGGCGGCATTGAAGCTGAAGCCGCCATGCTTGGCCAACCTGTAACCATGCTTATCCCCGAAGTCGTGGGCTTTAAACTTACAGGCAAACTTCGTGAAGGAACGACAGCGACGGACCTTGTCCTCGTCGTCACACAAATGTTACGCAAAAAAGGTGTAGTGAATAAATTCGTCGAGTTTTACGGACCTGGCCTTGATATATTATCCTTACCGGATCGAGCAACGATCGCTAATATGGCGCCGGAATATGGAGCCACGTGTGGTTTATTTCCCATCGACGCCGAAACCATCAATTATTTGAAATTCTCTGGTCGTGACCCGGAACGCATCGCTCTCGTTGAAGCTTACGCCAAGGCTCAAGGAATGTGGCGCGATTCGTCGTCCCCAGATCCTTTGTTCACCGACACTCTCGAACTTGATTTGGGAAGTGTTGAGCCCTGCTTAGCCGGACCACGTCGTCCTCAAGACCGAGTTACTCTCAAAGACACAGCCAAGAAATTTGAAGAAGAATTGGCCAGCTTTAAAGTCGATGCATCCACACGTAATAAGCAAGTTGCCATTGCTGGAATCAAGGAGAGCATTGGGCATGGCGCCGTTGTTATCGCCGCTATCACCTCTTGCACAAATACATCGAATCCAAGTGTACTGATTGCCGCCGGTCTTGTCGCGCGCAAAGCCCGCGACAAAGGACTAACGGTCAAGCCATGGGTCAAAACATCTTTTGCTCCAGGTAGCCAAGTTGTCACGGATTACATGGATAAAGCCGATCTTACAAAAGATATGGATGCACTCGGCTTTAATCTCGTGGGCTATGGATGTACAACTTGCATTGGCAATTCAGGCCCCCTACCTGACGCTGTTGCTCAAGCCGTCGAACAGGGAGATCTTGTGGCCGCCGCTGTCCTCTCCGGTAATCGGAATTTTGAAGGGCGGGTTAATCCGCATTGCAAAGCCAATTACCTTGCATCTCCCCCCCTTGTTGTTGCCTATGCTTTGGCAGGAACGATGACCCTTGATCTGACTACCGATCCTTTAGGAAACGGTAAAGATGGGAAGCCCGTCTATCTTAAAGATATTTGGCCGAGCAATGATGAGATTACGCAAACACTGCGTACAGCTTTAACACCCGCTATGTTCCGCCAACGTTATAGCAACGTATTTGCGGGTCCTAAGAAATGGCAGGAAATTGAAACAGCCAAAGGCCAGACATACCAATGGAATCCAACATCTACTTACGTCAAATTATCACCGCTCTTTGAGCACATTAAAGAAGCCAATGTCGTCAGTGATTTCACGGGCGCCCGACCGATCATATTTCACCCGCAGGCGATATCAAAAAGAGCAGTCCCGCTGGGAAATATTTGACCGAGCATGGGGTTGAACCTAGTGAGTTCAATTCCTATGGCGCACGCCGCGGCAACCATGAAGTCATGATGCGAGGTACTTTTGCCAATATCCGTATCAAAAATGAATTAATGGGCGGGGCAGAAGGTGGAAACACCAAGCATTTTCCTGACGGGGAAACCGGCTCCATATACGATGTCGCAATGCGCTATCAAAAAGCAAAAACACCTCTGCTTATTATAGCCGGCAAAGAATATGGTACAGGTTCCTCACGCGACTGGGCCGCCAAAGGAACAAAACTATTAGGTATTCGCGCCGTTATTGCTGAAAGTTTTGAGCGTATCCATCGCTCTAATCTCGTCGGCATGGGCGTTTTGCCTCTTGAATTTAAGAATGGCCAAACACGTCAAGACCTCAAGCTTACGGGTCTCGAAACCTTTGCCGTAACTGGTGTCGCGGCAGGGCTAACACCACGTATGGATGTGATCCTCACCATCTCGCGTGTTGATGGTCGTCAGGAAAATGTCACCTTACGATGCCGCATCGATACACTCGATGAGGTTGAGTATTATAAACAAGGCGGCATTCTTCCTTACGTTTTGCATGACCTTATCAAGCAGGCTGTTTAATGGCAACCACGGCTCCGTTTGTCGTAAGTGATGATGAGCTCAACGGGCTGCTTCAGCGCTATACGCGTGATTTTACGGCGCAAGCGGCAGCGGGGAAATTTGATCCAATAACAGGTCGTGACACTGAGATCGATCAAATGACGTTGATCCTTCTTCAGCGCTTGCGTAAAAACATCCTCCTCATTGGGGGTGCCGGTGTTGGTAAAACCGCCCTCTTTATTGGATTAGCCCAATGGATAGTCGACGATAAAGTACCCTCGCTCCTCAAAGGCGCTCGTCTCATTGAGCTTGAAATGTCGATGATAGGGGCTGGTTCCCAGTCGCGTTCCGATCTTGAAGGACGTCTTATTCCTATTATTAAAGGAGTGGCGGAGCGCAACACCCTTCGCAACGCGCCCCCTATTATGTTTTGTATTGATGAAATTCATCAGTTGATGTTGGGTTTTAAAGCTTCCAGTTACGCGGGCGTCGCCGATTTAATGAAACCTTATTTAACCGCTGGCGATCTTTACGTCGTAGGAGCTACTACACGCGAAGAATATGACGAATACGTCAAAGTGGAACCCGCCATCGATCGGCGCTTTCAGAAAATTGCCCTTGCGACCCCCGATGTTGAAATGACTAAGGGAATTTTGATGAATATGAAGAGTAATTTCGAGAAGCATTACAAAATTACGATCAGTAAAGAAGCATGTGCACGCATTGTAAAACTGACGGATCGCTATATTCGTAACCGAAATAACCCAGACAAATCAATTCTCGCACTCGACTTTGCCTGCGCATGCGCGATCAAAAAAGGGGTCACCGATACACTCGATAGTGCGTCCATCGATGCAGCTGTTGCTGCTGAAGCGGGGATTGACCCCAAAGCTCTGCAGCAATAAAAACCATGCCCTCCTCACTCTCCCCATCACAGACACGTTATGGGATTTTGATTAAGTCCCCGCGTGATCGACACAAAGGTGGTGACGTCGAGAGAATAGCTTCCCATTTAGCACAACAATTAGCTTCTCTCTCAAATACATCCCTCAAGCCCTTTATTTTTTATGGAATGAGCACTCTTTCCACCGGATTCTTTTCGTTCTTTACGGACATAAAAAAAATCAACGAGGACATCAAAAATGCCGATTGTCTTTGGCTCCATGATTGCCAGTATTTCTTCGCTATCTATGCCTATGTCAGAACACGGCGCGCCGGCAAGCCCATTTTAATAACCCAGCATACAGATTATGTCGCGAATCCCCATATCCTTCAACATGCCCTGCTATACCTTCTTGACCGTTGGGTAACGCGCCCCATGTTAAAAGGTGCCGATCAAGTAACCTTTTCAAGCGATTCTCTTGCTGAAACCTATTATCAAAAAGTCGCCTTCACAAAACCTATCCAAATCATCCCCAACGGCATTGATCTCGAGACTTTTCAGCCAGCCTCCGTTCTTCAACGTCGCCAACTGCGAAGCCGGTTTTCCCTTCGCGATAATCAGCCGGTTGTCATCTATGCCGGATGTTTTACACCCCAACATGATATGAAAGTCATCTACTACCTAGCTCATTTGTTACCTGAATGGCGTTTCTGGCTCATTGGGAATGGTTCCTTTAAACCCGAGCAATGGTTCTTACCAAATGTACAAACCTTTCGTAATTACAAACGTCCAATGCGCGCAGAACTCTATCAAGCGGCTGACTTTCTCATTGCTCCTCAAGCAACATCGCATTTTCCAATTGGATTTCAAGAAGCCATGGCAACAGGGTTGCCCATCTTATCAAGCCCCGTGACTGCCGAAGGCAGCAATTTTGCAAAGTCTCACATTGAAACCGCAAGCATAGATCCCCGCTCTCCCAAAGAGACAGCCTTTCTTTGGGCTGAAACCCTGAAGGCTAAACAATCCGATCTTCCACGTGTCGACTGTAGGCATGAATTAGCCCATATCGCCCAATTATTCTGGGACCAGGCTAAAATCACGACTTATTATGCCGAGGTGCTCCGAGGGCTTATTAAAAACTAGCCGTTGATGATATAATACCAAGGTTGTCGGATGGCTTCCTAATACCCATAAAACGGGATCCACAATTCACGGTTGAATAAAGACAAATTAAAACATACATTCGACCTGCATGCCCCCTATGGGCACGGCGGTGCACAAAGCATGCTTTCTGACGTTTTAAAATAATTAAAATTAATCGAAAGAAAGACAAAAAAGACTCTTTTTTCCTGTGTTTGTGGAGTGATTTATGACTTTACTTACTCGTCCTGTTATCTTATCCGGCGGCTCCGGCACGCGCCTATGGCCAGTGTCGCGCAAGCATTATCCTAAGCAGTTTGCACCTTTGCTGGGAGATGAAAGTCTTTTTACCGGAACATTAAGAACAATCGAAGATCGCTCACGCTTTATGGCCCCTACGGTCATCGGCAATATTGAGCATCGCTTTCTGATGCTCGATGTTTTTGAGAGGTTGCATCTTAAGGACGCAAATGTATTTCTCGAGCCACTCGGAAGGAATACAGCAGTAGCTGCGATTGTTGCCGCACTCGTTGACGAGGAAACAACGAAAATAACTGGCAACAAAATTTTACATCTGGTCATGCCTTCGGACCACATTATCGCGAATAAGGATGCTTTTGAGGCAGCCCTCACCACTGCCAAGTCATCGGCCGAAGAAGGAAAGATTGTTCTTTTCGGTATTGAGCCCTCGCGTTCAGATACGGGATTCGGGTATATTCTTCAGGGTGAAAAAACCATGCATGAAGGCGTAAAGAAGATTGCAAAATTTTGTGAAAAGCCCGCAGAGGCAACAGCCAAACAGCTGATAGAACAGGGCGCGCTTTGGAACAGCGGTATTTTCTTTTATGACCCGACAGTTTTACTAGCTGAAGCCCTGCGTTTAATGCCAGATGAACTAGTCCTTTGTAGAGAGGCTCTTGCGAAGGCACAGAAAGATATGTCTGGAACAATACTTGATCGAGAGGCCTATACCCACATGGGCAACCATCCTTTTGACCGTGCCATTATGGAAAAAACGAGTCAAGGTGCCGTTGTCAGCTGCGACATGGGGTGGAGCGACCTTGGATCGTGGGAAGCCTTGTGGCAGGTAGAAAAAAAGGATGAACGGCAGAATGCTATTGTAGGCGCCGTCGCAGCTCGCGATGCACAAGGTTGTTATGTACGATCTTATGGGCCCACGATTGCGATTATGGGGGTTTCTGACCTAACTGTAATAGCAACGAAAGATTCTGTTTTGGTTGCCCCTCGTGCTCGTGCTCAAGAAGTACGCGAGTTGGTTGGAGATGTAGGCTATATTAACGGAAGTCTAGCTCTCGAACATCCACGAGTGATGCGCCCGTGGGGATGTTATGAAGGCATAGCTCAGGGAGATCGATTTCAGGTTAAGCACATCACGGTACTCCCCGGTCGTTCTCTATCCTTGCAAATGCATCACCATAGAACCGAACATTGGATCGTCGTTGCTGGTACTGCTGAAGTACAGTGCGATGAAATCGTAAAATTAGTTTTCCCGAATGAGTCTATTTATATTCCTGGTGGAGCTAAACACCGCCTCACTAACCCAGGCAAAGTTGATCTACAATTGATCGAAGTGCAATCAGGCGATTATCTGGGAGAAGATGATATCGTACGATTTGAGGACCAGTATGGGCGTGTTGAAACTGTATCATCGTAGCGAGAATCAAACTACTTACATAGCTTGCAATTGGGCACATAGCTGTTCAAAGGCGACTGTCATCGAAAGATTTTGTGCGGTTTTGCGTGCAATGGCGCTTTGCTCTTTGTAGAGATTTTCTTCGGTCAACAAGCGATGCAGGCTAGCTACAGCCACGGCTTCATCATCACTCTGAATATAAAATCCATTCTTGCCATCAAGCATATAAGAGCAAGATCCCCCGTTTTTGTAGACAATGGCAGGCAATCCACGCGCCATACCTTCCAAGGGGGGCAGACCGAGACCCTCTCGCTCGCTTGTAAATAATACGATGCGCGAACTGTCGTAAGCATCAATTAATTCAAATTCACTCATGGGCTGCAGACATTGACAGTCCAATGCTTGAAATTTGGCAAATAAATCAGGATGTTGCGCGACACATAAAACGCTCAAGTTTCCATAATCCTGGCGGTATTGTTTGATTATGGAGAGAAGGCGATCCGTGCGCTTCCATATTTCTGTACGTGGGAAAACAACAAGATCAAATTTTGTTGACGATGTCTTTTCTTGTATAAAAAAACTGGGTGCAACGCCTACTGATATTTTATTAAAGAGCACATACCCGCGTCGCTCCAATTCGTTCGCAATATAAGTGCTTGAGCTTATCATGCGCTTGCTATGCCATGTTAACTTGCAAAGAGAGTTCAGAAAAAAACCTTTGAATCCTGTGAACCAAGTTTCAATATCTTGTACCAAATAGATATAAGGGCGATTAAACAATAAACTGGCAACCCATACTGGATAAAATGTAATAAAAAAGTTAGCAACCAAAGTGCCTTTTCGTAAATAAAAAGGAAGAAGAATTAGAAAGATCAAGCTGTCCAGGATTGCTATGCCAATTGCGGGTGTCTCAATCAAAGTAATCGATGAATGAAGATCGTATTTTTTAAAGATACGTCCTTTAGGATAGATCAATCTCACAGAAAAATCATGCTGAGCTGCATGGTTGGCTAATTCAATTAAAACACGTGTGCCCCCATGTGCTCCAATTTTTAACAGTGGAATCTGTAGCAATTTTTTCATACTTGCCGTCAAATTGATTGGTTGTTCAACAGGCGTTCGCGGCAAACCGGGTCTTCCAGCGACTGCCAGAAAGTTTCCGGTAGCATCTCAAGGCAATGGCGACGTGAAAGGTATTTTGTGATATGTTCGCGCGCCGCTTTTCCTAATAGCTGTCGTTCGGCAGGATTATTAAGAAGATGTCGCAAGGCTTTGGCCGCCTGATCGATATCCGGCTCGGCCCATTGTGCGTTATATCGGTCGTATAAGTGCTGCGGGTCCTCAGCACGTATAAGAGTGTAGTCGATAAGAATGCTGCTTTCTTTCGTCATAAAATCCATATTGCCAGACCACCCCGTGGCAATAACAGGTTTGCCGGCGGCCATGGCTTCTGCCATGAGCAAACCAAAACCTTCAGAGCGATGAAGGGATATGGCGATATCGATACGTGCCAGAACGTTTTTCATCATCTCTGGACTGAATTTCTTTTCAATAAGGAGAACGTTCGACATCCCTTCGCAAGCCTGCTTAAGCATGTCGACGGATTTTGGCCATAAATGATTATTATTAATCTTAATGACAAGCGTGGTGTCAGGAATGCCTACACAAGCTTTTTTGAAAGCCTCAACGACGGCACAAGGATTTTTTCGCGCATGGGTGGATCCCACATCATACATAAAGAATACAATGGTTTGTCCCACAAGTTGAGGCAGGGGATCAATGGTAGGAATGGTTGGATAAGTTTCGACATCAACAAGACACGGTACAACATGAATAGGTTTTTGTGGGGCAATCTTTTTTAACCCGCCTGCGACAAATTGGCTTGGCACCCAAATCTCATCAACGGCATCAAGCGCTTTTTTCCAACGTTGGGGCACAACATCAAGCTCCCATGCCCAAAGGCAAACAACACGCCGCGGTAATATTTTTTCTTTGCCAAGCGTTCTGTAAGCACCTAATGGAAAAAGGCTGGGGTTCATATGAATAATGATGATGCCCCCATTTCCAGCTTCCGGTGGCCAGAGAGGTCCTCCCTCAAAATTTTCTTCAATAACAGAAAGTTTGCTGAAATTGGCCCCATAGGTTGGCAGTCCCACGATTTTGAAAAAATCGAGCATCCACCTTGCGCCCTGCCCAAGCCCGCTAGCCGTGCCGAGAAAACCACCAACAACAACATCGCCTTTTACTAACGTTCTCGTGGAAGAGATCTTACATGAAAAAAAGCTCTCTAAGAGAGAGCGGATGAGATTACGGACATTCCGCGGTAGTTTAGACCATGATTGGCGAAGAAGTGTCATAAACATCGTATTAATCCATTTACCTTTTAAGAAGAATCTTTAAACTTGATGAAAAAACAGGATGAGTAAATCGTTGTGGCGCGGATACATGATAGCCCACCACATTACATCGATGATTCTTTGTTAACATAAGGTAATACATGTCAGCCAATCAACTCGCAATAGGTGTTTGACACCTTATATCTAGCTCAGTACAAACCCACTCACTATATTCTCTCGCTTCATTACCTCATCAAAATAAAACGGAGGTTTCTATGACTGAGCGTAAGCTTGTTGATCCCTCCTATAGTGCGAGCGAGATCGTTACTTCAGACCGCCAAAACAACTTTAAAGCGGCGTCATTTGCTCTTATTTTCTTGTCTGTATTTGCTTTTTTCTTCCATTATGTTCTTTGGGGAACATATCTTCATGTGGGATCACCCCTGCCCTATCTTGGCGAATTACCGACGATTGTAGCCAACGATCTCACCCGTTTAATGACGTTAAGTTCTAGTTTCTCACCCTACCAAAATATCCGAGAAATCTTTCCATATGAGGCCGTTCCTTATCCACCAGCTTCATTTGTTATTCATGGGCTTTTGGCCCAAGTTGGTGGATCAGGGGCGGCGCTCATTTTTTACAGCCTATTCATTACTTGCTATTGTTACCTTTTGTGGCTGGACAGTGCCGTGCTTTCTCCATGGGATCGACGCATCACTTGTCTGGCTTTTACATTCGGTATTTACCCATTCTACTATGTTCTCGATCGCGCAAATTTTGATGGGTTGGCTGTTGTTTTGCTGTGGAGTTCTCTCCGGCTTTATGACAAACAATCTCAGGGAAGACACTGGTTGCCAGCTTTCTTAATTGCAGTGGCCGGGTCATTGAAGATTTATCCTATGTTTTTCGCGATTATTTTTCTAAGACGCCGTCATATACAAGCTTTTCTATTCTGCAGTGTTGCCTTTATCGCGCTCACGTTATTTGCTGGATTAGCACTTCATGGTAACCTGCATGACCAAGTACAGGGGTTCATAAGTGAATTGCAACTTACGAATAATTGTTTTCAATCCTATGACTCCTGCCTAAACCTAAGCTTTGCTTATCCCCTAAAAATGATCCTTCACACTTTGTTGGGGGTAACTTCCTCTCTCTGGATTTTTAAAACAGCCTATACTATTTCAGTTCTTCTCCTTCTTGCCTTTGTATTAAGTGTCATCTTATTTCTAAAACCTGAATACCCGATTGCTGTTTCCTTGCTGGCCCTTGTCAGTATTTGGATTCCGGTTATGTCTTTTGATTATAAACTTCTTTTACTGGTTCCTCCTGTTCTGATGCTTTTAAAAGATTCTCGCCCATCTTTTCTTCTGCTCTCACTCTTTATGGGGTCAGCCCTTATTGCCAAGCGCGCTTTGGGAACAGCGGGAGAAGCTGGTCTCAACCAAATAATTCTATGCGTATCATTTGCGTTAAGCCTTCTTCTTTCTCATCCGCTCGGGATAACTTTTGTCGATTTCTACGCACGTCGAATAAATAAAACGGTTTTTATTGCTATTTTAGTCACTTTTTGCCTGATGTATGTAGGGCTAACGGCGCGATCGTTTTGGGTGCCTGGGCTCTTCGGAGATGTTCACATAGCCATGTCGCACAAAGATCCGCGGGGAACATATGGCTTTGGTTGGGGCGCTTTTGAAGGCAATGACAAAAGCACCTGGCGATGGACAGACGGGTGTGAAGGCGAAATACATTTGAAATTACAGCCAATTTCCGCCTATCAGCTAAAAGCCGTTATGCAGACACACCTCGCAAATCATCATCAGATCGTCAGCACCTACTATAACGGAACAAAGATAGGTGAAGCCGAACTGACGGCAGATAAGGTAAAAGAACTAACCTTCGATATCCCAAAGGAATTAGTCTCAAAAGAAGCTATTCTGCCGGACCGTCTCATTTTTCGAACTTCTTCTTGCAATCCACCTTCTTCAAACTCCTCAGTACCTCTCGGGATTTCTGTTTCTCACATTGATGTAGTCATAGCTAAATAAGCCTAGAATCATATACCAGTTTTATTCTCAGAGGCCTATGCTCTCCTGAATAATTGTAATGGGACGTTTCCTGACTTGGGCATAGATGCGAGCTAAATATTCACCTATAATTCCAAGAAAGAGGGCATTCAAGCTTATCGAGAACAGGATAAGTATTGTCGTTGTCGTGAACCCTGCCGGAACCTGTGCTCCCAAGATTAATTTTGCCCCAAGATATCCAGTACTCAACACTAGCATTATCAATGCGATGATGAGTCCCATATAGCTTGCTAGGCGCAACGGTATGCTTGATTGGCTCACAATACCGTCTACAGCTAGTCCGAGCATCTTAACAAAGGGGAATTTACTTTTTCCAAATTGGCGCGCATTTCTATCATACGGAATACCGATTTGTTTGAAGCCAAATCCGAAAATTGTTCCTCGCAAATAGGGTGATTGATCTTCAATCGTAGCCAGCTGTTTGATGATCGATGCATCGATCAGCATAAAATCTCCCGCATCGTGAGGAAGCGTATCTTCGCTAATCCTATCAAGAAGACGATAAAACAAGCGACGCAGAAATGTAATCAGGGCCCCTTCCTGTCGCGTTCTACGTATCCCATACACAATATGTGCGCCTTTTTCCCATTCTTCGATGAAACGGCCAAGAAGGTCCGGAGGATCTTGTAAGTCGCAATCAAAATCAATAGCCGCATCCCCTCGTGCTTTGGTAAAGCCGGTAAAAATAGATTTTTGATAGCCGAAGTTACGCGAAAAACGAAAGGCTCGAATACGAGAATCCTGGGTAGCGATTTCTTTAATAATGTCAAAAGTTCGATCTGTACTTCCATTATCTGTCAAAATAATTTCAAAGTCATACTTGTTTTGTAAAGGTGTGAACGCTTTAGTTATGCCCGTGTAATAGTAACGGATATTCTCTTCCTCATTATAAACAGGCGTAACGATCGATATAAGTTTCTTAGTCATTTTAAAGACTCCTCAATCCGTCTTGCAAGCTAATAGTTGGTTGCCAATTAGGCAAAAGCTCTCCCATCCACGGGTTCATAATTTGTGTAGGCCGATAAGGTACCCCACCCCACTCGATAGTTAATTTCTTTCCTTTGATTGTTAAATAAAGTTCAACCGCGTCTTTTAAACGGATAAGCTTACTTCCAACACCATATGATTTATGTTCGGCCTTCATATTGATGGTCTGGCTTGCTGCTTCGCATAGGGCGTTTACTGCATCTTCAACATGTAAAAAGCTCATCAACTGTTCACTTTTTGTAAGTTTTAAAGTCTCTCCATTTTTCTCTGCTTGGTCGAGAAGGGAGAAAATTTTGGGGCGAGGATCATTGTTGCCATATACATCCGTTAATCTTAACGAAATACACCGCAACCCGTGCCATTTTGTGTAATAGGTTACCATGTCCATAAAAGCTTGTTTACTGGCTGCATATAGACAAGTCGGATTGTAATCTGGGCCGTTAAAATGCTGCCAGTATGTTCCAACATTGATCAATCTCTGACAATCTGTTTTATTCATAGCCTCCATTATAAGAGTGCCAAGCGTAATATTAGCCTCGATCATCTCTGCGATTTCAGTAGCCGGACAAACATAGTTAGCCTTGCTTGCCAAATGAAAGACGGCATCGACTTCATATTGCTGTATAGCTTCACGATAATCGGAAGAAGATGAGCTAGTGGGTATAAGTATAATTCGTTGATTTTCATTTATATGCACGTCAACTTGGGCCCCACGCCTATAAAGCAAAACAACCCGATCTCCTTTTGCCGTTAGGCGCTGTACAAGTCGTGATCCTATATAACCGGTTCCCCCTGTTACTAAATAAGATGCCATAGATTTTTACCTACTCTGTGATGAGTTTTTTGGTCATGCGAGCAAAGGAGATTGCCATAGTATTCTCCGCCCTTAGATCGCCAATAATATAGTCCGCCACATCCATGAGCCAGATATCACGTACTCCACTTCGAAAAGAAACTGGATTAGATAGAGTGTCATAAGGCATTCTTATTTTCACAAGTTAGCAGACATCGGTTAATTCCAAAGCCAGCAAAAGTATAGATGCCCATCCCCATAACCACAGAAGGAACCTCTGCTATCTTTATAAACTCGATCAAGAAAATCTGCAATATTTGGACACAAAGAAGAAGTCCAACATTAACAATCATAAACTTTATTAAAAGAGTACGATTTGTCGTTTGAGTACGGAAAGTCAGACGACTATTCCAGTAATAGCTGTTCAGAAAGCCAACGCTGTAGCCAATAACGGTATACAAAACATAATGTAATCCAACTCTCCCAAGGGTTGCCATGACACATGCCGTCAACAAGGTATTGCCACCACCGACTGCCAAGTAAAACAAGAACTGCCTTATGAGGGCTTTTTTTGGGGCGTGCATGAAAAGGGACACATTGTCATATGTTTCAAGAATCGAAGACTGACTAAGTGTATCGACAAGATACCCCGACACAAGTGAAAAAGGCTTTAAACATGAACTCGAGCCCATTGCTTGCAGGACTAGAGCCTGATAGAAATAATGCACAGCATTTACTTTACACCTCGGGATATAAAATTCTTCAGATGAACCCAAAAACTGAAACGTCATCTATGACTTCAAAAGTTATTTACGAAAATAAGTTTTGGGGGTGGGCGTTATTCTCCGCAATTTTAGCTACGGCTCTTTTTTTTATACCTTTTTTCCAACAAGGCGCTGGACGACATGCTGGGTTTGTCCTGAATGGTGATGCTTGGCACTTACTGGCTGCACAACTTGACTATTCACGTTTTCTAGTTCACCACGGCATTTTCTCCGGCCTTGATTTTTGGCTCTTCGCGGATTTTAGTGGGTGATTTTGGGGTATAAAACGGAATAAGTTCCTGCGTAGCATAGGTTTTTAGCATTTTCCGGCGCGTAAAAACGTGGCA
>Ga0302274_10002625_pt1 | contig 16346 bp, 17 predicted proteins | sample III_Bog_N2_1_FD_198755 | JGI IMG/M metagenome (GOLD analysis project Ga0302274, IMG submission 198755) | Peat permafrost microbial communities from Stordalen Mire near Abisko, Sweden - III_Bog_N2_1 | ecosystem: Environmental > Terrestrial > Soil > Wetlands > Peat | place: Sweden: Abisko...
CTTTTTTGCGAATTTCGGCCCAGTCTTCCATAATGCGATACATGCTTCATTGTTAATGAAGATGCCGCACTTTTGAACCGCCGCGTCACACACATGACCCCGCCGCACTTTTCAGCCGCCGTTTACACTTCACGGAGCTGAACGAGGAGCGGCACCGCGCCGGCGGCGAAAATTTTTATGCGGACGCCGCGCGCTCGGTCCAAAACCCGGAGACGGTGGACGGCACGGCCATGATCGCCATTGACAAGATCGGCCTGGCGCAGCGGCTGTTCGGCGGGACGATCCGCGCCATCAACGGCAAGTATCTCGCGATCCCCGTCGAGGGCACCGACGCCGTCGGCAAGGTGCCGGCGGATTTTACGAACCTGCAATTTTTCAAGACCAAGCGCGGCGGTGGCCTGAAGCTGCAGCGCGCGGTCGCCTCCGTCGTCGGCCACCTCCGCACCGGCAAGCACAAGGGCAAGTCGCGCAACGAGGCGGACATCATCGGCGACGTGGTGCTGTTCTGGCTGGTGCCGTCCGTGGACCAGGCCGCCGACCCGACCGTGCTGCCGGCCGACGAGGAGATGCAGTCGGTGGCCTATGATGCGATGGACCAATTCCTAACCCGACGCCTGGCGTCGAATAACTGACATGGGCGCGCTCTCCAATTTAACCGCCGCCGTTAATAACCGTTTAACAACCGGTTTGGCGAAGTTGTCCAACGTCAACCCGGCAGCCGCGCCGCAGATGGCCGGCATTGCGGTGCTGACCGAGGACACCAACGATCTCACGACGAAGATTGCGAAGGCGATTGACCAGATCGGGATGCTGGTGCTGATCGGCGAGCCGCACTACGTGAACAGCACGCCCACCGCGCCGCAGTCCGGGCTGAAGGTGAACTTTGCGATCGCGGTGGGCGAGACGCCCATCATCTGGCGCGACGCCGCCAACCTGAAGCCGCACTGCAAGGATGTCTCGGAATATGTGAATCAGCTCCTCGCGCAGTTTCCCGTGGCTGGCTTCCTGCCGCTGCGCGTTTTAAGAAATGATTTCGTGCCGGACAATAAACGCAACCTGCGCGAACTAACCATCGAGGCCATCACCACGTTAAATCCGATCCCGTAGCAACCAAAACAAAACAAACAAACACACGCCCCTGAGCCCCAAATAAATTATGCAAACACAACCATCCGTCATCGCCACCGGCGATTTCCTCTACTTCGCGCCTGGCGGCCAGGCGTTCACCATCCCTGGCGCCGGCACCGTCGGTGCGGCCGCCAAGCCGGGGCCCACCGATCCCATCTGGACCACGTTCGCGCTCGGCTCCGTCAAGAAGCCGGCCGTGGATAAGATCACCAGCAAAGAGGTCAAGGTCACCGCGCCCATGCCGGGCAGGGGCATCATCACCACCATACAGGTCCTGCGCACCGAGCACGACCTGATGATGACGGTGGAGATGAACGAGATCTCGCGCCTCGCAGTCGCGGGCTTCTACAAGTCGCCGCTGATCCAGCTCACGGACACCGGGTTCTTCCCGCTGTCCGGCCCGAGCAGCTTCACCGGCTGGCTTAAGCGCCAGCGCTACGACGCCAGCAATGGCCTCTGGGTGGTGGACGACTGGTGGGTGGACCTCAACGTCACCGACATCAAGGCCGGCGAGAATAACGTCATTAACCCGACGTTCGCGTTCACCTGGCTGTATTCGGCGCTGGCCGGGTCCGCGATCTGACCGGGCTGAAACATTCAACATTCAACATTCAACACTGAAAAAATATGTTCACCAAAGATAAAATTGAAGCCATTGACCACAAGAATCCGCCGAAGCCGCACACGCCGGAAGCGCTCGCCAAGCTGAACGACGCGCAGGCCGCGAAGGACGCCGCCAAACCGGTTCCCCCGGTGGCCGTGACGCCGTCACCGAAGCCCTGAACCACGCCACGCCGGCGCGGGCAGGAGTCTGCGCGCGCCGGCAAATTTATTTATGAAATTATCTCGTTCCTTTTTTCTTGGCGCCCTGGGCGTCTTGGTGGCTGGCTCCGCCCTCGCGCAGTTCGGCACCAACTATCCCATGAGCATCACCGCCAACACCGCCTTTGGGACGAACGCGCCGGGCAGCCTGACGGCCTCCAACCGTTTTGGGACGAACGCGCCGGGCAGCCTGACGGCCAGCAATTCATTTGGCACGAACGCGCCCGGCTGGCTGATGGCCTCAAATTCTTTCGGCACCAATGCACCGGGATTTTTGACGGCCAGCAATTCTTTCGGCACGAATCATCCCGGCAGTCTGACGGCCACGAATGTGTTTGGCACGAACGCGCCCGGCAGCCTCACCGCCAGCAACACCTTCTCCGGTGGGGCGCAGCGCGTTGGGGTTGTCAGCACTAACTGGGTGACGATCACTAATTCTAGCACTAATTATTTGGTGCTTGCGGGGAATACTTACGGCGCGGGCGATTACTATGCGAGCAACAGTCTTTATTACGGCACGAACGGCTTTAGTTTTTCCTTCAACGGCGTGGCCGGCGGTATCTGGATAGTGGTGAATCCGTCGGGCCAAGCGGTTTATTCGAAGTATCAGCAGACAGATCCAACCGGCGAATATGGCGACAACGGCTGGGGAACGTGTGTGGTGTCGAATGGCACAGGCACATTTCTCTGGAACGCCACCACTCAAATCATCACCACCAACTATCCCTAAAAAATTATGGACCTGAAAAACATCGCCCTCAACGGCGGCCTGAAACACACCGTCAACTTTGAAGTCCTGGCTGATGGCACGCTGCCGCCCGCCACGGAAATAAAAATCCGCCAGATTCCCGTGCGCGATTATGACGCCGGCTTTGGCTTTGTGGACGACGAACCGGCGCTGGTCGGGTTTTTGTGCGCCAAGGACAAGGCCTGGGCGCTGACGCTCGCGCCGGACAGTTACGAGGACGTCCTCGTGAAAGGGCGCGCGGTGAATCAGAAGGGTTTTTTTTCCTTCTGCCAGCGCCGTATGGAACGCGCGGAAAAACAAAATGCTTCCATGATCTCCGCGATGGCCACGCTGCCGGCGGACGTGGTGAAGCTGGCGATGGAGACGGGGCTGGCGAAACAAAACCGGTCAGCCTCGCCGACGCCGTTGCCCGGATTTGCGCCGCCACCGGGACGCTAGACCGTGAGCTGGTCGTGGCGCAGTCCCTGGAGTGGCTGCAACTGGTGGCGGAGGCCAAGGGCCGGCAGCGCGCGGTGGAGCTGCTGGACAATAGTTACGCCGCCCGCGCCGGGCAGGCCACTGAAAACGGGTTCAAGGAATTTATCAGCGCCCTGAAAAATAAATTATAAAATGAGCGAACCGGTTAAAATAATCGTGACCGCCGAGACCGCGCAGGCGGCGGCGGATCTCGCGCGGTTTGTCTCCCAGGCCGGCAGCGGCCTGCGCTCGCTCGCGCCGGCGGCGGCAGCATCAGGCGAAGCGCTTCAGAAAATGCGCGAATCCTCACTGCTTTTACGCGAGGGAATGCACGGGGTTGAATTGGGCGCGATGTCGCTGGCGGGAACCAAGCTGCCCGCACTGGCGGAAGCTATTATGGGTCTGCGCCTGGCGATCAATGGCACACGCACGGGGGCGATGCTGTTTGGCCTGACACTTTCGGAAATGTTGCTACCCATCGCGGGCATCGCAGCGGCCCTGGGCGGCGGCTGGCTGTTGTGGGAAGGTTATGGCAACCACATGGAGAGCGCGGAGACCAAGGCGAAAAATCTGGCGGCGGCGCTGGAGAAACTGCCGGACATCCTAAAGCAAATCAGCGCGGCCCAGGCGGGCGGACTGATTGGCGATCAGCAGGCGAAAAAGTGGCAGGATATGTTGAGCGGTGCCACACCACTCTATCGCAACTCCGGTTCAATGGGTGGACAGGACTTAACAACCGATCCCAACATCCGCAACTCGCGCACGGGTGGTGTCATCGGCACGCGTGACGAGGCGAGCCAGGATGAGAAACAGAAGTATGTCGAACAACAGATTTTGATGGCTGGCCTGAACAAGACGCAGAGCGACGCCGCGCAGCAGTTGAAAGAGATTCACGATCAGGACGCCGCCGAATCGCTGGCCGGGGTGCAAAAGAAGATTGCCGCTGAACAGGATCGTTTCCAAAAGGAGATGGAGCATATCCGTGAGCTGCATGACACGGCGGTTGCGGCCGGTGGCAAGGATGATTCCGGCGCGGCCCAGGCCGCGCTAGACCGGCACAACGCCACCATTGACGAAATCAACCAGAAGGCGGCATTGGAAAAAGTGACGGCGGAAAAGAAGGCGCAGGCGGAATTGGATAAGCAGATATTGGACTTTCAGAAAGAGATCGAGGCGTTCATAAAAAAGAACGTCGAGGAGGAAACGCGGCTCACGGAAGAAAAAAGAAAACAGACGGCGGAGGCGTTGAAACAGTTGGAACTTCAGCAGGCGATTGCGCGCAGCCAGACCGAGGCGCAATTAAAACAAATCCGTGAAAACCCGTTTCTGAATAATTACGACAAGGGGCAGGCATCCATCGGGCCGATCCAAACGCTCATGTCGCAGAACGATCAGAGCATGACGAGCCTGGCGGACACCGCCAACCAGCCCGGCGTGGACGAGACGGCCCGGCTGGAGGCGATGCAGAAAATCAACCAGCTCATGGCGCAGCAGGTGGATTTGCAGCATCAACTGGCCGAGGCGCAGGACGCGGACAGTTTTAATTATCAGCTCGGCCAGACCATCGTGCGGCTACAGAACATCGGCACGCTGGCGCAGCAAAGCGCGCAGGCCTTCGCGGCGGTGTGGCAGACCGCCACCAATAGCATCACGAAAAACATTTCCGGCCTGGTGGACGGCACCGAGAAATGGGGGCAGGCCATGCGGAGCATCTACAACTCCATCGTGGAGGAGATCGTCCAGCAGATCGTCCACATGGCGGTGCAATGGGCCTTGCAGCACACCATCATGGCGGCCATCAGCTCCATCTTTAATGTGCAGGAGGCCGCCAAGGCGGCGGCGAGCCAGGCCACCATCGTCACCATCACCGGCACCGGCGCCGCGCAGCGCATCGTGATCCGCACCGGCGAGGCCGCGCACGACGCGACGATGACCGCCGCGCAGGTGGGCACACACGCGGCGGGTGAGGGGCAGAAAAGCATTTTTACGATGCTAGGCACGGAGATACGCACCATGTGGCGCAACATTGAGACCATGGCGCACAACATCGGCGTGGCCATCTGCACCATGTTCCACCTCACAGGTGAAACGACGGCCACCGCCGCCACGGTGGCCGGCGCCACCACCCGTGTCGCCGCCAATGCCGCCGTGGCGGGATCGGGCGCGGCTTCGGCGGTGTCGTCCACACCTTATGTGGGGCCAATCCTCGCGGTCGCGGCGATGGCGGTCGTCATCGCGGCGGTGATGGCGGCGTGTGGCGCGTTTGCCGAGGGCGGCTTAGTTACGGGGCCCGGCACCGGCACCAGTGACAGTATTTTAGCCAGACTCTCACACGGCGAATATGTCATGCCGGCGGCGGCGGTGGATCGCATCGGTGTGGAGAACCTGGCGGCGCTGCACCACGGCGGTAGCCTGGCTGCCGGCGGCGGCGGTGGTGGTGGCGGCGGCATGGGCAAAGGTGTCTCCGTCTATTCCTTCACCGATCCGCGCCAGATGGCTGATCACCTCCAGAAAAATGATGACCATGAAAAATGGGTGGTGGACGTGATGAGCCGCCACATCCACAAATTCCGCTGACTGCGTCAGTGCCACCATGAAAACTGATTTTGAATCCACCCTCGCGATCGTGCGCGAACTTTCGGAAAATGCCACGCTCCGGCCGGCCGCGAACAAACTACGCTGCGTTCCGCTGCGGGCGTATGCCGCGCCGCCGGCGCCGCCGGTGTGGAAGTTCAACCGCGACCTGCTCATCTCGTCACTCGCCACTTGTCACCCGTCACTGGCATGATTCCCGTCATCTTCAACGCGGCCACCGCTTACCTGCTCGATGACGCGCCCGACTGGAACACGGCGGTCAGCCTCGAGGCCAGTCTGCCGGCGAGCTACGAGCGCGGGCTGTCGGGTCGCGAGACGCGGCGGCCCACCGGCGACACGCTGCGGCTCACCTGTAGTTACTCGGCCACGCTGGCCTCGCTGACCGCAATTACCAATCTGCGGAACTCGCTCCAGGCGATTTCCCAGGAATTTGTTTTGTGCCCGTTCTGGCCGGCGGGCTTCATCGCCGGCGGCACGCCGCCGGTCACGGCCGCGTTCTACGCGACGTTTAATGCGGACGGCAGTTTTAATTCCGTGCAGCCTGCCTCCGCGCTGCCATTCGCGCTGTTCGCCTATCCGCTAATGGTCGGGATTTTGTCCGAGATCCCTGATCCGCAGATGCTGGCCGGCGGGGCGCAGACGGTGGCCTACAAGTTTGCCGACAACGGAAATTATCCGCTCACGCCGGCGGCGTTCATCGCGCCGAATGGTTTGGTGGCGGCCGGCGGCCTGCGGCCGCTCTTCCCGTTCGTGCCGGACTGGTCCACGCTGCCCAACTCCGGCGCGAGCGAAGTGGATCTGACGCGTCAGCCGCTCGGTAGTCTGCGCACGCTCGCCACGGCTTACTACGCGCAGCGCGGCCGCCGCACGGTCAAACAGTCCTTCACCCTGCGCGATAATTATCCGTTCCATCTACTCGCGTTCTTTGCCGCCATGGGCGGCGAGCAAAATAATTTCTGGCTGGGCGCGGCGCTGACGGAATGCAACCTGGCCGTGAACCTCGGCGCGGCGGACGGCACGCTGACCGTGGACAACGGCGCGGCGTTGGGGACCAACGCATACATATTGGTGGGCGACGGCATCAACCGCGTGCCCTTGGCCGTCAGCAGCGTGGCGGGCAATGTGTGGACGCTCGCGGCCGCGCCGGGCACGGCCTTCAACGTGGGCATGGCCACCATCGAGTCCATGGTGCTTGCGCGGTTTGACACCCTCAAGCTGACGTTGAAATTCAGTTCGCCGATCCTGGCCGACTGTAAAATCCAGTTCAAGGAACTGCCCTGGGAGACGAACGCGGTGGCGGGCGAGACTTACGGCACCACGATGGGCGCGCTGCCGGTCACGGCGAGCTTCTTTCAATTCACGCTGACCAATCCGGCGGGCGCAACGACTTGGTATTTTTGCAGCTACGAACGGAATTTATCCGACGGCGTGAACCTCTGGCTTTCCGCGCCGATGGAGTTTGACACCATCACGGACACCGCCGATCTGAAGCGCACGGCGACGACGTTGAAAAGCCGGAACTTTGCCGGCAACCCGCTCGCGCTCCTGTTCCCGCTCGCGCTGGAGTGGCCGCTCATGCTCCAGATTTTTGAGGGCGACATCAATCCGGCGGCCAGCAGCGTTTCCAATCTGCGCTGCTATTTTTACGGCGAAGTCGGCGGCACCAAGGTGGCGCCGCCATTCATCACCGCCGATTGTGCGACGCTCTCGCACATTTTCGACCGGCAGTTGCCGCGCCGGCAATATCAGGTGACGGACAACTGGTGCCTGTTTGAGCCGGCCAACAAGCTGCTGCCGGCGAACTGGCAATGGAACGCCGTGGCCGTGAGTTATGACGCGCCGACCGGCACGCTGATGGTGGGCACCCTGACCAGCCCCAACGCGGCCGTGCTCGCGGCGCATTATTTTGCGGCGGGTTATCTTATCATCACCGCCGCCGCCACCGGCGCGCAGCAGGTGCGGATGATCGCCGACAGCCTCGCCATCGTCGCCGGGCAGATCACCCTGTATCTCGCCACGGCGCTGGCCGTGGCGCCGGCCGCCGGCGACGTGGTCGCGCTTTATCCGGGCTATGACGGTCAGGCGGTCACCGCCCAAACCAAGTTCAACAATTATCAGCAGAACTTCGGCGGCTTCCCGTTCATGCCCGTCGGCAACCCGACCGTGCTACGGATCACCCAGCCTTCAGGAGGGGGAAAGAAGTGATTACTAAAGCCGAAATAGTCAAAAAAGCCCTCCACGATCTGGGCGAGCATTTTGAAAGCGTGCAGATTCTGGCCACAACGGTTTCGGAAGGCCAGACCCTGCGGTCATTTAGCGGCTGTGGAAACTGGTATGCGCGGCTGGGCATGGCGCACGAATTTATTAACGAGGATACCGCCTCCGAGGTGGCCATCCAAATTTCCCGAAAATTAAAACCGGGTGATGAGCCCTGATGTTCTTATTTTATGAAAAAACAAATCCTGAAAAAAATCCTGGTCGCGGCCGCCCTTTCGCTGGCGTCGCTCGCGGGCGCGGTCAACTGGACCAACTATCCCGTCGGCGTGCCGCAGCCGGGCGACACGTTTCTGTTTGGTGCGCTGGGCACCAATCAGTTTGGCTGCCCAACCAACGGCCAGATCGCCGCGACCAATCTGGGGGCGTGGCTCGCGAACAATCCAGCGTCATCGCGCGTGGTGAATCCGCTCGCCAGCGGCGTGAACTACACGTCGCCGCCGATCCCCGGCTGGCTCATGGTGAACGTGATCTACACCAACAGCAGCGCGGCGCGGATCACCAACCTGACCACCGCCGCGTCGCAGACCTTGGGCGCGATCAACGCCCTGGGCACAAACTACGAATCGGTTTATGTGCGGACGGCGTCCAACAACATCGTCCTGTTCACCAATGTGGCCGGCGTCGTGCCGATCCAATCCAGCTCGTGGCAGCCGTGAGAACTTTTTGTTTCATCCTGTGTCTCGCGCTCCCCGGCCTGGGGTCGGCCCAGCGCGGGGTCGGCACGCGCGCGGCCGTTGCGTTGCCGCCGGCCTACCCCACCCTGACGTTGGCGTGGCAGCCCAATCCGGCAGCCTTTGTCACCGTGATTGTTTCCTCGACCAACCTGCTGCTCCCGGTGGAGTCGTGGCCGGTGCGCGCGGTGGTTTTTAATGACCTCACGAATTCGGTCACACTAACCATGACCAACCAATGGGAATTTTTCCGCGCTTACAGCCAGTGAAACCTTTTTTTAACCATCCCGAAAAAATTGCGCGCCTGCAGGTGCACGCGCTGGCGTGGCTGGGCACGCCGTTCATGCCCAACGCGGCGATCAAGGGCCGGGGCGTGAGCTGCCAGATGCTCGCCGGCGCGATCTATCGCGAGCTGGGCGTGCTGCCCGCCGGTTACGAGATTGCGACCGGGCCAATGGATTGGAGCCATGCCCAAACCGAAAGCCGGCTGGCCCAGGCCGTCGCCGATTTGCCGCAGTTCGCGTCCGTGCCGTGGCCGGCCCGGCCCGGCGATCTGCTGGGCATCCAGCTCGGCGGTTGCATTCACCATTGCGGCGTCGTGCTGGGGGTGGATGGCAAATTTATCCACTGCTTGCGCGGCGCGGGTGTGGTCTTGAGCAGCGTGCGCGACGCGAGCTATCTAAAGCGCATCAAAAAAATCTGGCGGCCCGTCTTGGCGGATGCGGCCCCCGCTCGCAACCCCTAACTCTTAACTCATAACTTTTATATGATGGGGAATTCTTCCACGCCGCCGACGGCCAAACCGTTTGGCGTGCAGGACCAGATGACCGCCAATCAGCAGCAGGCGCTGCCGGTGGCGTATGTGGCCGGCACGCGCAAGTTGGCCATCAAATGGCTCACGCCGATCTACAACCTGCGCAGCGCGCCCGCGCCCAACCAAATGCAAGGCAAGAAATGATGACAATGAATTCCGCACTCCGCACTCCGCCGGCCGCGTTGGGAAAGGGGGGTTGCTGATATGGGCTCGGGCGGCAAAGCCGGCGGGGCGGGCACGACGTATGATTATTATGGCACGCTCGCGGGCGCGGTCTGTATCGGGCCGGCTGAGAACCTGGTCGCCATCATCATTGACGGGCAGGAAGTCTGGCCCAAAGGCACGGCGTGGGTGTTGGGCGGCCTCTGCACCGCCAACACCCTTTATGTCTTTGACGCGCAGACTTGGGAATGCACCAACACCCACGTCGCCACCGCCGCCAACGCGCCGGGCACGGATGCCAGCACCCCTGGCTGGGTGAACGAGGGCTGGCTCGAATACACCTACGCGCGCAGCGCGGAACTGTTTGATAATTTTTCCCTGACGGGGAGCGACGGCACGGCTTATGGCGTGCTCACGTTTTATTGGGGCACCCTGGCGCAGACGGTGGATGCGCTGATGGCGGCCACCGGCAACGACGGCGGCGTGAAATCTCGGCCAGGGCGATCAGCATCCCGACTACGAAGGACTAGTCTATGTGGTGGTGCGCGATTTTTTGCTGGGGCAGGAAGTGCAGAGCGGTCCGAATCTGGAGATCGTCGTGCGGCGCGCGCCGAACCAGGCGCTGGTCACCGGCGCGGCCGCCGGCATCACCGACGGTCAGGCGAATCTCGCGGCCGTGATGGCGGAAATTCTGACGGACGAAAACTGTCTGGCGCTGCCCGCCGCGCAGGTGGACACCGTGAGCCTGCAGGCGGTGGCCGATTACTTGCAGGCCAACCAGACGATGTTCGGCGCGAGCGTGCTGCTCGATGCGATGACCACCGTGGCCGCGTTCTTTGATGACCTGGTGCAGATGTTCGACGGGTATGTGCGGTTCAATCCCACCACGCAGAAAATTGAGGTGGGCGTTTATCAGCATGGCCTGATCCCGGCCGCGGGCAGTTATGTGACCCTGACGGCCGACAGTTTTACCAAGATCCCGACGTTCAACGTCAAGAGCTGGCAGCAGACCATCAGCCGCGCGACGGTCCGCTACAACTCGCGCCAGATCAATTATCAGCAGACCAGTGTGCAGGTGGACGATCCGCGCGCATTCTTTGTGCTGGGCACCGTGCGCGAGCAGGCGGTGGACCGGCCGTGGATCGCGCGCCAGGCGCAGGCCATCTTGCACGGCCGCGAAACGCTCCGCGTGATCGGCCATGCGCAGATGACGGGCGAGCTGGAAGTCCGCCGGGAAATCGGCCGCAGCATCCGCGCCGGCGACTATGTGCTGGTGGATGTGGACCTGGAACCGGATGCGAACACCCTTTACCAATTTTTCCGCGTAACCCAGCGCAAGATTCCGCCGACGGGACCAATCACGTTGAGCGTCTTTGCGGATAACACGTTAGCGCCGGTGCCATGGAATGGATCCACCGCGCCGGTGACGGTGTCCGAACCAGTCGTGCCACCGGTCACGAACTGGCGCGTGATCGAGGCGCCCTTTCTCTTGAGCGGGGAAGTCGGCGCGATTGTGGTGCTGGCGCAGCGGCCGAACAATCTCATCACCTCCATGGCCATCTATTTGGACACGAATCCGGCTGGCACCTTTTCGCTGTTGGGCATCCAGAATAATTTCGCCGCGCAGGCCACGCTCCGCCACGCCGTGGCGGTGGGCGACACCACGCTTCAGCTCGCCGTGGACCTCACGCAAGTGGACGCCGACTATCTCACCCAGCAGTATTCGGCCAACGACGCTATCAACGATGTGATGCTGGCCATCCTTGTGGATGTTTCCGGCGCGGCTGCGGCCGGCGGCCAGGTGGTGGAGTCCGGCGGCTATGGCATCCTCGAGATTTGCAGCGTGAGCATCTCGGCGCTCGTCAATCCGCCGCTGGCCGGCGCTGGTGGCGACACCATCGGCGGGGTGGGCGGCGACACCGTGGCCGGCGTGGCGGACAGCAACACTGGCTATTACAACCTCACGGTGCTGCGCGGCCGCAAGAACACCGCGCCCACGGCCTTTGCCACGGCCACCACGGAAGTGTGGCTGGTGCCGGCGGCACTGTTGTCATTCTTCACGGCCAATATTTTTGACCAGATCCGCGCGAACCGGCTGCTGGGACTCACCCCCAACGAGATTCAGCTCCGGTTCTGCCCGGCCACCTTTGTGGACGCGCTGGCGCTCTCGGCGGCGACGAGCGAGGCGTTCCAGTTCCCCCTCAACTCGGCGAGTGTGCCGTCGCTCACGCTCACCACGCCGGCCACTTTCGCCCAGAACCTGATTTCCGCCACGCTCCCGGTGACACTGAAGGTGGCCGGCTTTTGGGCCACCCAGGACAATGCATTGGTGAAAATCCAGGTATTGATCCGGTTGGCGACGGACACTGCCGACCGCGTGGTGATCTTGGAAAACTTTGCCGGCACGGGCAAAAAAACTTTTGCGACGGCGGTGCAATTTGACCACGCCGGGAGCTGGACTGTGAAGCTGATCGCCCAGGAAGCCACAGGCATCATCGTGGAACGGGACATCGCGGTGACGGTGACCAGCACGGGCGGCATCAAGTGTGCGCTGCCGCAGATGTTTGACGTGAACGGGAATGAGGTGACCGATGTGAGCGGGGCACCGGTGACGGAGCCATCGCAATCCGGCTGGTATGTCACGCCGGGCAGCTTCATCCCCTACGGCGCCCTGGCGTTGCAATGCACCACGCCGGGCGCAACGATCTTCTTCCAAACCAATGGCCCGGTGCTGCTGGCGGGTCAGTTGGGGGCTTCGGCGGGCACGCAAACCTATGCGCTCGGCTATAATCAGCCGTTCCTGATGCCGGTTGACAGCGCGACGGTAATCAGTAATTCCAACAACATGGACTGGCTGTTTGTCGAGGTCTGGGTCACCGCGCCCGGCTACACCAAAAGCGACACGCTCACTTTCAGCCTGCCTTTAGCCTATTCGCCCACATGAAATCAATCCGCCTGCTCACCCTGCTGGCGCTGCTGGCCACGCCCGGCCGCGCGCAATACCTCTCGACCAACCCACCAGTGTCAGCCAGCGAGATCACTGTCTATGTGACCAACGTGGAATACCTTTATCTTGATGGTTTTTACACCAACACATTCAACGGCACCAACTGGCCGGCGGGGATTTTTTACAGCGTCAGCGCTGGTGCGAGCTACTACAACCTGCAATGGGCGACGAACGGGGTGTGGTGGCTGAGCACCGGCGACTGCAGTTATTCAATGTCCGGCGGCCCAACCAACTTCGCTGGAACTTACACCCCGTATCCCGGCTGTGGCTTGACGAATTATCCGGTGGTCTCGCTCTACACTCCGCCCGTTCCGCCCTTGCCGCCGATTGTGCTATTCAGCGGCAACCTCACCAACTTCTGGCTGACGAACGGCAGCCGCGTGGTGTTCGCCGCGAGCGGCTGGAATAATTCGGTGACGGCCTCCAACGACTTTTCTATTCTGCTGGCCAGCAATGTGATTTTCAGCTCGCCCTCTTCCTGCGGTCGGGGACACGCTTTCCGCCTCTCTGGATTCTTTGATTTCGACGGCACCAACCTGGCTACGAGCGTGCAATATGCGTCCGGCGATCCGGCCAATCCGCTCGGCAGCGCCTTCACGACGATCAGTAATTTCAACATTAGCGCGCCGAACTTCGCCATCAATCTCGACGCCACGGCAGACACCAATCTGTTACTGACGTCCGGTGCGCTCCAATCGGCCGTTTATATCCCTGGCACTGGCCCGGCATTCTTGAGCCTGGTGCCGGTGACGGCCAATAGCGTCTCCAATCTGGTCATCACCTACACCAACCTCGCGGCCGGCATTCCTGGCTTCGCAACGAACACCGGCATCATCGGTGGCAACGCTTACGTTTATATCGGCTTGGCTTCCGGCAGCAACGGGATGACCGGTGCGACCGGCGCGATGGGGCCGCCCGCCACCAACGCCGTTTATCCCACGCCGCAATTCACCATGACCAATACGCTCGTCACTTTTTCCGGCAGCAATTACATCGGGACATTTCCGCAGTTGTATGGCTACACGCTGAACACTCCGCTGCTGGGTGGTGGTGGCATTACGCCCAACGGTTCAAACATGAATGAGACCATCACTTGTAGCACCAATGGAGGCACCAACTGGTTCACATATTCAGCGGTGATTTTTCCACCGGCCGCGCCGAGCGGTGTCATGGTCAGCATCGTGGGTGACAGCGATGGCGGAACGAACGTCGGCTCAATCATCCTGTATGGCCTGGGGAACTCTGCAAATTATGGCGCGACGAACGATCTAACGAGCCAGCACACCTATGTCTCGACGCCGCTGGTGCCACAGGAGGTCGCTAGCAAGGGCTATGTGGACGGCCAGTTTTCGCTCATCGAGGCTAATCAATGGAGCGCGCTGCCAAATACCAATGGCATCATGTATGCACCAGACGGCGTGACCAACTTGGTGATGATGGCCGCCAAACTAAACGGCTCACTGGTCAGCTCCGTGCGCGCGACTTCGACGAACTTTTTGATCAACGTCCTTCAGACAAATTTCTGGCCGAATTGGGTGCTGGAAACTTCAACGAATCTGAACCTCGGCCAGAACGGATTTTACATCGTGCCCACGTCTGGCTATTCGCTCTCCACGAACAGCGGCATGGTGACGATCTCAGTGCCATACGCGTTCGGATATTATTTCTTCCGCGTGGTGCAACCGCTGGTTGCGCAGATCACGGCCTACGCGCCGATCACGGCCTACGCGCCGATCATCATCCCGTCAAACTCGTGGGCGGTCGCCTACGGCGGTGCGACGAACCTTTTGCAGCCTGGCGGCACGGCGTATTTTGTAAACTCGAACGGCGCGGGCAACTACGAGGTGTTCAACTCAAACGGGGTGTTTGTGGTCACGCGGCAGCCGTGAGGGGTTTAATGGCCGGCTACTGGCATATTAACTGGCTGCTAAAAACGCCGTGGTGGGCATCGTAGAGAGTCGCCAAAAGGGCAGAATTTATCAAAGCGACTCAAATTCTGATCAAGTCGGGCGCGTTTTTACACCGTAAAGACGGACTTGCCAAAGATTTCCTCGAATATCTCCAACACGGAGCGGGGGTATCGTGCAGGTTTGACCAGCATGCAATTGCCGCACGGTTGAAAGCCGGAACGGCTGCTCTCTTGTTTGATGGTCTGGATGAAGTCTTTGACCCTGAGCACCGAAAGGAAGTTAGCGCTGACATCGCTCGCTTTGCGAATGATTATCCAACAGCACGGTTGATTGTGACTTCGCGGGTAATAGGCTACAAAGCTCAGACTCTTCGGGATGCTGGCTTTCGGCATTTTATGCTGCAAGACTTGGACTACCGACAAATTCAGGAGTTCCTGCACCGGTGGCACACTCTTGCTTATCCGGTTCGCCAAGAGGGTGAGGACAAGCGACTCTTGCTTTGGCAAGCAATCAATGAGTCCAAAGCGATCCGCGAATTAGCGGGAAATCCGCTCCTGTTGACCATGATGGCGATTTTGAATCGCACACAAGACTTGCCACGCGATCGGGCCGAACTCTACACACAGTGTTCAAGATTGCTGCTTTATCAGTGGAAAGCTGACGACGCGCTACGCGCTGACGAAAGGTTCAAAGGCATATCTCTGGATTTTAAGGACAAGCAAGCCATGCTTAGGCGAGTTGCTCGCTCGATGCAGGCGAGCGAGCAAGGATTAGCCGGCAATCTCATATCACAAGACACGTTGGAACTAGTCTTGGAGGAAGTGCTGCTCGGTTTGGGTTTGCAGCAGGCAAAACTCCTATCACGCGCCGTGATTGAACAACTACGGACACGAAATTTCATTCTTTGTTATGTCGGTGGTGACCATTACGCCTTCGTCCATCGCACATTCTTGGAATATTTCTGCGCTACTGACTTCATGTGGCAATTCAAGGAAGAACGAACAATTGATCTTGGTCAGTTAACGGCCACAGTTTTTGAGACGCATTTTGCAGACGAGACATGGCACGAAACGCTTTGCCTAATCTGCGGGATGCTCGTTCCGAAACTCGCTGGCGAAGTGATTGAGCATCTGATGGTCGTTCCGAATAGTGACGGGCGTTTTCAAAATATCCTTCTCGCTGCTAGGTGTTTCGCAGAGGTTCGTAACAAAGGCGAGGTTCAAGAAACGGGGCAGAAACTCCGAGCGGCACTCCAAAAGGTTGTGGAATCTCCGTTGCCCGAGAGGCCAAAGAAGGTGCGCAGAGTTGAAAACTCAGTCTTTCCCTATACCGAGGCTGACATCGAGAGGTTTGTGCAAGAGGCGAAGGCGCAGGGCGAACTCTACAACCGGGTTCGGACGGCAAGACCTAAGGTGTTGGCAGCTTTAGGGGCGACATGGCGTGATGACACAACTCTCAAGTGGCTAAAAGAACTTCTTGAATCTATAACAATCGACGCTTCCCTCCGAGATGCCGCATTGAGGCAGTTGACCGACAATTGGGGTGAGTTAGAATCCACTTTTCAGTTTATCTACAGTCTTGCGGCTGATCGTGTAGTGCCCATTTTTACGCAAGGGAATCCAAAATCGATCTCAAGGTTGGCAGCGCTATCGCATCTGGTTCGGCAATGGTCGGAGCGAATTGAGGTAGGAATTTTGCTTGAATCTCTCGCGTCCAGTGATCAGGACTCAACAGTTCAGGAGTGGGCAGTGCAACA
>Ga0302274_10002627_pt1 | contig 16332 bp, 8 predicted proteins | sample III_Bog_N2_1_FD_198755 | JGI IMG/M metagenome (GOLD analysis project Ga0302274, IMG submission 198755) | Peat permafrost microbial communities from Stordalen Mire near Abisko, Sweden - III_Bog_N2_1 | ecosystem: Environmental > Terrestrial > Soil > Wetlands > Peat | place: Sweden: Abisko...
GGCGGGCGTATAGACGCAGGCGCCGGCCACGCTCAGGCTGGCGTTCAACTGCGTTCCGCTCAGCGGGGTGCCGTAGGTGATCGCCGCGGGAGCCGGCCAGTTGACGACCGGCGTCGCTTTGATCACCTTTAAAGTTACATTGGCTGTAGCAGCATTATATTGCGCCGCATTTGTCGGCGTGAAGGTCACAGACAATGTCTGCGATCCGGCCGCAAGCACCGTCCCGGCGGCTGGCGTATAGGCAAACGTCCCTGCTACTGTGGAGTTTGCATCGAGTTGTGTTGAACCTAATGCCGTTCCATAAGTGATGGCCGCTGGCGTCGCCCAAGTGATAATCGGCGTCGTTTTGTTCACCGCTAAGATAACTGTGGCCGTGCCTAACTTGGTATTGTCCGCCTGGCTGGCAGCGGTGATCGTCACTGTCTGCGCAGAAGTTATGCTGGAGGGTGCAGTATAGAGCCCCGTCGAACTAATGCTGCCAACTCCCGCCGGGGTGATCGTCCAAGTCACCGCGGAATTGGCTGTATTGCTCACGGTTGCCGTGAACTGCTGTGTCTGTCCGGAAAATAATGTAGTCGTCGCCGGAGAAACGCTCACACTGATTCCGTCGAATGGATTGCCGTTGTTTCCAAAAGTCGAGTTACCGTTGATGTAGATCTTGTCCGCCACCAGCATTGTGTAGCCGCTGGCGTTGCTGCCGGTAATCTCGATCTCGTCGCTCGCAAAATACAGTGCGCCATTCAAAACCGCGGTGGAACCGCCGTTGATCTGATCCACGCACGATCCCTTGGTCGCGCAGCCGCTGCGGTTGCCGAAAAACAGAATGCCGTCGAACGCCCCGCTTGTGGGCGCGGATAAGGTAGCTGTAACTTGCCCGCTGATTGTAACCGGCGTGTAGTTATAACTGCTGGAGCAGCCCCACCCCGCGCTCGATGTGTTATAAACAGTGACGCCCGTACCTTTGACCACAGCCTGCGAATTCAGGGTCAGCCCGCCGCCTGCCATAATATAAACACCAGGGCTCAGAGTAAAGGCTGCGCCATTGGTGTTTCCGATTGTAAGTCCGCCGCAGTACACGCCCGGCAAGAGCGTGTTATTCGCCGGCCTGGAATTCATGTCGAAGTAGGCTGGAGTTTTGCCAACAATAGTTCCCGTCGTCGGCGCCATGATCGAAGCCAATGGATCACCTGGACTTGAAACCTGTACAGCCGATACTTGCTTGTTGCTGATCGTATCCAGGAGATAGGTCTGCCCGTTCAACTGCGCGCCGCCTACGACGCTCACTTGCGCATGATTCTGCAAATAGAGCGTCTCCGCGCCTTCCATCTCAAAGCCGTCGCTCGCGCTCGATTCAACCACAACTCCACAAGCAGTGTACACCGACTGCGCGCCCGCGATTTGAAATGCGCGGTCGGCTTTCGAGTCCAGAGCATAGAGACACGCCCCCGGCGGCGCGGTGGCGGCGAAGGCCATGAATCTATCAGTTTGAAAGAGGAATGCGGCTAGGCACAGAAATGCTATGCGGATAGAGCGGTGGAGTTTCATTCGATCCTCGCAGCCTGGGATTCGGGAAAAAGTACATCATCTGAAGAACAATGCGCCGCACAGCAAAACTATCCGCCAGAGGCTCTGAACTTCACATTGCATGGACAACGCCACATCAATACCGGCGTCGAACGCGGAACATCGAAAAACGAAAGCAACAAATACTTGCACCAATATCGGAGCATTCCAAGAGCATAGCTCAAGCAGACACATCGACGCAGCCTGACAGCGCGTAGATTCAAACCTGAAAGACAATCCTGAAAGTAGAAAGCGTTGTTAGTAATCTCACGGTGAACCCATTAGTGTCAATAAGGCAATTCGGATGTGACGATCATCACGCACAGGTAACCATAACGTTATCTTTTGAGTAAACACCGCCCTGCCCGTTGTTCAATGCACTATCGATATATAATTCAGATGGTTGGCGACATTCAAGGGAGACGTTTTCTACCACATTCACGAGCTGCCGATGTCCGTGCGCGAGGCAGTTGGCCAGCAGGATCAACGCGCGTTTCCAGCCGGGCCAAAGCCGCCGCAAGATCACCCAAACAATTTGCCAGGAGCGGCAGAGCGTGGCTGCGGGTGCCGTTGCTTCAGAACTGCGAGTTGTTGCCGCAGGGCCAGATTCTCCAACAGAAGATAATATCGGGATCGAAGAGAACGAACCAGAAGGGCGAATGCGAGCTTCAACGAACGGAGCAAAAGCCTTTTGTAACAGAAATCGCATCCGATCCGCTTTTCTTGATGCTCCAGGCAAAAACCAGGGCTGATACCTTCAACCCACGATCCACCCCGCAATCCTTTTCGGCTTCATGGATTATCAATCACTTAGATGGACTTACGTGAGCTTGTAAATCCTGTAAGTGGTTGAAAACACTGAGATGCATCCTTTGACACGGAAGAGGTCGCCGCCCCGAGTCGAGGTCAGACTAAAGACCATTTCTTTCAAATCTGCGAACCACAATTCTGTATTCGTCTTGAACCGCATGAAATTTCACAAACGAAAGCTGCAAAATCCAGAGGGGTGGACAAAAGGCGGACAAAACCGGTCTGTCTTAAAATTGGCCCCAGTAAATTCGCGGGTTTCAGCACGATCATAATAGGTCTGCAAAACCTTTCACGCAACCGACAAAGCACGAAGCCAGGGCCATTTCAGTTCCAATGGGTTGAAATATGGGTTGAAGTCGGAACTCGTTGAAACCCTCATGAACATTGGCTCCAACCCATATTTCAACCCATTGAATAAAATCCTTTGCATCCGTCTTGGTTCGTTTTCCGGCTTTCCGCTTCCCTTAACTTGCTTAAAATAAAGGATATATACATTTTAGGAAACTGCTGCTCTATCCACCTGAGCTACGGGGCCATGTGAATACCATTGAAGTGTGCGGGTTCCTGTTGTTTTCTTCACCCATAGCAACTCCGCGGAGAAAAATGGCATCATTGCCCGGACTCCGGAAAAGTGGCGGGGGGGAAAAGACAAAGAAACACAATATCAACAGGGTAGCATCAAACGAGTCGAGAGAGCTAAAGGGTAGGCCTGGGGGTTGAGCTTCTCTTTGGAGGAAAGATCGGCAACAGGCCGAAGCCGACAAGTCATGGCGCAACAATGTATGCTCTATGCGACAGGCTCAGCCGGACTCGCGACACTAGTCAGAGGCAGCTCCCGACGGATCAAGATTATGCGGTTTCGACCCGCGAATATCAGACTGATCAATCGTCGCTCAAAGCTGCTCCGGCTGCTGCTGGCCCTGCCTTCGAACAACGGCAACAACGAAAACAAAAAAACAACCCCATCGATGTGCAGGCATTGACAGGGTCACTCCATATCAGAGCATTTTCGCTTCACTTGTTGACATTACGAGCGCATCGAAGGTGGCTTTTTCTTGAGGAAAAAGCCACTTTACTGCAAGGATTCTGTATACACCAGAAGCGAAAATGCTGTAGGCGCTGCGGTGTTGAACCATTCCCTGCGCGTTGCCGCCTGTTACTCTGAGCCTATGGCCAAACGCGGCTGGGAACCGGAAAAAATCATCCGCGTGAGGGAGCGGCTTCTCACCTGGTACCAGCGCTCGCGCCGCGATCTACCCTGGCGGCGCAGCCGGAATCCCTACTCCATCTGGGTCTCCGAGATCATGCTCCAGCAGACGCGCGTGGCCGTGGTGGTCGAGCGCTATCAGGCCTTCATGGAGCGCTTTCCCACACTGGTGGCGCTGGCGCTTGCCCCGGAGCAGGAGGTGCTGGCTGCCTGGAGCGGCCTCGGCTACTATCGCCGCGCGCGCATGCTCCACAAAGCCGCGCAGTTTGTCGCCGACCATTGCCAGGGCAATCTGCCGCTCACGGCCGCTGAGCTGCGCCTGCTGCCCGGCATCGGCGTCTACACGGCGGCGGCTGTGGCCAGCATCGCCCACGGCGAGCCGGTGGCCGTCGTCGATGGCAACGTCGAACGCGTCCTCTGCCGCATCGAGGGCTGGAAGGCCGGCAGCCGCTCCGGAGGCGGTTATGCAGTCCGCCGCCGCTCGGAGGAGTTGGCTGCAAAACTTGTAGATCCGCTCCGCCCCGGCGATTTCAATCAGGCGATGATGGAGCTGGGCGCCACCCTCTGCCTGCCGCGCAATCCCCAATGCCTCGTCTGCCCGATCTCAGACGACTGCAAAACTCAAGGCGAGCACGAGACTGCCCCGCGCGCGCGGATGCAAAGCCGCGAGGTCGCCCATGCGCTCTCGGTGCGCGGCGGCGAGCAGCCCGGGCAGGCCCATCGCGAGGTGCTGCTGGAGCAGCGTCCGGCCTCGCTGAGCGTGATGCCGGGGCTCTGGGAGCTGCCCTTGCTGCGGGAAACTGCCGTCCCCGAGGAGCAGTTGCGCATGACCCTGCGCCACGCCATCATGCAGGTGAACTACTACGTGCGCATCCGCACCGTCTTCGAGGACGATATCGACGCGCTCACCGTCCGCGGCGGCGAGCGGCGCTGGCTTCCGTTGCAGGATGCGGCCCGAATGGCGCTGACCGGCCTCACGCGCAAGGTGCTCGCCCGCACCCATCTGCTCACCGCCCCGGCCCTGGATGCGATGGCTGCCGAAGATGAGGAGAATGCCGGCTGAAGCGATCCGTTCGCATCCTCACGGCACACCGGCGCATCCAACGAACGCAGGCATCTTCTGGTGTTTCGCTTGAAAGCGCATCCACCATCGCAATCCAACCACTCACAATTAACCCACCAAGGAGGCTCCATGGCAAGCAAGGCAAGTGCGGTTTGGACTGGTTCACTGAAGGAAGGCAAGGGCACGATCTCGACGGCGACAGGCGTTCTGAAGAACGCAAACTACTCCTTCGCCACGCGTTTTGAAGGCGCCGACGCGGGCACCACTCCGGAGGAGCTGATCGCTGCGGCCCACGCCAGTTGCTTCTCGATGGCGCTCGGTGCCCAGTTGGGCGGCGCGGGCCTGACGCCGGAGAAGATCGAAACCCACGCCGCGGTTACGCTGGCCAAGGTCGAGGGCGGCTTCGCCATCACCAGGATCGCGCTCACCACCACGGCCGCCGTTCCCGGCGCCTCCCAGGAGGTCTTCGCCAAGGCCGCCGCCGACGCCAAGGCCGGATGCCCCATCTCCAAGCTCTTCGCCAACAACACCGAGATCACCCTCGACGCCAAGCTGGTGTAGCTTAACGTCCGTTGCTCCGGCTGTGCGCATGGTTAGCTGCCGATCAACTTCGTTCCCCAGATCAGCAGCAATGCGCCCAGCAGGATGCGATAGATCGCGAAGAAGGTGAAGCCGTGCCGGCGCACCCAGTGCAGGAACCACTCGACGACGCCCAGCGCCACAAAGAACGAGACCACCAGGCCGATCACAAGCACGATCCAATTCTCGCCCGTCATCACGACGTGTGCCGAGACGCCGTGGCTGGGGAAGACCTCCTTCTTCAGATCCCAGCAGGTCGCCGCCACCATCGTTGGAATCGACAGCAGGAAGCTGAACTCCAGCGCCGTTGGCCGGTCCATGCCGGCAATCTGTCCCGCGGCGATCGTCGACATCGAGCGCGAGGTTCCCGGAAAAACAGCCGACAGCGTCTGGCAGAGGCCGATCCAGATCGCCTGCGGCAAGCTCATCTCCTCCACATGCGTTGTGCTTGCGTCGTAGCGGTCGCTCCACACATCCACGATCCACATCACGATGCCGCCGATGAGCAGCGCCAGCGCCATCACCTGCACGCTGCCCAGATTCTTCTCGCTCCACTTGTGCAGCGCGAGCGCCGGCGCTGAGGTGAAGGCAAAGGCGATCAGCGTCAGCGAGATCGGATGATTGAGCCACGTCCGGTCGCCGTTTTCGCCCTTGGGAAAGGTGCGCAGAAAGTCCACAATGCGGCTCAAAAACAGCAGCAGCAGCGCCAGGATCGCGCCCAGCTGAATCACGATGGTGTACATCTTCCAGTAGGCGTCGTCCAGTGGAATCTTCATCAGCGCTTCCGTGATGCGCAGATGCGCCGTCGAGCTGACCGGCAAAAATTCTGTCAGGCCTTCCACAATGCCCAGCAGTACGGATTGGATGTACGGATTCAAGATGCCTCCAAGGCGCGCAATTCTCCGCGACGAAGAAATCAGCCGGGAGACCCCTCCTCCCATTGGAACACGCGGGCGGCCGCTCACGCGGTGAAATTCTCTGGGGGAAAGTTTTTTTGCAACGGTTATCGAATAAAGCGCGTGGATGGAGAAACTTCGCGCCGCGAAAAAACTGTGAAATGCCGCTGAAATCCTCCCCGCGAGTGGAAATGAGTGGGCCTTCCGTGTTAGCGTGCAACTTTTGCGGTTGTATTTCCCACAGGGGGAAACCGGCCAGGCGTTGGCCGGCTTCGGTTGCGCAGCCCATGCAACAAAATCGCCGCTGGGCGAGTCAAACAGGCCGGACGGTTTAGAGTGGGATTGGTATAAAGGATGGCAATGAGCAAATCACTGGTGATCGTCGAGTCGCCCGCAAAGGCCAAGACGATCGAGAAGTATCTGGGCCCCGGCTTCGAGGTTCTCGCCTCCGTCGGACACATCATGGACCTGCCGAAGAACGAGATCGGCGTCGAGCTCGACAAGCGCAGCTTCGAGCCGACGCTGGTCGTCTCGCCCGGCAAGGAAAAAGTTGTCGCGCAATTGAAACGCGCCGCGGCCAAGGCCGACGAGATCTATCTCGCGCCTGACCCGGACCGCGAGGGCGAGGCGATCGCCTATCACCTTGCTCTGCAGTTGGGCACCAGCGCAAAAGAGAAGAAAAAAATTCGCCGCGTCACATTCAATGAGATCACCAAGAAGGCCGTGCAGGAGGCCTTCAAGCACGCCCGCGACCTCGATCAAAATCTCGTCGATTCGCAGCAGACCCGCCGCGTCCTCGATCGCCTGGTCGGCTATCAGATCTCCCCGCTGCTCTGGGAGAAGGTCCGCCGCGGCCTCTCCGCCGGGCGCGTGCAGACCGTCGCCGTCCGCCTCATCGTCGAGCGCGAGCGCGAGATTCAGGACTTTGTTCCGGTTGAATATTGGCCTATCGATGCGATTTTGCAGTTCAAGGCGACGGGAAGCACCGCAGCGGAACCGACTCTGTTGACTGCCCGCTTTGTAGGCATTGACGGCGAACCGGCGCGCGTCCCGAACGGACAGGACAAGGACGGCAAAGAGCAGTTCCTCGCCAATGCGGTGCCGAATGAAGAGACGGCTCAAAAGATTGTCGAAGCTGCGATAAAAGCGGCTTGGACGGTTCGGTCTTTCGAGACGAAAGAGAAAAAGAAAAATCCTTCTGCACCTTTCACCACAAGCAACCTGCAACAGCAGGCTTCCGTGCGGCTGAACTTCAACGTGCGCCGCACCATGGGCGTGGCGCAGCGGCTCTATGAAGGAATTGATTTGGGCGCGGAAGGCACGACGGGTCTCATTACATACATGAGAACCGATTCGCCGCGCGTAGCGCCGGAGGCAATTGCTGGGGCGCGAGAGTGGATCGGCAAGCAGTTGGGTGCGCAGTACCTGCCCGCTACGCCGAATTTTTACAAAGGCAAAAAAGCAGCACAGGATGCGCACGAAGCCATCCGTCCCACCGATGCATCGCGGACCCCGGAGTCAATTCGGCGCTATCTAACCGAAGAGCAATTCAAGCTCTACCGGCTCATCTGGCAGAGGTTTGTGGCTTCGCAGATGATGCCAGCTATTTTTGACGTGACAACGATTGAAATTGATGCGGTCAGCGACAAAACTTATAACTTCCGCACATCTGGATCGGTTCTCAAGTTCGACGGCTTCTTGCGTGTCTATGAAGCTGATGACGAAGAAGAAGATCGGTTGCCCAATATCCCCAAAGGCACAAACTTGCCGTTGGCTAGTAAAGATCAATTGAAAAAGCTTGCAATTGAAGCAAGAAACGCAAAGTTGGAGCAGGCTCGAAAGAAATATAACCTGGAAGTTGCAAAGATCGAAGCAAGAAACGAAAAAGCGGGTTCTCACGGCGAACTCGAACCAATTCCAGAATTTGTGGAGCCGGAGATTCCTCTCGAAGTTAGGTCGGCCGTCAATGCTGTTCAGAAATTTACTGAGCCGCCTCCGCGCTTCAACGAAGCCTCGCTGGTCAAGGTGCTCGAAGAACGCGGCATTGGACGGCCGTCGACTTATGCCTCCATCATCAACACCATTCAGGATCGCGAGTATGTAACCAAGATCAGCGGGCGCTTCTTTCCCACTGAGATTGGAATGGTCGTCTGCGACCTGCTCGTCAAGAATTTTCCCTATATCTTCGATGTGGCTTACACCGCCAAGCTCGAAGAGGAGCTGGACGAGATCGAGGAGGGCCACGAGAAGTGGACCGATCTGCTGAACGGCTTCTACACCTATTTTGTCGAGGAGTTGAAGGTCGCCGGCGTTCAGATGGAAGACATCAAGCGCATGGAGAAGAAGACGACGGAAAAATGCGACTTGTGCGGATCTCCGTTATTGCTCAAGTGGGGCAAATTCGGCAGCTTCTATGCCTGCTCGGCCTATAACAAGAAGGATAAGTCCAGTTGCACCTTCACCAAGGAAAACACCGCCGGTAAGCCGGATATGAATACCCCCGAGGGCCAGGAGGCTGCCGAGCAGGAGGAGTATTGCGATAACTGCGGTCGCGTGATGGTCCTTCGCCGCGGACCCTTCGGAATGTTCATGTCCTGCCCCGGCTTCAACGAGGACCCGCCCTGCAAGACCTTCCGCAAGCTCAGCTCCAAGCAGCAGCAGAAGGTGGCCGCGCCGCAACCTACCGGCGAAGCCTGCCCGCAGTGCGGCAAGCCGCTGGTCCTGCGCCAAGGGAGTTATGGAGAGTTTGTCTCCTGCTCCGGCTATCCCAAATGCAAGTATGTGAAGCAGAATATTATCGAAGGCTTGAAGTGTCCCAAGTGCGGCACCGGTGATCTGGCCGAGCGCAAGGCGCGCCGGGGCAATCTCTTCTGGGGATGCACAAACTATCCCAAGTGCGACTTCACCTCCAACTTGAAGCCGGTAGCAGAAAAATGTCCGGAGTGCGGCAGCAGTTATCTGGTCGAGAAGACTCTGCGCTCGGGCGTCTATCTGGAATGCCCGAACAAGAAGAAATCCGCCGAGGAGGAAGTTACCCCCAAAAAGAAGCCCGCCAAGGGAGCGCCGAAGGCAGCTGCGCCGGCGGAGAGCCCCGTCACCTGCAGTTACTCCAAGCGCATCGCCGATGCGCCCGCTCTGCCCACAGCCGAGACGCACGGGCCGGTCGTCGAGAACGCTTCGGATAACTCCGTCTCCAAGCCCGCGGCAAAGAAGGCAGCGAAGAAGAGCGCCAAGAAAGCATTGCAACCGGCGTAGCAAACTATGTCGAGAGTGTTTTTACTCGCTTGAAACTTGTGGAATAACTCCGACCCTGTAACCGGGCACGACTTTACAGGCTGCGGAAAACTGATTTTAATAGGCAAGAAGTGTCAGGGCACGACTTCAGTCGTGCCGCAAAAAGAGCAAGCGGGGAATATAACACTCCCCAAGCGAGCGAAGAGCGAGCGGCTGCCCCACCGCAGGTGCCGGGAGATGATGAACCCCATGCGCGCAGCGCCTTCGCCGGGTGCCCCAGGTGCCTCGCCTTTGGGCACCTGGGCGTGTGGCGCACCCTTGATCCGTCCATAAAGTTTGGGTGCTCCATCCATCGCGCACTTTGCGATGGGTGGGATACCACGAACCCCGAGCGCGCAGCGCCTCTGCCTGGACGGCCAATCCTTGCAGATCATTTCCCCTCCCAAGCGCACAATCAATCCATGAACACTTTATCCAGCCGCGTCGTTCTCAGTCCCTCAGTCCCTCAGTCCCTTAGTCCCTTAGTCCCTCAGTCCCTTAGTCCCTCAGTCCCTCGGTCCCTTAGTCCCTCAGTCCCTTGGTCCCTGCTTTACCCCCACCCCCCCCTGTGGAAAACCCCCGGTATCTTGCGCAGTATTACTCGTAACACGCATCGTATCAACCAGTTCACTTTTCTTTCTGTTAATTATCCAGTAAACTTTAACCCCGAAAAACGGCCTGTTTTCCGCTCCAAAGTGGCCGCTTGGGAGGCAAAAGGGCTGCTTTTTCGCCACTTTCGTGCGCTTCGTCTCCGGCCTCTTGACAAATGCCGACCTCAGGCGCGCCCCTATCGTGCCCCAAATCGTGCGCAATAATGTAGCGCCGGTCTCCAGACCGGCTGTCGCGTGGACCTCCAGGTCCACGCCGAGCGGACGGGTGGAGTGCCGTGGAGGCAACCGACCACAGGCGAATCGTCTATGGTTCCGAGCTGCGCGGAAACAGCTCCGGTTGCTGTGCGGTCTCTTCGGCGGCGGTGCGCGGCCTTCGACTGGGCGCTCCGATCAGGCCGGCCACTTCCAGCGTTTGGATCGCCAATCGCGGCACAAAGATCCGCTGGGTGTTGGAGCGCGTGTCGGGCGGGGTGAGCAGCAATCCGGCGCCTTCGATCAGCGAGCGGTCGTTGGCCGCCAAACCCTCCAGTTCCTCGCCGTCCGAGAGCGTCATGCGCAGCCACAGGCCGGGCGTGCGCGGACGGACGGCAAAGCGTTTATGGATGAGGCGCTCCGGATTGGGAGAGCTACCCGCCGGCAGGTCGCGCACAAAGCAGATCCACTTGACCTCGTCCCAGCAGATGCGCAGCCGCTTGCCGCCAAGATCGAGGATCTCCAGCTCGGCCGGGTTCAGGTTGAATTCCGTATCGGCATACCCGGCGCACCAATCGAGCGAGAGCTTGCGCACAACGACCGGTTTGCGGTTGGCAGCCATTGCTTTGGATTGTCGCATGGACGATGCAAGCGGGATATAGGAAAGCCGCGAGAGGAATATCCCGCGCCACGGGCACTCAAAGAGTCGATACTCATGGGAAAACAATACCTTTATCAAGCTTTTTTGGCTTGGTAAATCGCGGTTTTACTCTAGCCAAAGTGAGCTGTTTGTGTTAATGTACTGGTTTGCAACCATTCTAAGATCGATCTATAAAAGCAGCAGCATCAGGCACTTGGCTGCGGAAAACCCCAGCGGAAGCAGGAAGCGGAATGCCCGACTACGTTTATCTTCTGGAAAACAGGCTCTCGGCGGATCAGCAGAGCGCCTTGCGCCACTTGCGCGAGACGGCTCGCGAAGCCGGCACCATTCTCTTTCTGACCGGAGACGCGGTGCGCGAGTTGACCAGCGGCCACAGCGTGCGCTCACTCGAAGTGGTGGTGCATGGAAATGCGCTCAAGCTGAAGAAGGCGATCGAGCAGCGAGGCGCAAAGGTGTGGGGAGAAGACGAGGACTCCGGCGCGCTCTACCTCTGTTTTCCCGGCACGGTGCGCGTGGATGTGATCGGCGCGCATCGCATCGAATATCCCAAGCCGGGCAAGATCGTCTATCACCCTGCATCGATTCAAGAGGACCTGCGCCGCCGCGACTTCACCGTGAACGCGATGGCCATCTCGTTGAACGAGGGCTCGTACGGCCTGCTGATGGATCCGACCAATGGAGCAGCGGATATTGAGTCGCGGACGCTGCGCCTGGTCTCGAATTACGGATTTCTGGAAGAGCCGTCGCTGCTGATTCGCGCCACGCGGCTGATTGCGCGGCTGGGCTGGGAGATGGATGCGAAGACCGGTACGCGCTATACCAATGCCCGCGAGGAAGGCGTGATCCAGTACCTCTCCGCGCAGGCGCGCAGGCAGGAGCTGGAGCAGATCGGCCATGAGGAAGAGGGCTTGAAGGTTTTGCAGGCGCTCGAGGCCGAGGGATGGATGGAGGTGCTCTTCCCCGCCTGGACCGCCGTCAAGGCCGACGAAGAGGGATTGACCGCGCTGCACGAACTGGGGGTCGAACTGCTCATGCAGGGCGTTCATGCCGATATGTCGGCGGCGCAGATGCGTCTGCTGACCGCGCGCCTGGCTCCCAAGGATCTGGCCGCGCTGAAGAAGTTGATGCTGCGCCCCGGCTTTGTCGAGGAGTGGAACAACTTGGACGCGATGGCGGCCGGATTTTCCAAAGCGCTGCTCTCGGCCGGGAATGCGATCCCCTCGGCCGCCTACAAGCTCTTTACCAGCTACGATCCGGAGGCGATCCTCTGGCTGGGATTCACCAGCAAGGACGAGGCCGTGCGGGAGCGCTTCAACCTCTTCCTGAAGGTTTGGCCCGAGCTTCGCCAGCGCATTCCCCACGCCCTGATGCAGGAGATGCGCATCACCTCCGAGTTGCCCGGATATGGCGAGATCGTTCAATCCGTCTTCCTCGAGCTGCTCGATGGCCGGCTGGCCACGCCGGAGGAGGCCCGCGCCTTCCTGGAGCCTCATTCGCCGCCCGCGCCGCCGCCTCAGGTCTCCATCAAGCGGCCACGCGCCAAACGCGGCGCCGAGGCCAAGCAGAAGGAGGATTCCTTCGACGACGACGAGGAGGCCGAAGAGTCGCTGGACGATGACGACGATCTGGACGATATCGGCGGAGACGAGGATGAGATCGACATGGGCCCGCCCAAACTCGATCTGGAGATCGATCTCGGCGACGAGGCCGACTCCGGCGCCGATGAGGATGACGAGGATGAGGATGAGCATTCCGGCAGCGATGCGGTGAAGCGCTCGAACAAGACGCCAGCGCCCTCTGCCTCCAAACCCAAGGATGCGGATAAGTCCGCGCCGGCGGTGAAGAGCCCCGCGGCTGCCAAGCCCAAGGCGGAAATCAAGCCTCCGGCCAAGCCCGCACCCGTCAAAGCCGCTCCCGTTCAAGCGCGCAAGCCGGTTCCTCCGGCCAAGCCAGTGGCCAGGAAAGCTCCAGCCAAGGGCCTGGCCAAGCCCTCCGGCAAGGCGGTCAAGACACCCCTCAAGGCTGCCGTGAAACCATCTGCCAAAGCAGCCTCCAAGCCGCCGGCCAAAGCCGCGGCCAAGGCCACTGCTTCTCCATCTTCGTCTGCAAAGAAGAAGCCCGTGCCGGCATCGAGTCCCAAGCCGGCCAAGGCCGCCAAGCCCGCGAAGCCCGTTGTGAAAAAGCTTGCTTCCAAACCGGCGAAGAAGCGCTAAGTACACTTGCGGTATTTGATTGCAATATTTGTTAAACAGTTGTAATAATTGTTTGATAATCACAAATGGCGATGCCGTTCTTCCCCAGGGCTGGGGAGGAAATATGGGGTGTTTTCTTTTGCCTGGAAGCTGCCCTCTTGGTGCAAGTCGAGGCGGTGTTTCCTGGGTTGCATAGCTGGTGTCTTTCAACCGGTCGATGCGTTCTCTCCAGCCGCGGAGTTCGTTCTATCCGGTTGGCGTGCTCTTGGTATGTTGCGGGCATGAAGCAGACATGATCTCCAACATTGTGCCTGGCGATCGGCTTTCGCTGGTCGCCAGGAAATGTCATTCGCAGCAGGGGGCGGTAATCCCGTGAATTCAGAGTCTTCACTCTATCTCGACGAACAGCATTCAGAAATGCCGGATTCACTTGCAATCGATGGCCTGTCGATTGCTCTGATCGGCCCGGACGACGATCGCCGCAAGGCCGCGGCCACGGCTCTTGCCTCCTCGCAGGGGGGAGAGATTCGCGAGTTCGCCGCTTATCCGTCGAGCCTTGACGATGTGCCCAAGCTGTTGGATCAGCAGTTCGACGTCATCGTCATCGACCTGGACAGCCGTTCCGAGTATGCGCTGGATCTGGTGGAAAACATCTGTTCCAATAGCCCGGCCACGGTGATGGTCTATTCAGAGAAGTCCGACTCCAATCTTCTGATGCGATGTATGCGGGCCGGCGCGCGTGAGTTTCTCTCTCTGCCTTTTGCTCAGAACACGTTGGTTGAAGCGCTGGCGCGGGCCGCGGCTCGCCGTCCGGCGCGCCCGGTGGCCGCGAAAAAGGCCGGCGGACGGCTCCTGGTTTTTCTTGGCGCCAAGGGCGGCGATGGCGTAACCACGCTGGCCTGCAACTTTGCCGTCTCGCTGGCCCAGGAGTCGACTCAGAGCACACTGTTGATCGATCTGGATCTGCCCTTGGGAGACGCCGCGCTCAACCTGGGCGTCATCGCCGAGTACTCGGCGATCAATGCGCTGCAGAACGCCGCGCGGCTGGATGCTGCCTTCCTCTCCAAGCTGCTGGTCAAGCACAGTTCCGGTGTCAGCGTGCTGGCTGCACCGGGCAAGTTTCCTCAGTACGACGCCGGCAATGACGCCGTCGACAAGCTGATCGCCGTCGCCCGCCAGGAGTTCGACAACGTGGTGATCGACATGGGCTCGAGGCTGGATCTGATGGGGACGAGCCTCTTCAAGGACGGCTCGACGGTTTATCTGGTCATTCAGGCCGGCATCGCCGGGCTGCGCAACTCCAACCGGCTGATCTCGCAATACTTCAGTGGCGATTCCCCCAAACTTGAAATCGTGCTCAACCGCTTTCAGGCGCGCGCGGTGGGCGTTGGCGAGGAGCAGATTACCAAGGCGCTCACCCGTCCGGCGCAGTGGAAGATTCCCAACGACTACAACGCGGTGCGGCGGATGCAGACGACGGCAATTCCGCTGGCGCTCGAAGACTCGCCCATCTCGCGGCTGATCCGGCAGATGAGCCGCACTGCCTGCGGACTGCCCCCGGCGCCGGAGAAGCGATCGGGAGAGAATGGTTCTGGCTTTAGCCTCAAGAATCTCCGCCGCAGCATTACCGGCCGCTCATCCCAGCAGGAGGAGCCTCAGAACGGCTCACAACTGGGATCGTCAAACAGCACGGAGAGCGCCGCCCAGGCGCGTGGAGCGGCTCAGACCGAAGAAGAAGTGGCAATCTCCCCGGCCTATTCAAGCCAGAGTTATCCCGCCGAAAGACAGCCTGTGGCGGAGGCCCAGGAACCGACAATCACAACCGCGGTATCTCCGCAGACCGAGGCAGCGACGGTGACGTACGAGGAGCATTCAGCAGTCAGCGCCGCAAGCCAGCCGGCAGAGCCGGAAACGCGCATCTACCGAGGCGCGACCTATGTGAAGGGCCCGGATGGCAAATGGCACCTGCAGGCCGCATTGGCAAGCGCCGCAAAGAAAGTGGATGAGGCGGAGGCAGCAAACCGGGAGACACCTATTATTGATTGGCCGTCGCCCGCACCGCTTGTTTTTGGCCATCCGCTCGGCGTCGCGCAGTTGAATGCCACGGCTTCTGTGCCGGGAAGCTTCGTCTATTCACACGCTGCAGGCGATCATCTCGCGGTGGGAGAGCATACGCTTTCGGTTGCTTTCACGCCCGAGGACACCGCCCGCTACACCGCAACCCAGGAAGAGGTATCGCTTGCGGTCGTCAAAGCAACACCGACGGTCGCCTGGTCAACTCCCGCGCCGATCACCTACGGCACTGTGCTGGGCGCTGCCCAGTTGAATGCCATGGCCTCCGTGCCGGGCGTCTTCGCATACACGCCAGCGGCAGGCACTCTTCCCACAGCGGGAGTGCAGACGCTCCTGGTTACCTTTACCCCGGAGGATGGCGAGAGCTACGAAACGGCGCAGGCCACGGTCTCGCTCACCATCAACAAGGCAATACCGTCGATCAACTGGCACGAGCCTTCTCCTGTCATCTGCGGAGAGCCGCTCGGCGCCGCGCAGTTGAATGCCACGGCTTCGGTTCCGGGAAGAATCACATATACCCCGGCGGCGGACGCGCTGCTCACGGCCGGAGTTCATACGCTTACGGCAACCTTTACACCGGCCTCTCCGGCGGATTACACGACGGTGCAGGCATCGGTCCGGCTGACTGTGGCCAAGGCTGCGCCGGTGATTCAATGGCAGGCGCCGGCGCCCATCACTTACGGCGCGGCGCTGAGCGCAATGCAGCTGAACGCCAAGGCATCGGTTCCTGGAGTCTTTGTTTACAGCCCGGCACCGGGCGAGGTTCTCAAGGGAGGAACCCATACGCTTTCGGCAAAGTTTACGCCGAACGATGGGGCGAACCACAACACGGTTGAGAAGTCCGTCCTGCTGACGGTCGCCAAGGCTACACCCATCGTCACCTGGCCGCCCATTGAAGCGATGGTTGCGGGCACGGATCTGAATGGTGCGCAACTGAATGCCACGGCGCTGGTTCCGGGAACTTTCGTTTACTCGCCCGCGGCGGGTGAGCTTCTGGCGGCGGGTGAGCATACGCTCTCGGTCGTCTTTCATCCGGCAGACTCGGCATCCTATACAACAGTGCAGTCCACCGCACAACTGACGGTCGTTCAGCCCAAGCCGGCTGCTGTCTCTGTTCCGATTGTTCCTGCTACGCCCACAGAGCAGTTACCCATACCCGCGGAGCAGATACCTGTGGCGAAGGAAGCGGCCGTACCGGAGGCAAAGACTCAC